>Ga0351868_1262_pt1 | contig 14210 bp, 10 predicted proteins | sample TotcelHFGM3001M9_FD_206778 | JGI IMG/M metagenome (GOLD analysis project Ga0351868, IMG submission 206778) | Enriched cells from coal bed in the Powder River Basin, Montana, United States - Total cells FGM rep2 HSBNCT.FGM.300.1.M9 ... | reverse complement strand
TTCGCGGCCAGACAGTGTTCTTTAACGGCAGTTTTTCAGATCCCGGGTTCGACAACCCCCTGAACACGGATCCAGCAACAGGTGGTGAGACCGAAGAGACCTTTAGCTACAGCATCGAATGGGGAGACGGTACGACAGATGCCACAGGCGCTCCGGTGATCGACACTCATGGTGAACCGAGCATCATGACAGCCGGTTCGTTCGAGGCCGCGCACGTCTACACAGCCGAAGGTGTCTACGAGGTCAGAGTTACTGTGAGCGACGACGACTCGGGCGAGAGCACCGTAGTCGAGATGGTCACCATCGAGATCGTGTCGCCTCAAGTGGGTGGCGATCTGGCCGTGGGCGGCACGCTCACAGATGACAAGATCCGCTTCGTCTCGGGGTCGAGTCCCGAGGAGATCAAGATCCTGCTAGATGGGCGGGAGTTGTACACAGGCCAACCGACCGGTCGCTTGCTGGCTTTCGGGCAGGCGGGTGACGACGACATCCAGGTCGCGGGCAGCATCAGCCTGTCCGCGTGGTTCTACGGCGACGGCGGAAACGACCGACTCAAAGGCGGCAACGGCAACGACGCGTTGTTCGGCGGCATAGGTGACGATTTAATCCTGGGCCAGAGCGGCCTCGACATCCTGGTCGGCGGTCCCGGTGCCGACCGCATCATCGGGAATGCCGACGATGACATTCTGATCGCCGGCTACACCGTGTTTGACTATCGGGACGACGGTGTGCTTCAGCGAAATCACGATGAAGCCTTCTCCCAGATCATGCAGCGGTGGACGTCGGGGGGCGGCTACTTGGACCGAATTCGGGCCTTGATCGCAGAGGACTTCGCCTACCATCTGCGTTCTGGCGACACGGTCCTCGAAGATGCCGACGCCGACGTTCTGACCGGCAGTGCCGGCGACGACTGGTTCTTCCTGGACGATGATCTCGATCGGGCGACCGATCTGGTCGACGAGGTGCTGGGCGACGATTTGGACTGGGTAACGGCTGGATCGATGTCAAAGACGCGGTGTAGTGAGGGGCTAAGATTGCAAGCATCTCCGAGATCAAATTTAAGGGCTTGACTGCAAATCGACCCTTGGCTGGTGTGACGGGACCAGCACCTGCCGAATCACGGGCAGGCGGCTACTCACAGCGGGGCACGTCGTCGGCGAGCGTGCTGCTGGCCGACTGCCAGTGGCCGCGTGGGTGGCCAGCGTCTGCCGGGTCGCGGCCAGGCTGCGTCCCGTGCCCACGTCGCGACGCCCCAGTCGGCCCAAAGGCCGCGACTTCCGTCCGTGAACGCGACCCGGGCGAACGGCGGGCCACAGGGCGATGGGCCAGCCCCTGGCGGGTCGCGGCCAAGCGGCCCGTGTTGAAACGCCCGCGACGCGCATGACGTCTTAAACAGGGATGCAGTCAATGCCGTCCGGGGCGGTAGCCGGACATGTTGTCCGGGCTGGTCGCGTCCACGATCACGAGGAATTTGGTTTAGACCAAAAGTCTGCAGGCTGTCTGGGGCGGATTGAATGCCTGGGGCCACGTATCGGAATGAGCCAGTACCTGCCGGATAGCGGCCAAGCGGCTACGTTGCCCATCAGCCCGGGGACGAAACCGGTTGGTCAAGTGCGACCCGTGTTGCAGTGGAAAACAGCCGCTCAAGCGTTCACCGCCGAGCGGCTGGCCCCACCCTCGGAAACCATGTTCACGGTTACCGTCCGGCGGACGCGGGGGCCGGCGCCAGACGCAGGACCTCGATCACGCCGTTGGCGTAGCCCAGCAGCAGGTGACGGCCGTCGGGGGCGAATTGGACGGTTTGGACGTGCGTGGGCACTGTCCACTGCCGCTGCGGAGCGAGCGTCGCGGTTTCCCAGATGATGACCCGACCATCGGAGGATCCGGTTGCGAAGGTCAGGCCATCGGGCGCCACCGCCAAGCCGACCAAGTTCAGAAGTTCCATTCGACGCCGACGTTCTCGCGGTTGTCCCTGGTTCCAGTCCCAGACCACAATCCCGTCGGTGCCCACCAGGATCAGCGACTGGCCATCGGGCGTCCATTTCAGGTTCGCGAGGCGATTGTTGTCACAGGGAATCTGCCGGGGTTGCGGATCCTTCTCTCGCAGATCCCACCAGGTGACGTGCTTGTCTCCGCCAGTGTAGGCGGCCAACACGGAGCCGTCAGTGTTCAGATCCGCGAAGGAGGGCTGCTTCGCGACGGGCAGACGCAGGCGCTCTTGCGACAGTGTGCCCGCAAGGTCGACAATGCCCAGGCCATCGACCGCAAGCGTCTTTCCGTCGCCGCTTAGGCACAAAGGGAGCCCGCTCAATTGTTTAACCGGATTCAACCCGGCTAGATCAAGTTGAAAAACGGTTCCCCTCGCGATCACGTAATCGCCCGTCGGAGTGATGAAAGACTTTATTTCGCTGCGTGTCTCGGCTGTCGGCACGAATCGTCGGCCATCAAGGGTCCAGACGCGGGCATATTCGTTCCGGCAGGCAGAAACCAGAGTGCTTCCATCGTGGGTCAGTTCGAGAGAACACATCGCGCTCCGATGCCCCGGGGGTGCCAGCAGTTCCCGGAGCGTTTGGTCCTCCAGACTCAACAGGGTCACAGAACCCCACCTGTCCCCAACCACCGCAGCCTTGCCGTCCGGGCTGATCGCGACGGCCCCGTGACGGTTGTGGAAACTCAGCCCCGATCGAACGGTGGGAACGGGCTGGGCGACATCCAGCAAAAATGCCCCGCTCAGATGCATAGTCGCGATGATCGATTTGCCATCGGGAGTAAAGGCCAAATCAGCAATGTAGGTGTTCCCTGACACAACAAGCGAAGCCACTTCCCGCGGCGTGTCGGCGGAGATGTCCCAGAAACGCAGATTTCTGTCTTGCTGTCCGGTGGCCAGTCGCTTGCCGTCGGGAGAAAGTGCGACGCAGATGATCCCGTGTTGCGGGTCTTCAGATTTGATGACGAACCGCTGTTTCGGTTGATCGCCGCTGAGATCCCAGACCAAGGCATCTGGCATTTTTTGGGGGGGGAGATAGACCGAACTCTCGAACAACACGGCTGTTGTGCCGTCGCGATCGATAGAGAACTTCTCCAGGCGGTTCTCGGACTCAGTGACCGGCAGCTCGACGGCTTTCGACTCCGTCAGTTGCCACCGCTGCAGGCCTTTGTGGGACCCGTACAATCGCTCGCCGCTGGCGTCGAAGGCCACGTACAGGACCTGCTCGGAGTTCGGCACGCGCAGCCACAACTTGGGAGGCGTCGCGGTGAGGTCGTACAGGTGAATGGCGTCGCCCGGGTAGGCGCAGGCAAGGTTCTTGCTGTCGGGCGAAAATGCCACTCCTTGACTGCCCTTCACGGTCGCCACCCGATTCATCGTCGCCCGATCCCAGAGAATCACCGCCGAAGTTTCTTGGCCGTAGGCGGTTCCCGCGCTGGCCACCCAGCGGCCGTCTCCGCTCAGGGCGACCGATGCGACCGGTTGTAGATGCCGCTGCCGATGGCTGCCGAGGACGGCTACCAATTCTTTCGGCTGCCACGGGAAGCGATCCTCGGCCGGGATGTCTTCCGGGCGGAGTTGGTCGAAGGGGCTCAATCCCGCAGAACCCGTCGCAACGTCGTCGGGACGGGGCGCAGGGGCTGTCCCCGTGTCCGGTGTCGGCCTGTCTCCGGTGGCGAGGGCCGGCCCCGCTTCGCGGCTGACCCGCACGACCCGCCGGCCGTTCCTGGTGACGGTGACCAGTTCCTGGCTCACCAGCTTGCCGTCCTTGCTGGCCAGCACATTGTACTGGCCGGGCTTCAGGCGGAGTTCCTTGACTCCCGTGCCGGTGATGACCATTTCCTCGCCGTCAATGCTGACGCTCACGCCGGGGTCGTCCACTTCCACGACCAGCGTGCCGGCGGGCGAGAACAGTTGGATGACGGTCCCGCGGACGTTGGTGACGCCGGTCGCGTCGGTAATGCCTACCCCGACGATCAGCAGCAGGATGGCGGCCGCGGAGGCGAGGACACCGCCGGTAAATCGGCGAGAGGCGACCGTCGGTGTCGTCCGTGCGGGCTGCGGAGCGACACGACTGTCCTCCGGCTCGGCGGGCACGACAGGCCACGGCAGCACGGGCGCTGTTCCCAGCTCCAGCGCCTTCTGGCACTGCGCCAGCAAGTCGGCCAGTTCCTTCGCAGTCTGGATACGATCTTCCGGCCGCTTGGCGTGCAGCCGGGAGATGATCGCGCAAAGCCAGTCGGGCGTTTCGGGAATAATCTCCTGGATCGGCCGCGGCGTGTCTTCGGTGACGCGTTTCAGAACGGCCAACGTCGTTTCCGCCCGGAATGGCGGGCGACCGCTGACCATCCGATACAGCACGCTCCCCAGGCTGAACAGATCGGCCCGCTGGTCCAGTGCAAGTCCCTGGGCCTGTTCGGGAGCCATGTACATGGGCGTGCCGGCGATCATGCCACTCTGCGTCAGCGAGGCATCATCGATCGCGCGGGCCAAGCCGAAATCGGTGATCTTCACGCGATCGTCCCGCCCGCCTTCGAGGAGGATGTTCGCCGGTTTGATATCCCGATGAATCAGACCCCGCGCATGGGCAGCAGCTAGTCCGCTGGCGATCTGCCAGCCGAGCCGCAAGACTTCCGGGACGTCCAGCGGCCCGTGCTCGTTGAGTTTCGTTTCGAGGGTCTGGCCGGGGATGTACTCCATCACCAGATAAGGAAACGGCTGCTCTTCGACATGATGGATCTCCACGATGTTCTCGTGCCGGATCGCCGCACAGGCTTGGGCTTCGCGCAGAAAACGCTTGCGGGCGGGCGACGTGGTGGCCAGTTCGGGAGAAATCAGCTTGATGGCGACCATCCGCTGCAGCTTGTCGTCAAAGGCTCGCAGCACGGTCCCGAAGCCGCCGCTTCCCAGAACCTGCTGCACTTCGTAGTGTCCCAACCGGCCGAGGGAACCGGGAACATCGCTCGGCGCGAGCAGCCCGCCGATGTCGTCATTCGGATCGTGCCGCTGCAATAATTGGGTCGCGTTGTCGCTCCCCGCCTCGACAGCGGGCGACTTTCCGCGCACCAGCGGCCCCTTCTCCAGAAAACTTCCCGCTTCGGCATGGGCCCGGAGTAGAGCCTCGACGTCGGCCCGCAATTGCGGATTGCCGGCACACGCCGTGTCCACATAAGGGCCGCGTTCCTTGTCGGACAGGTCCAGTGCCGCATGAAAAATCGCTTCGGCGTCGGTGAGCATGATCTTGGTTCCCGAAAAAGGTCAGACGGAGTTCCGAGCCACTACTTCCAATGCGAAATCGGCGCGCCGCGCGCCTCACGGATTTTGCGATTTTTCGGAAATTTCCCGTTCCCGCAGTCGGTTGAACAGCCAAGCCTTCGCATAAGTCCAATAGCGGGAGGCGGTTGCGCGAGAGATCTGCATTTCGGCGGCTGCTTCCGTTTCGCTTAGTCCGGCGAAGAACCGCAACTTTACCAAGGTTGCCTTTTCGGGGTCCACCTGCTGCAGTTCTTCCAGGGCTTCGTCGATGGCCAGCAGATCGTGCTTTGCCTCGGCAAACGCCGCGATATCGAATTCCAGTTCCAGACGCGAACAGTCGCCTCCCTGCTTGAGGCTCTGCTTCCGTCGGGCATTCTCCACCAGAATCCGCCGCATCGCCTCGGCGGCTGCCGCAAAGAAGTGCCCTCGCGAATCCCAACGCTGCGTCTGTTCCCCGTCGACCAGGCGGATGTATGCGTCATGCACCAGCGCGGTCGCCTGGAGGGTCTGGCCCGGCTTTTCCTGGGCCAGCCTCCCCGCCGCCAACCTCCGCAACTCGTCGTACACCAATGGCAACAGCTGCTCGGCGGCTTTCGGATCGCCGGATTCGATCTGGGATAGGATTTGGCTGACGTCGCTCACAGGACGGGACCACCAGGGATTTCGCACAAGAAACAAGAACAGGATGCTTCAGTTTACCATGTGCGGGTCGGCGGGCAAACGGTGCGATGCGGGATGGCCGGCTCGTTGGCCTCCGGCCGCGATCCGGCAGGTGCTCCCCCCCGCGTCCCGCCGTTCGCCCGTGTCGCGTCCACGGGCGGAAGTCGCGTCCGTGTCGTCGGTGGGGCTTGGCGTGCCTGTGAGCGTCAGTCGTCTGGCCGCGATCCGGCAGGTGCCGCCATTCCCGCCCCGCGTCCCGACGTTCGTCCGTGTCGCGTTCACGGGCGAACGTCACGTCTTTGTGGCCATCGCCCAGGAGGGCCCACGAAAAAAAGTGATTCCCCACCAAATCCTACAAACAGGTCGACGTACCAACCGACTCGCACAAGTCCGACGAAATTGCGTCCATTTTCCCGATGAGATCGCCCGACCTGCCGCGGATGTCCGCCTCCAGCCTCGCGGTACTTTTCGCCCGCGAGCAATGGGCCGGAATGGTACATTTTCTCTGTCTCAGCCAGATTAGGCGCTCGTGGATTCAAAGCTGTCACACGGGGCTCCGTTCTCACAGTCCTTGTAGCTGCCGACGCTCTCGCCGCCGTCCGGGCCATCAACGGGCACACGGATAACTTTGTCCTCTCCAAGCGTTGCCTCGATCGCCTTCAAGGTCGCTTGGTACTCAGGCTGGCGATACGGCGGGTTGATGTCTTTCCAATCAAATTCGTCCGTGATTAGGAACACCTCGGCGCAGTCGTTCTTGAGGTTTTCGAGAGAAACAAACATTCGCACATCGGTGCGACCAATTTTCGAGTGGTCGCAGACGATCAGCCGACGCTCGACTTTCTTTTTCGCGAGTTGCTCCTTGACGGGGTGCTCGTCCTGAATGTTGGAACAATAGAGCCCTTCCTGATCGATTCCGCTGACCGCGATAATTGCGATATTGGGACTCCAAGGCTTAAGCTGCCCCTCGAAAACCCTCGCCTCAATAATCGCGTTCCGATCCGGATTGTAGCGGCCCCCAACCAAGTAAAGGTCAATCTTCTCCGTGCTGCTCGACAATACCTGCCAAGCGCCAAGATTGTGCGTGAAGACCGTCGGCACGATCAGCTTTTCTCTTTGCTCTGGCACTATTTTGCCCAGCTTCTCCTTAAAAAAATAGGCCAAATCTCGTGCCGAACAGTATTGGACCTGTCCCAATCTTGTTCGGCACGCTTCGTGCTTGGGTAGGCATCCTCGCCGCTCGCCGGCGAGTGTTTCAGGTTACGTGGCTACGAACAAGCGTCCATCTCGAACGACCGTGATCCCCGACGCTTGCCGTCGGGAGATTCAGGATAGATGGCTGACATCGTGCTACCGCCAATTAGCCTGACGCACTCGCCGGCAAGCGGCGAGGATTAAAGGGTGCTCTCTGAGAGTTGCCCTCGTGGCCCGTTTTCCTCAATGACTCGACGGCAAGCGTCGAGGATGCGTACCATTAGCAACCGCTGTGCCGAACAGTATTGGGACAGCCACCAAATTTGACAAAGCCGGGAGGTTTAGGTATAAGTCGTGAATGCCTCGATCAAGAGGACATGCGCCGGGTGGAATGGTTTTCCACGTGCTAAATCGCCGAGTCGGACGGCGAGACCTCTTCGGGAAGCATGAAGATTTCTTGGCGTTCGAGCGGGTGATGCAGGAAACGTTGCGCGTTCGACCGATGCGAGTTTGCGCGTATTGCCTGCTCTGAAACCATTGGTTATGTTGAGCTCAACATAAAAAATGTTATGTGAAGCTTTGAGTTATGTGAAGTTGAGCTGCACCGGCCCCCGAAAGCACCTGTATTTGTGGATTTGGCGGATGATCCCCATCGCACAACTTCACATAATTGGCCCTTGCTGTGGCTACGTCACGAGTCTCCTCGCCCCGTGCCGTGCTGGCGACTACGGACAAGAAGCGTCGAGCAAGCAGAGGAATCCGTCTGGTTGGGGGTATGATGACGATCTGGGCTCCCATGCGAGCAGCGGATTATGTGCAGCATCAATCCGCCATTTCTTTGGAAAGCGGGGGAAAAGCCCGTCTGCTCAACATAATTCGACGCTGCACATAACATTGGCACTTGGTAATCTGGCCGCGAGACGACGGGGAGCTGTCCCGGTTTACGCCCCTGGCTGACGCTTACGCACACGCAACGTTGGCACGCTCACCGCCACAGTACCGGCAGTGGCCACGTGTACCAAGGACGGTTCAAGTCCTTTCCGGTGCAGGAGGACGAGCATTTCTACACGGTTTGTCGGTACGTCGAGCGGAACGCGTTACGAGCGAATCTTGCCCCTGGTGCGGAACGTTGGCGTGGGGGCAGTCTGCATCGCTGGAAACTACGGTACGGCGAAGGAAAAGTCGTTGTTGGCGGCTTGGCCCTTGCCGCGTTGGCCGGGCTGGGTCGAGCACGTCAACGGACCGCAAACCGAGGCGGAGTTGGCGGCGCTGCGTCGTTGCGTGCAACGCGGCAGTCCGTTCGGCGAGGGAGCTTGATGCGACCAGATCGTCCGCCGACTGGGACTGGAAAGCACGCTTCGCCCCCAAGGCCGCCCCAAGAAACGCGAAAACGGTTCCTGACACCTTTTCTTCCGTGACACCTTTTCTTCCGCGATTGGGACCGCGATGCCGTTTACTGGCAAGGTGCCGATCGGCTGGACGAACCCGAGCCGGAGGGCAGTTATGATCCTGCCGCGCACGCTCACGGCGTCCAGCTTTACAGCCGGCCGTGGCCTACGAAAGCCTGATTGTCGGCATGCACCAAATCCATCGCGGGCCGAAGAACGAGATCTGCGCGAAGGGCAAGTTCCCCAAGCTGACCGATCTCGAGCTGGGATTCAGCCGCGACGGGTTCCACTGGCACCGCCCCAGCCGGGAGCCGTTCCTGGCCGGTACCCGGCGCGAGGGCGATTGGGACCGCGCCTATCTGCACAGCACGACGGGCGTGTTCGTGGTGCTGGGCGAGAAGCTGGTTTTCCCGTACACGGGCTTTTCGGGAATCGGCCCGGACGGCAGCCGCGGAATGTACCACGGCGCGAGCATCGGCCTGGCCTTCCTGCGCCGCGACGGCTTCGCGAGCATGGACGGCCCCGGCGAGTTGACGACGCGTCCGGTAAGATTTCAAGGAAAGCATCTGTTCGTGAATTTGAACGGCGAACTGCGTATGGAAGTGCTCGATGAAGCGGGAAAGCCCCTCGCCACCTCGAAGACCGTCTCCGGCGACAACACGAAGCAGCGCGTCGAGTTGCCCGGCCTGGCGGATCTCGCCGACAAGCCTGTGAAGTTCCGGTTCCATGTCGCCAAGGGCTCGCTGTACGCCTTCTGGGTCACGCCGGATGAGAACGGTGCCAGCTACGGTTACGTTGGGGCGGGCGGGCCCGGATTTAAGGGGTTGAAGGACGAGGCGGGCGAGGCACCCCCTGCCCGGGAGAAGAACATGGAGCGCACCGATTCTCAACGACGGCTACGAAGCGGGCAACTGCTACCTGGCCGGATTCCGCCCGGAATGTCAGCAGGCCCTGAGCCTGCAGGGCACTGCCGATCAGGTTTTTGAAACCTTCACCGTCCGCACCCTCCGCCCGATATGGCCAGCCATCGCCAAAGAACCGCAACGAAAGGCACACCCATGAAACCCACTCTCACCCTCCTCACCACCCTGCTGCTCGCGCCGCTGGCCGTCCTCCACGCCGCCAACGGAAACAATGTCACGCCGGGTAAGGCCGCCAGTCATCGTTCCGACGCAAAAGCAACCCAGCCAAACATCCTCGTTATCCTCGCCGACGATAAGTATTAACGATGCCAGCGAAATTGGCAGAAACTCCAAGAAAATGCGGAAATACCGATGGAATCTGGGCGTTGTCAGAACTGGCTAAGACTGGCGAGAAACGCGAGCGGACGGGGGTAATTAACTACATTTTGCTACACGGAACGCCCGCCAGCGGTGCCTTGCGGGTGCGGGACAGTGCGGAATAGGATTTGACTGGACTCGACCGGAGAAATGAATTGCGCCAAGTCGGTAAGGGGGATTCGTTCCTGCTCAAGACGCATGTTACCTTGCACACAGCGGTCGAAGGCAAGTGACTCGGAGGCGGTGAGGTGCGGCGGTTGTGACGGGCGACGGCCGGTGCCGGGGTTGGACAGCGACTGGTATCGAGCGAGCGTTTCGCAATCCATCAGCAGGCTTTGCGCGTGCGGGAACTGGGAACTCGGTGCGCAGCGAGGAGAGGATTTCAAAGCCTTCAACGTCAAGGTCGCCCCAGTACGTGAGCGGGACCGTCGCCAGCCAGCGCACGGTGCGCAACTCGGATACGGCGCGGCCGAGTGCGCCGAGTCCGATCGTTCGCGTGCATGGTGGCAATGTCAACAGGTTGACTTTGTTCTCGACGATGACCACCGCGACATCGCGCACGGGGAGCTCCGCTACGGCAGTGATCGGCAGCGACAACTCGGACCAAGGGCAACCCAGTTCACGCTGCAAGTCAGCATCGAGGAACCGGACGACGATGTGCTGCTCCGGATAGCGAAGCCCGAAGCGGCGGGCGAAATGAGTCTCGTCGCTACGGATCGAGTCGGGCGGCAGGACGAGGTCGAACCAATCTCGCAGGACGTGTTCGTGCCGCTCAATGAACTTCGTGTCGACTGGCAACGGTAACTCGCGGGCGAAGCAATTTGGTCGCGGGTTCGCCCGGAAGCAGCGTAACACCTGTAGCAGACCGTCCAGCGTCGGCGCCACTTCGATCAAGACCTGCCGGTGCGTGGTAATCCAGCCACCGAGTTCCGGGAACTCGCCTCGCAGTCGTTCGACGGCGCCAACGAACGCCTCGAACTCCGATTGTTTGCCAATGAGCCGGAGAAAGTCGTCTTGCGTCTCGAAAAAGATCCGCTCCGGGAATGGGTTCCGGCCGAACGCTCGCGACCGTTTCTCCCGCCACTGGACACTGTAGCCGTAGCCGCGGGTTTCTTTTGCTCCCTCGCGGAGCCTCGTCACGGCAGCAATTGAGCCGGCGTGGTCATCGGCGTCAAGTTCCCGATTTGCCGGGATGGTACGCGGAAAGAATGCCTCTCCGGCCAGCCAGGCGCAAAGAAAGCCAAGGTACAGGTTTAGGGCTTTGCGGCGGATCTCGTCGGGATGGATCATTTCGGCGTGTGGCGTAACATCCTCGTTGTCCGGGGGTGCATAAACAGGAATCTACCGGGCCTTCCGAGGCTTTCGGTCGCCGTCATCGGAGAACTGTTCCGAGAACTCACGGGCCGTCATGCGAAGCACTTGCGAGCGGTTCGTTCGGTCGTCCTTCGAGACGAGCAAGTAGCAGCCGACATAGTCCTCGGTCACACGTGATTTGGCATCGAGCGGCGCCACGATCAGCAATTGCAGGCCGAACTGGCGAAACAGTTCCAGGGCATACGCCGAGTTGCCGTCGTCGACGCGCGAGAACATCTCGTCCACCACAACGAAGTGAAAGCGGTCGCTCGCGGACCGCTCTGGGTCAAGGTTGTATTGAAATGCGATCGCCGCGATCAGGATCGTGAAGGCGAGCTTGGCCTTCTCGCCGCCGGACTGGCCGTCGCTATCGTCGTGGTAGCTCACTTCCTCGCCGGTCCTGTCATCGGTCTCGACAGCAGTCCGCGAGCATTTAGGGCGTCGGTTCCGTCGTCCCACCAAGGAGTTGCGACAAGGCGCGGGGAACGGGCGTACAGCGAAACCCGGGCGCGGAACGCCGTAAACCATCTCTCCCCTGCGGGCCAAGGGCGACCGGGTCACCGTCCGGCCGGGTCGGGGCGAGTGTGCGACAAGCCTCGTGGTCTCGTCGGCGCGCACACATGCCGCTGGCCAGCCGGCCCGCCTGGGTTATCGAATTGTCAAAGAGCAGTCAGCGGCCGTGTGCCCGCCAGTCGCCGTGACGGCCACCTCGCGTGACCTTCTTACATCGGCAAAGGGTAGGAACTTTGAATACTGCGAATAAGGTTGTCCAGAGAACTCTGTCTGTCCGGTTCGTCGTAGCGCCCCACCTGTGGAATCAATTCGTACACCAGTTCGATGCAGCCTCTATGTCTTGCCGTGACCGCCAGCCCTGCAAGGATAAGTTGGCGTTCCTTCACCGATGTTGTCGGATGATGAAACAGCCTGGAAGCAAGTTCGGTAGTGATAGTAACCGTCTGATCATCGCCCACGCAGTAGAGTATCTTCCTTCGTGCTAACCATGGCAAAGACGGCCACGAACTTGCCACCCAGTCGGCAAATTCGGAAGCAGCCCCCGCCTTCCGAATCTGCTGGACCGCGAACGAACAGAGAGCGGGGTCGTCGCCCCGCGTCTGAGACAGCAGAAGCGACTTAACGATTTCTACGCACAAACGCGGATTGTCCGCCGCACATGACTCCAGCTCATGCGCCGCTTGCGAGTCGAAGGAGCTCAGTTTTCGAACGAATTCATCGAGATCCATACGATTCCGCCATCCTAGTCAGTGAAGAAAGTGCCGCCCGGATAGAGGTCCTTTGGAACAAGACCTGACGCAAGTACAATTTCGGCCATTGCCGCAAGCCAAGAAGGTTCCTCAGCGGGCATGATCGGCGTCTCAGCCATATAATGCCCCGACCTACAATTCAGCGTAAGAGAGCCGTCCGTCTTGACCGCAACATGACCGGCCGATCTGACCTTCGCGCCCGGCGGAACGAGGGACGAGTGCTTCACGGTGTCGTTTTGGGGCCCCAGCCAAATTCGGCCCTCTTCGTCGACCACATAGAGGTAGCGACCCGGAGGAGTCTCAGGGGACAATCGAATGCGCTGATTGACGTAGGAACCGGCGACACCGGGTTCGAGGCCGTAGGCGTTTGTTCGAAGCGGAATGTTCTTCCACAACGTGGCAATCTTTGCCATCAGAGCTTCTTCGGATGCGGCTGCGAGACGTGCAATGGCTGCGTTTCGCAATGCGATGGGAATGAAGATTCCCGTGAAGACGCGGAAAGCGCCCTGAGCGGTCTTCCCTTGCTGGAACGAAGACACGATAGACGGGATGGCGAATCCCATTCCGAAGCCTAGGAAGTAGGAAGAAGAGAAGACTGCGGGAAACAACGCCGCAGCCGCTCCGAGCACGGCACCAAAAGCAGCTCCCGACGCAATTCCCCATCCAATACTCTCGCCACCTAAGGCCGCATCAATTCCCCCGATGGTGCCGCCGACCAGTGCGCCCCGAATCGACATGGAAACGACAAATCCAGCAAGTCCTTCCATTCTCCCGCTGGGATCGCTGAAATTGATCCCGTCGCCGTGGCATAGAACGAACTTCTGGAGCGTGAGCGGGTTCTTAAGATCGCCGAAGAACGGATCGAGGCGATTGAACCTTCGCGCCCGCCAGAAGCGCCGCCGTACTTCAGAGGAACAATCCGCTTAGACCCGCAAGGGCTTACGCGCCGAGCTACGGGACAGGCGTCCAGCACCTTCCCGGAGCAGGACCCGGTAAACCACTTTTTCAATGCACAAGCCGCGGCGGCGATTCGCCCCTCCGTGTGACCTACGTCACTTTGGCCGGCGCGAGCAGGCGGATGCGCAACCGAAGCTGCCTGGCGGTTGCGCCCAGCGTGGTTACTCAATTGTCAAAGAACAATCCGCGGCGCAATCCGCACCGCGCACGTCAACTCGCTTTCGGCTTCTTGGTAACGGTCAAGTATCAGCAATTGCCGTCGTTTTCACACGCGGGCACGGCTGATAAGCGAGTCTGTCCTCCTTCGTATGTTCCAAGCTTCAGGAGACACCTCCGGTCACTGTGCTCCCACCCGCCCCCGCAGGCATTTCGCCGATTAGCTCCCTTATCTCTCGTGCCGCCAGGGCAATCCAATCCCCCAACGTTTGCTTCGGATCCGGCGCCCATTTTTCGTCTCGCGCAAACATCCGCAACTTCACAACGGATTTCTCTTTCAATAGAACACGGCGGCCAAACGTTTCGGACAAACCACCTTCGAGACCGTAGAAGACCGAATGGAATTCAAAGCCATACCTGCCGCCAAACAACCACCCGACGAACCCAGGGGCTCCCATTATCTCCTCCAAGTCACTCGTCAGGTCGTCAGGCCGGAGAAGACCCGGATCAATACCGCATTCGCGCGCAACCAATTTTCGAAGGACTACTGCAATTCGCCTGTCCGTTAGATCGTTGTCGAAAGCGATCTGACCGAGAAACTGCGAGTCGTCCAGACCCTGATTCTCGGCCGCGCGTCTGCTCGCGAAATCCGCTCGCCTTTCCTGAAGAAGTTTCCACGGCATCATGTTCCGGCCCCTTTCACTCAGATGAGAGTTTCGAT
>Ga0351868_1249_pt1 | contig 15772 bp, 6 predicted proteins | sample TotcelHFGM3001M9_FD_206778 | JGI IMG/M metagenome (GOLD analysis project Ga0351868, IMG submission 206778) | Enriched cells from coal bed in the Powder River Basin, Montana, United States - Total cells FGM rep2 HSBNCT.FGM.300.1.M9 ... | reverse complement strand
CACGGTAGGCACCGTGGCCTTGGCCGGTGCGGCGGGCGTGCTGGTGGGCCGGACGGGAAGTGCCGAGCCGATGGTGTGGCAGTTGGATCCGGACAAGTGCATTGCTTGCACGAACTGTGCGACGAAGTGCGTACTGGACGTGTCGGCGGTCAAATGCATCAACTGTTTTGACATGTGCGGCTATTGTGACATCTGCACGGGCTACTTCGAGATGGGTTATACGGCGCTGGATACCGCGGCCGAGAATCAGGCCTGTCCGACCGGGGCCATCGTGCGGCGATTCATCGAAGAGCGTTCCGGCCAGCGGTTTTACGAGTACACGATCGACGTGCCGCTGTGCATTGGGTGCGGCAAGTGCGTCAAGGGCTGTGCGCTGATGAACGGCTCGTTGTACATGCAGGTCGAGCACGACCGATGCCTGGATTGTAACGAATGTGCGATCGCCATCGCCTGTCCGACGCAAGCGTTCTATCGCATCCCCGCGTCGCAAACAGAGATCATGAAACGCAAAGCGATCGCAGCGCTCCGCTCGCGAGCGCAGCGCACGCTGCAAGCGGCTGGCGGCGACGCCGTTGGACGCCGCGAGGCCGCGGAGCTGCTGGCGCGCCTCGACCAGCAGCAGCGGTGGCGTGCGGAACAGGAACGACTTGACACATCGGCGGGCCGTCAGGCGGCGGTGTCCAACGACCAAGCTTGAGTGACGAAAGAACGACGAATGCGTAACGTTCGAGGAAGCGACCTCACCATGGTTCTGGGTTGGGCACTGTCGACAAGGGCTTTGGCGAGCGACTTGATCCCCACGCCGGAATTTGCGGAGCACGCGATCCCCGTTTCCATGCCGCCTGCGGCGGAGAGCATGGCTTGGGAATGGATCAACATCTTGATCCTGGCCGGCGCGTTGGGATTGGCATCCTACTTGGCGCTGGTCAGCCGTTCGCGGCGGGGTTTATTCTTGCTGGCAATTGCTTCCCTCATCTGGTTTGGCTTTGTCCGCGACGGCTGCGTGTGTCCGATCGGCGCGACGCAGAACGTGGCATACGCCTTGACCGATTCGGGCTACGCCATTCCGGCCACGGTCGTCTTGATGTTCGCCCTGCCGCTGGTTTTCACGCTGTTCTTCGGGCGGACCTTCTGTGCGGCCGTCTGCCCGCTGGGCGCGATCCAAGAGGTGGTCGCGGTGCGCAGCGTCCGCGTGCCCACGTGGGCCGATCACGCTTTGGGGATGATTCCCCACGTGTACCTGGGGGCCGCTGTCATTTTTGCCGTTTCGGGCACCGCGTTTGTGATCTGCCGCTACGACCCGTTCGTCGCCATCTTTCGCTTGAGCGGCGACGTCAACATGCTGGTGTTCGGCGCTTGCTTGTTGTTCCTCGGCTTGTTTGTGGGCCGGCCGTACTGCCGTTACCTGTGACCTTATGGCGCCATCCTGGGCGTGTTTTCCAAGCTCGCCAAGTGGCATGCCAAGATCCCGCCGGAAAACTGCATTCAGTGCCGGTTGTGCGAGGATTCCTGCCCGTACGGAGCGATCCAAGAGCCGGCCTTGCCGCTGGCGCCGCAGGCGAAACCGGCAGCGCGGCGACGGCTGGCCGGCATGTTGCTGCTGACGCCCGTGCTGATCGCCGCCGGCATCGGATTGGGAATGTTGTTGGCCGTACCGCTGTCGCGAATGGATCCGCAAGTCCGCTTGGCGGAACGAATTGGCGCGGAAGAAACCGAACATGTCACGGGAACGACCGACGCCAGCGAGGCGTTTCGCGGCACAGGCCGGCCCGTCCACGAGTTGTACGGCGAAGCTGTCCAGCGGCGGGACCGTTTCCGCACCCTGGGCGGCTGGCTCGGCGCGTGGACCGGCTTGGTGATCGGACTCAAGCTGATAACGCTGTCCATTCGCCGCAAGCGGACTGATTACCAGCCCGACCGTTCGCGGTGCGTGTCCTGTGGCCGCTGTTATTGGTATTGCCCCGGCGAACAAGTCCGTCTGGGGCTGATCCGCGACGTGTCGGAAGTGGTTCCGGAAAAAGAGGATGCGAGCCTCGGGGCGTAGGGGCGGCGTCCCCTGGGCAGGTATGCTCTGAGATTTGAAATCTGGCATTTGAGATTTGACATTCTGCGATGCTTACCACCGCTGAAAAATACACCGTGATGTTCCGCTGTGCCCTGGTGGCTGGCGTGTTTTCGTTCCTCTTCGGCACGTTGCTGCTGGTCGACTACAGCGCTCGCGTCGATCAGGATCCGCTGAACGCGCCCCAGTACGTGGCGCTCAAAGCTCGGCTCAAGGCGAACCCTCGGGATGACGTGGTCAAGCAGGAACTGCGTCTGTTGGATCTGGAATTGCGGAACGAGTATTTCCAGCGGCGACGGTTCAGCACGTGGGGTACATGGTTGCTGGTGATCAGCGTTGCCGTGACGCTGGTTTGCGCCAAAGCGGCCGCGGTGTTGCGGCGGCGACTGCCGCAGCCTCAGCCACGGGAGGTGCCGCAGGACCTGGAAGGGTACCTGCATGGCCTCAGTCGCTGGGCCGTCGCAGGCATGGGCGGACTGATCATTCTAGGCGGGCTGGGGCTGTGGGCGAGTGGCCGTAGCGGCGTCGATCCGGAAGGGATTCTGGTTGCCGACGCGTCCCGCAGCGTCGAAACGTCCGCGCCATCTGCGGCGATCGAGCCGTCGCCTCCCAAGCCGCCCGCACCTCAACAGCCCCCCCCATCGCCCGCGGCGCCCGAGCTTCCGCTGTCGGTCGTCGTGACGCCGCCAGCCTCCGAGCCGCCTGCGCCCGAACCGCCCGTGATGGAACCGGCACCCGCCGTGCCACTGGCTGCCGAGTCGTCGGCTCCCGATGACGCTGTGCCCAAGCCGGCAGGGGAATCGCCCGCCGATCCGGCTACCGACGAGTCCTGGCCACGCAATTGGCCTCGCTTCCGCGGTCCCGACGGGACAGGAGTCACGGCTTACGCGAACCTGCCCACGACGTGGGACGCCGCCTCGGGCGATGGCGTGCTGTGGAAGACCGCGATCCCGCTGGCCGGCAACAGTTCGCCGATCATCTGGGACAAGCGGGTGTTCCTCACCGGCGCCGACGAGACGCGGCGCGTGGTGTACTGCTGCGACGCGGACACGGGCGCCTTGGTATGGGAAGCCGAAGCTCCGGGGACGGCTGAAAGCACCGCGACGCCGCCCAAGGTGATGGAAGCGACCGGATACGCCGCGCCGACCCCCGTCACCGACGGCCAGCGCGTGTACGCGATCTTCGCCAACGGCGATATGGTCGCAGTCGATTTTACCGGTCAAGTCAGCTGGTCACGGAGCTTTGGCCTGCCCAAGAATGCCTATGGTCACGCGGCGTCGCTGGCCATGCACGGCGAACGGGTGTTGGTCCAATTGGACCAGGGGACTCGGCAGGACAAGCTGTCCAAGTTGCTGGCATTGAACGCCGCGTCGGGCGAAGTCGTCTGGGAAACGCCTCGCGAAGTACCGAATTCGTGGACCACGCCGATCGTCATCGAGCACGAAGGTCGGGTGCAGATTATCACGGCTGCCGATCCGTGGGTGATCGCCTATGCCCCGGCGGATGGCCAGGAATTGTGGCGGGCCAAGTGTTTACAGGCCGACGTCGGGCCATCGCCGACGTTTGCCAAGGGCACCGTGTACGTGGCCAACGAATTCCCCGGCATCGCCGCCATCCGCGCCGACGGCACGGGCGATGTGACGGACAGCCACGTGTTGTGGGAAGCCGATGTAGGCGCTCCCGACACGTGCAGTCCGCTGGCCGTGGATGGCTTGTTGTTGGTGCTGGCCTCGTTCGGCACGCTGACCTGTTACGATGTCAACGAAGGCGGCGAGCCGCTGTGGGAGGAGGATTTCGACGGCAACTTCACCTCGTCCCCCGCCTCGTCCGGCAAGTCCGTGTATCTATTCGACGAAGCCGGCAAGGTGTACGTCGTCGAGCCGACGGAGGCGGAATGCAAGCGGCTGAGCGAAGCCGAGTTGGGTGAGGAGTGCGTGACCAGCCCCGCGTTCCAGGCGGGCCGAATCTATATCCGCGGCAAGGAGCATCTGTTCTGCCTGGGCAGCCCTGCGCCCTGAGCGGTCGGGGCGGTTGAAAGCCGGCGGCAGGTTGCAACGCCGGGCCGCCAGACGCCGCCGTCGCTCGGTGATGTCCGAACCCGTCGCGCGATTTGCCGATGCGTGCAACGGGTACCAGGCCTGGGGCCATTGCACAATCGTCGCCAACCAGTGGTACGAGACCGCCTGGAAACGGGCGCAGGTGTTTCCGGACACCAACAGCGATTTCTTGGTAACGCCAGCCCATGCGTTGCCGATCATCAAAGAACTCTGTTTCGCTCCAGACAGCAGGGGATCCTCCGGGGAACTCGCCGCGCCGGCGTATGGGTTGCGAACGGAAATCCGCAATTGGACCAAGTCGACGTAGACCCGGGTCAAATCCTATCCCAAATCCCGGCCACGTCGGTCGCGATTTCGTCGAGGGCGCATTCCAGATCGTTTTGCGCGTCAGCCGCTTGGGACCACGCTTCCGCGAAACGCCGACGCCCTGCGTTTGCGCCGTCCTGGCCATCGAAAGCCCGCGCGGGCAAGGGCGTCCAAGCTGACGTATCGAGGCGATCGCGAGGATCCCGGGCAGGGGCAGAATGCGGTCCCATGCGACTGCGGCCGACTGGGGCCAAGGGGACAGTCGCCGAGGTACGTTCCGCCGCGGAGGACGACGCGGCCCCGCCAGTCCGTAGCGGCAGGCTTGCGGCCGATTCGATTGGGCCGAGGGATTCGCCTTCGCCGGTCGCGGCGCTGTTCAAGTAATTGACGACGATCAGGACATCGAGTGCTTCCAGCCGGTTGTCTGCGTTGGTGTCCAGGTACGGCGGCAGAAACTCGCCGCTTGCCGGGATCAAGGGCAAATCCCGCGGTCCCGTACGGTTGATCTCGTTGATCAGCGTCAGCGCATCCAACGGCGTGATATCTCCCGAGTTGTTCACGTCCAGCATATTCGTCGGATTCGCCCACGGCGTGGCGGACAGCCCGGGGCCTCCCGGGCCGAGCGTCAGGCCAGCCGCCGCCAGATTGTCGTCGCCGCGCTGGCCTTCGACCAGCCGCAACTCGATCCGGTCCGCATGGATGATCGCCCCTGTGACTCCGTCGAACAGGAACGGATACCAGTGCGGCTCGGCGTTGTCGGGCGTCGGCCCGTAACGATAGTACGTGTTGGCAAGCGTGCCGGGCTGCAGGTACACCGTCAGCGTCGTCGCCGCTCCAGCCGCCAAACCGCCGGCGTTCAACTGGAAGAAGCCCAGAGGGAATTGGATGTTTCCCGGTGCGCTGCCCGCCGCTGGATTCGCCACAGCGGCGACGTCGCTTAACACCACCGGCGCCAGGGCGGAATAGGTCGCGTACAGATTGTCGGACAAGCTGCGCACGGAGGCCACGCGGTTCTGCAGGCGGTCCGGCGTCCCGTCGCGGTTGCCGTCGCCTTCGTAGGGCGCGCCGTCCTCGACGAAATCCGCCACTCCGTCCCCGTCGCTGTCCACAAGGATGACGTTCACGCTGGCCGTTCCGTAGTCGATCTTGTCCGCTGGAATCGGGCCGTCAATTCCGTACAGCGTCACCTGCCCAGCCGGCAGCACGTCGGCGGGATTCGCCTGCATGACGACTTGGCCGGGTGCCGTCGCCGTCAGCGGGATCCGGACCAGCAGCGGTTCGTTCACACCGTCCGGTATCGCCGTGCGGACGGCGCCCATCTCGTCCAACAGACCCGGCGTCGCAGGATTGCCGGCGCGGACGTTCGGAAAACTGGTTCCGAAGGCAATCGCTCCGGTCGCCGCCAATGCCGCGCCGTTGTACGCCACATCCAAGTAGGCGGAAAATACTCCCAGCCCCGCCGGCCTCAAGTCAGCCGCATAGACGTTCAGGAAAAACGCCTCGCCCACGTTGATCGACGAAATCGGCTGGCCTCCCGCGTTGACCGTCTCCAGACGCAAGCGGACCAGCGGTCCCTCGCCCAGCGGCGGTACCGGTTGCGGCAATTGGACCCGAGGCTCCGGCAGCAATCGCGATCCGAGCGCATTGAGATCTTCCAGCACTTTGTTCCCGTCAAAGCTTGACACCAGACTGTCGCCGTTGAAGTCCAAGAACGGCGGTGCAACGTCGGGCGGCACAGGCGGCTTGGGCAACGTGCGAACCCCATTGCGGGCGACCTCGTTGAAGACCAGTAATGCATCCAGGGGGGAAGCATAGCCGTCGCCGTTGACATCGACAGGATGGTACGGGTTCTGCCAATCAAAAAAGACCTCGATCAGCACTTCAGCCAGATTCGACTCGACCGTGCCGTCCCAGGCCCTGTACGTAAAGCGGTCGGTTCCTCCAAAGTCGGTTTCGGGCGTGTAGACAAACGAACCGTTGGCAAGCAGATTCAAGGTGCCGTACGCCGGCGGATCGACCAACTGGACCGTGAGCGGATCCAGGTCCACATCCAAGTCGTTGGCCAACACGCCTTGGGCCACGGTCACGCTTAGCGTTTGATTCCGAAACACGCTGTAGCGGTCGTCAACCGCGACCGGCGCGTCATTGATCCCCGCGACCGTGATCGTGACCGTGGCGAGGTTCGAGTCAAAGAACCCGTCGTGGGCGCGATAGGTGAACGTGTCGATCCCGAAGAAATCGGGATCGGGCTGATACGTAAACGAGCCCGCGGCGGTCATGTCCAGCGTCCCGTGGCGGGGCGGACTGACCAGCAGCGCCGTCAACGGGGCGCCCTCCTCGTCAAAGTCGTTGGCCAGCACGCCCGCGGCCGTCGTGACGTCCAGTTCGGCGTCCTCATCGACCTGATAGGTATCGTCGACCGCGACGGGCGGGCCCTTGATCTGCAGCGCCGCGCCCGCGTACACGATGTTGGCAGTCCGGTCCAGTGGTGCGTCCAGTCCGAACAGCAGGAACTGACTGGCGGGCGAACTGTCGGCGGGTTCGGGACGGAACTCCAGCGTGCCCCGCGCCAGGGCGACGAACTCGATCCGCCACAACCGATGCTCCTGGCCGTTCGCCAGAACCGTCGTGCGGCCCGCTCCGGCTTCGTCAATCAATCCCGCCGTCACGGTTTGCCCGGCCAGGAAATGCGGGAACGGGGAGCCTGCCGCCAGGGGCCCTGCGACTGATGCCAGCCCGCTCGGATACGTGACGTCCAAGTACGCTGCGGCGACGCCCAGCGGCTCGGCCCGCAGGTCCGCCACCCAGGCTTCTAAGAAGAACCGCTGGCCCGCGTTGATCGATGCAATCTCCGCGCCGGTCGAGTCGGTCGTCTTCAAAACCACCCGGGCCAGTTGGCCGGGCCCCGGCGAAGACGGCGTTTGCGGGATCACCAGGCAGGGCGGCGGCACGGGGCGCGCGCCGCCGTTGTCAATGGCAGCCGCGGCCGCATCGACGTCCGCTTGGGCGACAGAACCGTCCCCGTCAACGTCGACAAAGGGCGGCGGTTCGTAGTCCACGGGCAACGGGCCCGCGCCCTCGCGGAGCAGGTGGTTGGCGATCAGCAGCGCATCGATAGGCGAAATGAAGCCGTCGGCATTCACGTCGGCGGGATGCGCTGGATTGGTCGGACGCAGCCGCACGTCGATCGCGACCCGGACGTCCTCCGAGAACAGCTGGCCGTCGGACGCTTTATAGGTAAAGGAATCTCTGCCGTAGAACAACGCTCGCGGCTGGTACGTAAAGGAGCCGTCGCTGTTCAGCGTCAAGTCCCCGTCCAACGGCGGGGCAACCAGCTGCGCCGTCAGCAACGCGCCTTCCGGATCCACGTCGTTCGCCAAGACGCCGGCGCCCCGGCCGACCACCAGTTGCTGGCCGGTGAACGTCTCATAGTCTTCCCCCAGGGCGATAGGCGGGTCATTGACCGGCTGGACGCTCACGGTCTGTGTCGCGGTTCCCGTATCATTGCCGCCGTCGCCATCCGTCAGGGACAGCACAATTCGCCGGTTGCTGCTCGTTGGATTGTGCGAGATGTTCTCGTAGGCGACCGCGCGAACCAGGGCTTGAACGGCAGCCAAGGTCGCTTCGACGCTGGTCAAGCGAACCGTCAGCACCCAGCCATCGATGGTAAAATCGCCGATCAGCCGCGGTCCGCCGCTGTCGTAGATCACCGTATCGCCCGCCAGGAAAATACCGTTCCCTTCGCGGATCAAGATCCGATCGTCGGGCGTGCCACCGATGACGATCGCCGCCACCAAACGGCCGCCGGCAAAATCGGGTGAATTGGCGTCGCTGACGGTCGCGGCGGGGAACACGGCGGTGGGCGGATCGTTCTCGACGTAAAGGATCGGGCCGGTCACGTTGCCGATCGCGGGCGGAACGTTCATCTCGGTCACCGTCACCGTGGCCAGATCGCTGGCGATGCTGAACGCCGTTTCTCCGCCGCCAGTCGTGACGTCTGCGCTGCCGCCGGCGCTGCCCTGGGTCGTATCCCAGGCCTGGTAGGCAATCGTGGCGGTCTCTGGCAAGCCGCCTGCCGGCGTGTAGCGAATGATGTCGGTGCGGCGCAGCAGCAAAGCCGCCACGGTGCTCACGGGCGGGAAGCTCTGGAAGGTGGTTCCATTCAGCGAATACGCCCAGGTTCCTTGGCCGCTGGCACTGGTGATCGCGATCCCGCCGATCACCGCATTGCGATCCACGTCGGTAATCCCGCGGACGAACTTGTTCAATGGGGCGCTGATCGGCGTCGCCACGTCGATCGTGCCGATCGACGGTGACTGGGGCACCAGCAGCGGCGCATCGTTGACGTCGGTTACATCGAGCCACCCGGTGTCGGTGGCTGCACTGTAGGCCGTGGCGCCGCCAAAGCTGCTGGCATCGACGAAATCGCCCGCCGTAGCCCCGTCGGACTTGTCCCAAGCGCGATACGTGACCGTGGCAATCTCGCCGTTCAAATGGTCGGGGCTGTATCGCAGGCGGTCATCGGCGTCCAACGCCAAAGCGCGATCCGGGGTCAGCTCGGGCAGCGGCAGGTACACGATGCCGTCCAGCGAATACTCCCAAGTCCCCAGCCCGGACGCGGAAATCAACACCACACCCTGCAATCCGGTGCTGCCGTCGGGATCGGAAACGCCCGTCACGAATTGGTTGAAAGCCACTTCGATGGGCGTATGTTCGTCCGTCGTGCCCATCTGCGGGTTGGAGGGGATCAGTACCGGAGCGTCAGGCAGGTCCAGCAACTCGAACCGCACGATGTCCACCACCGGATGCTGGTCCTCGTCCTGGCTGTACGCGGTCGAAGTGACATAGGTCACAATCGTCGGCGGCGAACCGTCCAGGCACAACTGCGTGTCCGGATCCGGAAGGTCGCCCGCCGGGCACTCGGCGATATTTTGCGTGGCGGGGCGTCTGCCTCCCGCCGTCCCGACGGTTTGGTCCCAGGCCAGGAAGGTGAAACTCGCGAAACCTCCGCCACCGCCGAAGGGCGTAAAGCGAATATCCGCCGAGTAGGGCAGATGCAGCGCATCGCCGCCGCTGACCGGCGCAATGTCCACGAACACGGTGCCGTTCAGCGAGTACGACCATACGCCGGGTCCGATCAGCTGCGTGATGGCAATCCCGCCCGTCGGATCGTTGCGATCCACGTCGGAGATCGTTGTCGTCCCCAGCCCGCCGTTGATCAGAGCCGTCAACGGAACCGTCAGGACGGCGTCTTCGTCCGTAACGAGTTGTTGCGGCGGATCGGCCGGTGTCAGCACAGGCGGATCGTTTTGCGGCAAGACGGTAAGCGTCACAGAAGCTCCGCGTCGCTTCCCGTCGGCGTCGCTGACCACATAGAAGAATTCGTCGCGGCCAAAAAAATCAGGGTTGGGCAAGTAGCAGAACGAACCGTCCGGATTCACTCCATCCAGGATGCCGTCGTCGGGATCGCAGTCGAACGTCCCGTGCGATGGCTGGGTGAAGGAAACGACCGTCAAGGGGCCGTTGACCGTCGCGATGGGGGCCTGGACCCACGCCGCAAACTTCATGTCGCTGCTGGCGTTCGGAGCTTGCAGGATGGTCGCCATGAAGGACTGCAAACTGAACAGCAGCACGTCGCCGTCGCCGAACACGGCCGCGTTGCTCTGGTTCACGTTGGCGATCAGCAAGGTCCGCCCGTCTTCGCTCAAGTCGATGTCGTTAAAGTCCGCTTCGGCCGCCGGCATATCGCCGCCGGGCAGGCGAATGCGGTAAGCCGCGATCAGAAATCCGTTGCGGTCGTAACGGTAAACGTACGGATTGATCGCCGCGTTGGGCGAATTTCGCACGCCGTAGATATCGCCGTTGGCAGCGACGGTGATGGCCCGCAAGTCGCCGGGCAGATTGGAAATCTGCCGGATGCGGACCATGGTCAACGGATCGAAAACGCGGAGGAACCGGCTGGTTGCGGCGCCGCCCGGTCCCAAGGCGTACAGCAGCCCGTCGCGGCCGATGGCCAAGTCGATGAAATTGCCATCGTCGACGAAGCGCTGGACCGCCCCGGTTTCAATATCAAATCGAATGATCCCCGCGTCCGTCAGCGGGTTCTCGCCGGACAGCAATTGGTCGGTGGCGTAAACGAAATTCCGCCAGGCCGCCAGGCCGCCCCCCGCCTTTTCCTCCATCGTGTTCCAGCCGGCAAAGGTCTGATGCGTCAGTGTCTCGGCCAGCGGATCGTAGGTGGTCAAACGGGGCTGAGCCGTCCCGTTGTAGATCTGGACGTTGCCCTGCCGATCGACAACCAGATCCCGCACGTCTGCACTCGGTCCGGTGAAACTGGGCAATTGCACCGTCCGCACCAGTTCGCCGGCCGGGGTGTATTCCTGGAGCAGCGAAAACCCGCTGCTGCCCGTCGTCGAATGGGTGACCAGCAGGTTTCCGGGCGTCAGGACGGGGAAGATGTCGGGCCGGCCGTCGTTCGCCAATAGCCCCTGCGCGGCCGGCACGTTCAGCGGAAACGCATCGTCCTCCCAATCGTCCTCGCGCGTGGTATAGGCATCGTCAAACACAAAGTAGTTGCCGTTGCCCTCGACAGTGACTTGGACCAGCGCCTGATCGGTGCCGCCCAGTCCGTCAGCAAGGGTGTACGTAAAGGTCTCGATGCCCACGAAGTCCGGATTCTGCGCGGGCCTGTAGCTCAGCAGCGAGCTGCCGACGATCGTCACCGAGCCGCCCGCACTGGGCTGGCTCACGGCGATGATGGACAGCGCGCCCAACGGTGGCACGCTGTCGTTGGCCAACACGTCCAACTCGTTGTCCACCGTGCCTTGCACCACCGCAAAGGCGTCCCACCGCGCCGTGGGCAGCGGCCGCGACGGAGAGACAAAGGTGGCGAAGTTCATCCCGTCGGAAGCCCGCGTGAGGAACGTCAATACCGCGGTGAATTCTCGGTCCGTCAGCAGGATGGTCCCGTTGGTAAATGCGGCCAGCAGCCGGCCGTCCGCGTCCAAGTCGATGTCGCACAGTTCGCCCAGCCCGCGATCGCTCAACGGTTCGCCCTGCGGCACGGCAGCACTCGTATCGTTGTCAACCCGATAACGCTGAATGTCCGGATGGGCGGCGAAAATGTCGCCATTGGAGTCCACCGCAATCGCGCGATGATTGGACGGCAAGGTGATGGTCTTGAGCAATTCCATCGTTACCGGATGGTACTGCCGGACGACGGTCCCGATCGACGGACCGGCCGAACCCAACGTGTACAACAGTCCGTCCAGGCCGACGTTCAAGTCGATCAGCTCGCCGTGCTGACTGTGGAACCGCTCGAACGACTCCGTGGCCAGATTGTAGCGTACGATGCCGCGTTCGGTGCGCGCGTCGTACTGCGTCTTGGTATCTGTCGCGTACAGGTAGTTGCGGTAGGAAGCCATGCCGCCCAAGGTCGGCACGTCGGCTGTGCTCCAGCCGGCAAAGGAAACGTCGTCCTCGACAAAACCCGCTGCATGCGAGTCGTACGTGGTCAGCCGAGGGGCGAACGTGCCGTTGAAGATCCGCACGTTGCCCAGCGCGTCGGTGACCAGATCCCGCGCGCCGCCGGGTTCAAACACCGGCAGATCGTGCTGCCGAACCAATTGCCCCATCGGCGTGTACTCAAGCAACTGCGGCAGGCCGCCCGTCCGAGGCGAATTGGTGACCAAGATATTGCCGGGCTGCAACACGCCATAGTCGATCCCGCCACCCTCCGCAGCGCCGCCCACCGGATCCTGCACAAACGCCGCGTATGCCAGAAAATTCTCCGCGACGCTGCCGATGATCGGAAACGAAACCAGAACGCTGAAACGGGGGCGCCCCGGTTCCTCTGGATTCGCCGGCTCCTCCGGCGCCTCGACAACCTCCAGCAACGTCACGCGAGACTTGGCCGTGACCACCAGTTGGTTGTCGTGACGGATGGCGATATCCAAGCCGTTGACCGCCGGCTCGCTGGCCGTCAGCACCCCGTCCGCCGTGTACCGCTTCAACCCCGTGTCGGTCAGGGCGTACAGGTTCCCGTCCGCGTCAACGGCAATCGACTGCAATCGCTGAGCGATGTTAAAGGCCCGGACCAGCGTCATGGTTTCCGGATGATGCACCAAGATCGTGGTGTTGTTGATGGTGGCGTTCAGCGTGTACAGCAGGCCGTCGAGTCCGATTGTCAAATCCGTCGGCAAGCCGAAACCGGCGGAAAATCGGCGAAAACTTCGGTCGCGCGTGTCAAAGCGAATGACGCCGTTCGCCGTGCCGGCATCGGCTAACTGTTCGTTGGCAAAGACATACGGCCCAAAGGCTGCGATGTCGCCCCAGTGGTCGAAGGTCTGCCCCATGTCCCAATCGGGCACGGGCGGTTCGGAGAAATCCGAGAACGTCGCCGTGATCGGATCGAATGTCGTCAGCCGCACGTCGTCGTAACCATGGAAAATCTGCACGTGGCCCTGGGCGTCCAGCACCAAATCCTTTGCGATCAGCCGACTGCCCTGCTCCGTGCCGGGAATCACGATGGCCTGCACCAATTCGCCATCCGCCGTATATTCGATCAGCAAATCGTTGTCCAGAAAACTGCTGCGTGTGACCAACAGATTCCCGGGCTCGAAGGGCGTAAACAACCGCTGCTGGGCAAAATTGACTCCGACCGTCTCTTGAGTAACGTTGCGGATATTGATCGTGTGTTTGCCGATGCCGGGTGGGAAGGTCTGTTGCCACCCCGGCTGCGGGACGCGGCGCAGGGTGTAAAAGCCGGGATCCAGATTGTCCAGCTGATACTCGCCATTGGCATCGGTCACGGCCAATGGCTCCCCCTCGTCGAACAGCTCGTTGTTGTTGGTGTCGATGTAGATCTGCCAGTTCGGCAGTCCAGGTTCGTGCTCGTCCAAAATCGCATCGCCATCAAAGTCGTACACGACTTGGCCTGCAATCGAAGCTAGCAGGCGACGATCTTCCAGAGCCTCGAACTTCAGCTGCCTTCGCCGGCGCAGACGTTGAACGTTCCGCTGACGACGTTGTTGCGGCGATTTCTCGCGAAACGGAGTGGAAAACGCTGATAATGGCATACGCGCATACCTCGATAACGGGTGAGCTGCGGTGGTCGCTCGGTTAAGCGGAGCCTGCCTGGTGCCTTGGCGCAACTTCCGAGTATTTTCATAACCTCGGAATACCCCGGGCGCAACTCCTGAAATAGACCAGTTTTCAGTATACCACCGGGTTAAAAAAAAGCCGTTAAAATGTTTGCTGGGAACACCAGAAATCGGCCTGCGGGACGGATGTTCGCCGTCGGGGGGGGAGACGGTGCCATTCCGGGCTCAATGTGTTGATCGTAGACAATCCTCTGTTGCCATCGTTTTCCCATTGATAACCCTCCTCTTCCCTATTTCCCTATTCCCCTATTTTCGCCGTGGGTCATGCTCGCGCAGCGCCGCATCCAGCTGTTCCAGCAGCCGTTCCAGTTCCCGCCGCGTTTCCTCGTCCATCTCCCACGCATACGGCTTGCGGCGGACGTCGGTTTCAAACAAGCCTCGCTTGGCCAGAACGTACTTTTCAATCGCCAAAAATCCGTCCAATCCCGCCTGCAGCTGGAGACTGACCAGCGCACAAATCGGCAGGTACAGCCGATAGATGGCCCGTTCGTCGCCGTGCTGCAAGGCCGTCCACAAGGCCACAATACCTTCCAGAAACTCCATGCCCGGCATGGTCCCCGCAATCCCCCGGCGATAGCAGTCGACTAGCGAGAGCCCGCCGGAACCGTCGAAAATGCGAGCCCGCCCGCCACTGGCCTCCCGCAGGGCCGATAATCGAGGCCCCACCGGGTTCGATTCCGGTTTGAACAAGATCTTGTCCGGCCCGAAACGATCGAGCAACTGAATACAAACCTCCAACGGAATCGGGCGGCCGACGTAGCCCGATGCATCCTGGACGATCAGCGGCAGATCGACCGATTCCGCCAACGTGGCAAAATACTCCAGCAGCTGCTCGCCAGGCAACGCCGTCGAGACGGGCGGAATGGCCATCATCGCATCGCAACCCGACACGCGGGCCGCGCACGCGTACTCCAAAGCCTGCTTCGTGCTCTCGGCGCCCACCCCGGCAATGACCAGTCCCCGGCCCGCGCTCATTTCGGCGATCATCGCCGTCAATTCCAAACGCTCGCGGTGCGTCAGCCGCAACAGTTCGGACACCATGCCCATACACAAACCGGCGGCGCCCGAGGCTAACGCCCAATCGATCTGACGCTGCAAGCTGACGGCGTCGATCGTGTCGTCCGTCAGAAACGGGGTGTGGACAATCGGCAGGACGCCGCCCAGGGTTCGGGTCATCTCACCAGTCCCCCACACCGCCGTCCGGGTAAAATACCCGTTGCAGCAGTTCCTGTTGAAACGGATGCTTGCGGACCTCGTCCTCGTCGATCGCGATCCCCAATCCCGGCCGCGTGTTGGGCCGCACGATGCGCCCTTTCGGCTCGATCGTGAACCCCTCGTCCACCACGTCCGCTCGCCAGGGCACGTCGCCGTGGACCGTTTCGCAAATGATGTAGCTGGGCTGCGAGAAGCCGAACTCCAGCGAGGCCGCGGTGCTGACGGGCCCTTGCGGATTGTGCGGCGCTAACGCGATCCGGTGGGCGTCGGCCAGCGCGGCGATGCGCCGCGCGGCCGTGAAACCTCCGCAATGCGTGATGTCCAGTTGACAGATCTCACAGCCGCGCTCCGCGAACAACTGGCGGAAGTACGACAGTTCCGTGATCCGCTCGCCGGTGGCCACCGGGGTCGTGATCGCCTGGTTGATCATCGCCAGTCCGTCAATGCTCTCCGGCCAACACGGCTCTTCAAAGAAATACAGCCCATACGCGTCTAACGCCTGGCCGAACTTCAGCCCCATGGCCGGCGAAGGCCGGGCGTGACAGTCGACCATGATGTCGATGGCGTCACCGACCGCTTCACGCATCGACTGGACAGCGGCCTCGGCCAATCGGATCGGCCGCAAACCTTCGATCGGCATCGTCGGCGGTACGGCCATCGCTTTGAACGCCGTAAAACCGTCCTCAACCGCCTGCCGCGCCAAGTCGCCGAACTTGCGGGCGTCCTCGATCGACGTCCCGTAGAAATCCTCCATCCGCCCGCCACCCAGATGACAGTAGGTGCGGACGTAATCCCGCACCGGTCCGCCCCAGAGCTGCGAACACGGCATCCCCGCTATCTTGCCGGCAATATCCCACAACGCGATGTCGATCCCCGCGATCGCCGTCGCGCGGACAATCCCGTGACCGTGCCAAAAGTGCTGCCGGTACATCATCTGCCACAGATGCTCGATCCGCCGCGGATCCTCGCCA
>Ga0351868_1245_pt1 | contig 16531 bp, 9 predicted proteins | sample TotcelHFGM3001M9_FD_206778 | JGI IMG/M metagenome (GOLD analysis project Ga0351868, IMG submission 206778) | Enriched cells from coal bed in the Powder River Basin, Montana, United States - Total cells FGM rep2 HSBNCT.FGM.300.1.M9 ... | reverse complement strand
CGGCGTCTTCGCCTTCGTGATGTACATCAGGTTGCCGATGGACCAGCGGTGCCCGGGGTCCCTACCCATCTTCATCTTGGCAGCCCAGTTGGAGAATCTTCGCATGTGCCTGAAGAAGAGCGTGGAAACCGCCTGTGCCGCCGGTGAGAGAAACTGCATGTAGTCGTAGGCCACTGAGGATGCGATAACACGTTTGATACGCGTGTCCAGGGCGGCCGCCCTGAAGCAGAAGTAGCCGCCCATGGAGATCCCCAGCAGCGTGACATCCTCAAGCCTGAAGTAGTTCAGTACGGCGTTGGTCGGCTTCTCCCACGCGTAGTCCAGCTTCAGTCCGTACTTCCGGCGCGCCGCGCCCTGCCCCGGGCCCTCGAAGCCAATCACCACATAGCCGCGGTCGGCAAAGAACCGCATCCAGGAGTAGAACTCCTCTATGAGCGAATCGAAGCCGCCGTGCATCACAATCGTACCGCGGGTTCGCCCGGTTGTGGGCGTCACCCGCATGGCCGGCAGCAACGAGTTCTCATAGGGAACAAGGTACCGCTCGATGCCCTCGTCCTTGAAGGCTTCGTCGAACAGCTCGATGAAGCGGTCGTACAGGCGCTCTTTGTCGACGTCCTCCTCAAAGGTGTAGAACTCCGCGGCCCGACAGTAGAAAGCCGCGTTCAAGATTCGTCCTTCAGCAACGGCCTTCTCAGTCTGGCTCAGCATCTCCGCCTTCCATTCAGTGAATGTGTTGATGCGCCGGCCCGCAGCCTCCATATCCTCGAACCGCGCATAGCCGAATGAATACCAGCGGTTCAACTGAAAATTGAAGACCTGGCTCTTGTGGAACTCGCGGTATCCGACGGGGAAGGTGAACTTCATTCGCTTCGAGTCAGACATCTCATCACACTCCGCCGCAACCTGGGCCCCAACGCGTTGCCTCAACCCAATTCTTGCACCATGAGACTACGAAACGCAACGCCATCGCGCGGATGGCGTGCCCTTCTGCTCTAGGGGCGGGACATGTCCCGCCTGTCGCCTCGCCGGAATGCTGCCCGGGCTACGCGTCCTGGCCAACCTGCACGACGCGCAGGGGCCGGGCGGTGTGGTCTCCCAAGAGGTCGATACCCGGTCACAGTGCCCGGCGGCGCGAGACCGGCCGGCGTCCAACACCGGTGCATCCCCGTGCTATCGTTGGCCCCCTGGTGATGAGCAGGGTGTCACCAAAGCAGGTCCATTTGCGGCGCCCAAACGGACGTGAGAAGATGTGGACAGGCAACACAGGCCGTGCACATTACACGAAGTGGTCGCCCCGCTGGTTCATCGGCCTGTGCACCTGGGCGATACAGCGACAAAAGGGGGCAACAACCAACATGCTCAGAATCGTGAGAAACCTGGGACCGAGTAACCGCGGCTTCACGCTCATCGAACTGCTGGTGGTTGTGGCTATCCTCGGGACTCTCGCCTCGGTGGCGGTGTTGAACATCGGGCGCTTCTTGACCTCGGGCGCTGTCGAAGCAGCCAGCACTGAGGAGCACCAGGTGCAAACCTCGGTACTTGCCTTCATGATAAGCAACAGCCTCACTACGTGGACAGGCGAGGTGGGCCCCGATTCTGTCAGTGGAGCCGAGGGGCATCCAATAGACTACCTTCTCAATCCCGGGTCGCTACAAGCCACGTATCAGATTGAGGATGGCGTTATCACGGATGCCGAGCTGGAGGAAGACAGCAAGTGGGGAAACCTGGTATTCGAGGATCGTGTGTGGCGACGTCCCTGAGTGTACGAGCAGGCATGACGGCCCGCTCTCCTCAGTAGCTGTCCTCATGTTCCGACAGGCAGGATGTCCTGATTTCGCGCGCGTGGCGTGGAGTGTCTCTGTGTCCGCCTGCCACGGTCAATAGGAGCCTCGCACACATGGTGCGGCTGGGAGTGGTGGGGGAGTTGATGATCCGTCGGCATAACCGGGTCCTCGGCTATCAGCGATACCTCGACATCATGAATCGCGGTGTCGAGCCGGCTTGAACGAGACCTCTTCTGCCCCCTGACGACCGGTGTTCATGCCTGAGTCTACTACGGGGACCGCTTTGCCAGAGGCCTGACCAGCGAAGAGAGGAGCGCTCCCAGCGCGGCGACCGCGCCGCAGACGGCGAAGGGAACCGTGTAGCTGCCCAGAATGTCAAAACCCAATCCTGTAAGCACGGGACCGGCTGCACCGCCGATGGCGACGCAGAACTGACTGACCCCCAGTATGGCCCCATGGGCACGAAGGCCAAAAAGCTCCGCCACCCGGAAGGAGAACTGGGGCACGATGCCGCCATACGCAAGGCCGAACACGACGCCGAACACGTACACTTCCCAGGTCTGCTCGACGAGCATCAGCCAGAAGAGGCTCAGCGAAAGCAACCCCAGTGCCGCCGTCAAGATGACCTTGGACCCGAATCTGTCTGCAAGGCCTCCCAGACCTATCCTTCCCGCAATGCCGAAACCGCCGATGAAGGTCATGACGCCTGCGGCGCTCGCCGGAGACAGCCCCAATCCCCTGGAGTGAATGACCACGTGCGCCATGACCGATTGGAGGGTGTAACCGAAGGCGGCAAATGCGAGGCAGAGCAGCCAGAACTGAGCGCTGCGCACTGCCACAGAGAGCGTCACGCCGGTGGGAGCTGCAGAAGACGCGCTCCTCGTGTCCGCCAGCCTCTCCGCTCCGTAGGGACGTAGTCCCTTCGCCGACGGGTCGCGCCTCAGGAACTGTGCCGCAATCACGACAACGGTCAACAGGACCAGGCCCAGCACCATATAGGACATGCGCCAGTCCGTACGGTGGATGAGCCAGTTTGCCAGCGGTGGCATGAACATGGTGCCCAGTCCGGTGCCCGCCATGACCGAGCCCGTCATGAGCCCTCGCCGTGACTGGAACCAGCGCGCCACTGTCGACGAAAGCGGCGTGAAGGTCGCGCTGTGGCCTGCCGCCGCCAGCACGCCGTACGCTATGTAGACCTGCCACAGAGCGTCCACCCGGGACATCAGGAGCAGTCCCAGGCCGAATAGAAGACCCGCAGCGGTGACCACGGGCCGCGGACCGAACCTGTCGGTGAGCCTCCCGCTCCCTATCGAGAACACTCCCTGGCCGATGAGGAAAGCCGACATGGCGCCGGCTGTTGCCGCTCTGCTCCAGCCGAAGCTCTCCTGCAGCGGTTCAAAGAAGACGCTGAAGCTATAGTTGGAACCGGATGACATCGCCATGACGACAAACGACGCAATCACGACGACGTACCCGTAGAAGACGCGCGACGCGCGCGAGGATTGATCCTGCATGACTCTGCCGCCACAGTGCCGTCCGGTCAGAGCCGGCACGGTGTATCTATCATTCGGGGCACACCGAGTTCGCCGTGCAGACTGTACACCCTGCCTTGTCGACTGTCTAACACGTGCCCTTGCCGGTCCTTCAACCGTGCACTTTCCGGGTCGTTGCCGACCGCACTGCCCAGGCCCCTCGCCCGTAAGGCGAACCCGTGTCCAATGGCGAAAGTTGCCATAACGAACGGGAAGGCGCACTATGGTGGTGTCCGCCATATTCAGCGGCGGGAGGTGAGGAGGTGAGGAGATGAAGAGGGGAATGCTGCTGCTGTTCGCGCTGGCGCTTCTGCCGGGGTGTTCAAGCACTCTGCCGAATTCCAACCAACCCCCCAAGGCGTACATCAACGCCATTACTCCATCCGAAGTCACGCAGGGAGGCGTCGTCCATTTCTCCGGCCATGGCACGGACGCGAATGGACAGGTCGTAGCCTATCGCTGGCGCTCCGACAAGGACGGCGAACTGAGTGTATCGGCTGAGTTCGAGACATCCTCGCTGTCGACCGGCGCGCATGTCGTCTCCTTCACGGTGCAGGACAACAACGATGCGTGGTCGGCGGCGGCTACAGGCACTGTCAGGGTGCTGCCTGTGGCCTCTACCTCCGTGAGGATAGACTCGTTCACTGCGTCTCGTGCGGCGATTTCCAAGGGCGACAGCCTGACGCTGGCGTGGAACGTCTCAAACGCAACGACGGTGTCCATCGACCAGGGAGTCGGCTCGGTATCGCCGGTCGGCACTGCTCTGGTCACCCCGGGGGCGACGACCACCTACACGTTGTCGGCAACGGGCGGAGGTTCGACAGTCGTCGCGAAGATAACAGTCACCGTGCAGCAGTCCATGAGCGGCGCCACTCTCACGGCGGACAGCGAAACCAGTGGCTACGTCCGCAGTAGCGGGGCCTATACGACGGGTTTCGTGTACGTGGGTGACGACTCGAGCAACAGGGATTTCCAGGGGTTTGTCACCTTCGATATCTCGCACATCCCTGCCAGTGCGACCATCACGAAGGTCACCATCGACCTGTCCACCTACGAGACCCCGTATGACTCTCCGTTCGCAGGTCTCGGGTGCCTGAGTGCGTATGCACAGGACTACGGCACGCTCGACGGCCGCGACTACTGGACGGCGAGTGTTCCCACGCCGATGGCGGTATGGTGCGACTTCGACGACCTCGATGCGCCAAAGGACTGGACAGGCTTCCGGAGCGCACTGCAGAAGAGGGTTGGTGAGGGCTCGTTCCAGTTCCGCCTGCAGTTCGTGGACGCGATTTCAGACGGAGACGACACGAATGACCTTCTTCGTTGGCCGATGGACCATCTGCCGAGGATGACCGTTGAGTATTACTCCTAGGAGTTGAAGTGCGAGGTTTTCGAAGCACAGCGCGGGGGGCGCCGAAGGCGCCTCCCGCTCACTTCGCCAGGTCCCGCATTGCGCTCCTGGATGTTGCCGACTGCGGTCTCCCGGCGCGAGGCGCGGGGATAAACCGGCATCCGGTGACGAACGTTGTGTGCGTGAGTGGGCGCCTGCATTCCGATGATACTGTCAGCCACGTTCCGCGGTTGGAGGTGAGAAGATGAAGAGGGTATTGATGGTGCTTCTCGTGCTGGCGTTGTTGCCGGCGTGTTCGTACATCCCGACACAGTCAAATCAGTCTCCCAGGGCCTACATCGACGACATTGCGCCGTCCCAAGTCAACGAGGGGGACGTGGTCAGGTTCACCGGCCACGGCACTGACGCGGATGGACGGGTCGTTGCGTATCGTTGGCGCTCCGACAGGGATGGCCAGCTGGGAATAACGGCGGCGTTCGAGACGTCCTCGCTCTCGATCGGCACCCATGCCATCTACCTCATGGTGCAGGACAACAGCGACGCCTGGTCGGCGGAGGCCCGCAGCGAGGTCAAGGTGCTGCCTGCAGTGGCCGCTCCGGTCGCAATCAACTCATTCACGGCGTCGCCCCTGTCAATCTCTGAGGGCGCCAGCGTGACGCTGTCGTGGAACGTGTCGAATGCAGCAACCGTGTCCATCGACCGGGGCGTCGGCACGGTCTCTCGAATCGGCTCCGCTCAGGTAGCGCCGAGCGAAACGACCACCTACACGCTGACGGCAACGGGAAGCAGTGCAACAGTCAATGCCAGCGTCACCGTCACCGTGCAGCAGTCTGTGCGTCGCGTCACTCTCACGGCAGACAGTGGACTCAGCGGCTTCGTCCGTTGGAGCGGCATCTACACGATGGGAGGCGTCTACGTGGGTGACGACTCGAGCGACAGGGGCATCCAGGGGTTCCTCACGTTCGACATCTCACGCATCCCGGATGACGCCGTCGTAACCCGGGTCAGTCTCGACTTCTCCGGCTACGAAATCCCGCACGAGATGCCCTTCCCGGAAATGGGGTGCCTCGGCGCGTATCTACACAACTACTACACGCTCTATGGCCAGTACTGGACGCAGGACGTCACCCTGCCGATTGCGGAATGGTGTGACGTCGAAGACCTCCACTCGCCGATCGAGTCGACTCGTTTCCGAAACGTACTGCAGCAGAGAGTCGGCCAGAACAAGTTCCAGTTCCGCCTGCAGTTCGCGGAACGGATGTCGGACGGAGACCACATGAATGATCTGCTGTATTGGCCGGAACAGAATCTCCCGAGAATGACCGTTGAGTACCGTGAGCCGTAGCGCGGGTTGTCCTTAGCGAACTCGCGGAGGGCGCCTTCGGGCGCCCCCGCTCATCCCGTCGCGATAGTGCAATCGCGGGGTCAGTTAGTGAGCTGTCCGCAGGGGAGGGGGGTGGTCTGCCGTAGAGGGCGGCTCCTACGCCGGCCCGTTGGACGGGACGAAAAGGTATTCGCGGGAGCGAAAGATGGCTCGCCCGGGTGACCGGCAGTCTGCCAGTGTGCGCTACACTCTGAACTACGTCCGGCCAGAGTCAGAATTCGCCCCATGCGACGAACAGGGTCCGCTGAAGTCTATGACGCGATACGGCGTCACAAGTGGGTACTCCTGTTCTTCGGGGTGGCCCACACCCTCATCTTCATAATCCCGTTCGATGAGATAGGCCAGACATATTCAAGCACGGGCATCTATTTCGACTACGCTTCGAAGATGATGGCCGGCCTCATACCGTATCGCGATTTCGCTGTTGAGTACCCGCCGCTCGCGCTGCTCTTCTTCCTCCTGCCCCGGCTGTTGGCCTCCACTCCGGAGAGCTACGCCACAGCATTCGCAGTGGAGTCGCTGCTCTTCAGCCTGGCCGGTATGCTCGTCGTGGTCCTGGTATCGCAGCGGCTGGGATTACGTTCGTGGAAGCCCGTCGCAGCCTACACCGCCTTCTTGCTGGCCATCGGTCCGATCGTCTCGCACCGGTTTGACATCTTCCCTGCGATACTCGTTCTTCTCGCGCTGTGTGCCTTCCTCTCGGAACGGCATGGGTGGGCGTACGCCCTGCTGGCGGCGGGCGTGATGACGAAGGTGTATCCGGCTGCTCTGCTGCCTGTCTTCCTGCTCTACCACCATCGGAAACACTCATACCAGGGCATCAGGTCGGCTCTTCTCACCTTCGCCGCTACCGGCCTCGCGATAGCCCTCCCCTTCTTGCTGATGAGCCCGGGAGGAATGTTTGATTCATTCACCTACCATGCGCAACGCGGGATTCAGTTGGAGAGCACCTACAGCTCCCTGCTTCTCGTCGCCGGCGAATTTGGGTGGCTGTCGGTGGGCCTCGAGTTCACCTACGGCTCGTGGAACCTGACCGGCACGGCGGCCGACGTCATGGCACACGTGTCGATGCTCGTGCTGCCGCTGTCGCTCTTGGCCGTCTACTGGATGATTCATCGCCACCTGAGAACCCGTCCGCTGTCCGCACAAGACCTCGTAAGCCATATGCTGCTCGTGGTGATTGTGCTCGTGGCAACCAGCAAAGTGTTGTCGCCCGAATACCTGGTTTGGCTATTGCCGCTCGTCCCGCTGTTCTCCGGAAGGTTCAAGTACGGGGCATGGGGCGTCTTCTTTGCGGTCGGTGTCTTGACCTACATGGTGTACCCCTTGCGGTACGCTGATCTCATCTGGCTGCACCCGGGCGCGATAGCGCTCCTCCTGGAACGAAACGTGCTGCTTGTCATCCTGGCGGTCGTCGTAGCAGCCTCTCTGCGTTGGCGGCCTCGGGGAGAGACAGAGCCTCAGGCGCCGTTGACCACTGCAGTGGAATGAGGCGCTCCCTCTCGCGTGACAGCGCCCCGCGCGCACCCGAATGAGTTGGCGGCAGTTCCGCCAGCTCGAACGCGCAGCTACGGTCCGGCTACTTGTAGGGGCGATGGCATGCCTCGCCCGCTGTCTCGTGCCGGAACCACAGTCATGATTGGCACACACGTGGGCGTGTCATCAGACGATGGCGGGCGGGCGTGGGAGCGCGCCCCTACACAGACCTCGCCCCACCCCAAAATACGGGGACACCATTCACCGATTGTCCGGACCGAATTGAGTATGGTGTCCCCGCATTTCCCAGAACCCAGAACGCTGCACTCAGAACTCCATCGCCTCGTCGTCGAATTCGTGACCCGCAAGCCGCTGACTGCTAGAATGCCCCGGCATCGAGCATCACAAGAGCATGACACAGCGCAGCAGACCGCGCCCCTTCTACGGCTACTACCTCGTGGCCGTCACCTTCATCATCCTGGTTCTCTTCAGCGGCTCCGGCGTGTTCGCATACAGCCTCTTCGTGAGGCCGCTTGAGGCGGCGCTGGGGTGGGGACGCGGCCAGGTGATGGCCGGATTCACGCTGTTCTACCTGATGGTGGGAATGGCTTCGCCGGTCGCCGGCCGGTTCGTCGATCGATACGGTGCGCGACCGGTCATTCCGGTTGGGGCTGCGATAATGGGCCTCGGATTCGTCCTCGTGAGCCGGGTGAGCGACCTGTACTTGTTCTACATCGGCTATGTGATAGTCGGCATCGGCGCCGCTGCCATGAGCCTGGTGCCGTGCAGCGCCGTCGTCTCGAACTGGTTCAAACGCAAGCGCGGCACCGCACTCGGCCTGATGGCGGGGGGCATCGGCGCCGGTGGAGTCGTGATGGCGCCTTTCGTCGGCTACATGCTCGCGCACTTCGACTTCCGAGCCGCCTATCTCGCGATGGGTATGCTTATCATGGCCGTAACCATTCCACTCTCGCTCCTCGTGATACGCACCCGGCCGGCTGAGATGGGACTCTATCCGGACGGCGACAGCGCGCCGGTTGGAGAAGCGCCGGACGAGACACGAGAAGGCGGCGAGAAACAGGGATTCTCACTGCGGCAGGCGCTGAGCACCCGGACCTTCTGGTTTATCGCGGTGGCGTTTGCGCTCTCAAACTTCGCCAATATGGGCACCATTCAGTCGGCGGCACCCTTCCTCGAGGACATCGGCTATCCCACGGCCAGCGCGGCATCGGCAATCGGGGCCATGGGATTGGGCAGCGGCGCCGGCAAGATCGTCTTTGGCTGGCTGTGCGATCGGATGCGGGCTAGTCGTGCGTGCGCCATCGGCATCGGTTTGCAGTTGGCGGGGGTACTGCTGCTGCTGACCGTGCACTCCAACTCACCGTTTGTTGCCGTGTGGTTGTATGCGCTGGTGCTGGGGCTGGGGGTGGGAGCGTGGCTGCCCACCTTGTCGATGCTGGCCAGTGTGAACTTCGGCCTGCTGTTCTACGGCGCGGTGTTCGGCGCGCTCAATATGGCGCAGAGCATGGGAACCGCCACCGGGCCTCTGTTCTCGGGCATGATGTTCGATGCCACGGGGTCGTACGTTACTGCCTTCACCATCGCTGCCGTGCTTCTGACAGTGTCCATTCCGACCATCCTGCTGGTCAAACGCCCGGCAATCCGGTGACACCCATAGTCAAGTCGTTCGAACAACCTGTGAATGGTGTCCCCATATTGTCCCGCGCAGGGACACGCCGCCGCCTGCCCGCCGGGCGGTGTGGATGGGTGGACCATTCCCGCCGTAGGGGCACGCCGCCGCGTGCCCGCGGGGTGGGGGGCTGGTGGGATATTTGTAGGGGCGATGGCATTCCTCGCCCGTAGTCTCAATCGAACAGCGCCTCGCGCGGATCGCCAACATCCACCGTCCGCATGTAGGGGTCGGTTCCCACACCGACCCGGTGGGGTGGGGCGGTCCGATGCAGGGCGCAGGCTCCCATGCCTGCCCGCCCGGAGTTCCCGCCATGATTGGCGCACGCGTGGGCGTGTCATCGAACGATGGCGGGCACGCGGCAGCGTGCCCCTACACCCAAACGGACATCACGCACCGGAGGTTCCTACTCGCAACCTGTAACTCGTCGCCCGTCACTCCAACCCCTGGCCAGTGTAGTCTTGCGCCGGAACCACAGTCATGATTGGCGCACGCGTGGGCGTGTCATCGAACGATGTCGGGCACGCAGCAGCGTGCCCCTACACCCGAACGGACATCACACACCGGTGGTATCTACTCACAATCTGTAACTGGTCGCCGCCACCTCCATCCCATGGCCGGTGCCGCAGCATACGCCTCTGGCGGGCTGGCCCCCATGCCTGCAAACTCATGAACACAGAAGGGGGGGCGGGTGAACCCGCTCCCCTCTTTCGCGCTACGGAGGTTTCACCACCGGCGGAAGACCACCACCAGGGCGCCGATGAGCACCAGCATCACCACGATGATGGCGAGGATGCCCGCGGTGCCGAGGCCGTTGTCCTGTGCCGATGGAACGTTGTTCGTGATGGTCCGTGGCGCCAGCACTGAGAACTGGCCGGTCATGCCGTCGACGGCCACCTGGTACGTACCGGGCACTGCCCGAGCCACCGTGAATGTCACCTGCTGGCACGCCCCACCGGACACGCCTACCGTCCTGCTGTCCACCGCCTCGCCGTTGACCATCAGCGACACCGTCTTCGTGCCACGCTCCTCACCACTGTTGCAGATGTTGGCGGAGACAACGACCTCCTGGTTGGGTAGCACCTGCATGGGGTCGATGAGGAGGTTAGACAGGCCGAGGTCGGCCGGCTCGGGGGCCCTGTCGCGCTCCGGCTCCTTTTCCACCGCTATCAGGATGTAGCCGCTTCTTGAGAGGGTGTCGGAGTAGCCGCACGCGTCCCACACCGTCAACGTGACAGTGTATCGGCCCACTTTGACGTAGGCGTGGGTGGGGTTCTGCTCGGAGCTTGTCGTGCCGTCACCGAAGTCCCACAGCCACTGTATGAGCTGGCATCCGGTGGTCGACATGTCCGTGAAGCTGATGGACTCTCGCGGGCTGGCTCTGTAGGCGGATGCCTTGAATTTCGCGGCAATGTTGGACGGGTCGCACGTCCGCGTCATCCACGGCTCGAACGTGACGTCGTATGAGACGTAATCCCCCAGGCCGGTGGGGTTACCCGTGGCGTGGTACGGCCCGGTCACGTCGCCCCACCAGTTCTCGACTGCGTCCAGCAGATAGAAGCTCTCGTTGAACAGGCCCCAATCGGAGTTGCCTTCGATGTTGTTGTTGTTGACATGCACCATTTGGAACTCCGAGCCGAGGAGGTGGATGCCTCCCGAGTTGTTCTCGACTGTGTTGCACGCGGAGACGTTCACCATGGCGTGCCTGATGTTGCTCTCGATGCCCCAGCCGAGGTTGCCGGAGATGAGGTTGCTCAGGACAGCGGCCTCGCTGTCTTCCAGCGTATCTTCCGTACCGCAAAGCCACAGCCCGATGCTGTCGTTGCCGGAGATCTCGTTGTCCCGAACGGTCACGAGCCCGCCGGCGTACATATCCTCGATGGTGATGCCTTCATCGTTGCCACTAACCGTATTGCCCCGTAGCACGACCTCGGCGCCGTCCATGATGTCGTAGATGTACACGCCATCTGAGGTATTGCCCTCAAGCACATTGTCCAGTAGCTCGACGTAGCTGCCGTACCCAACGCCCGACGAGCTGTCGAAGCCGATATCACCGTTTCCACGGATCGTGTTGTCCTGGACGGAAAGGATGCAGCCGTAGTTGATCTCCAACACGTAAATACCGTCGCCCGCAGCGCCGGTAATGGAGTTCCCGCTGATGACGCCCTGACTGCCCTCGTAGTATCCGCTGAGATCGAACCCCGCCGCCGTGCCGCCGGTCGCCACGTTGTCGAGCAGGTCCAGGCAGCTGCCGAGATTCACGGGCCCAATCTCGCAGGCGTTGTCGGTATTGTCGGTAAATGTATTATCCAGGATTGTCATCCCGGAGCCGTCGGTCACCCCGTTGCTTACGTACAACCCATATCCGGCGTTCCCTGTGAACATATTGCCTTCGATGAGCCCCTCGCTGCCGCCATAGCAGTCGTAGAGGTAAACGCCGTAGGACTGGTTCGTGTTCAATTCATTGTCGAGGAGCGCCAGGTAGCTGCCGGACTCGAGTGCGTCGATATTCACGCCGTAGCCCTGGTTGTCCTCGATGGTGTTCTCCTGTATGGTCAAAACGCCACCGTATGTCACGCCGTCTTCGATATAGAGCCCATCGCTGCCATTCCTGCTGATGGTGTTGCCGCTGATGAGGCCCTCGCCGCCTTCGTAGAAGCCAAATACCGAGACGCCGTACGACCCGTTATCGCTTATCTCGTTATCCAGCAGTGCCAGGTATCCGCCCCACATTACGTCGTAGCCCTCAATGCAGAATCCGGCCGAGTCGTTGTGCGTGATGGTGTTGTCATCGACGGTGAGGCGTCCGCCGTCGTAGGGGCCTCCGTACATGTAGATGCCGTAGTCGGTGTGCCCGGTGATAGTGTTCTCGCCGAAACGGGCATGACTCTGGCCGGCGATCACACCGTTGTCGTAGATGCCGGTGTACCCGTTGTCCAGTATCTCATTGCCGATGACATCGAATGTGCTGCCGTAGTAGACGTCATCGAAGAAGACGCCGTAGCCCGAATTGCCGTTGATGGCATTTCCCTGCATCAGTCCACTGCTGTTGTTGGCGATGTCGCCCCAGTTCACGCCGTCCCCACCATTGCCGGTGATATCGTTGTTGACGAAGACCGCGGAGCTGTGGTTCTCCACCGAGTAGGCACCGTCGGCGTACACGTACACCCCGTCCATGGTATTGCCCGAGATGGTGTTCCCCCTGATGTCCGCACTGCTGAAGTCCGTGACCAGGTAGAGGTCGATGCCTCTCGATTCGTTGTGGCTAATCTCGTTGTCGAGTATGAAGAGGGAGCTGAAGCAACGCACGCCTGCGTTCGACACATCGATACCATGTCCCCAGCACCCGGTGATGATATTGCCCTGAATAGTCACCTGGCTCCAGCTTTCGGCATCCGCGTAGAAACCGTCCGAAGCGTTGTTGGTGACCGTGAAGCCTGCATCCACGCCGCCGAACACTACCGTGCTCAACTCATAGTCCACATCGAGGCTCACCAGGCCCTGGATAGTGGTCACACCGGCGCCGCCGGTGGACTTGACCGTCAGCGAGCTATCGATGGACAGGTCCTCGGTGTAGGTGCCGGGACTGACGAGGATGATGTCGCCGGGGACTGCTGCATCGATGGCAGCCTGGATGCTGGAGTAGTCTTCGCCGTCGTCGCCCACCGTGATGGTCGTCGGAGTCGTCGATTCGGGCTGATACGTCGCGCACAGCGCCGGTGCAGAGTCGAGCCAGTCGTCGTAGTTCACATAGTCCGAGACATCATCGCCCAGGCCGCCGGCATTAGTCGTCGCCTGGTACGGTCCGCTGTCGTCGCCCCACCAGTTCTCGGTGGCATCAAGCGTGTCGCTGCCCCCGTTCTGGAGACCCCAGTCGGTGTTCCCCGTGATGCGGTTCTGGTGGATACCCACCACCTGGAAGAGGTCGCCGTCCACATAGATGCCACCCTGACCCACTCCGCTGCCGTTGCCGGTGACGCTGTTGCCGGACACATCCACCAGCGAGCGGTAGATGAACGCGCTTATGCCCCAGGGCGAATTGCCGGAAATCGTGTTGCAGCGCACGGTCGCTTTGGAGTCGGCAAACGAATCCTCCCAGGAGCCAATCCAGTCGCACATCTGGAGACCGATGCCCGCATTGTTCGAAATCGTGTTGCCCAGTACTTTGAGCTCGGAGTCCACGAACTTGTAGCCGCAGTAGATGCCAACACCTGAAGTGCTGCCAATGACGGTGTTGTCCTCGATATCCAGGAGACAGCCGCCGGCGACGTAGTCCACGTAGATGCCGTATCCGTTGCCATCGATGGTGTTGTCCGTGACGATGCACTCGCTGCCCTCGATGAGGTTGGAGACGTAGACGCCCTCGGAGATGTTGTCCTCTATGGTGTTCTCCATCACACCGAGGTAGGCGCCGTAGCTCAGGGACTCAACGTACAGGCCATGAACATCGTTGCCGGATATCGTGTTGTCCAGGACGGTGAAACGGCTGCCGTACTCGTCGCTGTTCGTGTCGATGTAGATGCCGCTTCCGCCGTTCCCTGTCACGGTGTTGCCCTCGAACAGGCACTCGCCGCCGTCGTAGACGTCGCTGATGTAGACGCCGCTATCCAGATTGTCCGTTATGTCGTTGTCGGTCAGCGAGGCGACCGCGCCGTTGTAGACGCCACCACCAATCTCCAGGCCGTACCCGCCGTTGCCCTGGATGTCGTTGTCATCGAGGTAGAGCCGGGAGCCGTAGTTGACGTAGGCTACGTAGATGCCGTCGTCGTACTCGCCTTCGCCATTGTTCGATATCGTGTTGTTCTCGAGGCGACACTCCGAGAGGCTGTTGATGCTGTTGATGTAGACGCCCACGCGGTTGCCGGTAATCTCGTTGTCGAGCATGTCCAGATGGCTCCTGTAGTAGACGCCGGAGATGTAGAAGCCATAGTCGCTGTTGCCGGAAACGGCGTTGTTCTCGATGGTCAGCAGACCACCGTAGTCAATATCACCGTTCACGTACACGCCGTCGCTGCCGTTGCCGGTGATGGTGTTCCCCTGTATGACGCCCTCGCAGCCGTAGTACAGCGACTCGATGTAGAGGCCATCCTCGTCGTTGTCGCTCAGGTCATTGTCGAGCACCGCCAGGTGTGAGCCGTTCTTCACCTCGTAGATGTAGCAGCCGTAGTACCTATTCCCCGTAATCGTGTTGTCCTCGATGGTCAGCCGCGCGCCATCGTCGAGACCCGATGACACGTAGATGCCATCGTCGCAAAGGGGGTTGTTGCTCATGGTGTTGCCCTGGATACGGCCTTCGCTGAGCTCGGACAGGTATTCGACGTAGATACAGGTTTGCCCGCTGTTGCTTATCTCGTTGTCGATAACATCCAGCGAGCTGCGGTCGAAGACCCCCTCGAAGTGCACGGCGCCGTAGTCCGCTGTGTCGATCGTGTTGCCCTGAACCAGCACATGGCAGTCGTCGCCGAATGCCGAGCTATACAGGCCAAACTCATCACAATCGGTGATGGTGTTGCCGATGATGTCGACGGAGCTATGGTACTGCACCGAGTCGGAGTAGCAGTAGATGCCCGAGTACCAGGCTCTCGCGATGGTGTTGCCCGTAAAGGTGAGGTCGCTGAAGTAGCGAACCGCGTAGACATACAGGGCGTAGTTGGAGTTGGTGATGGTATTCCCCTCGATGGTGACGGAGCTCCAGTACTCCGCAGTGACGTCGATGCCGTTGTCCGCATCCAACACAGTGAAGCCCGCGCCGGCCGCGCCGAACACCACCGTCTCAGAGTCCAAGAGGGAAATCGTGACGCTGGTGCTGGGATAATCGAACCAGTCGATGATCGTCTCGGCCGCGCCGTCGGATGAGATAACGGTGAGAGACTTTTCGATGGTGAGGGCCTCTTCGTACGTGCCGGGGTGGACGATGATGATGTCGCCCGGAGCGGCGTCGTCGATGGCCGTCTGAATGGAGTCGCCGCTGTAGACATGGATCTCCGCGGGGGCCGCTCCCACCGGTCCCGCCGCAGTCGGTGCGAGCACCCCCAGTGACAGGACGAGCGATAGTACGAGCAGGGCTGATGCGGCTCTTTGTGCTTTCACCACCTGGAGACCTCCATATCGAGTGCATAGCGGAGTTTGTCGTGTGACGAGCGGCTCACGCCTGCGGGGACGCCGGGGACAACATTAAGACGCGCCGCCGGCACGGCGGGCGTTGCATGGGGCAACAGAAATGCCCTGAGCTGCTGCATGTTTGAAAAAGCCGCTCGAGAACCTGCGTGGCAGGTCGCCTTGAACGGCCGAGTACCAACATACAGCCGAGCGTAACGCAAGTCAATACTAATGCGAACAAAATCGCGCGGCGGCCGAAGGTTTCCGTGTGGGGGCACGCTGCCTCGTGCCCGGCCATGGTGTGTGGTTGGGTGATGGCGTATTTGCAGGGGCGATGGCATGCCTCGCCCGTAGTCTCGTTCGCACAGTGCCTCACGCAGAACGCCAACACCGACCGTCCGCATGTAGGGGTCGGTTCCCACACCGACCCGGCGGGGTGGGCATGGTTGTGCGATGCAGTGCGCAGGCTCCCGCGCCCGCTCGCCCGGCTAGTGTGGTCGGTGGACCATTCCGTCGTAGGGGCACGCTACCGCGTGCCCGCCGGGCGGTGTGGGTGCGTGGACCATTCCCGCCGTAGGGGCACGCTGCTGCGTGCCCGCCGGCCGGTGTGGGGGGCGTGGACCATTCCTCCGTAGATACTGTGTGCTGCCGTCAAGCTGTAGCACCTATGGCTGGGTCAAATGGTTTACCGCTCTTCAGCACGCCATAAGCAATATAGACGAGCTTGCGCATCACCGCCCCGACGACGATCATCTTGAGTTTGCCGTTGGCGAGGAGTCGGGCGCGGAAGGCTCTGATAATGGGGTTGTACCGGATGGCTGCAAGTGCCGGCATATACAGGGCTTTCCTGATTCGGGCCGAGCCGGTTTTGGACAGCATGCTTCTGCCGTGCACCGATGTTCCCGATTGGCGATGCCGTGGCGTAAGGCCGCAGAAAGAGGCCATGCTACCCGCATCAGGGAAGCGCGACACGTCGCCGAATTCGGCCAGGATCATAGCCGAGGTGCCCGGTCCGATACCGGGGATAGTCTCGAGCAGATCGCGCTTGCCGCGCAGGTCAGGATGGCGATCGACGTGGTCTCGAATCTGCTGGGTGACCTGGTGGACGCGGCTTTCGATGAGTCCGATCATGTCCTGGATTGAGGGCTTCACGACATCATCGGCGGTCCCGAGACGGTTCGTCTCCTGGGTGAGCATACCCTTGAGCTCATCGAG
>Ga0351868_1232_pt1 | contig 17499 bp, 6 predicted proteins | sample TotcelHFGM3001M9_FD_206778 | JGI IMG/M metagenome (GOLD analysis project Ga0351868, IMG submission 206778) | Enriched cells from coal bed in the Powder River Basin, Montana, United States - Total cells FGM rep2 HSBNCT.FGM.300.1.M9 ... | reverse complement strand
CGCCAGCTTTCCGCGAGCCCAGCAAGCGGTCCGTCAGCTGAAAGAAGCCCAACCGGATCGGGACCTCGCCATCGTCGTTGCGATTCGCGGCGGTACGTACTGGCTGGAGGCGCCGATTGCCTTTGCCGCACAGGACTCCGGCACAGAGCGGGCGCCTGTCGTGTATCAGGCGTTTGGCGACGAGCGGCCGATTTTTTCCGGCGGCCGGCCGATTACAGGCTGGAAGACGGACGAGCCGGGCCGCTGGTCGGTCGATCTGCCGGACGTGAAAGACGGGCAGTGGAATTTCTGCCAGCTGTTCGTCGGTGACCAACGGCGATTTCGTCCGCAGTTGCCGAAGAAAGGGTACTACAAGATCGCCAAAGCGGGCGACGCGACACCCGAAGCAGGCGGCAAGGGGTTCAATCGGTTCGGATTCTCCGAAGGTGAACTCGATCCGAACTGGGCCAACTTGACCGACGTCGAAGTCATGCCGTTTCACTCGTGGACCGCTTCGCGGTTGCCCGTGGCGTCGATCGACGCGGCGGGCAAGACGGTCACGGTCAGCGGGCACACGACGGGCACCAGCTGGTGGGCGGCGTTTCGCGAGGGCCATCGCTACCTGGCAGTCAATGTTCGCGAGGCCCTGACCGAGCCGGGCGAGTGGTACTTGGATCGGCCCAGCGGCCGGCTGACGTACCTGCCCAAGCCGGACGAAGATCCGCAGCGGACGGTCGTCATTGCGCCGCGACTGCGGTACCTGGTGCTGCTGGCCGGCGATCTGGCTGAACGCCAGTGGGTCCAGCACATTCAGTTGCGCGGTTTGACGTTCGCCCATTCGAATTGGACCACGCCGCCGCAGGGCCAGGCGTTTCCGCAGGCCGAAGTCAACTTGGGTGCCGCCGTCGCGGCGATGGCCACGCGAAACGTGTTGATCGAAAACTGTGCCGTCCGTCACACCGGCGAGTACGCCATGGCGTTCGGTCCCGGTTGCCAGCATAATCGCGTCGAAGGCTGCGAGCTGTTCGACTTGGGCGCCGGCGGCGTCAAGATTGGCAACGCCCTGCCGTCGGAATGGGGTGACACGCTGGCCCCGCCCACCGATGACGAAGCGCTGGTCTCGCACCAGACGATTCGAAATTGCCGCATCGCGCACGGCGGGCGTCTGCACCCTGCGGCGATCGGCGTCTGGATCGGGCACTCGCCGTACAACGTCGTCGAGCACAATGACGTCTATGACTTCTACTACTCGGCGTTTTCCGTCGGCTGGGTGTGGGGCTATGCCCAGAGTCGCGCCCATCACAACACCATCGGCTTCAATCACGCGCATCACATCGGGCAGGGCGTGCTGAGCGACATGGGCTGCATCTACACGCTGGGCGTCTCGCCCGGGACCGTGATCCACGACAACCACTTTCACGACGTGATCTCGTTCGACTACGGCGGCTGGGGCTTGTACACCGACGAGGGCTCGACCGGGGTCGTGATGAAGAACAATCTGGTATATCGCTGCTCGCGGGGCTCGTTCCACCAGCACTACGGCAAGGAGAACCGTATCGAGAACAATATCCTGGCGCTGGGCGGCGAACATCAGTTGCAGCGGACTCGAACCGAAGAACACGTGTCGTTCTTCTTCGAACGGAATATCGTGTACTGGGATAACAACAGCCCGCTGATGGGCTCGAACTGGAAGGATAACAACTTCCGGCTGGACCACAACCTGTACTTCCACGCGGGCGGCAAGCCGATCACATTCCCCGGCGGGTTGACGTTGGAGCAGTGGCAGCAACAGCGCAACCAGGACCAGCATTCGTTGGTCGCCGATCCGGGGTTCGTCGATGCCACGAAGGACGATTTCCGGCTGAAACCTGATTCGCCCGCGCTGAAACTGGGCTTCCAGCCCTTCGACCCGTCGAAAGCCGGCCGGCTGACTCCGCCTGTGCTGACCCAAGACCTGCCGCCGGTACCGGCGGCGTTCGAGTAGGGGTTCTTCATCCCACCAAGGACGGACCTGGCCGTCCGTCCTACCGATTTTGTTCGGCAACGTTGGAGTTTATGACCACGAGTTTCCTCTCCCCGCGCATCGGTCGCGGCGGCTTGCTGCTAGCGGTCGTCGGGTTGGCGTTTTGGCTGCGGGCGGGCCAATCGTCGGAGAGTCTCTGGCTGGACGAACTGCACACGGCCTGGGTCGTGGCCGACGGCCTGCAGCCCGTGGTTTCGCGCGCCGCCATCGGCAATCACAGTCCCGCGTATTTTGGCTTTGTCTGGGCGGTGACCCGGTGGGTCGGGTTCAGTGAATTCGGTCTGCGGCTGCCCTCGATTCTGGCCGGGACGGCTTTGGCGGCCGGCATTTGCCTGGTTGTCGTTCGCTGGACGCACTGCTGGTCGGCGGGCCTGCTGGCGAGCCTGCTGGTCGCGGTGGACCGGCATTGCGTGTTTTACGCGCAGGAGGCTCGACCCTATGCGCTGGTCCAGTTGGCCGGCCTGTTGCATGTGTTCGTGTTCAGCTGCGTGGTCCAGCGGCCTCGGCTCGCGATGCGCGCCACTTGGATCGCCACCGGAGCACTATTGTTCTATCTGCACTACACGGCGGCGTTGTTGTTTGTAGCCGAGTTGGTTTATTACGGTCTGTGGCGTCTTCTGCGCAGATTTCCGCGCGCGGACGCATCGGGCTATCGTTGGACGCAGCTGGCGACCGACATGGCGTGCTTGGGGTTGTGCCTGGTGCCTGCAGTGCCTCACCTGCGGGAGATTGCCCAGCAACGTCAGGGTTGGAGCACGTTTGTGCCGGCCCGTGCCTGGTGGCGAGTCTGGGAGATCGCCGACGTCTTCCCGCTGCTTGGGTACGTGTGCGTACCGCTGGCCGTCCTGGCGGCGGCCTGGCTTTCGGTGCGGGGGTTTCGCCGTCGGCCGCCCGCACCTGCGACCTTGTCGTCGGACGGCGAGACTGACAATGGGCTTCCGTTCCTGCTCGTCCTGTGCTGGTGCCTGGTCCCGCTGGTCGTCGCCTGGGTGGTCACCTCGGCGGGCTCCACGCCGCTGTTCTTTCGCCGCTATCTCATGGTCGCGGCGGTGGCCCCGATGCTCGCAGCCGCCTTGTGTTGTGCCGCCTGCCCGTCCGCCATCTGGCGCGGCGTACTCCTCGTGGCCGTGGTCGGGATGTCGCTCGATCGCGGCGGGATGATCGCTCAATGGCAGCAGGACGGCCGCGTGGTAGGCGACCGCAACCAGGACTGGCGAGCGGCGGTACAGCACGTCCGCAGGCAATCCGGCGCGGACGTTCCCGTGTTCGTCCGCAGCGGTTTGATCGAGGCCGAGCGGTGGTATGACAGTCCCGATCCGTTGGAACGCGAGTACTGTTTGCTCCCCGTCAAAGGCTTGTACCGACTCGCCCAGTCGCCGGACCATTTATTCCCCTTGCCCGTCCGGCCACCGGCGTTCCTCTCCGAGGACGCCCGGCGGCGCGTAGCGTCCTGCGGCCAGGCATGGTGCATCGTCCAGGGCAACGAGCGGAGCATGGCGCGTTTCGAGCAGGAACTGCGTTCTGTCTGGCGCCGCGCCGGCGTCCCGCCACACTCGGTGCGGCGCGTTTCGTTCGGCCATGTGACCGTGCTGGATATCACGGTCGTGGCCCGTCGCAGGTAGCGAGAAAACGCCGCCTGGCCGCCTTGGCCCGCGTCGTTTCCTGGTGTCGTGGATGCTCGACGTTCCGGTACGAGTCGGGTAATCTATTGGAGGTTTCTTCGGCGCACATTGACATTCTTACGATCCGCAAGGCGTGAACCCAGAACCTGGTCCCACGCTTTGCTGGAACGGAAAGGCAGGCTTGATTCCATGCACCGCTGCTCGTTGTGTTCGATGGGAATTGTGGTAATTCTCGCCGTCGGTCTGGCGACAGGCTCCGAGCCGGCGCGGCAGTGGGAACGCTGGGAGGCAGCGTTCACCGCGGGCGAAGCCGCCGATGGTCAAAGCACGCGTCTGGAGGTGCAATTGACGTCGCCGACCGGAAAACGGCACATCACCGCTGGGTTCTGGGACGGCGATTTACGGACTGGCGGTTTATGACCGGGCCTTTTCGACCGAGGAAGCTGCTCAACGCGCTCGCGCGGAATCGCTGCACCCGGCTGCGAACCCCTTGGTGCTGTACACGTTTGACGAAGGTCACGGCGACGCGATTCGCGACCGCAGCGGACGCGGCGAACCGCTCGACCTGCGGATTCCGAACGCGGCGCACGTGCAGTGGCTGCCCGCGGGCGGACTTGGCATCCACTCTCCCACCTTGCTTTCCAGTTCCGTGCCGGCTCGAAAAATCGTGACAGCGGCACAAGCGTCCGGGGCCCTGACCATCGAGGCCTGGATCAAGCCGGCCAACGTCGGTCAAGCGGGGCCAGCTCGCATCGCCACCCTGTCGCGCGACACGAGCGAACGCAACTTCACGCTCGGCCAAGACCACGCGACGTTCCAAGTGCGACTCCGCACCACCCGCACCTCGGCCAACGGCGAACCGGCCCTCGATTCGCCGGGCGGCCTCGATCCGGCGCGTTTCATCGCTGCCGCGCGATCGCAGCAAGGCGACGTGGCGATCCTCTATTTCCCGGTCGGCGGCGAAACCGCCCTCCAACTCGATCGCCTGGCACCGGGTCTGGAGTCGCACTGGTTTGATCCGCGCACAGGCCAGCGGTCGCCGGCCCATGCCGCTGAACTGCATCGGTTTCGCACTCCCGATGAACAGGATTGGGTGCTACTGCTGACGGCACCCGGTTCCACCAGCCGCTGAAAGGGCTCGGCGGCGACGACGCGCTGCCGGCAACGTGGGCGGAAAGGCTTTGGTGTCGGCACACCGCTGCTTGTTGCCCCTGGGGGCATTGGATGACTTGGCTTCGACACCCTACGGAAAGGCCGTGGCGCTTGATGTTCGATCGCGATCCGGACGGACCGTTCCACGACAGCCTCTCATGACCCGTCGGCAGCGGCCGTGGTGCCCGGGCGATACACGCCCGGTTTGTCCACGCCGTCGCCCGTCCAATCGCCGGCCACGGGCAGGTCGCCGGGGCCGCCCAGGGCGAACACGGCGTCGTGCGCGTCCATTTCGTGATTGCCGTTCATGTCGACGATCCACATGCCGTTGCGGAAGACGCCGATTTCGTCGATGCCGTCGCCGTTAAAATCGCCCACGACCGGTAGATCGCCGGGCTGGCCGAATTGAAACACGCGATCATTTTCCGACCAGCGGCCGTCGCCGTCGGCATCCAGTCGCCACTGTCCGTCTCGGAACACGCCGATGTTCTTGATCCCATCGCCCGACCAGTCGCCGGTAACGGGGATTTGAGCGCCGGCGCCATAACGGAATACGTGGTCGATCACGTCCGCCCGCGTGGTTCCGACCACCGTGCGGCGCAGCAACCGCAGGCCGTTGGTGGCCTCCTGGGGTTGAGGCGGCACGTTCTTGGGCTTGGGCATCGGCGGCGTGCGGTTCCGCATATCGGGCAAGCCGGATTCGACCTCCAAGGCTTGCGGATCGCCGGGCCACGCCGGACCAAAGATGCCGATGTCGTCCTTGCCGTCGCCATTCCAATCGCCAGAGACGGGGAAATCCAGTTCGTCGCCCAGCCGCGCCCAGAGATCCTCGTCGTCCCAACGACCGTTCCCGTTCAAGTCCAGGAAGAAGTGTCCTTGGCGATAGACGCCAAGGTCGTGCTTGCCGTCGCCGTTCCAGTCGCCGATCACAGGGATGCTGTCGGCGTCGCCGAACACCACCTCGCGAACCGCCCGCACGCCGCCCTCGTCGCCGATTCGAGTGCCCAGCGTCCAGCGGCCTTGATCCAGGGGCTGAGCATACCAGTCGGTGACATCCAAGAAAGTGACGGACCGCCAGACCAGTCCGCCCTGCATGACAGGATCGCCCTTGCCGCGCGGCGCTCCGGCATCGATGACGCTCAAGTGCCAGCTGTAATCCTGCATGCCGCCGGTGCCGTTGGAGCCGAAACGCAGCGGGTTGGCGGGCGGGGGAGGTACAATCAGGGGCGGCGGAGCGGGGGGCGCGATGTCGATCGGTGCCGGCGCCGCCTGGGGAACAACGTATGTCGGCGGGTCGGGAGGCGGAATGACCACCAGGCGTCCGACGGACAGTTCGCTGAAGTTGTTGCCCTGCGACACAGCGCCGGCCGTCAAGGGAATCGAGACGATCGCATCCCACTGCGGGTAATGGCTGCGTCCGACGCGCAGCTGTGGGTCGACCGTCGAATTGGGGTTGAACGCCACTCCACCGGTTGTGCCCGGGGTGTCGAGGCCGTCCACATAGCCGGGTGGCTGGATCTGGGTTACATCGTACAAGCCGGGAGGCAGGCCGGTAAACTCGTAGTAGCCGTCGGCATCGGTCAGGGCGGTGATCACACCGGATTGATAGGTGCCTGGCAAGGCCTGATCGCTGGTAACCAGTAACCCCGTTCGCGCATCGCGTAACTCCAGGACAACGTTCGCCAACGGCGCGTCGCCGGGCGACTTGCGCCCGTCGTGCTTTGCCCAAACACGGCCATCCTGGTCCGAGAACACACCGTCGATCGTGCGGATCTGTTCGCCGTCCTGAAAGACATAACCAGAAAGCTGGGCGGCCGGCAGCTCGAAGAAGTCGTAATCGTCCAGCACGTCCCCCGCCGGGACTCGAATGGCGCCAATTCGATCGGCGACGCTGGCATCACCGCCGTGCGAACCGGCGCGCTGGCCGCCGTGGAAGTAGCCGCTGGGCTGCGTCTCTTGCACGGCGTATTCGCCGGGACGCAACTGTTCAAAGCGATAGCGGCCCAAAGCGTCTGTGGCCGTCTCGGCCACGACCCGTCCGGTGGCATCCAGCAAGCGGATGGCAACGCCGGACAGCAGTTGCTCGCCGGCGTCCCAACGGCCGTTCTGGTTCGGATCCAGATGTACGATGCCCGTCAGACGGCTGGGCGGCAGTTCGTAGAAGTCGTAATCGGTTAATACTTGACCGGGCCGTATCGAAATGGCGGAGATCATGTCGTCGACGGACACGTCGCCCCCGTGCGAGCCCGCTCGCTGGCCGCCGTGGAAGTAGCCGCTGGGCTGCGTCTCCTGCACGGCGTATTGTCCGGGGCGCAGCTGTTCAAAGCGATACCGGCCCGAAGCGTTGGTAACCGTCTCGGCCAGCACCTGCCCGTTGGAATCCAACAAGCGGATGGCAACGCCCGCCAGCGTTTGCTCGCCGGCGTCCCAACGCCCATTTTCGTTCAAATCCAGATGCACGATGCCCGTCAGACTGCCAGGCGGTACTTCGCAGAAATTGTAATCGGTCAAATGCTGGCCCGAGCCGACGGCGATATCGCTGATAATATCTTCCAGACTCGCATTTCCGCCGCCGGAACCGGCTCGTTGGCCGCCTTGAAAATAGCCGGCCGGTTGATGCTCTCGCACGGTGTACCGACCCGGGGCCAGGTCGGCAAAGCGGTATTTGCCCTGGCTGTCGGTTTGCATGCTGGCCAGGACACGTCCGGAGCGGTCCAGCAGATCGACGGTTACGCCCGCCAACGGCTGCTCGCCCGGATCGAAGCGGCAGTCGAGATCCAGGTCGGCGAAGACCAGCCCCGCGATGCTGCCCGAGAGCAGTTCGCCAAAGTCATAATCCTGTCCGGCGTCGCCCCAGCGCAGGTGGATCTCGCGAATCTCGTCTCCCGGATTGACCGCGACGCCCACGGTCGCGCCGGCCACCGTGCCGGGCGCATCCAATCCATCCAGATACCCCGCCGGCTGGGATTCAGCGACGGCGTACTGACCAGCTCGCAGATCGCGGAATTCGTAAACGCCGTCCGTCCCGGTTTGACGCGTCGCCAGGACTTGCCGACCTTCGTCCAGTAACCGCATGGTGACGCCGGCCAGCGGCTCTTCGCCCGGGTCGCGCCGCCCGTTATTGTTGCGGTCGTGGTACACCACGCCGGACAGCGACGCCGGTGCGTGCTCGCAGAAATCGTAGTCCACCGCCGTCTGGCCGGACGTTAGCGCGATGCCGCTGATCGTATCGTTGGCCGATACCGTGCCCATCGGCCGGCCCGCGACCGTGCCCACGCGTTCGGGGCCATCGATCAACCCGGGCGGAGTTTGCTCGACGACGGTATAGGTGCCCGGCAACAAGCCGTCAAAGCGATAGTTGCCCTGCGCGTCCGAACGCGTCTCAGCCACCTGAGCGCCGGAATTGTCGAGCAGCCGCACGAGGACGCCCGCCAGCGGCCTTTGCGGTCCGCCCGGCGTGTAGCAGTCGCCGTCGGGGCCGGTCAGGTGCGTGCTGCCGCGAATCGAGGCCAGCAGGAACTCGCCAAAGTTGTAGTTAACCCCTTCGTCGCCCCACCACAACACGACCTCGCCGATGCGGTCACCCGGCTCATCCGCTCGGCCCACCGTTTGCCCGCCGACGGTACCGGCGCGATCGCGCCCATCGATCCATCCGGCGGGTTGCGTCTGGACGACGGCGTACACACCGGCGTGCAGAAAGACGAATTCGTAGTAGCCCAGCGCGTTGGTCGTCGCCGCGGCGACTTGCTGGCCGGCTTCGTCCAGCAGTCGGAGCCCGACGCCGACGAGTCCTTCCTCGCCCGATTCTCGCAGCCCGTTGTTGTTTCGGTCGTGATACACATAGCCGGACAGCCGGGCCGGCAGGTACTCGCAGAAATCGTAGTCGATGGCCTGCTGGCCGGATGCCAGGGTAATCTCGCCGATCGTGCCGTCGGCGATCCGCCGTCCGACCTGCCGCCCCGCGACCGTTCCGATCTGTTCGCCGCCGTCGATCAAACCGTCGGGGGTGATTTCGGCGACCGCATACGTTCCGGGGAACAGGCCGGTGAAGCGATATCTGCCGTCCGCATCCGTCTTTGTTTCGGCCAGCAATTGCCCCGTGCGATCCATTAACCGCACCGTGGCGTCCGGCAGAGGGACGCGCGCCGAGGCCGTGACGTCACAGTCGCCGAAACGGTCGGCCACGCACACTTGCCCTTGAATTGAAACGGGCACCAATTCCCCAAAGTTGTATTCGATTCCCGCTTGCCCGCCGCCGAGGAAGATGTTGTTCAGCGTGTCGCCGGGGTTTATCGCCCGACCGCGGACTTCGCCCGCCACCGTTCCCACCGCGTCCAGCCCGTCCAGGTAGCCTGCAGGCTGCAGCGGTTGCACGACGCGATAGACACCCGGCGCCAAGCCGCGGACGACGTAGTAACCGGAACTGTCGGTCGTGACGGTCAGCGGGGTCTGCGGGCTGATCGTATCGACCGCCGAGACCACGATCTGGACGTTGCTCAAGCCTTCTTCGCCAGCACGGCGTCGGCCATCGTTGTTACGGTCGTGATAGACGTAGCCGCTGATCTGCGCGGGCGCCGCCTCCGCAAAATCGAAATCCACGGCGTGCGTCCCGCCCAGCGGGATGGCGATGTCCGTCAGCAGATCGCGGTTGTCGGCCACCGTTTGGCCTGTCGGGCGCCCCGCCACCGTCCCGGGAACGGCGCCCACGCTGAACAAACCGTCCGGCTGTGTTTCCCGTATCTGGTACATGCCGGGCAGGAGATTCAGGCCGGTGCCGAACGCGTAGCGGCCTTGGGCATCGGTCAACGTGGTATGGCCCGTGAAGCGGTATTCGCCGCCCTCCCGTCGCCACAGCGTCAGCGCGACGTTGGCCAGGCCGAGCTCGTTTGCGTCTTGGCGCAGGTCGAGATTGCTGTCCAGGTAGACTTTGCCCGAGACGGAAACCGGCAGCGGTTGCTGCTGCGTCTGCGCAACGGCCCCTGCCGTGCGACTGCGTTTGCCCAGGTAATCGTCGGCGGGCAGATTGAGTTGGCTGCCGGTCAGCCGCGTATCGTAGCGGTCAAAGAACTCCGCAGTCGCTTGGACCTCGTGGTAGTGCGGAGCCACAAAGGTGGCGTTCAACCGCGTTCCCTGAAACTCGATCCCCGAGGTAATCGGATCGATGCCGTCGTTGATTGCCGCGATGTCCGTCTTGCTGGGATTGAAACGCACCACTTCATCGACGTCGATCGTAAAGATCAACTTGTCGCCAGCGCGGAACCCGCTCAGCTCCAGGATCAGCAGCGACCCGCCATCCTCGACCGTCGCACGGACCGTGGCCTGCGAGTCGGCGGTCTGCAACGCCACCAGGACAAAGGGGTGCGCCAGGTCGGCGCCCAAGCCACCTTGAACGGTATCGAAGATCAGATCCCCGCCGCCCAACCCGGGCATGTTCTGGTCCGTGTTGATTTCGACGCGGGTCAGCTCAGTCCCTGCGGCGCCGCCGACGAAGGTCAGTTCGAACGTGTCGGGACTCACGTCCGAGCCGGTGTCTTCCTCGATGTACACCGCGCCGACGTACAGCGGGGCCGCGGACAGCAACTGGCGTGGTTCCATCAGTTCGAATCCGCGCAGACGCAGTGTCTCGGCGGCGCGGCGCGGCAGCTTTCGCTTGCGGCCAGCGATTCGGTGCAGCCAGTCCTTGGCATGATGAAGCAGTGGCAAGATTCACCTCCGTGTCTTGCGGCCCTTTCCCTGGGCGCCGGCGGCAAAGGGGGGCCGGCGATACCCGCTATTTCAGTTCTGTCGTGGGCCGCGGGGCCGAGGCCACGCGATCCTTGATCGTCCAAATTCGCACGACCGTGTCGTAGCTGCCAGAAACGAGAATCTGGCCGTTACTGTCCAGCGACATCACGCTGCCCTGATGCCCGGCCAGTTGACCAACTTCCTGACCGGTCGACAAATCCCATAACCGGATGAGGTTGTCGCTCCCGCCGGCGGCCAGTTCATTCGGTCCAAAGAACGCCAACGAAAAAATCTTGGCGGGACGACGCGGTAGATCTCGCCCGCTACGGCTGTCGAAGCTCCAGATGTGAACCTTGCCGTCCTCGCCCGACGACGCCAGGAGTCTGCCGTTGGGCGAGAATGCCAATGCGCGGATGCGGCCTTGGTGCGCCGTGTATTCTTCCGGCCCTTGCCCGCCACGCAAGTGCCAAATCCGCATCTTGCCGTTCCGTCCGCCGGCCGCCAGCGACTGACCGTCAGGCGAAAATGACAACGCCCGCAGATCGTTGCAGGGCCCCTGCAGTTCGCCTACCAGCTTTCGCGTGGGGATATCGTACAGCCGCACTTGAGCCGAGAAGCCGCTGGTCGCCAGCCTGGTGCCGTCTTGACTCCACGCCAATTCGGTCACCGCATGGCAGTTCTGGTCTAAAACGCAGATCGGTTCGGTCATGCCGGGATCCCACAGAATCACGCGGCCGTCGTGGCCGGCCGAGGCCAGTATCCGGCCGTCTGCCGAGAACTTTACGGCGTGGACCCAATCTTCGTGACCTATCAGGCAGCGGGCCGTCTGGCCTGCGGCTACATCCCACAGGTAGATCCGATGGTCGTCGCCGCCGGCTGCTAGCAGCGCCCCGCCGGGCTGCAGACAGACCGTCGTCACCACGGGAGCCGCCCCTCGGCCGCTGCTAGCAGGCATTTGCACCGCAGCGCACGGCCAATTGCCGCCGAGTTGGTTGCCCCCGAGTTGGTCGGCGGCTAGATCGCGGCTAGACGCGGACAGAACCGCGATCATCAATCCCACGACCGGCGCCCAAACACGAGCCGGGGAAGGTCCCCGAATGGCTGGCAACCGGTTGATAGCAACGGTCGCCAGCCCCCACCTGCTGCTTCGTTCGAATAACATTGCTCGCTTCCCTTCCAGTTCCTCTCGTTCCCTCAAGATCTCCGTTCCTTTCGCGCGTCTCTGTTGGAGTCCAAGCTTTAGCCTGCCCAAACAACCTAAAGGCTGTACTCCAACGTCGGTCGCCACCAACGTGACCATCGCACGGCGCGCAGGAATGCCTTTTCGTCAATCTCTCTTATCGGCCTGCCGATTCGTCGCGGCTCAAACGAACCCGGAAAACCAACGAGTCGAGAGCGACAATTCAGCTGGCGGTTTCATGCGTTTTGGCGTATCTTGGGGAACCTTTCTGTTTGGGTAAGATCTGATGCACGGATGGGAGTCTGGGGGATGAAGAGATACATGGTATGGTGCGGGATTTCCGCCATGTTGGGCGGCTTGATGTCGGTCGCGTTCATGACGCACTCGGTCGAGCCTCGTTTGTCGGCTCAAGAAACGCCAAACGGTCGTCCGCGCCGTGTGATCGAGGACGACTTCACCAGCGCAGAACGTGTCGGCATCGCCGTGTACGAGCGTGTGAACCGCAGCGTGGTCAACATCACGACGCTGATCGTGCGACCGGACATGTTCCTGATGCTGGAACCACCGTCGGAAGGCGCCGGCTCGGGATCCGTGCTGGACCAGGCGGGCCACATCCTGACGAACTTTCATGTGGTCGAAGGCGCGAAACAGATCAAAGTCACGCTGTGTAACGGCGAGACGTACACCGCCAAACTGATCGGGGCGGACCCGGTGTACGACACGGCGGTGCTGCGGATCGAAGCGCCGCCCGAATCGCTGTTTCCCGTCGAGTTCGGCGATTCCTCGGGGCTGCGGGTCGGCCAGAGCATCTACGCCATCGGCAATCCGTTCGGCCTGGAACGGACGATGACCACGGGGATCATCTCCAGCTTGAATCGCTCGCTGCCCTCGCGCAGCGGCCGGACGATGAAATCGATCATCCAGATTGACGCAGCGCTGAACCGTGGGAATTCCGGCGGCCCGCTGCTGGACAGCCGCAGCCGACTGATCGGCATGAATACGGCGATCGCCAGCCGCAGCGGCGAGAACACAGGCGTTGGCTTTTCGATCCCCGTCAACACGATTTCCCGCGTGGTGCCGCAACTGATTCGCAACGGACGGGTCATCCGCCCGGACTTGGGCATTACTCGCGTGCTGCAGACAGACCAGGGCCTGGTGATCGCGACGCTGACGCCGGCAGGAGCGGCGGAACGCGCGGGCTTGCGAGGGTTCCGTATTATCAAGAACCAGCGGCGGTTCGGGCCTTTCCTCAGCGAAGAGGTGCAGGTCGACCGCAACTATGCCGACGTGATCGTGGCCCTCGACGGCGAAGCGGTCAAGTCGGCCGACGATCTGCTGTCCGCCATCGAAAGCCGCCAACCGGGCGAGGAGACGGTGGTCACCGTCCTGCGCGAGGGCCGCCGCATCAACGTAGGCGTCGTCCTGGGCCAGGAAGATTGAGCCCCCGCGGAAAACTCGCCGCGCCCCCGTGCAGGCTGTTGATTGCAGCGTAGCGGCAGGCGGCCCAGGATCGGCAAAACAATTACTGTCGCATTCAAAGTGGCGTAAGCTTCCAGCTTGCGGTTCGCACTACTCGCAAGCTGGAAGCTTACGCCACTTATTTTTTGGCCGATCCTTGCCTGTCGTTCGGACCAGAGGCCAACGCCTTGGCATCCTTCGAGAAACAACTGTTCGATGTCTCCTCGCCCCGCCGGGGAAAGGGCCGAGTGAGGAGCACCAAGGACGTCACTCATTTCTCGAAGTCGTGACTTGGCGCCGCATCAAACGTCCCACTGCTGTAGCTGCCGGACCCAGGCGGTGATCTCGGGCCGCTTTTTCTCGAACAGGCCGAACAGGACCAGGATCCCGATCCCCAGGCCGATTCCAAACGCCCACCACGGCCAGACGTGCTGGATGGCTCGCGCGGCGTGCCAGACCATGGTCACCACGGACAACAGCACGAAGCTGGTGCCCAGGTACAGGAACGCGCGAACCTGAAGGATGATGCCCACGAAGACGCCGACCACGGACAACGCCGCCAGGATCATGGGCGGCCAGAGACTTTCGCCGACGCCGCGGAGGAAAATCTCGCTTGTGGAACTGAGGTAGATCAGCAACACGCTGGCGTATCGCAAGGCGGCCAACTGCGCCGGCTTCAGATGGCGGCGGTTTAGGTGCCCGGCGACCAGGGCCGACACGGCCGGCGGAATCAACCAGAACTGCGGATGCCGCCAGAACGCGAATCCGGTGTCTGTCAGCAGGGACCACAGGGCTGCATTGCCGGCCACCAGGGCTGCCAAGCCGCTGGCGACCGAGCGGCGCAGCATGCTCAACACCAGATAGACCAGGCCCGCGGCAAACAGCACGACTGAATAATCCGACTTCTCGGCAGCTACCACCCAGAATCCCAGCGCCGGAATCAGCGGCAGGAAGGCTCCGGTCCGCTGCAGTGGATCGGACAACACGCGAATGCCACTCCGCTGGAACAACTCGCCCACCCCCACACCCGCAAACGCGACGGCCATCACGATGTACGGCCAGTAAGGCCGGAAGAAGCCACCGAACAGCGCCGGCTTGCACATGAACAGGTGCGCAAAGATCAGCGCGGCGACGATCTCCGCGCCGTACACACAAGCCCGCCGCTGTCGCTCGGTCAGCGGCGTGAGACCTCGGCTCGGCAACAACGCCAGCGAGATCAATGCGATCACCAAACCCACCAGGACAACGGCGACCGCCAGCATCGGCGCGGTGGCCACGGGCGCTCCGACGCCCGGCACATAGTAGAAACGCTCTAGCAGCAACACGGCTAGCAACACGATGCCGGCTCCGCCGCCAAACGTCAGGGCGATCCGCTGGACGGGCGACAGCCAGTGGCTGGTCGCCGGGACGCGCCGCACCACGATCACGGCGTAGACGAAGGTCAAGCCGGCGAGCGCGATCAGGGTCCGGATCAGCCGCAGCAGAAGCAGACGCTCGGTCCAATCGGGCGGCAGATCGGCCCAGCTGAGACAGACCGCCGCCACGCCCGTCATCAGCAACGACACGAATTCCAGCAGCGTCCGGCGCTCCTGCTGGGCCAGCGCAGCCAGGCCGATCGCCAGCACCGCCGGCATCATGCCACTGCTGATTCGCATCCAACGCTCCGGAAAGAAGGAAACGATGATCAGCGTGGCCAACGTGGCCGCCGCCGCAACCAGCAAGTTGACAACCGGCAGCCAGCCCGCAGTCCGCCGCAGGCCGATGATTGGATCGCAAATCCCCCAGCGTTTGCCTAGCGATGCCAGGGCTGCTCCTTGCCGCCAGAGCAAACCGGTCAGCGTGGCATAGCCGCCAGCTGCCATACCGAAGGACCAGAACGCCAAGTGGCCCTTGACGCCCAAGCGATCGAGCACGACCGCAATCACCACCAGGCCCCACACGTACAGGCAGGGAAGCCCATAGCTTCGCCGCGACTCCCACAGTGAGCCGATGCACAGCGTCCCCAGGAGGCACACCGCGAGCATGCCGCCCCCGTCCGCCGCGTCGATCTCGATACGGCCGGATGCGGTCCGCGTGAGGGTGTTGATTGCCAACGAGCCCGCGAAAAACAACGTGGCAATGATCACGGCCAACACGCTGGCAACGACATGCACCGGAGCGAATCGGAATCCGGGATCCAAGCCGCGGCCCTCGTGCCGACGCTGATACCAGATGTCGATTCCCAGCCAGAAGATTGCGGCCGTTGCCGCGGCGATCAGGTTCGCTTGGATCAAGTCCGTAACCACCCGGTCGGCGCCGGGAAAGAACCGGCCATAGTACCCGATCACGCCGACACTGGCCGCCAAGGCGGTCAGCAACACCGAGCCGTAGGCCAGCGGCTGACTGCGGCGGCCCAAGGCCAGGATCGTAGCCAACCCGGCCGCCCCCGCCGCCGCACCGACCGACCACCACGGCGCCAGCGGGTGCGGGTCAGCCGTGGTGCCACGCACGGCTAGCATCGCAGCCAATCCGCACAACGCCGCCGCCGCACGCCCCACGTGCGGCCAGCGTCCAGCCGCGGCCGTCCAGCCGGCAGCCACCGCCAACACGCCGCAGGTCAACACGTGATAGGCATGCCAGATTCGCGACGCGTCGTGTCGGTCGATCGTCACAGCCAGGAAGGCGACCAGCGCCAATGCGAACCCGCCGGCCAGCAGCAGTTGTCGATCGACGCCTCGCCTCCACATCAATCTGCATCCGGCGACGGCGGCCAACCCCCAGGCAACGTAGCTCAACGCGCCGCCCAGCGGCAACGCGTCTGCCGGAAGCTTGTCAGGCACCAGAAACACGCCGAACGCCGCCCATGCCGCCAGGATGATCAGTACCGCATTGGTCGCCGCCAGTTGGGCCGTCAACGGCCAAGGTGCGTCACACAACGCCTGGCTAGAGACCGTGGCGTCCCCTGCCACCGGACGTATCCAACGCTGCAGCGCCAGCCAGGCCACGGCGTAACCGCCCAACGCGACGCCGTTCCATTGCAACAGCTCGGCGAGAAATCCCGGCGAAGCCGTCGGAATTCGCAGGGCACAGGCCAGGCAGGCGACGTATTGCAGCAACACCGAACCCGCCAGCATATAGGCCGCCTTCCGCTCGCGGATCGCATGCCCCACCAGTACCGCAACCAGTACCAGCAGCGGCACGGCGAACGAGACCGTCGGCCCCATCTGGCCGAACACGCTGTCCGCACTCGGTAGGCCGACAGGCAACCCGCTCAGTCGGCGACCGGCAACGAGGGTCGTCAACAACGCGACGGGAAGGCCGCCGATCAGCAAGGACGCCTGGCGGGCAACGTTGCTCAACTGCGGGGGAACTCGATCCCAGCCAAGCCAGCGTAGCGGGCCGACACTCGACCACAACGGCGTACGCATCCAGACACCGACCGCCGTGGCCAGCGTGTATCCTGCAAAGGACCAGCGGAGGGCCGAGGCCCCTGCGCCGGCGGTCGCCCAGGGGGCCGAGAGCAACAGCGGGATGACGGCCGTCGCCAGCAACAGTTCCAAAACGCCTTCGGTCGACAAGCGATTCCACAACTGCGTCAGCAGAGCCACCAGTAACAGCGTCAGGCAAAACCACGATCCGCCGACGTCGCGGACCGCACTCGCCACGTCCGCCGTCAACGGCGACGCCATTCCCAATTCCGCCGCGACGGCGGACGCACAAGTCATCAGCCCCAAAATCACCATGCCCGCCAAGCCAATCGCCAAGATCGCTTCGTGGACCGTCAGCCACTGTGGTCCCAGCAGTTGGCGGGACCAGGTCAGCCCGCCCGTCACTCGCCGTCCGACGCTCCATGCCACACACCACGCGGCAACCATCGCCAACTGGTACTGCAGATGCCGCGGATCCGCCCACCAGGCTTCCCCCCAGGACTGCGCGTGGCAGTGCGCAGCCACCAGAAAACCGATGCCGACCGTTGCCAGAACGTGGAAAACGGCCGTCAGCTCGTCCCGGCGATACAGCACCGCAGCGACCAGCCAAGCCCCGGCCGCCGCAAACAGATAACCCGCGTGCAGGGCGAACGCTTGCTCCCGTACCCACAGCGAAGACGGCAAGGCCAGCGTGGCGGTGATCAGCGCTGACCACGCCAGCGGATCGACCAGGGCCTGCCAGCGAACGCCGCGTGTACGTGCACTACCCGACGCGATCTGCCGTCCCGCAAACAGCAACGCGAGCGCCGCGCACAGATCGGCATGCATCAACAGGCCCGCCAGCAAGGGCCGACGAGGCAGCCACAATAGCTCGGTCAGTATCGCGATGATCGCCGTGTTTTGCCCCAGACCATGCACGAACGTCACCAGCAGCAGAACCGATCCCGTCCAGGA
>Ga0351868_1205_pt1 | contig 17609 bp, 10 predicted proteins | sample TotcelHFGM3001M9_FD_206778 | JGI IMG/M metagenome (GOLD analysis project Ga0351868, IMG submission 206778) | Enriched cells from coal bed in the Powder River Basin, Montana, United States - Total cells FGM rep2 HSBNCT.FGM.300.1.M9 ... | reverse complement strand
CCGCGCGCGAATTTCCAGACTCGCCCGGTAGGCGGCCAACGCGGCGGTCAGATCCCCCTGCGCGCTGAGCACGTCGCCGATTCGATCATGGCTGATCGAGAGGTCGCGTTGCCAGCCGGCGTTGCCCGGAGCCTGGCGGCACAGCTTCTGTAAGGTTTCATTCGTCCGCCGGACGACCACCAACCGCGTACCCAGCGGCGCATCGTTCTCCAGGGCATCCCAGAGTTCGAACTGATAGCGGTGGCACAACGCCGCCTGCTCTTCCGCCGCCAACGCCGGCTCGTCCAGCAGGGACAGCATCCAGCCGAGCCGCGGATTCCCCGCCTCGGCCAAGCCCGCCAGGATGTGCTCGGCTGCGATGCGCGTTGCGCCCGACAACTCGTCGCCGCCTCGCGCCAAACTCGCATAGTAGCGCGCCGTACGCGGCCGGTCCTGCGTGCCGATCTGGTGGAACATCAGCTCGCTCTGGCGGATCGCATCTTCGGCGGGAAGTCGTTCCAAGTGATCGGCCACCGCGATATGCACGCCGGCCGGCGAGAGGCCCCCATCGAAATACTGCCGGTCGATCGCCGCCCGCATTTGGGCGTGAAAAAAATCCCACTGCGCGTGCAAGCCGCGTTGCACCAGGTGCGCGCGAAACGCGCGCCGCAAGGTGGCGAACCGCAGTTCGTCCCAAGCTGCGCCCGTCATGGCGGGCAGCAGTTGCCGCAGATCCGATTCCCGCAACCCCTGCCGCGTCACCGCCACCAGTCCGGCAAAGGCCATGGCCCAATTCCAGCCGGCGATCTGCTCCGCACGCTCCAGCAGATACCCGTACAATTCTTCGATGCCGGCGGGCAACGCCACGGCCACATCTACCATCATCTGCCGCAGCCGCTCGTCGCCCGTCCCCTGGTACTGCTTTTCGGCCCGCGCGAAATCGTCCGCGTCCAGCAGGTTCAATTCCTCCAGGGCCAACTCCAGCCACAAGGGAATGCCGGCCGACAGCCGGCCCTCGGACAGCCGTTTGGTCAACAGCACCCGCCGCACCTCGGCGTTCAACTCGCGGTGGTACCGCTGGCATACGGCCACCGCGATGTGCTCGGCTTCGTCGGCGTTCAGCAACGGCAGCGCTCGCGGTTGCACACCCTGACGGCGCGCCAAGGCCTGCGACTGCGTGCCCGGAATCGCCGTGGCAATCAGCCGCACGTTGTCCGGCCACAACGCGGGAAGCCAGGTGAGGTGTTGGCCACGCGGCGTAGGCTCGAACTGGTTCAAGGCGTCGATCAGGACCACGACCCGGCGCCGCTGGGCGGCTCGCACGAGCAGCTCGCGAAATGCCTCTTCCACTTCTTGGATCGTGGCCGTCTCCGGCAGCGGATCGTCGATCCGCAGGGCCCGGGCGAGTTCGCCAATCCACCGCCGCAGCATCGCGTCGACTTGATTCGCCCGCGGACTGATCCCAGCCGCGTGGGCCAGCAACAGCACGTCGTCTTGGCCGTCTAGTTGCCGGTACAAGTGGGCAAACAAGGCGCTCTTGCCGGAGCCGGATTCGCCAGTCACGCAAACGGCCCAGAGCCGCGGAGTCGGGAGACCCGCGCCGAGCGCTGTCTCGCCCGCGCCGAGCGTTGGCAAAGCTGTTCCGAGCGTGTCCCCGGTGGCCAGTGCGAGCAGGTCCTGAGTGATTTCGACGCGGCCGATGAAGCCGCGGCCCCGATTCTCGACGAATTCCTCCAGCGCCCATCGTTCCAGGTCCTGCCAACTCGGCAGCGGCTGCCGAGCGAACTCGCGGGTCTCCTCGTCCAGGTCCCGCCACAGGTCTTCCAACACCTGCTGGCCCCACTGCTCTAAGCCCGTGACGCGTTGGCTGCGGGCATCCCATTGCGCCTGGTAGTGACGGACGCGGCCCGCCAAGCTCGGATCGCGCTCAATGCGCTCTTTCAGAGTTCGTAAGCGGGCCGCCGCGGCTTTGGCTCCGGGCGCCGAGTTGTGTGCGTCGCTGTACAGGGCCGCCGTCTCCGGCTTCATCTGGTCGTAGGGCAGCGGATCGCGCAGGTAGAACAGACTCCGCCGCTTCTGATCCGCGCTGTCCAGCACGCCGAATTCGATTTCCAGCGCCGTGACGCTTTTGCCCAGCACGTCGGTTCGAAAGCCCTGCTCGTCGACGGCCGCCTGCATCCGTTCCTCCGGCGGTACCCAGCCGTAGCGGTCACCCAGCAAAGCGATCAGGAACGGGCGGCTACGCTTGATTTCGTCCAGACAGACCTTCAGCACCAGCAGTTCCTTGGCATGTTGCTCGGCGACCGTGACCGTCTCGACACCCCAGCGCAGGTCGATCGGTTCCAGATGGTGCCGCCGCTGGCGCAGCCGCTCCTGCAGTTCGGGAATCACGTGGTCTCGCAGCCAGTCCCGTTCCGCCTGCATATCGGCGAACGTGCTCGTAATAAACGCCGGCCGGGATCGCCAAACGGGTGTAGCCATGATGCATTCCTCGCTGAGAATTCTCGGTTGCGGTCACATCGTGTCTGCCAGGAGGGCAGAATCGCATAGGAGCCGATCATACTCGCTTCGCTTGTGATTTTGTCGTCTCTCATTTTGTAAACGATCGAATTCGGCGACGTCAGAATCGCTGAGAGAAACCGGCGACCGACGGACAGCCTCGCCTACGTGAACGGGCGTTGATTCTGGCAGCTTTGCTGCTCGAAAAGCGTCGCGATCGTGGAATCCGTCGAAGCCAGCCGTCGCCATCTCGCCGAGGTTTGGCTCGACGGACGGAAAGACCGTTCGCCAATCGTCGTCGCGGGATGCGAATCCGAGTTCGGCGAAGAACAAATCGTGCGCGGTCTCGATGGCATGCGAAAACAGCCAGCCTGGATACCAGGCAGCCGCCTCGCCTTCCGCAGCCGCGCCCGCAGCCTGGGCGTTCAAGTGGTTGATTACCACGAGGACGTCGATCGGCGTTAGCCGGTCATCGCCGTTCGGGTCCAGAAAATAGTAGGCGACGTCGGGCGGAGCCGGCGGGACGGTCAGCGCTCGTGATTGCTTGGCGTTGATGTCGTTGATCAGCACCAGCACATCCAGCGGCCCAACATGGCCATCGTCGTTTACGTCCAGCGGCACCAGTGGATTCTGCCACGGGAGCAGGCGCAGATCGGCCGCCGGTGCCCCGCGGGCGCTAATCGTGCCGTTGACCAGCAGATCGTCGTCGCCGCGCCCGCCGTCGACTAGACGCAGACGAATCCGATCGGCTAGGATCTCGGCACCCACGCTGCCCTTGCCGAGATAGCGATACCAGTGCGGCAGTCCATCGGGCTTGGTCTGCCCGAAGCGGTAGAACGTGTTGACCCCCGCCGTCTGGTCCAAGAACACTTCGACAGTCACCGACGCCCCGGCGCCCGTCACGACGAAATCCACGAAGCCGGCACGGAAATCGATGCCCTCGGGCGCATCACCGGACGATGGATTCCCGACAGCCCGGACGTCCGTGAAAACGGCCGGAGCCGCCATGGCCAGCGTCAGGTAGCGTCCGTCGACCGCGTTCGGCAGCGAGGCCACGTGGCTCTGCAGCCGGTCGGGGATCTGATCGCCGTTGCCGTCGCCTTGGTTCGGGGCGCCGTCCTCGACTGCATCGCTGATGCCGTCGCCGTCGCTGTCCGGCGGAACCGCCTGGCCGCTCACGTAGACCGTGTGCAGTTGCGGAATGGCAGCCTTGAACTCGCCGTCCGCTGTGTACAAGCCCCAAGATGGGCCTTGATTGTAGCAGCCGGGTTCGAATTTCCAAGGCTGATCGAACGACTCGCCCCATACGAAAACCGTCTCGGTCTGGGCCAACTGGCCGAAGTACTCGGCCTGGTTGGCTTGCGTGGCCGCGGCATCGTCGGCCGTGGGCCACCAGGTCTCCTTGAGCGCGACCACGCGGTCAGGGTCCCGCGCCACGGCGGCCGCGCGGATCGCCAAGAACTCGTTGGCCGTGTGGGCCACCGCGTTCGCGACGTTGCGGATCGCTGGCTGGGAGCAGAAGGGCTGGATATTGGGGAATACCCAGTCGCCCACGTCCAGCAGCGTGGGATCGGCCAGGTACTGTCCGCCGGTTTCCGTGGTCGCGACCGGCTTGCCGGTCAGCAGCTTGATCGCGACGATTTCGCGTTCCAAGGCCGCCCGCGTGTAGCGGCCTCCGAAGAGCCCCTCGTTGCCGACCACGTAAGCGTCCACGAACGGATCGACTTCGGCTACCGCAGCCTTCTCGCGAGCCAGCTGCGCGGCATCGTACCAGTAGATGCCGCCGATCACTTTCGTGAGCCCGATTTCTTTGGCCAGCCGCGGGACGTGCCGCAAGGTGCCGTCCAGCGTGTAGGTGACGATGCCGCGCCAGCCGTCGTCGTACAGTTGCTGCAAGTCGGCCCGCATTTGGGCTTCCGTGGGGAACTGGCCGAGGTTGGGGTTGTAGTTCCGAGGCGTGAAGGCGATCCAGTTGCGGCTGGTCATCAGTGCTTCCGGCAAGGAGCCAAACGGAGCCGCGGGCGGCAACACTTTGTCCAACGCCGCGCGGACTTCCGGCAGCGCGGTCAGGAACTCGTTGCTGCCGTGTCGATACTCCATCAGGGCCAGCGTCACGAGCGACTGGTTCCAGAAATCGGTGCGGGCGGCGAGCGCCGTGGGCATGGCCGCTCCCGTGGCGATGTGGACCGAGTCGCTCAGCCCCAGCGGGCCGTGAAAGTCGCGCTGCAAGATGTCCCGCAGTGCGTCCAGAGCGAAATCGGGCGTCGCCAAGAATGCAAAGCCCACGGACCACGGCATGAACACGTCGGGCTCGCCGTAGTCAGCGTACAGGCTGTACTGCTCGTACTTCGCGCCGCTGCCGTTGTCCCCGGCATCCAGCTGCACGAACGTCGGGCGGCCCAACTCCTCCAGCTTGCGTTGGACTTCACGCTGGAACTTGACCGCGTTCCAATACGGATTGCCCGCGAGGTCCGCATTCGGGTACGTGTCGGCCCCGCGGTCGCGCACGTCGGCCAGCAGCGAGAACAGCCATTGCGAGAACGGCGGCCGAAACTCGGGCGACGCATGGACCAGGTGCGATTCGGCCGGATCGACCAGGAAGTCCAGCGCGCGCAGCTCGGCCGAATTCCAGTGCGTCGTGATATCCACGCCTTGGTTGGGCGCCAAATGCGCCGCCAGCGAAATGACGTAAACCTCGGTGGAGTAGCCGTCGTAGGTACCCGTCGTGAATGCGGCATCCGCGTAGCGGTACGCCATGGTCCACCCGGCAGGCGAACTGAAGGCGGCGAAGTCGAACCGGTCGAGCAGACTCTCGATCTTGGTCTGCAGCGTGGCCTGCGTGCTCGGCGATGCCCAGTAGGCATACAGCGGCAGGAATAGGAGTGCGGCATCGACGCTGGATTCTTCTCGCAGATTTGTCGGAGCCAGCGTCACGCGGTCGACATAGCGTGGCGGCACGAACCCGCCGTTGCCCGTGGCCTCGATATTGTTCCAGACCGTATTCAGGGTATCGACCACGGTGCCGACGTACTCGTCAGCGTCCATTGCGGCGAGTTCGCCCTGTTGGACGGCGGTCGGCAACATGGCGATCAGTGCCGCGGTACTGTTCAGCGCCATCACGTCGGCCTGGGCGGAATTGTTCGGAATGAGTCCCGTGTTTACGTCACGCGAGCCCCACAGCCCGCGGAATCCCCGCCACATCACTCGGTCGACCAGCGCATTGCCGTCGGCGGTGGCCGGGTTCAGCGGACCACCTTTTTCGATCAACACCATGTCGTCGATGAAGAACGAGCCGTCGATCGCCTGCGTCCCCGTCTCGATCACCAGCGCGAACAGCTTGGTGCGGGCCAGGTCCGGACTGCCGATCACCTGCCAGCCGTGCGCGGCGTCCAGAACCAAAGGCATAGAAATCGGCGTCCAGGCGGCCGTGGTGGAAACAGCGGACGTAAACCGGGCCCGATGGTCGAGGCCGTCCCGGTAGTCCTTGATTTCAAACACCAGATTGAAGGGCTTCCCGGTCTCGTTCCGCACCCAGAACTCGACGCCTTCGAACCCGGTCAGGTCTCGCGTATCCATATAAGCCGAGGACGGGCCGAAGCCCGTGAGCGCGAGGGCGAAGAAATCGAAACTGTGCGCCGGCAGGGTCCCGTTGGTCGTAACCCGAAAGGCTCCTCGTCCCGCCTGCACAACGCCGGTCTCGTGGCTCACCGTCGCGCCGCCCGCCCGGATGACAGCCGGTCCTCCCATCCGATTGATCAGCAGCCCGGCCGGATCAGTCGTTTCGCCGTCCCAGAACGGCACGCGGGAAACGTCGCTCGCCGCCAGCAACAGGCGTGCGTCGAGGTGTTCGAAGAACAATGATCGGCGAACTCTTGCGCGCTTTTGCGAACGTTGTCGGTGGTTCATGGCCCATGCTCCTCACTTCGTGCAACTTCCTACGCTCGTCACCGAGCCGAACGCGATTACGGCCCACGTTTGCCCCAGTCGGGCCGTTGCTGTCATTAGAGCATCCAGTGCTCAGCGAAGCGATGCCGCCAAGCCCGCGTATCTTGTAATGCAATAGGAGTATGCGGCTTCGCTATGGAACAGCTTCGCGCCTGGCGTCTGTGTGATGATGCGGACTTGATCCGCGTCGGCGTGGCGTTGCAGGAGGCGTTGGTGAATGCGATCGAACACGGCTGCCTGGAGGTACACACCGCGATGACGCAGGACGACTTCGGCTCCCGTCAGCGAGGGCTGCAGCAACGGCGCCGCCAGCCGCCCTACAGCGACCGCCAGGTGTACGTCCGCGCGCACCTGACCGCCGAGGCAGCCACGATCACGATTCGCGACGACGGGCCGGGATTCGACCCGACGATCCCGCCAGACCGCACCGACCCCGACAACCTGTTGCGGATGCCCGGTCGGGGTTGGGCGTTGATCCGGACGTTCCTCGACGACGTGCAGTTCAATGACGTGGGCAATGAGATCACGTTGGTTAAGAGGAAGAAGCTCTGACGTTCCGTGTCCGTACCGACGCGCGACAGTCGTGCCTCTAGTCTGGGCTGACAAAACGCGACTATCGGCCGAAAGGCGAATTCATCCCGGTTTTGTTTCCCGGACAGGAAGATTGATGACAGAAAATAAGACGTTCTTTGGTTCCCCAGGCAGATTTTTCTGTCATCAATTTTTCTGTCATTCTCCGTTCGCAAGCGGTGTTCTTGTTTCCGACCCCGCCAGGTGGACAGTGGAAGGGGTGGGTTGTCATCGCGCCCGATTTCGACGTGCTTTCGGACGACCTCCAGGAAGCGTTTGGGATGAAGGACTCATGAAGCTGCTACTCGATACGCACGCGGTTCTGTGGTCGCTGGACGATCCGCTGCTGCAATCGCTAACGGCACGCGAGGCCATCGCCGAGCCTAGTAACGAGGTCCTCGTGAGTGCTGCCGTCTGTTGGGAGATCGCGATCAAGCGGAGCCTCGGCAAGTTGACGGCGCCCACCGATCTGCGTGGAGCGCCACAGAGTTGCGGCTTCACGGAACTGGACATCACGGCCGCGCATGCCCTCGCGACGAAATCGCTGCCGATGCACCATCGCGATCCGTTTGATCGCATGCTGGTGGCGCAAGCCCACCTCGAAGGCACCATGTTGGTGTCGCGCGATCCCTGGGTGGCCGCCTACGGCGTACCGACCATCACGGCTTGTTGCTGGTGGCTGATCGGCGATCTGTCCGGGCCTCGCAAACGAGGTGCGTCCCCTTTTCCCTCCTGTGGCTCCGCGCCTCCAGATCGCGCTTCAGGTTTTCCGCCAGCGCCGCGTGCTCGTCGTGGCCGTAGCTGAGGAAGACACGGAGGGACTTCACTTCAGGCTCCGGTGCATCGAATTCATGATCGCACTTGCCGCAGAGGTACTTCTGCCGCGATTGTCGGAAGATCACGTTCGTGGAAGAACATTTTGGGCAAGTGGTGGTTTTTGCCATGACTTGATTCCCTGATTCGAAGTGTGGTCTACGGTGGCCTCAGATGAATGATGCCTTACTCTCAAGCTCGGCCGTCACCGTCAGCCACGCGTCGTCCTCGGACTTTCTGCCTTCCCACCGGCAATTTGGACACCGCTCCTCGTTGCGCGTAGCTCCACTCCATTTGGTAGAGCCACACCGGCAACAAACCAAATGGGAGGAGGGATGATCGTGCTCGTCCACGGCATACCATCGTCCAGGTGGATTCAGCCATCCAAAAGGTTGTCCATCAGCTCTGCCGGTGTTTGCCCAAAGGCATACATCAAGGGGCCAACACCGATAATCGGAGCCAAGGATTGCGAGATATTTTGCATCGTGGAGAATAATAAAGACTTGTCGATAATCGTCGATCTCGTGGAGATGACAAGGAACATTTTTGACGGAGTATTGCGACATAGTGCTGATGCCACGCTCATACTCGCTCCATCCAAATACCGCGAGCATCCGATGCCCTTCTGGTACACTCACGAAATACGGGCCCGCCTTGGCTTCATCGGCGAGCCAGTCAGCCAGCGATTTGTGATACGGCTTGATTACTTCCGCGCCGTTCTCCTCTGTGGCCGGAAAGAACGAGCCGAGAGGGCGGATGAAGTCGCGGAGTTCTTCGTCCTGCCAGTTGAAAAGCCGTTGGAGAATCTCCACGGGCAGCGGTTCGCGTGCCGCGAGAATAGCCCGAAACGCTGGGCGGACATCCTTGCGGAACTCCTCCAAGTCGGGGAACTGGCGCGAAAAGAATTGCCAGAACACGCCGCCCAAACCCTGGGGGAACTGGTCTAGCCGATCCATTGACAGATAGCCATGTTGCAGATCGTGGCAGACGCGCTCGACGTACAAGAACACACCTTCGCTCTTCTCCAGAATCTGCGCCGCGACCCGTTCGCCGTCTGGGCGGTCGTGGAGCAGCGGCGCGAGTTCACGGCGCAGATAGTCGCGGATGTCGGCGCGGTTTGCTTCCGTTTCCGTGTCGAGGATGAATGGGTCTAACCCTTGCAGAGGCGAGGTGACGGCCTTTTCGGGCCGGCTGGTGATGACCAGGCGCAACCACGGCGGCGTCTTGGGGAACTCCGCCGCGATGAAATCGGCCAGTACGTTGCGCTCGTTGCCGGTGGCTTCGTCCAACGCATCAATGAGAATGACGATGGGGCGATTTGGTCGGGTGAGCTTGGCCAGCGGTTGCACCAGCAGGTTGTCGAACATGGTGGCACCATCATCTTTGGCGAGCCGCTCCACGTCCATATTCGCCAACCGGGCTTCATACTCGGGCAACTGCGTCGAGAGTTGGTAGACCATCGAGGTGACCACGCTGCGGGGATCGCTCTTCTGGGCATGGCCGAATTTGCAGAGGTGCAGCGCCGCCACTTCCAGATAGCGGCTGGAAAGTACCGCGGAAAGCGCGGTCTTGCCCATGCCCGGTCCTCCGCTGATCCAGAACACGCGCTGCGAGAGTGGATCCTGTGCCAGCCATCGCTGGACGGCGTCGAACACCCACTGGCGTCCGGTGAACTTCGGCAAGTGGCTGAGGATATCCGCGTCGAACTCCAGGGGCTGGAGGGCCTTGATGAGTCGCTGTTGGCTGCCCTCAAAGTCCAGTTGGTTCTCCTCGATGGCCTTGAGCAACCGCTCGAAACGCGGCTTGTAGAACGCCGCCTTCGCTTGGATCGGGATACATTCTCGCATATCGAGCCACTGGATGCGGCAAATGGAAAGCGGCGGTTCGCTCTCGACAACCATCAGCGGAATGATGCGCAGTCCCCGAGCCAGTGCTCGCGCGACCTCGTTCAGGCAGTAGCCGTCCGGCCGCCGAACCGCGTGCGGCGTGAGCAGGAGCACGACCGCACTATTCACCTTGTCCGCAGCCAGGTGTTCGAGTCCCTGCTCAATAAAGGCTTCCCAGTCGTGACCGGGCGCAAGCCGCTCCTCGTCGAACCAGACCTGGTGACCACGGCCCCTCAGGTCGTCACGCAGACGCAGAGCGAGCGAGACGTGTTCGTCATGGCCATAGCTCAGAAAGAGACGCTTGGTGACGAAAGGCTTATCCGGCACGAACTCGTGCCGACAGTCTTCGCAGTCGTACCGCGAGTGCTTCTTGCTGAAGCGAGTATTCTCGGAACCGCAGTTGGGGCACAGGATGTTTTCAGTCATTGTCTGGTTTCCGAAACATGATGGCCGTTTGTGCCGGCCTTCTTCCTATCCATCACTTGCCAGCCGTTGATTGTCCCTTCATTTCGAACTCCGCTTTGGCGTTGAGCCAGACCTCATGGTCCGATTTTCGTCCTTCCCAACCGCATTCTGGACAACAACTGTCAGTAGGGATGCGGCCAGCAGGGCCGGATCTCCCACATTGGTCGCACCGCCAATCGACGCCACCAGAAAACCATTCGACAATCGTGTACCATTCTCCCGGAGGTTGAAGAACGGCGAGCGCTGTTTCGTGAGCCCCTCTGGGTTTGGTTGCGCTATTCCCATACGACCATTTGCGGATATGGTCGGGCAAATGTGCGAGATGTTCTATTCCAAATCGGGATGCAATGAGCGAAACGAGAACGTCGTCATGCAAGAATTCATACAGCTTCCTAAATTCGGCAGCCGCATGTAAGTGCCAAGCTGCATACCGCAGATTGTAGCCCACCATTGCATGGACTCCGTTCGTGTAGTCCTTCCATCCAAGGGTTGCCAGCATCCGATGTCCTTGGTCAACGCTGACGAAATACGCCCCTGCTTTGACTTCGTCGGTCAACCAGTCCGAAAGCGATTTGTGGTAGGGCTTGATGACTTCCTCGCCAGACTCACTCGTGACCGGAAACAGCGAGCCAAGTGGCCGAATGAAGTCGCGGAGTTCTTCGTCCTGCCAGTTGAACAGGCGTTGGAGAATCTCCACGGGCAACGGCTCGCGGGCGGCAAGGATGGCCCGAAGCGCGGGGCGGAGCTCCTTTCGGAACTTCTCCAGATCGGGGAATTGTCGCTGGAAGTATTGGAAGAAGATTCCGCCGAGGCCTTGCGGGAATTGCGTCGGATCGTCCAAGGACAAATGCCTCCGGCGAACGTCGTCACAGAATCGCTCGACGTACAGGAACACGCCTTCGCTCTTCTCCAGGATCTGCTCCACGAGCCGGTCGGCGTCAGAACGACCGTCCAGATGCGAGGCCAGTTCGCGGCGCACGTAGTGGCGGACGTCGGCACGGTTGGACTCGGTGGTGGTGTCGAGCGGAAACGGTTTCAGCCCCTGCAACGGACCGGTGACGTCAAACTCGGGCCGGCTGGTGACGACGAGTCCAATCCAATCAGGCAGACGCGGGGTATTTCGAGCGAGCATTTCGACAAGTTCGTTGCGGCCGTCTCCGCTCGCCTCGTCCAAGGCGTCAACCACGATCAGATACCGCTCGCGGCAGCCATCAATGACGTGCCGCAGCGGGTCGGCGAGCAAATAGTCGAACAGTTCGGAATGATTCTTGCCATCCAGCTCCTTGAGTTCTGGCAGCGTCAGCAGCAGCTTACGGTAGTCAGGCAGTCGAGTGGCAATCTGGAAGGCCAGCGTGCGGACAATGCGGTGGGCGCTACGGTGGTCCGGCCTGTCGTACTCGCAGAACTGGATGGCGAGCACCTTGTCCTTGCCGTAGTGGGCGAGGTGGGCGGCAAAGGCGCTCTTACCGACGCCGGGCGCGCCCATGATCCAGAACAGCCGCGAGCCGCGGTCGGCGGAAGTACGCCACGCTTCGATCGCCTCGACCAGCCACGACCGACCGACTAGTGGCTTCCGCAATAGGTCCCGGATACGCGAGTCCGATGAGACGGGCTTGAGATGCTGAGCCAGTTGCTCGATTTCGCCGGAAAACCGCCGGCTCTCGTCGCTTTCCACAACGGCGACGATATCGGCAAGCTTCTCCTGATACCACTTCTCCCATGCGGCCTCGGCAGCGGCCCGATCCTCGGGTGGGAGCCCCACGCTACGGTCGCGCCGCTCATTCCAGTCGCGCATGTCGAGCCATTGGATGTGGCTGATGCTGGCCGGCGGCTTCACTTCCTGCTCGCTCTCAACGAGGATGGTCTGGATGTTCCCGCCCTTCACACCGACGGCGATGGCAATCTCGTCCAGACAGACGCCCGGGTCACGGGTGGAATGCTTCGAGAGGAACGACAGCACCCGGCTACTATCCACGATTCCCTCGGTAATCGACCGCCGCCAATCGTCCCCGCCCTTGATCTCGCTCTGGTCGAACCAGACATCGTGGCCACGTCTTTCCAGGTCGGCTTTGATGCAATGGACAAGCTCTTCGCTCCTGTCGTGCCCGTAGCTAAGGAAGATGCGCAGCGGCGACACGCGCGGCGCTGCGTGAAACGTCTTCTCGCACTGCTTGCAGAGGTACTTTTCCAGTTCCTTCACGAACAGCACGTCCGGTGACGCACACGTCGGACATTTGACCTGTTGAGCCATTTCACCCTCGTGCAACGTAGGAGCTACGTCTTGGATTGATCCCTGCATAACGACAACAGCTTATCCAAAGATGGCCAGGAACCTGTCTGCATCGAAGTTGGGATCGGTGCAGGGTCTCACGCGGAGGATCCGCTTCACCTGTTTCAGCATCGTGCTGCGGTGGTGCGGCTGGCAGTCGGGCCGGGAAACCGCTTGCTCGTAGAACAGCGTGGCTTCGTCACAGTGGCCCAGGAGCAGGTGCGCTTCGGCTTTTGTGGCCAGGACCCAGGTCAGTTCGTTATCGGGCACCGACTCGCACTGATCGAGTTTGGCCAGAATCTCCTGGGCCAGGTCTGCGGACATAGTCGCTTGGCCGGCGAGCAGACGAACGGTCGCCAGATTGATGCCGGGATAGTAGTCTTGGTCCGTGTGCTGCTCGTAGGCACGTTGGTAAGCATCGATCGACCTCTGGTAATCGTCGACCGCCGCCTTGGCGTCACCTTGGTCGAACGAGTAATCGCCGCAGTCCTTCCACAATCGGCCATGACGGCACAGGGTTTCGAAATGCCTCCTGCGTGGATACCGGGTATCGAGTTCCAGCAGCACGCGTTTCGCCGCCAGCAGGTGTTGCCTGTCGCGAGTCAGGTCCAATAGCTCCAAATGCGTCAGGGCAAGCTCCTGCCAGATCTCCAGCACGTAGGGAAAACGACCGCGCAGGGCCGTCAGGAGTTCGATGCCGGCCGTGATGAATGGTACCTGGCGCGAGCGGGAAAACTCCTTCGCAAAGGCGAACGGTACGTGGTGGCTTTCGGCTGAGGCCATGTCGGGACGTTCGTCCGGTTTGTCGGCTTGGATGGCCAGCTTCGCGCCGGCAGCCGATCGTTCGAGCACATGGTCGCTGGCGTTCTTGGCCCACGCGTGCTGCTCGCTGGCGACGGCGGCGGAAATGAACGCGCTGAGGAATTGCCGCCGGCCGTAGGTTTCCGCGAATTTCCCCGCGTACAGCCCGTAGGCCGCCAGGAGAAAGAAATACTCGTGCAGCCAACTGTGCGCCCGGGGCCGATCCGCAGCCAGGCATTCCTTGGCGTGGCTGCGAAATGCCAAGAGCAGTGCCAGCAGGCGTTCTTCGGGATTGTCTCGCTCGGTCGCCATCCCCCACGTGGAACTCTTGCTACGCTTCAGCGTTTCCGCGGCCAACCGCTGTTCGAAGGCGTAGACGCGCTGAATGAAAACGGCCTCCTCGCCGGGAAAAAGCTTCTCGTAAGCCCGCACCTTCAACTCGGTTTCCAGCTTGGCGAAGTCCCAACCCAGCAGCAAATCTGTACCCATGTCCTCGTAGTCGAACACGGCGGCGAACCGCGCCTTCTCCCGGTGGATTCCCACCAACACGTTTCGGCCGTGCAGGTCACCGTGTGCGCAGCCCCGCATCACTTCCGGAAGATGGCGACACCGCGTCAATAGCGCCGGCAAGTAGTCCAGCGGATCGAGCAAATCCGGAACGCCTCCCGGAAGGTCCCTCAGCACCGCGCTGCGACAGTCGTCCTGCTGGCTGTGTGGCTGTTTCCAGGCGGCGATACCGTCTTTCAGTCGGTCGAGCAGCTCTGGCCCCAGCTTGTCGGAGTCGTTCTCCGGACGAGCCCGTTTGTACAGATGATCGCGCATTTCAACGAAAATCTCGCCCAAGACGTGCTCGACCGATCCGCAGTCCGGATCGTTCCATCGGCAGCAGGTCAGCGCCGCATCTTCGAGGTTGATCAGCCGGGCGGCCCGCAGCTTCTGCTTGGCATCTCCGTAGACGATCGTGCGCGGCTGTCCATCGGGTCCGAGCACACCCTGTCGCAACGGCATCAGCACGACGCCGCGGCTGTTCGACAGCCGTGCGCAGTTCTGCCAGCCAGCCAACTCGGCGGCCAATTTCTTGCCGTCAGCGAATTTGACGATCGCGGCATGGGACTCGCCCGCCTGGTCGACATATTCTACGCGCAGCACCTGTTTCTTCATTCCCCGGGAGTAGCCATTGATCCGCTCGACGACGATGATGGCCTGCGCGTTCGCGTCCTGGAAGGTTTCGCGAAGCGTCTCGGACAGTTGTTCCAGCAACGCCTTCAGGCCTCCGGGGCAGTTGTTGGATTGTGCCAATGCATTCTGCAACTGATCCTGTGCCGGGATGAGCCAGACGACGGACATGTGACGTTCCTCATCAAAACGAAGGAAAGCGACCAAAACGGCGTCTATCCGGTGAAACGGGCGTGGGTGGCTTCGATTTGGACGACCAGAGCGGTGCCCCACCCCTGGGCGCCATCGGCGTAGCGTAGCTGATGAACAGGTCGAATTCGGCATTGGTGGTACTCATCGTACGGCTCCTCGCGCTGGCCCGCGTCGGTTCGCTCGCGACGACCCGGTTTCAGCCAGGTCGTGTCCGCCGTCAAGTCGAGCCTTGTTTCTCGATTCGGTATCCCAGCGCGATGATCGCCTTGAGCGTTTCCATCGCGGCGTTGCGGTCGTATTGCTTTTCGCCGGCGGGCAGTTCGGCGTATGGTACGAGACAGGGATGCTTCTTGTGCGCGTCGTCCCGCCGTGGCCCATAGGTCCAGCCGTCCGCGAACCGCTGGCCGGCCCAGATGTCGTGGGCGTTGTCGGCCAACTTCTCGGTCAGATTCAAAATTTCCGGTGAGAGTTGCACGCCCGATGTATCGATCGGCTTGGGCTGATAGCTCCTGAGGTCCGGCAAGCACATTTCGCCCGCTTCAGCCACGGCGGGCAGTAAGTCGGCCACGTCCGACGACAGACCGGGGTGACGGTGCAGCTCGTCGAGCGTAAACCAGCCCCAGTATCCGCGCTCGCCGAATTGCTGGCCGGCGTTCTTCTTTGCCGCTTGCAAGTCATCGAGTGCCTTTGCCAACGCATTGCCAGGCTCGGCCGGGTTTGCTTCCTCGAGCATGACGCAGCACAGATAGAACCGGTACCGCCGCTCGCGGGCGCCGAACCGAGTGCTGGGATGGATGTTCGCCACCTCGCGGCAAAACTTGGCGGCGAGCGGGCCGCCGTAGGACGTATCGAATCGCACCGCCTGGACGGCCATGTCTTCCAAGGGGCTGTGGGTCTTGCGGCGAATGGCCGGGAAAAAGTAGCCGTAGCTGCGATTATGAACCAGCAGGAACTCGACGCCTGATGGTCCGCGGCGGCAAATCACGGCGACGACTACTTCCTGCGCCTCGACGAGCGACGTCGCGATGACGCGCGTGGACCAAGTCACGTTGGTGGCCGCCTGCAGGTTCTCGTAGCGGAAAAAACGCAGCTCGGGATCGAGAGTTGCCGGATCGAGGGGCCGTGCGGGGCGGATTTCGATGACGTGGTAGTCGTAGTACGTGTCTTGCTTCGCGCCTTCAGAAAAGCCGAATGCGCCCGAACATTCGATCGGACTGGCCGTGGCGTTTGGCAAGCTCAGGGGGAAATCGGGATCGCTCAGTGCCGTCAGGGCCGCCTGGGCCGGGTCGTCGCCGGGTTCCAGGTGTCGCATCGGAAACGCGTATCCGCCCCAGCGTTTGTTGTTCCAGAGCAAGAATCCGTGTTCCTTGTCATAAATCACCGCCACCGCGACCGTCTTGTGACGCAGTTCTTCCGACATGGATTGCCTTTCCAATTCTTGTGCCTCCCATCGATCGTCCCAAACATTTTCCGAACGCGAATCATGCAGATCGCGGCGATTCCGCTCGGCACGAACTGACTGAACACAGGTTCGCCTTTTCCAACAGCAGACCCATCGTTTCGCTGATGGGTGAGCCGTCGTGGCAGCGTTTCTCGTGAATCTCCTGCTCGGTCAGCCAGCGGTTGTGCGAATCGGCTTCGATGCGCTGCCGGGCCGCCTCGCCGACTAACCGGACCTCGAACAGTTCCATCACGTAGTGGGTTTCTTGCCGAGCGTCTTCGGACCACGCCGTATAGTCTAAGTGGGCCAGGGGCCGGTCTGCAACAAGGAAGCCCTGGCCTTCGATAATTTCCAGCTCTTCGCCGATTTCACGAATTACGCACTGCCGAAACGATTCGTCGGCGCGCTTGTGGCCTCCGACGAAATGGTAGCACTGCCAGTTGCCATTCCATTGGGCCAACCACAGCGTCTGGCCTTTGTGTTCGCGGCGGATGATGGCGACGGCGGCGGTGGATTCTCGCATACTGGCCTCCCGAACCAAGCACAACGAACCAAGCACAACGACGTACCAACCTACGATACTTCGAGTCTCCCATGCCAGCGGCGTTCCACTTCGCGCTCATACTCGCTGGCGGCAGTGCGGAGCGCAGACTTCGCGGCTTCCACAATCTCGCTCTCGGCATCACGCCGATGGATCATGCGGTTCGAGATGGCCAACTCCGCTGGCAGGCGCCGGATAACCAGTTCCTGCAGGTCTTCCCGGGACAGCAACGCCAGCGGCATCAGGCCCGCGCAGATCCCCTGTCGCACGAACTCCTTCACACCCAGCCATCCACCGGCTTCCTGAACGAACGCCAGTTGCTCGCGTTTACCCGACATCATTCCTTCGAGCTGTCGGCGAATCCCGGACTCGCGGTCCAATCCTGCTAGGCGCCACCCGCTCAGCATGGCGACCGGGACGGTCTGCGCAGCCAGTACCGACTGTAACAGATCACCTTCCGGCGTCCGAAGTCGAGCGATCACGCACAGCGGCAAGCGAGCTAATTCCGTGATCGCCAACTCGATCTTGGCTTCGCATGCCCAGCGCACGATCCCCTCGATCTGCAGCCTGCTATGGCTGACGAGAGCCAAGTCCAGCGTCCCGTCCACGACCGCCGCGATACGATCCTTGCCGCGCAGCACCCGCGTCTGGATTTCCCAATCCGGCAACCGTCCGCGCAGCGCTGCGACAGCGCGGCCCAAATAGTACTGCGTGGCCGACGAGCCGGCGCCGATCGCCAGGACATTCGGCCGTTGACGCCGCCCGGCCCGAAACTGCCGGAGATGATCGTACTGCCGCAGCAGTCGCTGGACCGTCGGCAACGCGTCCTTGCCAGCTTGTGTCAACTCCACGGCGTTGTCCACCGTGCGAATCCAAGCCGGCGGCTCGCGAAACTGTTTGAGGCGCCGATTCACGACCGGCTGGGTCACCCCCAAATGTTCGGCCGCCGCCGTCTCGGTCCCCTTTTCGGCCACGGCCGCCAAGGCTCGCAGTTCTTCGATGCTGGGACGTTCTGAGTGAGCCATGTTCCTT
>Ga0351868_1218_pt1 | contig 18532 bp, 11 predicted proteins | sample TotcelHFGM3001M9_FD_206778 | JGI IMG/M metagenome (GOLD analysis project Ga0351868, IMG submission 206778) | Enriched cells from coal bed in the Powder River Basin, Montana, United States - Total cells FGM rep2 HSBNCT.FGM.300.1.M9 ... | reverse complement strand
CCAGCTCCGCCTCGCTGATTTCGCTGGTCTCAAGAGTTTCGGCGGGCGTCACGTCAGACGTCGACTCGATCGCCTTCGCCATACGCGCGACGCTGCGACACTCGAAGATGTCTCGCGGCCGCAACAAGGCGCCGCGCCGACGCAGCGCCGCACAAAGGCTTATCGCGGAAATGCTGTCGCCGCCGAGAAGGAAAAAGTCGTCATCGGCGCCGACGTGGTCCACGCGCAGGATGCCGGCGATAAGAACGGCCAGCATCGATTCGGGTCCAGGAAGCGGCTGGCGGCTTTTCGATTGAGCCGCTTCAGACGGATCGGGTAAAGCCTTCCGATCGAGCTTGCCGTTGGCGCTCAGCGGCAATTCCTCCAAAACCATGATCGCAATCGGCGTCATATAGGCAGGAAGGCGCTTACCCAGCGCCGCGCGCAGCGCTTCGCCGTCGAGTTCGTCGCCGCGCGTCGCGGGCGTGACATAGCCGATGAGTTGTCGAGCGTCAGAAGCAAGCGCCGACGCATCCCCGCGGCCGAGAACGCGCGCGATCACCGCCGCCTGCGCGACGCCAGGCTGATCCCGCAAAGCGCTTTCGATTTCGCCGAGTTCGATTCTTTGGCCGCGAATTTTGAGCTGATCGTCGCTACGACCCAGATAATCGACGGTTCCGTCGGGCAGCCAACGCGCGATGTCGCCGGTGCGATACATGCGCTCGCCATCGGCTTCGGGGTCGGCGACGAACCGGCTGGCGGTCAGCGAAGCGCGGCGCCAATAGCCTTGCCCAAGCTGCGCCCCCGTCAGATAGAGATCGCCGGCGACGCCGATCGGCGCAGGGCGCAAGCGCGCGTCCAATATGCGCAAGCCTGTGTTCCACAAAGGCCGCCCGATCGGCACGCCCGGTCCCCGCGCCGACGCGAGCGCCTGTCCGAAAGCAGGCTGATACGTCACTTCGACCGTGGCTTCCGTCGGTCCATAGACATTATGCAGCGGCGCGTGAAAAAGACTTTCGAAGGCTTCGGCGAGTTCCTTCGACAAGGCCTCGCCAATGCAAAACACTGCCCGCAGGCTTACAGCGTCACGCGCGGCGTTCGTCGTCGTCCGAACGCCGGCGACAAAGGCGGCAAGCAGAGACGGCACGAAATTCATCGTCGTGACCCGATAGTCCCGGATGACCTGAAGCAGGGCTTCCGGATCACGGTCGACTTCTTCCGGAGCCATCACGAGACGCGCGCCGCAGGTCAAGGGCCAGAAGAACTCGCCGACGGAGACATCGAAGCTGCAGGGCGTCTTCTGCAACACAACGTCATCGTCAGTCAGTGAATATTCGTCTTGAAGCCAGTACAGGAGATTGACGACCGCGCCGTGAGAGACAACGACCCCCTTCGGCTTCCCGGTGCTGCCTGACGTGTAGATGATATAGGCCGGGTGGCCCAGCGTGAGCGTCGTCTTTGGCGCTGAGGGATAGTCTTCGACGCCGGGCGCAAGCGCATCGAAGATCAGAACCGGTCCCATACTTTCGAACCGGCTTCGCAGATTCTCACTGGTGATGATCAAGCGCGGCGCTGCGTCCTCGACCATATAGGCCAGTCGCTCGTCGGGATAATTGATGTCGAGGGGCAGGTAGGCGGCGCCCGTCTCCAGCACCGCCATGATCGCAAGACTTAAGTGAACGGTCCGGGGAAGCGCGATCGCGACATGATCCTCAGCGACCACCCCCGCGGCTGCAAGCATTTGCGCAAGTCGAGAGATCTGCCGCCGAACCTCTCGGTAGGTCAGCGTATGGTCTGGATCAACGAGCGCTATAGCGTCTGGCGTCTTTGCCGCCTGGGCGGCAAGCATGTCGCATAACGTCAGTCGTGGAACATCTTTCGTTGTGTCGTTCGCCGCCGCGATCAGCGCGCGCTCGCCTACGGTCAGGAGCGGCGCCGCGCCGATTGCGAGCTTGGGATCTGCCGCGAGGCGCTCCACAAGACAGGCGAGCCTCTTCGCGTGCAGTTCCAAATCCTGCTCGTCGTAGCGATCGCAATTCGCGACGAGATCGATCGTCAGCCTGCCGTCGTCGATATAAAGATCGACTTCCATGTCTTCGACCGGCCCCGACGCGAGCTGATGCGTTACGCCCGCGACGCCATCGAAATCGAGCCGATAATCGAACATCTTGAGATTGAGCATCGGCCCGTAGAGAGAGCGATCCGAGCCGACCAGCCCGAGATCGCGCCGCAGCTGTTCGGCTTCGTACCGTTGGCGCCGCCGCACCGTCCTCAGTTCCAAGGCAAGCGCTGTCGCCGCCTCCGACAATAACATCGAGGGGTCGATGCTCAGTTGCACAGGCAGGACGTTGACGACAGGACCTGCGGCGAAAAGCGCGATGGATCCCATGCGGCGCATGAAAGGCATGCCGACCGTCAATCGCGTGGCGCCGCTCATCCGATACAGATACGCGAAGACGGCCGCCATCGCCATTTCGACGCCGGAGACGCGAACAGCGGCGCCTTGCGTCTCGAACGCTGTCATAACATCTCGCGGAAGAGATATTCTCCGCCGCAGTGCTAACGACACATCCGTAGCCTGAGAAGCTTTCGCGCTCGCCTGCGACAATGCGATCGGAGTGGGAAGATTTTTGGCGTGGTCTGACCAAAACAACCGGTCTGCTTCCTGCGCCTTCGAGCCCTCGTAGGACAGGTATTCTTCGACGACCTCGGCGAAGGAGGTGAAAGGCGAATCCCCTATAGGCTTACGGCGCCTTAGCGCCGTGTAGATATCGGCGATGCGCCGCGCGATGGCGGCGAAGCTGAAACCGTCGACCATCAAATGGTGGTAGCGCTGATACCAGAACCAACGCTCGCCCTTCGATGTATCACCGAGACGAATCAGCGCGTGCCGATAAAGCAGCGCGTCGCCATCCAACGGCAGATCCGCCGCCAGATCGGCGCGCATGAAGGCAAGCGCTGCAGCCTCCGGATCAGGTTCTTCGCTGACGTCACCGACATCCAGATCGGGCGACTCCCCAGCATTTATGCGTTGAGGAATGATTTGCGAGAGCCGGCCCTCCGTCTCGATAAATCGGGCATGAACTGTATCGGCCTCGGAAAGTCCGATGCGAATGGCAAGGCGCAGCGATTCAAGATCGACGTCGCCCTTCAGCTCCACATATTGTGCAACGATGAAGGCGTTTCGCGTCGGTGAAACCTGATCGCCCATCCAGATGCCCGGCTGCGCGGCAATGAGCGGGAGCTCAAGCGCGATCGGCGAGGAGGATCGCAAAGGAGGAGCAAGAAGCACTTATCGTTCCCTTCGAAGGAAAGGCTGTTTACGAAATCATTCGATTAGCGCGGACGAGAAGCCTCACGAAGAGACTTTGAGCGCATGTCCGTCCAATGCTCATCGACAAAGTTTATACAGTCGCTCCGATCGCTCGGGCCGAAGAGCCGTCGCCAACCTGCGGGCTCCGGGGCGAATGTCGGCCAGAGACTGTGCTGCCCCTGGGAATTCACCAGAACGAGAAACGTAAGGCTTTCGTCGTCGAATGGATTTGGCTGCGCGTCGTTCACACATTCACTCCGTCGCGTTTGTAATCGCCTCTTGAAGCGTCCGAGCGAGACGCCGTAACGCCCGCGGGCGCCGCACGATGGTCGGCGAGCAGAAGGGACAGTCCGTCGATCAATCCGCCACGCCAGCAGAGCGGATCGTGCCCGCCCGAATAGACGCGATAGTGGGCGTCGTGCCCTGCGTCGATGAGAGTCCGATGAACGCGGTCGCCGGCGACGCGAATGACTTTCTCAAAGCTTCCAGCCTCAAGAAAGACGCGCAGACGGGAAACGCCGCTCTTGCTGCTCTCGATCAAATCGGCGACGACGTCTCGCGCATGGCTGCGCGTGTCAGGAACGTTCGGCGGCAGAACCTCCCGCGCATAACTTCCCGGCCACCAAAACGAGCCAGATTGGCTGAGCACGCAACCAAAGCACTCTGGCGAGCGAAGTCCGGCGAAAAGCGCCGCGAGTCCGCCAAAACTCTGTCCCGCGATGACGGTCTTGCTCGGATCGTGGCAGCACGGCGCGAGGCCTGCCACTATTGTTAATAGCTCCTGCTGAACGGCCTCCAGAAAGGCTTCGTCGCACGCGAGTTCGCGCGTTCGTATTTGTGCATCCAGCGAGTCGATGAGCACATAGACGCTCGGCGGGAGCAAGTCGGCTTGCGTGGCATGATCCAGGGCAGAGAAGACCGGCATGGCTTCGGCCCAATATTGGCCGTCCAGGAGCACGACGAGAGGAAGCTTGCTCTCTTGTGTCGTCGCGCCCGTGCGATAAATCCAAACACGGCGAGTATTACGCAGCCGAGCGCTGCTCCATTCCATGAGATGCAGGCGACTTTGATCGGCTGCTGCGCGGTTATTGCGGTCGACGTCTCGCCACGCCGTTTGGAATGGCGCCTGTGGCAGATGCGCCGCGGATAATGGCTGTCCGCGCAGACCGACATGGCCAAAGTTGGGGTTCAGCGGATCGGTCTGCGCGAACTTCAACGCCGAACGCCACCACTCCTTCGGAGTCGTTTCGCGGCCGACGCCATGTGAGCCAAGGAGATGGTCGTCGTTGAGAGGAATGAAGCAATAGCTTCCGCGCCATTCAGCCTCGACCTCAAAGGACCAATGCCAGACGTCCGTTCCGGCGATCCGCTCTAAAGAGGCGGACTCATTGCTTTGATGATCAGTGACTGAGCAGATATCGATATAAACCGATAGAGTCCTCGAGGCCGTCGCATCGCCTTCGGGGTCTCGCCACAAGAACAATACGCGCGCCCGGTCGCCGCCGATCGCCTGGACAATTGGGCAGCCTTCGATGGCGACGCGGCGCCACCAACGATTCGAACCCACGTCTTGGCCAAAGCGCGCTTCCAACAATTGCTCGCAGGGCGTCGTCATCGCGCCCCCTCCTGCAATTGCCGGTGTGACGCGGCCCAGACGCTGTCGGCGGGCCCATATTCGACGCGATGAGCTGCAGAGCGCGCCATCCAGACGAAACATAATGCGGCGGAAAGCGCGACGAGGTCGACGCCGAGCGCGGCCATGCTCGCCGAACCTTGCATGCCGAGCGCAGGCGATGCCCAACTGAACAGTGAGGTGAAAGGAATTGCAGCGGCGGCTATCGCGGCAAGCCAAAGAAGCTCAACGCTGGCCGCGGCCGCTCCCCTGAGGAAGGACCAAAGCAGGCTCGCAAGAAACACGGCGTAATAAACGCCATTGTGCCACGCATCAATGTTCGCGACGCGGCCGTTCAACCATTTCGCCGTCACGATCGTGATGGAGATCGCGCAGATGACGCCGAGACAAACGCCGACGGTGGCGGCGGACATCAGCCGCGTCGATGTCTTCTGAATTACGGGCCCGCCGTTTCGCCGTTCAGTTCGCCGACGAGATTCAATCCAAAGCAAATTGCCGGAATAGAAAAGGAAGGCGCCCGCGACGCCGAGAAGGAAGTAGCAGACGCGCACGACATCGCCGCCGAAGGTGGCGAAATGCAGGGCGAAGAACGTCGCCACGACGCCCGTCCAAGTTCCCTCTCTGCCCGGCAGATAGTCCGTGTTGGCGATCTCGCCGGTGACTGGACTGATGACCGCAAACCCCTTGCCTCTCGTCATATAGCGGGTGTCATGACCCCAAACCTGAACCGAGGCGCCCCGAAGCCCGGCGTTTCGGTAACGCATTTCGACTGGGACGAAACTTGGCGACGCCGCGTTGACCCGATCGAGAAGCGCGCCGACAGGCAACATCGGCGCGGCACGCTCGTCCTTCTTGATCGCGTTGAAGGGATTGCTCGCGGCCATGACCGACTTCAGACGGCCGTCATAGACGACGTAGTCGAGCGCATCGTATAGCTGGTCGTGCAGGCAGAAAACGACGGCGCTCAGCGCGATGACGATGTGGAACGGCAGGCTGACGACGCCCACGACGTTATGCGCGTCGAGCCACATGCGCTTGAGATTGGGGCTTATCCGCAGCGCGAAAAGATCCTTCACGAGCGAAGGCAGAACGATGACCAAGCCCGACACAAGCGCGACCGCATAGACGGCGCTCACGACGCCCATGATGGTCTCGCCGATGTCATTGGCGCCTGGAATGCCAGCGGTTCGGTGAATGTTGTCGACGAAGTCGGAAAGACTCGAGTGATATGACTGCGCAAGGCGCACCTCGCCTGCGGAAGAGAGCTCCGCCGACCACGGCGTCCTGTCGTCCTTGCCTTTCCGCCATGTGAGGCGCGTCCAAACATCTTCGGTATCGGTGAGATAAAGCGTGAATTCCTTCGCTGCGTCAGGCCGGGCGGCAAGCGTGCGTGCGATCAATTCGTCCGACTGCGCGAGCGCCGTGAGACGGACTGGCGCGGGGGATGAAACCCAGCGCGCGAGCGGCTCGGCGAACACCGTGATGGAGCCGGCGTAGAAGGCGATGAACAGAAACATCCCGGCGGTGATGCCCGTCCATGTATGGACAACCTTATAGAGTCGAACAACGTCGCTGCGCATCGTGCGTTGTCCCGATTAGCGAAGGAAAAGGCCGCAGGCGAATAAGCCGGCGTATGCCATCAGATTTACGCCGCCCAGCCAGAGCCAGGCGCGCATACCGCTCGAAAAGAAGAAACAAAGACTCAGCGTCGTCAGCCAGATCGGCGCGACAAGCCACATCACCAGCTGAAATTTATTCGGGGTTGCGAGTCCGCCGGGGCTGAGCCACGCAAAGAGACCCGCAAGACCGATCGCGAGGCTGAAGCCCAGAATGACGCCGGCCGAGGTTTTGCTGACCCAATCGCGTCGGATCTGATTCATGGCGCGTTCCTGATCAAGGTTCGCAACGCTCCTAGGGCTGGGAAAACGATGAACAGAAGCATGATCAGGGCGAGCGCCGCGAAAATCGCGGTCGAAAGCTGCACCACCTGACTCCACAGAAACACGCCAAGAAGCAGCAGCGCCGCGCCAGCGAGGCCGCTCCACAGAGCAGGCAGAGGCCGTGACAGCCAGCGCTGGTTCTGTGCGCCGAGATAGAAGCCGGCGGCGCCCGTCGCGATGGCCGCGCAGGCGGCGAATTGAAGGGCTCCGGGCGAGAGGTTCATCGTCCGCTCCCTATCCTTAGAAGCTGAAGGTCGTCGACAGGAGGACCGTGCGCGGCGCATCGAGCGTGGCGAAGCCGTCGTTGTACGCTCCAGACCAATAGCTGTGGTCGAACAGATTGTTCACATTCGCCCGCAACGTCATATCCGTGCCGTATATGTTCGTCGCATAGCGAAGCCCCGCGTCGAAACGCGCCCATTCAGGAATTCGGTAATAGTTCAAAGAGTCGACATAGAGGGCGCTCGTATAGATGACGCGTCCTTCCGCCGTCAGCCCGGCAAGATAGGGAATGTCCCATTCGCCATAAAAGTTCGCCTGCCATCTCGGAATGCCAAAGGCGTTCTTTCCGGTGGTCTTTCCGTCAGCGCTCTGAGTGATGACGCCGATCATATAGGTGACGCCGCCCAGCACGCGGAAGCCCGGGATCGGCTCGCCGAAGACGTTCCACTCTATGCCCTGGTTGCGCTGCTGGACGGGCTTGTAACTGACCAGGCCGCCGCTAGTCACCGTCGCAAGAGTCGGTTGCGTAATTTCGTAGAAGCTCAGCGTATTCGCGAGGATGCCCAAATCCAGCTTCGCGCCGGTCTCGATCTGCTTTGAGACGAAGGGTGGGTATGACTCATTATAATTGGTTGCGAGCGGATTGGTGACTCGCAAGCCCTGACTGAGGCCCTCGATATAGTTAGCGTAAAGCGACAGCCGGTTGTCGAATGGCTTGACGATCAGCGCATAGGCCGGCGAGAGGCGATGGCTGTCGTAGGAGTTAGTCTCAAAGCCGGTATTGGCCTGGAAAGTCTTGGTCATCACGCGCTGGCTGCGCAGGCCGCCGATGAACTGGATACGTTCGTCGAAGGCCGAAATGGTGTCCGCGAAAGCGAGGCTCGCGAGGTAGTTTTCTCCCGTCTTCCTCGGATCGGTCGCGAAATAGGGCTGCCCCCAACGGAACGCTGTATTCGGAACGACCGGCGGCGGCGGCGCCTGAGGCGGCACGACTGGAAGATAAATATTGGAGCGGTAAGGCGAGATAGCTCCGAATTCGGAACTTTGGCTTAATTTCAGCGCCGAGGCGCTCAGCACGAATTGATGGCGCAGCGGTCCCGTGTCCAATTGACCGCGAATGCCGCCTTGCGTGGACAGCGAATTGGTATAGCCGCGCAGATTGACGATTCGGGCTCCGGAGTAGTTGCCGAGCAGGTTCACGCCTTGCGCCTGGGTTCCATTGGTGAAGCCGAAGTTTCGGCTGTCCAAGAAGCCGATGCCGGCGAAAACAGTGACGTTCTCTGCGACATCTAGCTCGCCGCGCGCCATGACCGCCTTGTTCTCGAACCGTGCGTTCGAACCAACAAAGAGATTCGTGCTTGCGCTTGGCGCCGCGGCCACGCCAATGCCGCTGAAGCTCGCCATGAACGCGCTGCCGTTCTTGAAAATTTCCTGGCTGTGATAGGCGTCAATCGACAGCCTGACGCGCTCTTCCCGGAAATCGAGCGCCAGCGCATTCAGGCCGCGCACTTTCCACTGATCGTCGAGCGCGGTCCCGCCGCTGCGGTAAACGCCATTGTAGCGAACGCCGAATTGATTGTGATCGCCGCCGCGTCGCCCGACATCGATATGCGTGCCGAACTGAGAACTGGATGTGTAATCTGTGCTGACGCTGGTGATCGGCGCGTCGCTGGCATGTTTGGTGACGAGGTTGATCGAGCCGCCGACCGCGCCGAAGGGCGCCATCCCGTTGAGCAGCGCGCCCGGACCCTTGAGAACTTCGACGCGCTCCAGGAATTCGGTCGGCACATGGCCGTCGGGCGCGAGACCATACATGCCATTGAGCGCGAGTTCGCTGCCAAGCACGGGGAAGCCGCGAATCCTGAAATTCTCGCGAACGTGCCCGGCCGACGTGGCCATGCGGACCGACGGGTCGTTCTCCAAAACCTGTTGCAAGGTGCGCGCCTGCTGGTTCTCGATCAGCGCCGACGTGTAGCTCGTCATATTGAACGGCGTATCCATGAAATCGCGGTTGCCGAGCATGCCAAGCCGACCGCCGCGAGCGACCTCGCCGCCGGCATAGGCCGGCGGGAGATTGCCGATTTCTCCCGTTGGCGGAGACGGCGCAACGCCGTTGGCGCCGGAGAGCAGCGGAGGACCGACCTGCGGGGCGGCGGACGTGGCGCCGCGCGTCGTCGAAGCCACATGCGGTCTCGGGCCGCTCGGGTGAACGCTGCTCGCCCGTGCGCTTGACGCCACTGGTCGTTGCGTTTGTTGCAGCGGTTTTGCTTGCGGCTTTTCACGCGGCGCATCCACGGTCACCGGCGGCAATGTTTGCGAGGCGTTCTGCGCCGAAGCCGATGCGATTTCGAGCGCGATCACAACCGGCGCGCCGAGACCACAAACCAGCAGGGATTTTTTCCCGATCGCCCAAGATTCGAGGCAGGAAAAGTTGGAATGTTTCTTATTCATTCTTTCGCCTCTACTATTGTGCAGTGCGACGCCTCGCGTTGTATGCAGCACATAGCGCGGATATTTTTTTTTCGTCAATTATTTAGTTGTTTTTTCGGAAGTCTTTTAAGCACATGTGACATATGTACCATATGTAACGTGTATTTATTCTCATTCCAAAGTAGATAGTACTTTGTGCTTATTGTGAACAAATTGACACGCACGCAGTCCCCGTGCTGCGCCGAAGCCAACAGAATCCGATTACGCAGCGGAACGGTCCGAGGGGATCGCAAGGGTGCTGATCTCAATTGCGTCCGAACTCGTGGACGCATCGAGCTTCAGATCGCGTGGTTGGGCGCAACGCTTGCAGCGAATCGTGATTCACCCGGCGGGCGCTTGCGCCGCCGAGCGGAAGGAGCGCTGCTATTGTTCTTGCGCCCGGCTGCGCTCGAGTGCGACTGAAGCGCGTGAGATCTTCGCTGTGACGGGAGTCTGCGCTCGTCCGCTCAGCAGGGCGCGCAGCAGGACGGCGATCGTCGTCCCATTGTGCAGCGTGGCGGCGGCGAGAGGAGGAAGACGCCCGAACGCCGCCGCGCCCAGAATCGCCGAATTCACCCCAACCGCGATTTTAAAGTTCGAATGGATGAGCCCCATGGCCTCGCGGGCGATGGTCAGCATCGTGGCGACGGAATCGAGTCTGTCTTCCAGCAACACGATGTCGGCGGTGGCGCGGGCGATGTCGGCGGCGCGCGGCATCGAGATGCCGACATCGGCCGCCATCAATGCGGGCCCGTCGTTCACGCCATCGCCGATATAAGCGACGCGGCGCCCCTCGCGCTTGAGCGCCGCTATGATCTTGGCCTTATCTTCCGGCTGCTGTTCGTAATGGACCGCATCGATGCCAAGCGTCTCCGCGAAAGCCAGCGCCGGCGCCTGACGATCGCCCGTGATCATCACGAAGCGCTTGACTCCTAACGCGCGCAACTGCGCAAGCGTGCTCGCGCTCTCAGGCCGCAATCGATCGCGCAAGGCGAAGACCGCAATCGGGCGCTCATCGGCGGCGACATAGAGAAGCGATTTGCCTTGTTCTTGAAGCGCTCGGACGGTCTTGCGGGCGTCCGCGAATGAAATGTGCTCGTCGTCTTCGAGATAATGCCGGCTGCCAAACCGTATGCGACGTCCATCGACATTCGCTTCCACGCCGTGACCGACAATGAAATTGACGGCCTCATGCGGGATATGGGCGAGCCGGCGCTGCTGCGCGAGCCCGACAACGGCGCGCGCGATGGGATGGCTCGTGTGTTCGCCAAGAGACGCCACCATCGCAGCCGCCCGTTCTTCATCGATTCCCGGGTCCAGCAGACAAATGTCCGTGACCTCCAGCGTGTTGTGAGTCAGCGTGCCGGTCTTGTCGAAGACGATCGTGTCGACTCCGGCAAGCGTTTCGATCGCCGTTCCGCTCTTGACCAGACAGCCTTCTTGCGCGGCCCGATACATTGCGGATTTTATGGCGACCGGCGTGCCGAGCTTCACGGCGCAGGAATAGTCGACCATGAAGACGGATTCGATCCGGCGCCAGTCGCGCGTGAGCGCGAACACCGCTGCAGCCGTGGCCAGCGTAATGCCGACGCGCCGATCGGCAAAGAGGCTGGACACAGTCTCGATCTCCGCCGGACGGTCGAGCGCCTCCTGGACATAGCGCGCGATACGCCCGGTGGTCGTAGCCTCGCCCACGCGCTCAGCCTGGATAACGAGCCGTCCGTCGGTGACAACGCCGCCCGCGAGCGCCTGATCTCCGACCGCGCGCGGCAGGGGAAGGCTTTCGCCGGTCACCGACGACTGATCGACATAAGCGTCGCCGGCGACCACCGGGCCGTCGACCGGAACGGTTTCGCCGGCGCCGATGACGACGCGCTCGCCGCCTTTAAGCTGCACGAAAGGCACACGCGCGAGCTCGCCGTCGCGGCGCTCCACCCAGACATCGCCAGGCGCCTGTCGCAGGAGCGAACGCAGCATTTCGTCCGACTGCTGGACGGTGGTGGCCTCGATATGCTCCGCCAGCGCGAGAAGGAAGCGGGTCACGCTGGCGGTGGCATATTCCTGGCGCGCCGCCGGCACGCCGATCGCGAGCGCATCAAGAACGTCGGTCTTCAACTTGCCGCGCGACGCCGCAAGAATGCCGCGCGCGAGGACGCCGGCGATGTTAAGCCAAGTGACCGCTGCGGCGAGCGGCGCGGGAAGCAGGAGCGCGGCGGCGATCGCGCCGGCTGCGAGAGTCACGCGCCTGGCGTTGGCGGCTGGCGGAGGTCGCCAGACCTCCGCGGCCATTGAAGGCGTTCGACGTGCGGTCGCGAGAATGGCGCCGCGGACCTCCGGCTGTCCGTCATATACCAGCGTCATCGATGCGCAGGCGCGATTGGCGCGCACGGACGCGACGCCGGGAAGCTGTCGCAGCGCGACTTCCGTCTGCGCAAAATCGTCCGCATCGGACAAAATCCGCAACCGCAGTCGCTTGTCCAACTCATGGACAATTTCTACACACGCCATGGTCAGCGAGGACCTCAAAAGCGTTTCTCGGAAATGCTTGCGAGCGGCGATCTCCGACTCTGCTTCACGCGGCCGCGAGATTTCGCTCCTAACTTAGTTTGGCGCCCCGGTCCACAATGCGTTGCGGTCTTAGCGGAGCCGCTACCGCGCGATAGAGCATAAAGGCCTGCCATATGGCGGAGAGTTGCTGATCACGCCTGCGGCGAACGTCAGATCAGGGACCATAGCCATCGAGACCCAGCCGCTCCCTGCTTCAACCACGTTCTTTGCCTTTCGCCTTGAGGACGATTAGCTAAGAACGCCGGCGGGACCCGCCGAGACCAACGACAGGAGCCGAGTCATGTTTGTCGCAATGAACCGCTTCAAAATCGTCAAGGGAAAGGAACAGGCCTTCGAGGACGTCTGGCGGTCGCGTCAGTCGCGGCTTCAGGAAAGGCCCGGCTTCATCGTCTTCCATTTGCTCAAGGGGCCCGAGCGGGAGGACCACGTTCTCTATGCGTCCCATGCGCTGTGGGAAACTCGGCAGCACTTCATCGATTGGACGCATTCCGAACATTTCCGTGAGGCCCACAAAAACGCTGGTCAGAACCGCGATCTCTATCTGGGCGGTCCCGAATTCGAAGGCTTCGACGCGGTTCTCACCGAATCCAATCCAAACTATGCGCCGACTGCCGCAGAATAGTATTGAGGCTGCAAGAACGCGGCGTCAGCCTCCCGAGGATCGTGACGCAGCTGGATAGGCGCGATCCGCGAGCGGCAGACTAACGATGAATTCGCTGCCGCGGCCGACGCCCGCGCTGCGCGCTTCCACCCGGCCGCCGTGGATCTCGACAAGGCTGCGGACAAGCGCGAGGCCGATGCCGAGCCCACCTTCGGAAAGCCGAATCTGGTCGTCCGTCTGCGCGAAAAGATCGAAGACGCGCGGCATCATGTCGGCGCTGATGCCGACGCCATTGTCGCGAACCCGCAGAACGACTTCATCGCCCCCGCGCGCGGCGTCGATTTCAATGCGCCCGCCCGGCGGCGTGTATTTCGCCGCGTTGTTGATGATATTGGCCGCAATCTGCGCCAGACGGACGGAGTCCCCGAAAACCCGCAGCGGCTCATCCGTGACATTCACGGTTACGCGGTGGCTCTTGTTTTCGATGAGCGGCTGACAGGACTCCAATGCGTGCCGCAAGAAATCCGACACGGCGACATTTTCCTGGCGCAAGTCCACCTTGCCGCTGCTGATCCGGGAGATTTCCAAAAGGTCATCGACGAGGCGCACAAGATGGTCGACCTGTCGCTGAACCATCGCGAACAGCGGAGCGTCAGGGAATTGGGGACCATATTTCTTCTTCAAGATATGCACGGCGTTCCGGATCGGGGTGAGCGGGTTGCGCAATTCATGCGCCAGAGTGGCGAGGAACTCGTCCTTGCGGCGGTCGGCCTCTTGCAACGCGCTTTCGGCCTCATGACGCGCGGTCACGTCGGCATGAGTGCCGATCGCCCTTCGCGGCCGGCCAACGGCGTCCCGCTCCACGACCCGCCCGCGGTCCAGAATCCAGCGCCAAGACCCATCCTTGTGACGCAGACGGTGCTCGCATTCATAGATTTCGGCGCGGCCCTCCAGATGATCCGACAATCGAGCGGCAACGGTTTCACGCTCGTCGGGATGAATCAGCCTTTCCCAGGCTCGGACATCGGGTTCCATTTCGCTGAGTTCATAACCAAGCATTGAGGCCCAACTGCCGCCGAACTGGACTCGGCCGCTGGGCACGTGCCAGTCCCAGAATCCCAGCTGGCCGGCTTCCAGCGCCAGCGCGAGCTGCTGCTGGCTTTCCCGTAGCGCCAGTTCGGCCTGCTTGAGATCGTCGATGTCCGTATTGCTGCCGAACCATTCGACGATCTCGCCGGTTGCGTCGCAAATGGGCGCTGCCTGAACGCGCATCCAGCGCCACTCGCCATCATGTCGGCGGATGCGGTGCTCGCTCCAATACGGCTCGCCGCGACCGACCGCTGCGCGCCACTGCGCCGCCACGGCCTCGAGGTCATCAGGGTGAACGACCTTGGTCCAGCCGTCGCCCAGCATTTCCTCGGCGGTCTGACCGGTGAAGGCCATCCATTCCTGTTGCGGCTTTTGATGCAGTCCGGATGGCGGACAGCTCCATGTGATTGCGCTCGCCGCTTCGACGAGAGAGCGATAGCGCAGCTCGCTTTCGCGCAGCGCCTCCTCGACCCGCTTGCGCTCGGAAATGTCGATGTTCACGCCCGTGAGGCGCACCGGCTTGCCGGCAGCGTCCTTGAAACCTTGAAACCGCCCCGCAATCCAATGCACGCTGCCGTCGGGCCACACGACTCGCCACTCATGCTCGACGGGCTCGCCCGTCGCCAGCGTTTCGTTGGCCTTGGCGACCGCGCCCGCGCGGTCGTCTTGGTGCACCAACTGCTCCCAGGCGGACCCCGTCCGGCCGAACTCGCCCGGCGCCAGCCCGTACATCGCCTCTAATTCCGGCGTCCAGATGTTCACGTCCGTCAGGATGCGCCAGTCGAAGGCGCCGATCTTCGCAGCCTCGGTCGCGAGCCGCAGCCGAGCTTCGCTCTCGCGGAGCGCCTCCTCCGCCTGCTTTCGATCGGTGATGTCCTGCGTAATGCCGAAGCCGCCAAGAAGTGCGCCCGCCGCGTCAAATTCCAGATAGGCCTTCTCGCGCACCCATTTGACCTCGTCCCCGGACACGATGCGATGCTCGATGTCGTAGGGTTCGCCGCGAAGGCCGGCCCGCCACTTTGCGTCAACATCGGCCTGGTCGTCGGGGTGCACGATGGAAAGAAAACTGTCGTAGGTCAGCGGCGTCCCCTTCGGCACGCCGAAGATCCGATGGTTCTCGTCCGACCAGGTCAAAACGTTTCGACGCACGTCGAGCCGCCACCAGCCGATCTTTCCAACCTCCTGCGCGCGGTCGAGATCGTTGCGGCTTTGCTGCAGCGCCTCTTCGGCCAGCTTGCGCTCGGTGACATCCTCGACGAGAGTGATGATCCACCGTGGTTCCCCGTCGGCCGCGCGAATGAGCGAAACGCTCTTGCGGACCCAAATGTTTTCGCCGTTCTTTCGAACATAGCGGTTTTCGATGACGAAGCCGGGGATCTCGCCCGCAAGCATCCTTTCGGCCAAGGCCCTGTTGGCCGGCCAATCATCCGGATGGATCAGCTCCGAACCCTTGAGGGCAAGAAGCTCCTCGCGCGTGTAGCCGGTGATCACGCAATAAGCGCGGTTGGCGTCCAGGTGCGTATCGTCCGGCCCGTTCATCGCGAAGCCGATCGAGGCGTTAGCGAAGGAGACGCGGAACCGTTCCTCACTGTCGCGCAGCGCCGCCTCGGCCTGCTTGCGTTCGGTGATGTCGCGCACGAAGGCGCGCATGCCGACAATATGGCCTCTTTCGTCGACAACGGTCCACGTTCGCAGACTTATCGGAAATACGGTTCCATCCTTGCGGATATATTCCTTCTCATATTCGGCAGATTCGCCGCGCGGAAGAATGTGCTCCCGCACGATCGCCGCTTCCATGTCATGCCAGACTTCTGGGGTCAGTTCTTGATACGTTAGTCGCTTCAGCTCCTCGTGCGTGTAGCCGAGCATCTTCTGGTAAGCAGGGTTGGCTTCGAGAATATGGCCGCTCATATCGACGGTGACGATGCCGTCGCGACTCGTCTCGAAAAGCGGACGATAGCGCTCTTCGCTTGCCGGCAACGCGTCCAAGCGCTCTTTGCGCTCGGTTATGTCTATCCGATCATGGAAATCGATGATGGAGCCGCCGTAGCCAATGAATACGTCCAGCGCATCATAGCGCGGCGCGCCGACCGCTAACGCCCAGCGAAGCTGGCCATCCTGGCGCTTAAGCCTGGCGACGATCTGAAACGGGCGCTCTGATTCTCTCGCAAGAGCTAGCTGGACCTTCACCTGCTCCAGATCGTCCTGGTGGATGGCGTCGAGCCACCCTTCGCCCATCGCGGCTTCGGCTGTTTGGCCTGTCATTCTTAGCCATTGCCGATCGATATAATCGCATTGTCCGTCGACATCCGTTGACCAGTTTACAACCCAGAACGTGTCCATCTTTGAAAAGGTCATTTGCTATCCGAGGGACAGGAATATCTCAGGCGCCAAGCAGAGCGATTCAGCCGTGTTGATCAGCTTGGCCGGCGCAATCCGGACGCCTCGAAGACGTTGATGCCGGGCGGCTTAAGCGTAAGCGCAACTCTCTTCCGCGCAACTCTCTTCCGCGCAACGTATCCGCGGACCGCATGCGCAGCCGCGCCAGGGAGTTCAGTCGTCACGATGTTCCCCGCAAGGAATGTCAGGACGGGCCCGCCGCCGCGACATCCTTACTAACGCTGGCGTCTACGAAAAATCTAGCTGCAGCGCGGCATCAACGACCCTCGCTCTGGCTGTGGCTCACGCCGCCATCGCCTCCGCGCGGGCCGCCGCCTGAAGGGGTGAGAGCGCCAAACAAGGCGCCTAAAGCGGTTTGATGCGGGAGAGGTCCTGAAATAAAGGCTTGCTAAGAGACGGCGCGCCAAGATGCCTGCGCCGATATGTCGCCTAAATCTGCTGTGATTCATCCCCACACGCGGCGAGAATTTCTTCCAGAATGTCGATATCGGCCGGCTTGACCAGATGGCGGTCGAACCCCGCGTCACGGGCGCGCTTTTTGTCAAGATCCTGCCCCCAGCCGGAAAGCGCAATAAGCTGCGCCTGCTGACCGGCCGGCTCGCTGCGAATGCGACGCGCGGCTTCATAGCCGTTCATCTCGGGCATGCCGAGGTCTAGGAACACGATCCTCGGCTGGAAAGCGGATACGAGCGAGATGCCCACCGCTCCGTTATAGGCCGTTCTCACGTCGCATCCCAATACGTCCAGCAGCATCGCCATGCTGTCAGCGACGTCCCTGTCGTCGTCGATGACGAGAACACGCGGCGCCGAGGGCGTCGTTACGGGGAACTCGTTCAGTTGGACAGCGTCTGCCGGGGAGAGTGGCGCTCGCATGACCAATTCGCTCCTCTTGCGTTCCGCGGTTTTCACTTGGATACTTAGCGCGCGCATTTCGGCAAGGCATCCTCAGCGCACCCCAATTACCTGCGACGCATGATCGACGACGCGGAGTTTGGCGAATGACGCTTCGCGACATCAGGCGCCCAAGCTCATATTCCGACCGTTGAGAAACACCCGGACCAACTCCGCGAGGTTCTTGACGCGCATTTTCGCCATGACATTCGCGCGATGCGCTTCCACCGTTCGCACACTGATGCCGAGATCATGAGCAATGACCTTATTCGAGCGGCCTTCCGCGAGCCTTTCGAGAATTTCCCGCTCCCGCTTGGTCAACGACTTAAATCTTTCGGAGATCTGCCGCTCTTCCGCATAACGCGACTGCACGGCGTCGTGCTTTGATAGCGCGCGCCTGACGGCTGCGAAGAGCGCATCGTCATCGAACGGCTTCTCGAGAAAATCGACAGCGCCCCGCTTCATGGCCTCGACGGCCAGAGGCACGTCGCCGTGGCCGGTGATGATAATGATCGGCAGACGAAGATTTCGGTTCTTCATCTCGAGAATCAGGTCGAGTCCGCTCACCTCCGGCATGCGAACGTCGGCAATGACGCACCCGGCGCTCTCCGGCCCGATGGACGAAAGCATAGCTGGCGCCGAGGGAAAGCTCGAGACAGCGAATCCTTCAGATTCGAGTAGAAGCTGAAGGGCGTCGCGCACCGCCGCATCGTCGTCCACGACAAATACCGTTCCCGAATTCATCCGCTAAATTCTCGCCCTCGCAACGGAAGATCACATGAGAATATAGCGCCGCCTTCGGGATTGACCTTAGCCCAAAGACGGCCGTCATGCGCTTCGACGATTGCGCGGGAAATCGACAGCCCAATGCCCATTCCCTCTTTCCGCATTGCAAAAAGATCGAGCGGATCGGCGTTTTCCCGGTCGCCAGGTCCGCAGCCAGTGTCTTGAACTTCAACGCGTATGGCCTTTGCCGCCTGCGTCTGTGTGGAAATCACCAGCTCGCGTCGCGGCAAATCCTGCATCGCTTCGATGGCGTTTCGTATAAGATTAACCAGAACATGTCTGATCTGGACACGGTCGGCGACGATAAAATCGTCGTCCTTGGTCAGCCGCTTGCTGATCAAGACGCCGGCCTCGGCGGCCTCCGCCTCAAAGAGGGAAAGCGTCTCCTCAATCAGCGAATTAACGCTCAGAAGCGTCTTCTCTGGCTCGCCCTGCGCAACAAGCTCGCTCAGACTGCGGACGAACTGCCCGGCGCGCATGATCTGCATGACAGCCTTGTCGAGCGCTCCAACGATCGGCGCGACCGACTCCTTCGGAAGCCCTCCTGTGAGGCGCTGCGCCGCCCTGAGATAGGCGCTCGCCGCAGTCAGCGGTTGATTGATATTGTGGGCGAGAGTCGCAGCCAGTCCGCTAATGGCTCT
>Ga0351868_1193_pt3 | contig 18732 bp, 17 predicted proteins | sample TotcelHFGM3001M9_FD_206778 | JGI IMG/M metagenome (GOLD analysis project Ga0351868, IMG submission 206778) | Enriched cells from coal bed in the Powder River Basin, Montana, United States - Total cells FGM rep2 HSBNCT.FGM.300.1.M9 ... | reverse complement strand
TATTTTTAAAATTCAGGCTAACATGAACCCTGCTCACAGGGATCGCATTGCTTTTCTCAGGGTCTGCTCAGGCAAATTCGAACGCGATAAAGTAGTAAAACATGTGCGTACCGGTAAGAACATCCGCCTATCTCAACCTCAGCAATTCCTGGCGCAAAACCGCAATATTATTGATGAAGCATATCCGGGGGATGTTATCGGTATTTTTGATCCCGGCATTTACCAGATCGGTGATACCTTAAATGAAGATGGTTCTTTTCAGTTCGATAAATTGCCTCGTTTTTCTCCTGAATTATTTGCCAGGGTAACAGCGTGTGATTTGGCAAAATATAAACAATTCCATAAAGGAATTTCCCAATTAACCGAGGAAGGCGCTGTTCAGGTCTTCAAAATTCCTGCTACCGATGAAATCATTCTCGGAGTAGTAGGAGAATTACAGTTTGAAGTTTTTCAGCACAGATTGCAATCAGAATACGGCGTAGATGTTAACCTTAAACGCTTGCCCTATCAATTGGCTCGCTGGGTAAAAGAAACTGATCCAGAAAAGTTATCCAGTTTACACAGTTTCATAGTTCATGATTCCGAAGGACAAAAGGTTGTGCTGTTTGAAAGTGAGTACTCGTTGGGTTATGTAATAAATAAGAACCCCTCCATTGAATTCCTGACCCGGGAAGAATGTTTTGACCGCTAGTACAGCAATAACGAAAATATTGTAGAATATTCTGCCTAAACCTGGTATGATTTTGTAAGAGATCAATCCTTACTTACCAAGTTCAATATCTATACAAAAGGGGAGGAATAAGCATGTCCGACAAACTATGCGCTATTGCCGGTGTCGGAAGCGGAATGGGTCAGGCCATAGCGCGCGCTTTTGCGCGTGAAGGATACGAACTGGCGCTTATTTCACGTAATCCTTCAAACATGGAACCATATAAGCAGCAAATAGCAAGAATTGGGCAGCGGGCTTCGCTGTTTCAGGCCGATGTCACAGATAAAATGATAATGCAGGATGCCTTTGATGAAATTATAGTCAAAATCGGGGTTCCTGATGTTGTAGTTTACAACGTGGCTACAATGACGATGGAAAAGCCCAGTGAGGTGACTGGGCAGGCCTTGTTCGATACTTTACCACTGAATTTGTTTGGAGCGCTGCACACAACAGCAGCAGTTCTGCCTGCAATGCGTAAACGCGGCTCAGGAACACTGCTTTACACAGGTGGCGGCTTTGCCATTGAGCCATCAATCGAACGCACAACTCATTCTATCGGAAAAGCCGCGCTGCGTAACTGGGTTTATGCTCTGCACAAAGAACTTATCCCTGAAGGGCTTCATGCAGCCACAGTTACAATTACTCGCCCGATTGAGGCAGGCACCGATTACGATCCAGACCTGATCGCCGGCTTATACGTAAATTTAGCCAGCCAGCAACCTCCAGACTGGCAGTGGGAAATTATCCACAAAGAACTATAACAGCCGAAACGCTTAATGTTCGTTTAATAATTTTATATAAGCTTCATGAGTATCAACATCAAACAGAACACTATCAAGATCGGTTTCTATAAAGGATATTTCCTCGGGTGGAAGTTTTGCGATAATCACCCTTCCGCCCTCATCTCCGGATAGTTTCATCAGAGATGGCCAGGTACGTCTGTCAAAAAGGGTCGGGTTGCCGCGCTGCCCTTTACAGGCAGGCCCAACAACCAGTTTTAATGATTTTTGATAAGTTTCGATAAGTTGTTTGTAGATATCAGGAGTCACCAGGGGTTGATCAGCCAGCGCGAAAATAACACCCTGGGCCCGGCTATCTATTTCCTGCAAACCAGCAATCAACGAACTGGCTATCCCCGACTCGTACTGCCTGTTTTCAATAATTTTAATCTGACTTTCTTTAATCAAGTTCTCATGGCCGCTATGCGGTCTGGTGACAACAACAATGTCTTTGAAACCCGCGTTTAGAATGTTATTCAAAGAGTGCTCGATTATTGTTTTGCCATTATATAAAAGCGCCAGTTTATCGACTCCCATGCGTGATGAAGTACCTGCAGCCAATAGAATACATGATACAGCGGCAGTCAGTGTATTATTGCGACGGGTTAAAGCCACTTTTACCGGATCGCTTTGCTGCCCCTCAGCAAACAGCAGGCTATCCGGAATAAAACTTGTGTCTGCCGACAAATTAGCGGCTAGAGCAAGGGCAGAAGATGCAGTTTGTTTCACAAGGTCCGCCTTATTTAAAACAGATACGGTTCGAGCCAGTGGTGCCTGGGTTAAAGATAATCTGAATATATTTTTGTAAGCCGCAGCCAGGGCTTTTTCGGTCAGCAATCTACCTGCAGCAATATTTATCTGCTCTGCTAACAGCCTTGGGCGGTGAGCAATTTTATGATCAAGGAAAGCCCCAAGTGCGTCAGCGCCCAAAACGGTAACAATTATGTCGGTAACCGATGGAACAACCGGTTCGTAAACAGCGTAACCTTTTATTGGCAGGCCTTTGGCGCCATCAGCTTCGACAAGAACAGAAACCCCAAGTTCACGCCGCAGAAAAGCAATAATATCAGGTTCTAAGCCTTCGATTTTTCCATCAGGCAATATCTGTTTTCCCAGAACAGCAGCTTTATTGTTTAAAAAATGTTCGCCCAACAAATAGGCTGCAGATTTTGGGTCGGCAGTCAGGAAAAGCTTAATGCCTGGAGGTGGATAAAATTTTGTTGTTGTAGTAAGCAGTGTTTTTAATCCGGCAGAATTCATTTCGGTTGCCAAACGCATTATCAGTGTGGTTTTACCGCCGGCACCTGTAAATGATAGTATGGCAGGTGGGTTTATCGCTAAAGATTTAAAAAAAGTTAGTTTATCCATAGTTGGTCTCTCTCAGGATCGAAAAAAGCAGCGGTCAATACATTCCAACCCTGATTCACCGCTGATTATTCCCCTGCCAGCGCGAGGGCATTTAACGGCAGTTAACTTTTGGTGAGGGCAAAGCACCCAACCCGGTGCATCAAGGTTAAGACTGCCGCACTGACGGCATCGCAATTTACCGCTATCGCTCAGCACAAGATCAGTACTTTCTTTGATACTCATGCAAACGCTGCAGTAACAATATTCCATAGTGCCTAAATCGCAACTGGTATGTTTATCGAGCATCTGTTATCCTCCACGATCTGATTATAGCATATCAGCATTATTGTTTAAGAAGTAACGATGCATAATTGCTTCAAGTACTCCACCGGCAATAGAGCGCGCCTTATCAGAAATAGCCCGGTAATCTATTTTTGATCCACGGGGATCGATATCCCCCACCTTCATTCCTTCCTTAACTTCAAGCCCCGGGTAAAGCATTCCCCTGATCAAACCATCGATTTCGGCCCTGATAATCTGATCATTAACCGAAGCTACAGTCTCACCCGCCCGGATAAGCTCTCCTATTTCTTTGAGTGGTTTAAAAATGCCGTCTACAGGAGATCTGAGCAGCCTTTCTTTCCCATAACCTTCGATCAGCCCCGGCTCAGCGGTATCTGCTGCGGCTTTACCGAAATATATAACCTTACCCAGTGTATGTCCGCGTTTAGTTTCAACAACGGCGTGAACATCTTTAACGGCTATAAAGCCAGGCCCCAGGCCGATTACATATTCTGCATCGGTCAGCAGTGAAGTTCGACCGGTCTTTGCCATGATCGCATCAATGACTATTTTAGGCTGCATCTTTTGCAGCGCTTCACCCTGCGGATCAATGAGGACAGGCACTTTACCGGATTTGAGAGTAACTGGTATCAAGTCAACAGAAGAGCAAAGTTTTGCTTCAACCGTCTCAACCGTAGCAGATCCATCATAGACTGCCGAAGCAAAAGAAACAGTTCTGCGAACAACCAACGGTTTAGGCAGTTCAAGCATAACAACCTGAAAACCGGACTGATGCAGGCGGTGGGCAACTCCTGTTGCCAGGTCACCCGCGCCCCGGATCACAACCAGAGGGGGAATCATAATTTTCAGCTCATTTCTCACACTCCGCACGGGAGCAAGATTTGAAAGGGGGTACGGCAACCCGCACCCCCTTAACGCAACATGTTTTTTTTGCTGGTTTCTCTTTGCAGTTCATCACTTTGCTGAGTCATAATTAAATCCCTTTCTGGTTCTTTAAGCAAATTTAGAGTAATTAACGTTCAGTGAAACGTAGATAAGCATATTATTTAATGAGTGTTCAAACGCGTAACGGCGGGAGATTTATCTCCCGCCGTTACGGTGTTGTTTCCTGGTGAGCCATGATGGACTCGAACCATCGACACCCTGATTAAAAGTCAGGTGCTCTACCAACTGAGCTAATGGCCCATAAATTGGTGGAGAGGACTGGATTTGAACCAGTGAAGGCGTTGCCAGCAGATTTACAGTCTGCCCCCTTTGGCCAACTTGGGTACCTCTCCACTACACACCTTGGAGCCGACGGTGGGATTCGAACCCGCAACCTGCTGATTACAAATCAGCTGCTCTTCCATTGAGCTACGTCGGCCGAACAAATACGGCCTTTCAAAGCATTAACAGTATAGCTCATTTTATAAAGTACGTCAACACAACTGCAGCAGGAATTTTGCCGCTATCTCGCGAAGCTTTTAAGACAAGAAACAAGGCTAATTTGCTGCATTTTTCACTTCTATCGGGCGATAAATTATACAGCTAACAAAAAATATTTCTCAAGGAGGCTAATGAATGTCTGAGGTAAAAGTTGGTATCATCGGAGGAACAGGAGTCTACAATCAATCCCTTTTGGAAAATGAACAAGAGATAATTGTTGAAACAAAATATGGTAAAGTTAAAATGAACCAGGGTAACTACAAAGGCCGCAGGGTTTATTTTATGGCCCGTCATGGTGGAGGCCATTCTGTCCCACCGCACCTGGTTAATTATAAGGCCAACATTGCTGCCCTAAAAAAGTTGAATGTTAATGCCGTCATTGCGACTGCTGCAGTTGGAACTCTTTGTCGTGAGATGCCGCCTGGCAGCAGGGTAATTATCGATCAGTTTATCGATTTTACAAAGCACAGGTCGCCAACATTTTATGAAGGTGAAGAAGGCTTTGTTGTTCACACTGACTTCTCTGATCCTTACTGCCCTGAAGTAAGAGCAGCAATTTTTAATGCCGGGAAGATCCTTAACCAAGAACTGATTGGTGGAGGATGTTATGTTTGTTGCGAGGGGCCCCGTTTTGAAACACCAGCTGAAATAAAAATGATCAAGATGTGGGGGGGGCGACCTTGTTGGAATGACTAACGTCCCTGAAGTTGTTCTTGCCCGCGAGGCTGGTCTCTGCTATGCAACGATTGCCCTGCCAACAAACTATGCTGCCGGTATATCGTCAACACCGCTCACCCATGAAGAAGTTCTTGAAGAGATGGAGAAGGGTAAGCCTCTTCTGAACAGTTTGCTGGCTGGCTGTATCGAAGCGATCAGTCCGGTGCATCAATGTAACTGTGCCGAAGCAGGCAAAAATTGGCTAAAGGAGTAACCTATGAGGGTGTATAAAAAAGAATTGCCAACTATGATCTGGCAGGATAAGGAACTGCGCCTGCTCGATCAAAGACTGCTTCCTGATCGTGCTGAATACCGTATTTGCAGAAGTCTTGAGGATGTAGCAGATTCAATTTGCGACATGACTGTACGAGGTGCCCCGGCTATTGGAATCAGCGCTGCCTATGGCTTGGTAATTGCGGCTCAACGAGCTTTCGAAGCTGGTTTGGATGCAAATACTATGCACCACGATCTCAAGTATGCATCCGAAAAATTGCGGTTGACAAGGCCAACAGCGGTTAACCTGGCATGGGCCTTAGAACAGGCCGGTAAGTGGCTTAGCGCGCATCTGAATGCCACTCCAGAGGATATTGTAGCGGGACTTGAGTTAGTTGCAATTAGAATTCACAATGAAGACATTGAAAATAATCGTCGTATGGGTTTGAATGGTGCGGCCTTGCTCCCCGGAAAGGCTTCAATCCTGACCCATTGCAATGCTGGAGCGCTGGCAACTGGAGGTTATGGAACAGCATTAGGTGTGATTCGCGCTGCTGTGGAATCGGGCAGGGATATCCACGTCTATGTTGACGAAACAAGGCCCTTATTACAGGGCGCGCGGATAACAGCTTTTGAGCTATATCACGAAGACATTTCAGCAACCCTGATCACGGATAACTGTGCCGGCTACCTGATGTCGCAGGGTAAAGTAGATCTGATTGTGGTTGGCGCTGACCGCATAGCCATTAATGGAGATACAGCCAATAAAATCGGTACATACTCACTGGCTGTTCTGGCAGCATATCATAAAGTTCCATTTTATGTGGCTGCCCCAATTTCGACGATTGATCCGGCAATCGCCGACGGAAAAGCAATCGTCATTGAAGAGCGCAGGCCGGAAGAGGTAACCCATTTATGTGGGAAACGGACAGCACCGGAAGGTATCGCTGCGTACAACCCTGCTTTTGATGTTACTCCTGCTAACCTGATATCGGCCATTATTACTGAACGCGAGGTTGTGCATTACCCGGACCGTTCAAAATTGTTAAAGCTGTTTTCTTGATCACCTTTTCTTTTTTAAGTTTACAGTAAAGCACCATTTTTAAGGAGGATGCAGATTGAGTTCAGTTCTAATCAAAAATACACTGATAGTCCCTCTTGATAATAACGGACCAGATTACTATTTCGGAGATATTTTGACAGTTGGCGATAGGATTAAAACTATTGCTGCCCGCCCTGCTGTAATTGATGCTGCTATGGCCGAAACTGTGATTGACGGGAAAAACCTGATTGTTATGCCTGGCCTGATCAATACGCATGGCCACGCGGCAATGACCCTGTTTCGCAGTTATGCAGATGACATGCCCCTTCAGCAATGGCTCGAAGAGAAAATATGGCCCATTGAAGAACATTTGGAAAGCAATGATGTCTACTGGGCATCAATGCTTGCAATGGCCGAGATGATCAAGGGCGGGACCACCACGTTTACAGATATGTATTTTTTTATGGACAGAGTGGCCGAGGCGGTGGCGGAAAGCGGCATAAGAGCTGTACTTTCAAGGGGCCTGGTCGGATTAGGTTCTGGCGGAGAGATCGGTCTCACAGAGACTGAAGCGTTAATTAACAGGTGGCATGGCACGGAAAACGGGCGGATAAACATAGCCATCGGGCCACACGCACCCTATACCTGTCCGCTGTCATATCTTGATAGGGCGATGGAACTGGCAGCCAAAACAGGGGTTCCGCTGCAAATTCACTTGTCGGAAACCAGGCAGGAAGTTGAAGATTGCCTTAAAGAGCATGGTGTGACTCCACCAAAATTACTTTTAAATGCAGGATTATTTGATTTTGATGTGATCGCAGCACACTGTGTTCATCTCAGCGATGCTGACATTGAAATTCTGGCCGAAAAGAAAATCAGTGTGGCGCACAACCCTGGAAGCAACTTGAAGCTGGGCAGTGGAGTTGCTCCTGTGGTAAAAATGCTGCAAAAGGGTATTAACGTCGGTATTGGAACTGATGGCGCTTCAAGCAACAATAATCTTGATATGATCGAAGAAATGCGTTTGGCAGCGCTTATTGCAAAAGGTGTAGCCTTGGATCCAACTTTGCTCAATGCCAGGACTGCCCTGCAGATGGCCACATCGATAGGAGCAAAAGCTTTATTTCTTCAGGATACTGGAACATTGCGGGAAGGGGCAAAGGCTGATATTATCGGTTTGCGCTGCGATCGCCCTCATTTGACACCAATGCATGATCCGCTTGCACACCTGGTTTATGCTTCAGCAGCAGCAGACGTAGAGATGGTTATTGTTGATGGCAAATTGTTGTTGAGCGGTGGAGAACTGTTAACTATTGATGAGGAAAAAGTCAGGGCGGAAGTAAACCGTTCCGCTCAGCGGTTGGTTAAGGCTAATGAGGAGAAGCAGGGAGAAATATGAGAAAGCTACATATTTTAATTACCAATGATGATGGTATTCACGCAGAGGGTATTCAGCATCTCGCCGAAACGTTATATAACTGTGGCAATAACTACAGACTGACGATTGTAGCGCCAGATCGCGAACGCAGCGCGGTTGGTCACGGTATAACTATGCATCGACCTTTGCGGGTAGAAAAAGTAAGCTATTTGCACAATCCTGAACTGACCTGCTGGGCGGTAAACGGCACTCCTTCTGATAGCGTTAAACTTGCCGTTGAAGCAATACTTGACAGTAAACCTGACTTGGTTATATCCGGTATCAATCGCGGCAGCAATTTAGGGACTGACGTGCTCTATTCCGGAACTGTGTCGGCCGCTGTTGAGGGGCTGATAATGGGCATACCATCAATTGCCGTATCACTCACCGGGAAGGGAACTGGAAACTGCTATCAATATGCAGCAGATTTTATCAGCAGATTTATTCCGCTGCGGGTTCAAAGTAATATTCCGGCGTCAACTCTTATTAACATTAACGTTCCTGAGACGGTTGATCAAATCAAGGGCGCTAGGGTGACCAGTTTAGGCAACAGGCGTTACCGCAACACTTTTGATAAACGTTTAGATCCACGTGGATTAATTTACTATTGGTTGGCTGGAGAACTGGTTGAAGATGATCCCGAAGAATCAGACAGCGATACCAGGGCGATCAGAGATGGTTACATTTCTGTGACTCCGATCCATTTTCAACTGACTAATCAGGAAATTATGCCTGTTTTAGAAAAATTGATTTCGGGAATCAAAACAGAATAAGGTTGCGGAGCGTGAATAATGTTTTCCCTGATGGAAGCGACCGGAACTAATTGCTACAGGATTTCAAGAAGCGGTCAAATGAAGGCCGAAGTTCTTGTTTATCTTAACAAAGAACTTTACGGTTCTTTTAAAGAAGATCAATCGCTACAGCAATTGATCGATGCTGCAACACTGGTGGGTGTTGTGAGTCCGGTTATCGGTATGCCAGATATACACAGTGGCTTTGGCTTACCAATTGGTGGAGTAATGGCTATGGATGCTGATGACGGTTTAATATCTGCCGGAGCAGTCGGTATGGACATTAATTGTGGAGTGCGACTGCTGCGTACCAACATTCACTACTCGAGTCTAGGAAAAGATCATCTGCTCAAATTAATTCAGGCAATCGCCGATAGGGTTCCCAGCGGGGTTGGACAGAATAGCAAACATGCTCCCCTGATAAGACAGCACTTTAACGCATTGCTGCAAAGTGGTGTCCCTCGGCTTGTTGAACTTGGTTTCGGGCGACCGGAAGATCTTCAGTATATAGAAGATAAAGGTTCCATGCCCGGCGCAGAAGTTGAATCGGTCAGTAAAAAAGCGGTCAGTCGCGGGCTGCAGCTTTCTACCATTGGTGGAGGTAACCACTTTATTGAATTGGGTTTTGTAGAAAAAGTTTATGATTTAGAATCAGCTAAGATATTCGGACTTGAAGAGAAAAGTTTGACTGTAATGATTCACACTGGCAGCCGGGGTTTTGGTCACCAGATTTGCACCGATTATTCGGCGGAAATGAAGCAAGCTGCTCCTAAATATTCCCTGAATATCCCCTCTGCCGGTCTTGCTGCTGTTCCAATAAAATCATCGGAAGGAAAACACTATTTTGGGGCGATGACCTGTGCCATTAATTTCGCTTTCTGCAACCGCCAGTGGATAACCGACGATGTTCGCAAAGCCTTCAGTTCGGTCTTCGGTGGTGCTGATCAAGACTACGGTTTAGACTTAGTCTATGACCTAGCCCACAATACTGCCCGGTTTGAAACTTTTGGTGGTCGCAAAATGCTCATTCACCGCAAGGGAGCAGCGCGTGCTCTTCCTCCCGGACATCCTGAGAACCCGAAAATCTATAAAAATACCGGCCATCCGGTATTAATTCCTGGCAGCATGGGCAGTGCTTCATTCGTTATCAGGGCACTACCTGCAGTAGAGAAAATCTACAATTCAGTAAACCACGGTGCAGGAAGAATTCTTTCACGATCAGCTGCCCGGCGCGAAATATCTGTTCAACAACTAAGAGAGAGAATGGCTGAAGTGATCATTTCTGGCGGAAACTATAAAGCATATCTTGATGAAGCGCCCCAGGCATACAAAGATATTGAACAGGTTATTGATACTTTAACTGAAGCAGGCTTTAGCCATAAAGTAGCCCGCCTGCTGCCGCTGGCGGTGTTGAAAGGTGAAGGTGGCGATTAAAAATTTTTGCGTTATAACGGCAATATGAAGGTATGATACTAAAAATATTTACCTAGACTTAAAGAGCGTTGGAGCTATGAAAGTCTATTAACTACACTGAGTGTAAATAGTAAATAGTATGTAGACAATTAGACCAGAATAGGAGATGAAATTTATGCTATATCTTAGCCCAGATGATATTATGGCAGCTGCCGATTTTGATGCTGTAATGGATGCAATTGAGCAGGCTTACCGTATTGATTTGAGTGGAGATTTTGAAATGCCAGTTCGAATGCACGTTGAAAACGGTGAAAATACATTGCTCTATATGCCCTGTTTTTTGAAAAACATATTTGGAACTAAAATGCTTTCCCTCTTTCCCGGTAATAGTGCTAAGCAGCGTCCTGTAATCGAAGGAATTGTATTGCTTAACGATGGTGAAACCGGAACACCGGTTGCTATTCTTGACGGTGCCAGGCTTACAGCAATCAGGACAGGAGCTGTTGGAGGGACAGCTGTTCGCCATATTACCCCTGTCAATGCAGTTTCACTAGGCCTGATTGGCGCCGGGATACAGGGATTTTACCAGGTTTTATTTGCCTGCACAGCACGGAAAATTAAAACAGTTGCCGTATATGATCAGATAGATAGCAAACTGGATAGTTTTTGCTCGCGGCTCAGTGAAGCACTGCCTAATGTCAAAGTTGAAAAAGCTGGAACGGTGGAAGAACTCCTGGAAAAATCAGAGATTGTTATTACAGCAACCCCTGCCACTAAACCAGTGCTGCCGAACGAGCAGGAACTGCTTCGTGGTAAAAGTTTCATCGGCATCGGCTCTTACAAACTGGAAATGCGAGAGTATCCCCAAATACTTTACAGACTGATTAATAAAGTGCTTATTGATACTGAACATGGCCTTGAAGAATCGGGTGATTTGATCATTCCCTTGCAGAACAAATGGATAGAAGAAGAACAAATCATAAAATTTGGTTCTTTCCTGCGAGAAAGAAGCGATGGTGCGGCCCGGGATGAGACTATGTTTTTCAAGTCAGTGGGTATGGCACTTTTCGATATTGTTGTATCTGAGCATATTTATAAAAAAGCGCTGGAAAATAAAATTGGTACCGTTTTAGTATAACTTATGAAACACTAAGGCTCAAATCTAACCAGTTCAGAACAGGAATAGGTGAATTAATAATGCTCAGACAACCTCCAAGTATATTCAATGATGTGATCGGGCCGGTAATGCGGGGGCCTTCAAGTTCTCACACTGCTGCATCAGTGCGCATTGGTAAATTGGTTCGGCAATTTCTAAACAATACCCCGGTTTCTTTTCATGCAGATTTTGCGAAAAATGGTTCACTTGCTACTACCTACAGCAGTCAGGGTTCAGATATCGGCCTTGCCGGTGGTCTGTTAAACATGGAGACATCGGATCACGCTTTAACCGATGCATTGGATCAGGCCCGGAAAAATGGCATTATGGTTTCTTTTGCTGCAATTGATGATGAGGATGAGCACCCGAACACATATAGAATTCGGGCTGTTGGTGAGAGTGGAGAAGAATATCGATTCGTATTTGTTTCCACGGGTGGCGGTATGATCGAATTGCGGTCTGTTAATGAAATAATGGTTTCAATAAATGGCGATTTCCATGAAACACTGCTTTTTTTTACCGCTGCAGAAAAGAATACTTTACAAGACATATGCAGAACATTGGAGCAGCGGTTCTCTGATTTTGACTACTGCAACGTTTCAGGTGATATTAACTACGGCCTGATCAATATCAAAAGCGGGTATAGAGTTGAATTGAGTTCCCTTACACCCTTAATAACTGCTGCAAAACCGACAAAAATTGTGCAGCTTGATCCAGTTCTGCCTGTTAAATCAAGAAGAAACTGTTCTGTGCCTTTCACAAAAGCGAGAGAAATTCTGGATGAGGCTGAAAAAGAAAATCGCACTTTATGGGAACTGGCAATAGAATACGAGAGCGCCAGGGGTAATTTAAGTGCTGAAGAAGTATTGTCTATGGCTGTTGGTTTAATAAAAATCATGAAAGAAGCAGTAAATACCGGTTTGCACGGAACAATCTACAGCGATCGTATTCTCGGGCCACAAGCTTCCGGTCTTGATGTCTATAAGGGGGTGCTGATCGGTGGTGAGCAGGTTAAAAGATTAATCACCTACATTACAGCAATTATGGAGACGAAGAGCGCCATGGGAGTAATTGTTGCTGCTCCAACAGCCGGTTCCTGTGCCGGTTTGCCAGGGACGCTTTTAGCCACTGCTGAAGAATTGGGCCTGGGTGAGATAGAAACTGCCAAGGGACTTTTGGCAGCAGGCCTGGTTGGTGTGCTTATCTCAACAGCAAGCACCTTTGCCGCTGAAGAGTGCGGCTGCCAGGCTGAATGCGGAGCAGGGTCTGGTATGGCTGCGGCAGGTTTAGTGCAGTTGGCCGGAGGTTCTGCGGCCCAGGCACTGAGTGCTGCAGCAATGGGTTTACAGAATATCATGGGTATGGTATGTGATCCTGTGGCTAACCGGGTCGAAGTGCCCTGCCTGGGGAAAAATATTTTAGCTGGCATGAATGCTGTCGCCTCCGCCAATATGGCCTTGGCCGGTTTTGACTACGTTATTCCGCTCGATGAAACGATTGCAGCATTTGATCAAGTTGGTCGGATGCTTCCACCGGAATTGCGCTGCACAGGTTTTGCCGGTTTATCAATTACCCCGACTTCACAAGCTATAAAAAAATCATTAAAAATGCAGTATAAGCAGTAAATAATGACCTGTGATAATTTTAACATGGTTAATGTTATGATATAATTACCATAGTATTTCAATAGGTAACTTTTATTTTATGCTGACCTATCCTTATTAACTGATCAATTATTATAACAGCCGGAGGTGAAATTTTTGAAAATAGTCGGTCTTAACGAGAAAGAATGTACCCTTTGCGGAGCATGTGAAATCACCTGCTCTACCTTTTATTTTAAAGAGGATAATCGAGAAAAATCTGCAATCCAGGTAGAATCAGTTGGCGAAAATATAGGTGCTGCAATCCATGTTTGCAATCAGTGTGGAAAGTGTATCGATGTTTGCCCGGTAGAGGCTATTACACGCGGTAAAAAGGGTATTGTTGTTATCAATAAAAACACCTGTATTGGTTGTTTCAACTGTGTTGGTGTATGCCCAACCGGAACAATGTTCTTTCATGAAGACTTGGTTATACCATTTAAGTGTATCGCCTGTGCTCGCTGCACCAAAGAGTGCCCCACTGAAGCAATTTTTATGCATGAAGTTGAGTAAAATGAAGAAAAATTTCAGACTGCTGTAACTTTTCAGTAGAAATAGTTAAAGGAGGCCATTAAATGAGTACTAGTGTTGAAGAAATGCGGGCTTCGCGACGCGTTCTGGCTGAATATAAATATGAACCGGCACCGATCGAACGAGGCTATTCTGGAAAGACGCTCTACGTTAATCTTTCTGACAATACAATCAGTGAAAAAGTTGTAACCGGCCAGATGAAGGATATTTTCATCGGTGGAAAAGGCTTTGGGCTCTGGTATCTCTGGAACGGAGTCAAACCTGAAACAAAGTGGAATGATCCTGAAAATGAAATTGTCATCTCATCCGGCCCCATTGCCGGAATTACCCAGTATCCAGGTTCTGGTAAATCACTGGTTGTAACCCTGTCGCCACTTACTAACTCTGTCATGGATAGCAACGTGGGTGGGTTCTTCGGACCCTACCTAAAATTCTCTGGCTGGGACGCTCTTGAAATTCAGGGCAAAGCTGCCAAAGATGTTGTTGTTTTTATTGATGGTGACAAAGGTCTTATATCTATTGAAGAAGTTGCCATAGATCCAGGTGCAAGCCATCTGGTCAGTGAACAGCTTACAGAACTATTAGCCGAAAGCGAAAAAGATAAAAAGAACATATCAATAGTCTCTTCAGGCAGTGGTGGCGATAATACACATATTGGCATACTTAACTTTTCATTCTACGATCTAAGACGAAAAGCCGCACGCATGAAACAAGCAGGAAGGGGAGGGATAGGAACCGTTTTCAGAGATAAAAAAATTGCTGCTTTAGCCGTAAAATACTCCAGCTTGAGCGGCCGCAGCAATAACCCGGCTGATCCTGCTGCTATTGCCAGAACAGGGGTAAAGATAACACGCGAAATAAATAAATTCGACAACGAGCAGTTCCGGATGCGTCAGATTGGTACAGCCAACCTGATGACACCGATGAATGATTACGATCTGCTTCCTGTCCACAACTTCAAATATGGTTCCCATCCCGATGCAGTTAATATTTCGTCCAACGCATTACGCGACCGTTTTACACAGAATATGCCTGATGGCTGTTGGGTTGGATGTTCTTTATCCTGCTGTAAAGCAGTTGATAACTTTGAATTAAAAACAGGACCATATAAGGGTGATAAGGTAATTGTCGATGGTCCAGAATACGAGAATGCCGCCGGTCTTGGCCCCAATTGCGGCATCTTTGATGTTGATTATGTAATAGAGGCAAACTTCTATTGTGATACTTATGGCATTGATACTATTTCGACCGGAACATTAATTGCTTTTGCCATGGAGTGTTATGAGAACGGGATCATTAATAAAGAGATCACCGGTGGTTTGGAGCTTAATTTTGGTAATGCCGATGCAGCAATGAGCCTCATTCACCAAATGGGGCAGGGCAGAGGCTTCGGTAAAATAGCCGGACTAGGTGTCAGGCAGATGAAGAAAATATTTGCAGAAGAGTACGGTGCTGACCCTGCTTTCCTGCAGGATATTGGTATGGAGAACAAGGGTCTTGAGTATTCGCAGTACCAAGCGAAAGAATCTCTGGCTCAACAGGGCGGATACGCGATGACCAACAAAGGGCCGCAGCATGATGAAGCCTGGCTTATCTTTATGGACATGGTCAATAATCAGCTGCCAACCTTTGAAAAAAAAGCTGAAGCGCTGCACTATTTCCCAATGTTTAGAACCTGGTTTGGTTTAATGGGTCTTTGCAAACTGCCCTGGAATGACATCATCCCGGAAAGTAATGCAACCAGCGAAAGCCCGGAAAAAATTCCGGAGCATGTTCAGAACTACGTTGACTTGTTTAACGCTGTAACCGGCAAAAATATAGATCAGGCAGAAATGATTCGCCAGTCAGAGCGTGTTTACAACTTCCAGCGTATTTTTAACCTGCGCATGGGTTTTGGCACCAGGAAGCATGATGCTGCTCCCTATCGTGCAGTTGGCCCGGTTACCGTGGAAGAGTATGAATCCCGTGTTGAAAGGTATGACAGGCAGTTGAAGGAAGATGTTGGCATTAACCCGGAGAAAATGACAACTGCAGAAAAAATCAAGGCCATGCGTGAGTACCGTGAAGGGCGCTATGAAACCCTGATCGACGTGGTTTACGAACGGCGCGGATGGACCAAAAACGGTGTGCCCAAGTTAGAAAGTGTTAAAGCACTGGGAATTGATTTTCCTGAAGTTGTTGAAGTAATCAAGAAGAACCTCTAAGTAACTGGTTATTTATAGCCTGTTCGACAACTGCAAGGTTTTGGCTAAAGGAGCTGCACCGATGATTGAAGTGAATGGGAGAAGTGTAGACTGGGAAGAAGGAATGACCGTAGAAAAACTTTTGGAACAGATGAACTATACTTTTCCTAAAATAGTTGTGCGGGTTAATGGCATCGTAATTGAAAAAAAATACTGGTCTGACTACCAAATTCCAAATAAGTCTGCCGTAGAAGCACATCATTTAATAGCCGGAGGGTAAACGCGAAATTTATAGAAATGGGTGAGTTTTAAAATTAAGTTAAAGGATTTATGCAACTAATAGCGAAATACTCCTTGTTATGGGAAGACTATTGCAAAAATGAGTATCTGTGGTCACATTAATCAAAAATATTAGCCGGGGAGGGGATGCCTAGAATCTTGTTTTACAGGGAAGGGTTTTTATGTTTTCAACTGATTGGTTATTAATAACTGATCAACAATTACAGTTAGGGGAGGTCATGTATTTTGTTTAAAAAGAGTTTACTGTTAGTGCTTATTGCAATGCTGCTGGTTTTTGGTGCTTTTGGCTGCGGCCAGGATGCTACCCCACCGGCAGATGATGAAGGCGAAGCAAATGGTGAAGAACCGGCAGGCTTTGAAGGACAGGTTTTACTTGGGATTATGGTTCCGATAACCGGCTCAGAAGCCTCTGACGGAATCGACATGGAAAATGCCGCACTTTTGGCTGTTCAGGAAATTAACGCAGCCGGCGGCGTTCTCGGATACGAAATTATAACAACCACAGGAGACGACGAGTGCGATCCTTCGAAAGCAACTGCTGCTGCCAGCAAGTTAATTTCTGAAGAAGTTGTTGCAGTTGTCGGTGGTTATTGCTCTGGAGCTACTTTGCCTACACTTGCCCTTTATGGTGATGCAGGTATTCCCTTCGTTATAGGAGCTGCAAATGCTACTTCACTGATCGACGAGAACCCGGGCTGGACTTTTATGATCAACAGCACCGGCGATGCACAGGCAGCTAAAGCTGTTGAGTGGTTTGAAGGTCTTGGAGTTGAAACAATCGCCCTGGTTGATGATGGTTCTGCCTTCTCGGTTGACCTGCAAAGTCAGACTAAAATGCAGTGGGAAGCTGCCGGCCATTCTGTAGTAGCTGAAGACAGGGTAGAAACCGGTACCCAGGACTTTTCGGCAGTAGTTACCAGTATTATGTCTGCAAACCCAGATGCTGTTTACTGGACAGCATACCAGGGCTTAGGCGCTCTTTTAATCAGGCAGCTTCGCCAGGATGGTTATGAAGGCGTAATCATGGTTGGTGACGGTTCAAGCGCACAAGAACTGCTTGATCTTGCCCAGGCTGAAGGAGAAGGCGTATACTGCACAGCACCTCCGGTAGTAGATTTCTTGCCTGCAGCCCAAAACTTTATTGCAGGCTATAAAAGCAGTTTCCCGAGAGAACCGGGCGCATATGCCGGTTTGATGTATGATGCAACATACCTGCTGGTTGACGCGATTGAAAGAGCAGGTTCCTTTGATGGTGAAGCAATTAAAAACGCTCTTGCCGCAACTGACGGTTTTGAAGGTATTACCGGACCGATCAGCTTTACTCCGCAAAATACTCTCAACAGAAGCAACTTTGTTATTCTCGTTGGTGAAGGCGGAAGATGGCAACTGGCTGAATAAACTGATGGAATAAAATGGCAGGCAGGCCTGGCTAAAACCAGGCCTGCACTTGCTTGAGAGGTGAACAGATGACTACCTGGGAGATTTTTTTGCAGCAGCTTTTTAACGGTTTGCTTGTCGGTTCTTTTTACGGACTTGTTGCTATAGGTTATTCCATGGTTTACGGAATCATTAAGCTGCTGAACTTTGCCCATGCTGATATCTATATGAGCGGGGCTTTTGCCGGATTAGTTATACTGGGTTTCTTAACCCCTTATATAGGCAACCAGTGGCTCGGCATTGTAGTTGCACTTTTATTAAGCATGGTTTTGGTCGGGTTACTGGGGGTAGTAATTCAAAGGGTCGCTTACAGACCCATGCTGAAAGCGCCGCGTTTATCAATTCTTATTACTGCTTTAGCTGTATCAATGATTCTCTACAATACAGTTTTACTGATGACCCAGGGCCAGTATAAGCCATTTATAACCGGTTTAGCACATGACAGCTTTTACGTGGGAGCATTAAGAATGACTGAAACAAGGCTGGTACTACTCATTGCCGCTCTTGCTCTAATGTTAATGCTGCACTTGTTTATCACCAGAACTATGTATGGAAAGGCGATGCGTGCCATAGCGCTGGACCGTGATACTTGCCAGCTGATGGGAGTTAATGTTTATAAAATTATTGCCATCACTTTTTTTGTCGGTTCTTCACTGGCTGCGGCAGCCGGTATCATGGCCGGTGTATACTACGGAACAGTTCATTTTTTCATGGGCTTTCTGATCGGTCTAAAAGCTTTTACTGCAGCCGTCATCGGCGGCATTGGGATTATACCTGGAGCCATGCTCGGTGGTCTGCTTCTCGGCCTTCTCGAAGCCTTTGGAACTCAGATACCATTCATCGGATCATCATGGAGAGATGTATTTACCTTTGTATTCTTAATTCTGTTCCTAATTTTTAAGCCTAACGGCCTTTTGGGACGTATGGAAAGCGAAAGGATGTAGCGTTATGGCTGAGACAAAACAAAAGAAATTCACTAATCCGTTCGGTACTGTCGTAGAAAAACTGTATGATCTTTTTGACAACAAGGTTCCGCGTTACCTGGTTATGGCTGCGATGACAGCTTTTTTAATCTACCTGCCACTCAGTTCCAGCCGTTTTACGCAGGAGATCATGACTAACCTGTTTTTTTATGTAGTAGTGTGCCTTGGCCTTAATATTATAATAGGTTTTGCCGGATTGCTGCATTTGGGCTACGCTGCTTTTTTCGCGGTTGGAGCTTACACTACAGGTATTCTCAGTTCAGTTTACGGGGTTAATTTCTGGCTAACCCTGCCCTTTAGCATAATTGCCGCCGTAATTGCAGGCCTGGCAATCGGGGCTCCTACC
>Ga0351868_1169_pt2 | contig 19687 bp, 14 predicted proteins | sample TotcelHFGM3001M9_FD_206778 | JGI IMG/M metagenome (GOLD analysis project Ga0351868, IMG submission 206778) | Enriched cells from coal bed in the Powder River Basin, Montana, United States - Total cells FGM rep2 HSBNCT.FGM.300.1.M9 ... | reverse complement strand
TGTTGCTGTTCCTCTTGTTCAAACATACCGATAATACGGTTGATGGTTTGGCCGGCATCCACCGTATGCAGGGTGGACAGGACCAAGTGGCCGGTTTCCGCGGCGGACAGGCCGATTTCAACCGTCTCACGGTCGCGCATTTCGCCGACCAGGATAACCTTGGGAGCCTGGCGCAGGGCGGCCCGCAGGCCGCTGGCAAACGTATCGAAGTCATGACCCATTTCACGTTGATTAAAGGTCGACTTCTTATGTGGATGGACATATTCCACCGGGTCTTCCAACGTCACTACATGGACTGCCTGGGCTTCATTAATGTCATTCAAGACCGCGGCCAACGATGTGGTTTTACCGCTGCCGGTGGCGCCGGTGACAAGTATGATGCCGTTTTTTTCCTTGGACAATTTCTTGAAAGCCGGGGGAAGTCCCAATTGTTCAACCGTCGGTATTTCGGTTTCAAGTTTACGCATCACCGTGGAATATCGATTGCGTTGGGAAAACACATTCACCCTGAATCGGGCTTTACCCGCCAGTTGATAGGACAGGTCGCAAGAGCCTTCGCGCAACAGTATTTCCGTCAAGCGCCTGTCGCCACCTAGTAGGTTGAGGGCGAACATTTCCGACTGGAAAGGTGTGATCTCTTTGATACTGGGTTTGAAGTCGACCGGCACCAACTGACCGGAAGACTCCACCTGAAACGGTTTGCCGGACGTGACATTTAGGTCCGACACATTGCCCTGTGATTCCAGGAGTTTGGTTAATATATAATCGATTTGCGGTTGCTGCATTTCGAATACCCCCCTTTAAACATCCGTGAAGTCATCCGGCGGTTTGGTGATGAATTGCTTGAACTTGGCCTTGTCAATACATTTGTTGTAGGCATCGTCAGGATCAATTCTACCATTCATCAGATGGTCCAGAATAGCATCATCAAGCGACTGCATACCGTATTTTTTACCAGTCTGAATAACCGAGGGTATTTGGAAGGTTTTGCTTTCACGGACTAGGTTGCGGACGGCCGGCGTGGCCAACAGGATTTCCAGTGCCGCGACACGCCCCTTTTTGTCGATTCTTTTAAAGAGCGTTTGAGCCACCACGGCCCTCAAGCCATCAGCCAGTGACGAACGGATTTGGGCCTGCTGATTGGCGGGAAAAACTTCAATGACACGGTCCACAGTTTTGGAGGCGCTGGTGGTGTGGAGGGTGCCGAAGACGAGGTGACCGGTATTGGAGGCTTCGAGCGCCAGTGAAATGGTTTCCAGGTCACGCATTTCGCCGACCATAATGATGTCGGGATCCTCGCGCAGGGCGCCGCGGAGAGCAGCGTGGAAAGATTTGGTGTGGGTCCCGACTTCCCGGTGATTGATAAGGCAACCTTGGCTTTTATGCACAAACTCGAGGGGGTCTTCAATGGTGAGGATATGATCCTTGCGCATCTTGTTGGCTTCATCGACAATGGCCGCCAGGGTGGTGGACTTCCCACTGCCGGTGGGACCCGTAACCAGGACCAGCCCTTTGGGCAACAAGGCCAGCTTTTTGACTACCGGCGGCAAGCCGAGTTGTTCGGAGGTGAGAATTTCACTGGGAATCTCACGAAAGACAGCGCCAATGCCCCATTTCTGGTTGAAAAAATTCGCCCGGTATCGGGCCAGCCCCGGAATCTCGTAGGCAAAGTCCACGTCGCCCGTTTCTTCGAATATCTTGATCTTCTCCTCGGGCGCAATTTCGTAAAGCAGCTTCTTTAATTCTTCACTTTCAAAAACCTTGTATTTGACACGCTCCAACTCACCACGAATCCGTAGAATCGGTTGGTGGCCCGAGGAAAGGTGCACGTCCGAGGCGCCCTGTTCGCTCATGAGTTTAAAAAAAGCATCAATTTGAGCCATATTACGGAACCTCCCTCAATTCTTTACGGTTTACTGCCAACGCCCGTCGGAGCCTTTGCGAAGGTCGACATATCGAACCCGACCCTGTTCATTGATCATGGAACTGGACAACCAACCGATAATACTCAAGATCAGGGCTCCAAGAAATGCGGAGCCAAAGCTATCTATATATATGCCTTTGATCAGGCCGGAAAGAAGCCAGAGCATGAATCCGTTTATTATCAATAGAAAGAATCCTAGGGTAAAGATAGTCAGCGGTAGCGTCAGGACAATCAGGATTGGTCTGACTATTGCATTTAATATGCCCAGAAACAAAGCGGCCAGCAGGGCATACAGGAAACTCTGAACATGAAAGCCGGGCACAACATGGCTTACCAACAGGAGTGATGCGGCACTTATCAGCCACCTAATGATGAGGCCCTTCATCTTGTTACCTTACTCCGTTTGATTCATTGAGACTAATAATGACTTAACACAAGCTGTCTGCATCTTCAAGTATGGGTTATTGAGCCTGCCGGCGAGCGCATACCCAGCAGCTTGCTGTGGGGTTAGCGAGCCATTCAACAAAAGGCCCTTTTCCTTTCATGAAAAAGACTCCTCGCAGCTTGCTTCAGGAAACTTGAATACCAACCACCACTGTTACTGCCTGACCCCGGCAACCAAGTCCATATTAACACACTTGGGATGGTTGGCTATGGCAAAAGTTGAATATTTAACTCCATATCGTCCGTTCAAAGTGCATCGACCCCGCGTACTGTCTGAAGACTTTGTCCCATCTGTCCGGCGGCTTCCCAAACAGCTTCAATGACCCTGGTTTGATCCGCATCAGACAGCGTTGGGAACATGGGCAAAGACATAATTTCCCGGAAAGCGCCTTCCGCCACCGGGCATTGTCCTTCTTTTGTTTTGAAGTTATTACGATAGAACGGATGCAAATGTACTGGGATGTAGTGAACATTAACCCCGATTCCGGCCTGTCGAAGCAATTTGAAAACCTGGTCCCGGTTATGGACGACACGCACTACATACAAATGATAAGCGTGTTCCTCGAGATTGCGAAACGACAGGGGACGCACTAGGCCATGGCCTTCGAACGCCTGGTGATAGCGGTGGGCAATCTCCTGCCTTCTGGCAATCCAGTCGGGTTGCTTGGCCAGTTGACTCAGTCCCAGGGCACATTGGACATCGGAAAGCCGGTAGTTGAAGCCAAGGCCTTTCATTTCATAAAACCAAGTGCCTTCCTTGGCGCGCTGATTATGGTCCATGGTTATGCCGTGGTTTCGAAATTGGCGCATTTGGGTGGCATATTCAATGTTATCCGTGGTAACCATGCCGCCTTCACCGGTGGTGATATGTTTGGCGGGATGGAAACTGAAAGCATTTAAATCGGCCAGTGAACCGACCCGTTTTCCCTGGTAGGCACCGCCCAAGGAATGACAGGCATCTGCCACCAGCACCAACCCGTTTTCCCGGGAGATAGACTGCAAGCGTTCATAATCACAGGGCTGTCCAGTGTAATCGACTGCTATGACGGCCTTGGTTTTACTGGTGATCAGGTCGCTGACCAGATTCGGATTTATGAGCAGCATTTCCGGATCGACATCGCAAAACACCGGAGTCGCCCCCTGGAACACCGCGGCATTGGCCGTGGCCACGAAAGTCATGGCCGGTACGATGACCTCGTCTCCTGGGCCGACACCAGCGGCCGCCAGGGCGGTATGCAGGGCCGCAGTGCCGTTGGATACGGCCACGGCGTACCGGCTTCCAACATAATCGGCCAAGCGTTCTTCGAAACGTTCCACCATGGGACCGGTGGTAAGCCAGTCGGATTTCAAGGCTTCAACAACGGCCTCGATATCGTATGTATCTATAGACTGACGGCTGTATGGTATTTGATTAGCCAAATTTTCCTCCGTGATTCTGTTTTGGCAACGGTGCGGTGATCGGAAAAATTACCGTTCCCCGCCGTATGACCGGGGAAGCGGCAAGTCTATTATTTAATTTGTCGGGAACATGTCAAACCTCATGGCAGTCGAACAGACTCCCTGCGGTAGGGTTGGAGCTGATGTATTCCCCCCCGTTAAAGCATATGGGCCTCACCGGCTACTCGACGGAAGGGCCGCTTGAATCCCTGAACGGTTTGAAACCGTTCTGCCGCATGATTTCTTCAAGTTCAGCCCCTTCCATCCTTTCCCGGTCCAAAAGCAGCCTGGCCCCTTGGTCAAGGACAATGCGTCTTTCCAGGAGTATTGCCTTGGCGGCCTGGTATTGTTCGGACATGATCCGGCGGACGGCCTGGTCTATTTCCCGGGCCGTGGCTTCACTGTATTGCCTTTCCTGGGCCACCCCAGGAATATTCAAGAACTGGGCCCGGCGTTCCGATTCCAGATAGACCTGTCCCAGGTCTTCGTCCATACCATATTCCTTGACCATGCCCCGAGCTATGTCAGTGGCCTTGGAAAGATCGTTATGCGCCCCGGTCGAGACATCTTGGAAAACAATTTCTTCAGCGGCTCGACCACCGAGAGCCATGGAAATCCGCGCCAACAGCTCGGTTTTGGTCATCAGGTATCTGTCTTCGGTGGGCAAATTGAGGGTGTAGCCCAGGGCGGCGATGCCTCGGGGAACTATGGTGATCTTTTGGACCGGATCGGCTCCGGGTATGGAAAGCCCCACCAGGGCGTGGCCGACTTCGTGGTAGGCCACAATTTCACGTTCCTTGTGGTTGATCAACCGGTTCTTTTTTTCCAAGCCGGCCACGACCCTTTCCACCGCTTCCCGAAAATCATCGTTGCCGACTTCATCCTTGCCGCGCCGGACCGCCAGCAGGGCGGCTTCATTAACCAGGTTGGCCAAGTCCGCACCGGCGAAACCGGGAGTCATCGAGGCGATCATGGAGACATCCACATCATGGCCGATCTTGACGCCTTTCATGTGGACTTTCAATATTTCTTCACGGCCTTTCCTATCAGGCTTGTCGACCAGGATGTGGCGATCGAAACGGCCGGGACGTAACAAGGCCGGATCCAGTATCTCGGGCCGGTTGGTGGCGCCCATTAAAATCGCGCCGGCCGATGGATCGAAACCATCCATTTCCACCAGAAGCTGGTTCAGGGTTTGTTCTCGCTCGTCGTGTCCGCCTACAGCCAGTCCTCCCCGAGCTTTGCCCAAGGCATCCAGTTCGTCGATGAATATGATGCAAGGGGCTTTGGCCTTGGCTTGCTGGAACAGATCACGGACCCGGGCCGCCCCCAGCCCTACAAACATCTCCACAAATTCAGACCCGGACAGACTGAAAAAGGGAACCCCACTCTCGCCGGCCACGGCTTTGGCCAGCATGGTCTTTCCAGTACCCGGAGGGCCCACCAACAAAACTCCCTTGGGTAGTTTACCACCCAATCTGGTATATTTTTCGGGAGTCTTCAGGAAGGCAACGATCTCCTCCAGTTCTTCCTTGGCTTCGTCCAAGCCGGCAACATCGTGAAAGGAAACGTCCAAATCTTCTTCCATGTATATCTTGGCTTTGTTTTTTCCGAGAGACATGAAGCCTTGCTGGGGCCCCATGCGTCGAAACACATACAACCAGACCACCATGATGAGAAAAATTGGCAATATCCAACTGAGGAGATCGCGAAAAAAGGTGCTTTCGATGACTCCGGTGTATTTGATATTATATTTGGAAAGCAGTTCGGAAATTGGAGGGTCAACTCGAACAGTGCTGAATTCCTCCGCTTTGTCCGAGCCGCCTTTCGAGGAGGATATTGTGCCCGTGATGCGATCCTGGGTTATGGCCACTTCCGTGATTCGTCCTGTTTCCAGGGCCTGCAAGAATTCGCTGTACGGAATGCGCCGGACGCCGTAGGCTTGCATAATGGCACTCTGAATAAGCATCACCGCCCAAAAACCCAGCAACAGATACCATATTGAAAATTTCGTGCGCTTCTCCACCTGCACGCTCCTATCGGGTTTAAATCGAGGCCGCAAGAAGCCCCATTGTTTTACTCCATGGACCTGGGCCAAGCCCATATGTCGCCTGTTGGCCGACTTACCATCTGGCAGTCAATCGTCGGAATGGAGTTGGCCACGATGACTCATGCTTCAAGCTGCCCCAGTGACGTGTTTAGCGCCTAAGCAGTCCGCGCCACGGTTCCGAATCATGACTGCTATCAGAGAATTCTACATAGTAAAGATGATTCTTGCAAGTTTAGCGGGTTTTCGTGGTGGACCGGATGCCGGTTATGGTTAAACGGCGCCCTCAGCTCTATTAAGGCTCGAGCTGCTTTTTTTTATTGATAAAGCGAAAAGCCCCCAATGAGGGGGCTTCTCCGGAATTCGAGTGAAAAGGCAGGAATCAGCCCATTTTCTCTTTTACATAAGTCAGGGCTTTAATCTTAAAATCTTCGGCCTGGGCGAAAAGGCGTGCTCTCTGGTTGAGAACGTCGTTCACAAAGGTCTCGTCTTTTATGGTCGGCAGATTGATATCCACGGAAAGCATGCAAGCACGGAGCGCGGCTTCACAAATGTAGGCGCCCACACCCACATCGGAGATGGCCATTTTGTTTCCGAATCTGGAAAGCTGGTCCGCTTGGCGCATGAGTTCCAGGCACTGCTTGCAGATATCCAACGGCACCAGAGTGGCTTTTTTGGCGGCGTCCTGTATGGCTTGTTTACGGGTTTCCTTTTCAGCGTCCGTATCCTTGGGCAAGCGGAAACACTTCATATAATCGTCGAAGGCAGCCATGTCCTTAAGGGTCAGAGTTTTGAGTTCCTCGATGCAAGCCATGACCTGGCCCAATATTTTTTGGGTGTCTTCCTGATAATCTTCGTATCCCTTTTTGCCCAGGGTCAAATTGGCAACCATGGCTATCATGGAACCGCCCAGGGTCCCGACCACGGCCGAAACATTGCCCCCGCCGGGAGTGTGGCTGGAAGAGCAGGCTTCGGCCAAGAAGTCATTGATGATTTTGGTATAAACTTCAGGCATAATCGGACCTCCTTAAATTATAAGGGTGCTTAACCCTTGCCCTGCAATCTGGCGGCCTTAAGCAGGTTTTTCATGATGATGGTCGTGGTCAAGGATCCTACGCCTCCGGGCACCGGTGTGATGGCTTTAACGACCTTTTCCGCGGATTCAAAATCGACATCACCGGTAATACCGCCTTCGTCCTTGGCATTGATGCCGGCGTCAACCACGATCTGACCTGGAGAAAGCATATCGCCGTTGATCAGCCCGGCTTTCCCGGCTGCAACGACGACGATTTCGGCAGCCTTGGTAATGGCCGGAATATCCACGGTTTTTGTATGACAAACGGTAATGGTGGCATCGCGTTTAATGAGAAGAGAGGCCAAGGGGCGACCAACCGTATCCCCTCTACCAACCAAGGCCACTCTCTTACCGCGCAACTGCACGCCGGCTCTTTCCATCAGTTCAATACAAGCCAAAGGCGTTGCTGGCACCAAAGCCAATTGCTCCTGACCGCCCAGGAGATATCCCCGATTAACCGGATGAACCCCATCCACGTCCTTCAGGGGGTCCAGTCGGGCCATGATTTTTTCCTTGGCGATGTGCTTGGGCAGGGGAAGTTCCACCAGAATTCCATGGACATTTTCATCGGCATTCAGGCTGTCGATCAGAGCCAGAACTTCCTGTTCCGAAGTGGAACCGTCTTTAACCGTGAGATCTACCTTGATGCCGAGTTTGTCTCCAACTTTTTCCTTGGAACGGGCATATACCACAGATGCCTCATCGTCACCGACCAGGACTACCGCCAAGCGAGGTGTGACCCCGGCGGCTTTGAATTTTTCAACCTCGGCAACGATTTCTTCACGGATTTCATTGGCAATGGGCATGCCCTTTATTTGTTCGGCTGGCATTAAAGTCACTCCTTTCAATACAGTTCGTCATTTTGGTACTATTTTAATTGTCCGTACTCATGGTAACGTTTAGCTTGTTTTAAAAAGCACAATCTACTTTTTGTTGTCAATCGTTTTTTCAAGAGGCCGGCCAGGTCCTTGACGAAAACAGGTCTGTGCCTTGGCTTGGTTCCTTCGGGACCAGGTCGCACAACGGTTCTTCTGCCCGTGGTGTGTGAAGGCAATTGTTACCCGGGGGCAGCGGACTGTCCGGGATGCCAAGTGCCTAACCTGGCGGCTTCCAACATGGTGCATCCTATGCTGGGCTTGAGCGTCGATAGGCTCTTGACTTTTATTTCAAGCACTGCTAACAAAATCAAACAGCATTGAGCGCACCGCCTGGATCCAGGTAATGAGGACTGGGACGGAGGATTCAAATGAGTTTCATTTTTCACCCCTATTAAATCGTCAGCCATGCCAACTTTTGCACTGGGAACTCCGGTTGTCGGTAAGGTTGCGGTTTTACGCTGATTCCTCCCTAGACAATTGAATGAACCGGCATTTAGCAGGGTTTTACTGCGATTGACCAAAATCAAGTTAAGGAGGCTTTATGACCACGTCGAAAGTTACCATCAGCAGTTTAAACGAACAAAAGAGACAGGGTTTAAAAATTACTATGCTCACCGCTTATGATTACTGCATGGCCGCCATGATTGATCAGGCGGGTGTGGACGTCATTCTAGTAGGCGACTCCCTGGGCATGGTGGTTATGGGTTATGATTCCACGGTTCCGGTGACCATGGCCGACATGCTCCACCATGCGGCTGCGACTCGCCGAGGGGTCAAGAGGGCCTTTTTGATCGGCGACCTGCCCTTTATGTCATATCAAGTCAGCCTTGAAGAGGCCATTCGCAATTCCGGCCGTCTCATCAAGGAAGGGGGTTGTGACGCGGTCAAGCTGGAGGGTGGCCTGGAGATGGCGGCTACGGTCAAAGCCATCGTCAAGGCCGGTATTCCGGTCTGCGCTCATATCGGCCTGACTCCCCAGACCGCCACCATGTTGTCTGGTTTCAAAGTCCAGGGTAAGGATGCGGAAGGGGCCAGGGTGTTGATGGAATCGGCCAAGGCTTTGGATGAGGCAGGCGCCTTCATGTTGGTAATGGAATGCGTTCCGGATGCCATCGCCGAGGAAATTACCAGAAGGGTATCCATGCCCACCATTGGCATAGGCGCCGGTCCCGGCTGTGACGGCCAGGTTTTGGTGTCCAACGATATGTTGGGCCTTTTCGAAAAATTCACTCCAAAATTTGTGAAACAGTATGCCAAGTTGGCCCCACAAATCAAGGAGGCCCTGACCGCTTACGCCACTGAGGTTCGGGAGGGTGTATTCCCCGGGTCGGAACATAGCTTTAAAATGAATCAGGATGAACTGAAGAAGCTAAAAAGTTAGGGTCGCCCTGTGGCTGGAACAGTCAACTTCGTGGGGAAACCGGTCCGCCTGTTTCCCCACGAACAAATCTTGAAACGGTTGCCGAAATGAAAATGGTAATAATCGGGCCGGGCGCCTTGGGGGGGCTGATAGCCTGCTTGTTGACGGAAGCAGGAGTGGACGTCTGGCTGTTGGACCATCGGTCTGAACGCGCGGAATTTATAAACAGGCGTGGTTTTATGCTTGAGGACGCCCATGGGGAACGGAGGGTTCGAGTCAAGGTTACGGTGCGACCGGATCTGACCGCCGAGGCAGAGCTTATACTGGTCTGTGTCAAAGCCTATCAGACAGAGGCGGCGCTGCTCAAGGTTGCACCGTATTTGTCCGCTGAGGCCCGCGTCCTGACGCTGCAAAACGGTTTGGGGAATCTTGAAGCCTTGGCCAAAGCCTGCGGGGCGGGCAGAGTATGGGCCGGTGTAACGGCGCAAGGGGCCACCGAACTCGGCCTGGGCCACATTCGCCATGCCGGCTCCGGTGACACCGTCTTCGGAGCGGCTTTTGGTTCCGCGGATGAAAAACGGCTGGCTGAAGCGGCTGAATTGTTCACGGCGGCCGGGTTAAACAGTCGCGTGGAAACAGACGTTCAGGCACTGATATGGTCCAAGCTGATTGTCAACATAGGAATAAACCCTTTGACGGCGGTGACCAGACTGAGGAACGGTCAGTTGTTGGAATATCCTGGTTCTGTCGGTGTAATGGAACAGTTGGTCAAGGAGGCGGTGGACGTGGCGCGGTCCTCAGGAATCAGACTTCTTTACCCCGACCCTCTGGAACGTGTTCGAGAAGTGGCCAGGGTCACCTCCGGAAATATCTCGTCCATGCTCCAGGATGTCCTGGCCAAAAGACGCACGGAAATCGACTACATCAATGGAGCCATTGTCAAGGAAGGGGCCAAGGTCGGCCTGGCCACGCCCGTTAATGAAAGCATGGCCGGGTTGGTCAGGACCATTGAAGCCAGCTACGGCGTTTCGGTTTGACTCCCAACATGGCATGATACTGCCAGGCCCAGGCAGGGCCTAGAGCCTCCAACAGTTGCCGGCAGATTGCTCCTGCAACCGTCCCCACTAAAACCTAGCTATTGGCGACATCCCAATGGGACCTGTTTGCGCCCGGTTTGTCCTTCCACATCACCGCCACTCTCCAAATCTGACAGGTTCCTTGACATAAACCTGAAGTGACAATATACTATATACATGTCTTAAGGATGGGACGCTGTGCCCAGGGAATGGGCCCCGGAAGAGCCTTTGCATGACCCGACAGGCAGTTGTCGGCAAGAAGGCTCAAAATCGGTAACCTATACCAAAGCGAGCACAGCCCATGCCAAACAGGACATTTTCATACCAGTTCCCCACGATAACCTTAAAACAAACCAATCAACTGCTGATTTGTGCCGGCCGAATTATGGGACGACCAGGCGCCTTCGAACCTATTTCAGACGCAAGCCTGGTTGGAGGACGCCGGTTTTTGCACTCAACTGAAACCTGGCCAAAAAGTGAGGGCATAGCACAATGAATACCGGATTGGTTTATAGTGAATATTCGTATGACCTGGTTTCCAGGCCCGGCTATACCAGCGGCGTATCTGCATCCACCAGCACTCAGGCTACGGGGCAACTTAGCCCTGAGGCGCATCAGCCGCCGGATCGGCAGCTCGACGATAAGAATATTGCCAGCAGCAGCCACCTGGACGCCACTTCGGATCACTATGTGTTGGGTGGCGAGAAATACAGTCTTCTCGATCAAACCGACTGTGTTCAGGTAATACTGGTCGCTGAAATGATAAAAGAGGGTCAAAAGCGAATCCTTTCCGAAGGCGAAGGCCTGTGGGACAAAGCCAATCAGAACGCAGACGTTTTTTACAATCCCCAGGAAATATATGTGTCCAGGGACTCTCTCGATTATGACATTGGAGTCAGTTGGCAACACGAGTCTGAAGATTTCAGAACCGATACCGCCGGCTTCAACTGCAATTATCCCTCTCAGAAGGACAGCTTCGGGTTATCGGGTGAAGCCGCAGCCGCCACAGTGCTGGGCAGCCCGGCCGGCACGATGCGAGCCTTTGGCGCCATTTCCGGACCATCGTCTGGGCCTCTTCACCAGGCCATCGAAAACTTTAGCGCGGTCGACAGCAGGGCGGAAACCAAACTACATGTGTCTCTGGGCGTGGAATTCGACATTGGAACCGGCAGTCTTCCGGTGAATTTCAATCGCACCAAGGAAAAGGGGACCGGCATGCATATGGAGGAACTGGCCCAGCAAATCCTGGTGGAACAGAAGGTTCGTATGAATGACGAACTGAAAATGATAGCAGATAAGGGGGATGATCGACTCTCGGACCGTGAAACCATGACCCGGGCAGATCAAAATATCGGGATTGAAGACCGGTTTTCGGGATCGGAAAAAAAGGATCCCCGGCCTCTGTTGGAACGATCCGAAGAGTATCAATCCGCTCGAAATGAAATCAGGCTGCACCATGAATTGGAATATAATACGACGCCCCCGGAGTCGCCTCTGCTCATCGATCCCTTGCCCCCGACGTTGGGCCTGCGTCTTGAGGTTCTTTCATTGGATGGGAGTTCGGAGGTGGCGTCGTCCAAACCAGGCAGATCGGCGGTCGAAGACTATATTCCCACCAAAAATGTGACCACTGCCGCCATGGATATATCCAGGCCAAGTTCCACAAATCTTTATCCGTTCAGGGAGCTGGGGGCAACCTACAAAGCCGATGGCCCGCCAATCTCTCTGGGGCTGGAGAGTACTGACACCTACAATCTTGAACTCAATCCCATCCCCACCATCACCGAAGCCTATGATGTCACGACGCTCGGCGCTGCGCCGGTTTATATAAGTACGGATTACGGTTCGAATGGTTTCCAATTAAATACTCATGATTTGGAGCATTTTACCTCCTATCGACAGATGTCGCCGATCATATTGAATCTCCAAAGACTGCCCATGACGGATGAACTGGACCGAGACAGGGTCAACCTTGTGTCTCAGGCGCCTCCCGAGCAGACCGTTCAGGTGCTGCGTCCGGAGAATCACTTTGACCACAGCAGTCACTACCTGGTGTTGACCAAGGCCGAAAGGGTCCCTGAAGTGCCGACGGATTTTGTTAACACCCAAAAACACATCACCCTGATGCACAATCCGGAGAAGCATGTGGATCATGCCAGAACAGAAAATATAGTTGAAAACCAGTTATACGGCCGTGACGACCCCCGTATTCAGGAAGTGATCAATCTTAAGGAAATAAGGGAAGCGGACAAGTTCGAAAAACAAACCGAGTATCTGGAGGGTCGGCACACTGTTCCAGTGGAAAAGGTCAGGGGTGAGATGATTCCGGACAGCAGAGCTGGACACGACGCCCTGTCCGGCCTGGTCTGGGGATGGCGATACAAACAATAGAAAGGTTTTTCAACGGGGCAGCGTGGTGCTTCCTTAATGAACATGCCTGTTGCTAACCGAGGATCGGGCAGTGGCCGGTATGCCATAGGCGGAAGATCCAGCCGGGGCCAGGATGGTGGCAACCATTCATTTCCCTGTATCGCCGCCGTGGTTGTCTACTACCTCCAGGTTATGGGCGGGTCCGGGCGGACCGGCATTCTTTGGTATTTGAATTGAGGATAACCGACCATGACCGCCCCGAGACTTCGGTGGTTCTGGGGCAGGTTAAGGGCCTCGGTCATCGGCGGAAAAAAATTCGCGGCCGTATTGAAATATCCGGCCCAACATGTTCCGAGTCCGAGGGTAGTAGCTGCCAGTTCGAGGTAGGCCAGAGCCGTGGCCGCGTCGATGGGAGCCATCACAAATTCATTTGAAGCATAGGCCACGATCACGTGGGGTGCGCCCCGGCATATTCTGTCTTCGCCCTTTTCCCAGGCATCGATGATACGATCAAAGCGCCTCATGGCCGCCATTTCCGGTTGGATCTGAGTCATATTCAGCATCCAATCGACAACCAATCCGGATAAACGTCTCACTTCGGTAGTGTCCTTGATGATGAGCCACTTGACTGGTCGCATGTTGGAGGCCGAAGGGGCATAATCGGCAATTTTGATCAATCGGATCAGTTTTTCTGGTTCCACGGCCTGGTCCCGGTATGTCCGAATGGAGCGACGGGCCCGCATAAACTGCTCGGCCTGCTCCGGCGAAGGCTTGAACTGAAGACTCACCAGCGGAAACTCACCCGGATTCATGGAGCCAATCGACAAGGCGCCCTTGGGGCAAATGGCCACGCAATGCCCGCAATGTATGCATAACTGCTCAAACTCAGGCCTGGGTTGTGGAAAACCGTGGTCTTGGTTCAATTCGATTATGCGGGCCGGGCAGACCGCGGCACACAATCCATCACGGGTACATGTTTCTTGATCAATAATGAGCTGGTCCATAATGACTCCTTGATGGCGTTGCTTTCCCCGATTAGATTACCATGACTATCATCCCTACACCAACAAGTTAAAGCGATCCAGGCACTGCAAGAGTGTCAGGGTGTTTGGTTAGAGGCCGCGGCAATGGGTCGGTCCTTCAGCCGGGAAATGTTTTTTTTGGTTATGAAGTTGTGAGAACATAGGGTATATTCTTCGGGATTGTTGACAATGCGGGCTTGGGAATTCTTCGTTGTCAGTGCCCGGGATTGACAATCGTGGGACCGAGTATTGGACATCGATACACCTGATTCGCCATCCAGCCGGTTTGGATGGCCGGTATCGTGGCCAAACACCGGTGTTATCGAGGTTGGCCTTTAGGGCTGTTGAACACGAGCATCGCGACGCCTCGATATTGCACCATGATTGCCGATGGTTTCAGGGCTTTTTCCCGGGAACGGAGGCCAGACACCCCTTGCGTCATATTCAGATACGTCAGTCACCCATTTGAAAGGGAATAAATCCATGAAAAAGAATGCCTCCGGTTTCATAGTGTTGGTTATTTTGCTGTCTTTACTGACCGGCAGTGTGTTTCTGGCCCATTTGGTCCAAAAGGATTTTGGCAGACTTGAAATCACCAATGTGATGTATCCGAACGTCAACGGAATTTCCATTCGGGCCAAATTGCTGAAACCACGTGAGGCCACTGAAGCCAACCCCATGCCCGGAATCGTTTATATTCACGGTTATCAGAACAACCGCGAAACAGGCGATGCCTATAGCATCGAGCTGGCCAGGCGTGGTTTCGTGGTTTTGAATATCGACGCCATAGGTCGGGGGAACTCCGGGGAACCCAATGATCCTTCTGATACCGATTTCGACAACACCTATGGTGGAGAGAGTTCCCTGAATTATTTGGCCTCACTGCCGTTCGTCAGAACCGATTCCCTGGGTATGATGGGGCACAGTCTGGGTGCGGAAATGGCCTACCACGTGGCTTTGAAAAGGAAGGAAGTCAGGGCTCTGGTCATCACCGGGTTCGCTTATACCCTGGCCGCCGCCAAGGACAATCCCCACAACATGCTGATGATTTTTGGCAAATGGGACGAGTATCGAAAACGCATGACCGGTACCGTGGATATAGAAAAAGAATGGATGAATACCGAACAAACCAGGCGTGTTTTCCCGGTGCCTTCACCCCGGGTAAATGAGACCTACGGTGATTTCACCCAAGGCACGGCCCGCAGGGTTTTTATTCCAAAGGCTATACATCTACAGGTTTCCCACAGCCGCAGTGCCATTGCCGAAGCGGTCACCTGGATGAGGAAGGCCTTGTCTCCACCGGAGAATCTCTGGGTAGCGCCCGAGTCACAGATTTGGCCCATTAAGGAGTGGGCCACCTTTCTGGCCTTGATCGCCGGACTGTGGTTGGTGATGCCCCTGGGTTCTTTGTTGCTGCAACTGCCTCTCTTCGAAAGCCTTAAAGGTGCGCCGTCGGATAAATACCATTGTTCGGGCAGGGCTTACCTGATTCATAGCGGTATCAACGGAATACTGATGTGGCTTTATCTGCCGTTGATACTGGTGGTGTTTGCCATACACATCTATGTTGTAAAAATAGATGGTATTTTCCCGATGATGATGCTCAACGCGGTAGTCTGGTGGTTCTTCTGGATCAACGTCGTGGGCTTTTTTATTTTTCGTCGTTGGTTCCGGAAGACAGCGTCCTCGGAGGGGGTAACCCTGGCCGATCTTGGGGCTTCCTACAGTGATCGCAAATTTTCCCTTGGTGGTGTCGGGATTATACAGACCGTATTCCTGGCGATTTTATTAGCCGGAATTGTTTACACTTTGGAACATGCCCTGGAGTGGTTATTCATTGTGGATTGGCGGTTTATTTTCCCGTTTGCCAATGATATGACCCCATACCGCGTAAAAATGTTTTTCTTATATTTACCGTTTTTTCTGGTGGGGTTTGTCCAGACCGGATTGTTCCTCCATGGGCAGATTCGCCTCCAACCCAAGGGTTCTCCCTTTTACACCTGGCTTTACTGGTCCTTTGGCAACATAACGGCCATGGTGGTGCCCCTGATTATTTTTCTCATGGTTCAATATGTTCCGCTACTTACCACCGGAGCCATTCCTCTGGTGGGCCCAGGCGGCATGTTTGTCTCCATGGTCATGAATTTGTTTCACATCATACTAATACTATTTTTGGTAATACCCATTTCCACCTGGTTGTTCCAGCTTACCGGCCGGATATATCTGGGCGCCTTGGTGGTGGCCATGTTGGTGGATTGGATGCTGGTTTCATCACAGGTCATAGCCCCGATTCCCATTTGAAACCGGGAATCGGGGTCAGGCAACCGTCCGTCGGCTGGATAACGGGACTTAATACTCAATGCCACGACGGGCTTCCAGACCTTGATAATAGGGATGTTTTACCTGAACCAATTCGGTCACATAGTCTGACAATTCAATAATGGCGGTTGGGGCGGTGCTACCGGTCATGATCAGTTCGACCCGGTTTCGGCACATTGATATCAGATCGGTTATCTTGTCGATCGGCAATACTCCGAACAGAAGTGTGTTGAGTATTTCATCGCAAATTAAAACCTGGGCTCCCTCCGATTCCGCTGACACGGCCCTGTTCAAGGCTTTGAGGGCATGTTCGTGGTGAACCGGATCAGGACCGCGTTCCAGAATCCAGGGGTGTTTTCCCGGGCAAAAATAATGGATATTGGGTATCCTATGCAGTGTCTCGATTTCTGCTGAATCACCGGATTTCATGAATTGAATGAAATGCACCGATAAACCCGCGCCCGCGGCACGAACGGCCAAGCCTATCGCAGCCGTGGTTTTTCCAACCCCTTGTCCGAAAATGGTATGTATCAGGCCCCAGGAGCCGGCTTTACGGGTTACGGTTTTATCCTGGTAATAAGCCATCATACCAAAACTCTCCACGGAATATTTAAGAACTTTGGGGGCTGCCCGGTGCGCCTGCAACGGCTCAGTCCCTCAACTTTGAAGACCGTCTGTATGCCAAGCCAAGCTCAACCCATATCCAACCGACCCGGCCACCCCGCAGCAGATTAGCAGATACACGGCTGTTGTCAACGGGTTGTTCCTTGTCCCGGGTAATCATTCAGTTCAGTTATCGGTGGCCATGGCTTGCGGCTTCTCCTCAAATCGCCACTGTTCACAGAAGGGATACTTTTCCAGGTTCCGGGCTTGCAACTTGAGCGTCAATAACACCGATATGATGCCGAACCGTAAAAAACGGATTGGACGATTGCAAACAAGCTGTTTCGACCGAAAATGTGATAAGAATGTCTTTGAATGACGGTTGCGTGGAAAAGATATACAATTAGGATTGGTTTTGTAATGATCTCTGAGGGGTGATTCAATGGAAAACAAGCTACGTGAATTTGAAATTCCTGTGGAAAAGCTGCGTTGGGAATGCGATCCCGATTCTCTTGGTGTGAAGAGTACAGAGGAAGTACAACAGCTTCAAGAAAAAGTAATCGCTCAGGATCGAGCTGTTTCAGCCTTGAAGTTCGGTATGAAAATGAAGGGGACCGACTACAACATTTTCGTGGCCGGGGCCGCCAGAACCGGCTTGACCTACCTGACCCGTTCCTTCCTGGAAGTTGCGGCCAAAGCCGAACCTGGCCCATCCGACTGGTGCTATGTTCATAATTTTCGCGATCCGGATAAACCCAAAGCCATAAGTTTGGCGAGGGGAACGGCTCAGCAGTTTGCGGACGATATGGATGAAATTATTGAACAAATAAAAATACAAATCCCTGAAGTTTTTGAATCGGACGACTACCGGCACCGCCGGGAAGAAGCCCACAGGGTTTTTTCCGTCGAACGGAACAAAATCATCGGCGAGTTGGACAATACGGTCACCCAGGACGGATTCATTTTGAATATGAGCCAAGCCGGTATGATGATTGTACCCGGCAAGGATGGACATCCCATAACAGAGGAAGACTTGAAGGAGCTTTCCGATGAGGCCAAGGAGGCTCTACGGGCAAAAAGCGAGCAGCTCCAAGTCGAAATGACTAATACGGTGGTCAAAATTCGTAAGTTGGAGAGGGAACTCAAGGAGAGGCTTAAGGAACTGGATACACGGGTCGCCCTTCACGCCGTGGGATTCTTCATCGACGAATTACAGGAGAAATACGCCGATAGTCGTTTAGTTCTCAATTACCTGCGGGACGTTAAGAACGACATCGTCAAAAATCTGGACGATTTTAAACATGCCGAACAACCGCCTTCACCGTTCCCCATTCAGCAGAATGAGCCGGATTTCACTCGTTACAAGGTCAATGTTTTTGTCGATAATACCGAGGCGGAAGGAGCTCCGGTGGTCTATGAAGTCAATCCGACTTATCCGAATTTATTCGGGGCCATGGAACGGAAGGCGATATTCGGCGCGCTGTTTACCGATTTTACCATGATCAGGCCGGGTTCCATTCATCGGGCCAACGGCGGATATCTGGTTATTCAGGCCAGGGATTTGTTGAAATGGTTCATCTCCTGGGAGGCACTAAAAAGGGCCTTGAAAAACCGTGAAATCATGATGGAAGACCCCGCGGAAATGTACGGCTTCATAACCACTAAGGGCATGAGGCCGGAGCCTATTCCGCTCCAAGTCAAGATCATTCTTATCGGCGAACCTTACATATATCATCTGCTTTACCAAAATGACGAACAGTTCGAGAAGCTTTTCAAGGTCAAGGCCCATCTGGACGATAAAGTGGAGCGAACCAGGGAAGAGGTGCTCAATTATGCCGCTTTCGCCGGTCGGGTGGTTCAGGAAACCGGAATAAGGCACATCGATGGCACCGGGTTGGCCCGCCTGATCGAATATGGAGTGGAAATCGCCGGCCGGCAGAAAAAACTGACCCTGAAAATGGCCCTGCTAAGAGACATATTACGAGAAGCCGATTATTGGGCCGAGATGGGCCAGGCGAAAATGATCCAGAGGCAACATGTGGACGAAGCCATCAGGCATAAGAGAACCCGTTCCAGCCTGCCCGAGGAAAACATGCGCGAATTCCTGCTTGACGGTTACATTAATATTGAAACCTCTGGCGATCGTGTGGGACAGATTAATGGTTTGTCGGTTTATGATTTAGGGGACTACGCCTTTGGTGTTCCCGCCAGAATTACCGCTTCAATCTCCCTGGGCCGACAAGGTCTTATTAACATCGATCGTGAATCCAAACTTTCCGGCAGCCTTCATACCAAGGGCGTCTTGATAATGGAGGGATATTTGCGGGGCCGTTATGCGTCCGACCGGCCGCTCACCCTGGCGGCCAGTCTGGTGTTCGAACAAAGCTACGGACAGGTGGACGGAGATTCAGCTTCGGCAGCGGAACTGTTCGCCTTACTAAGCAGCATATCTGGTGTGGGACTTAAACAAAGCCTGGCCGTGACCGGCGCCATAAGTCAGCAGGGCGAAATCCAGCCCATAGGCGGCGTCAAAGAAAAAATAGAAGGTTTTTTTGAAATCTGTCAGGCCAAGGGTTTGACCGGCGAACATGGTGTGATCATCCCGGCAGCCAACGTCCCTGATTTGATGTTGAAGGGGCAGGTGATTGATGCGGTGAAAGAGGGTTTGTTTAAGGTGTATGCCGTCCGCCATGCGGACGAGGCCTTGGAGATACTGACCGGACTTGAAGCCGGGAAACGGCAGGAGGACGGCCATTTTCCGAAAAACACCTTTAACCGGGCCGTCGAGGATAAATTGACTGATTTGGCTGAAAAGGCAAAAATGCTTCTGGGAAACGACAGCGAGAAAAAAGGACCAATTGAGGCCGGGCCGCCCAACAACTGCGATTCTTGCGGGAAATAACTCCCGGGTAACCAAGTCGGTGTTCATCAGTCAGTTTATTCAACGGTTGTGAGAGGTGTTCCAGACCGGATCTCAACCTGGGGGGTAGCCCAGATACCAAGGACCGGAATGAAGCCAATCACTCCGGTCCCCTGACCCGACCTGCCAAGAGGCCGGCCGTCGGTTAGGTTATGTGAAGATTATGCGTGAACCCGAGAAACGATCATTTGATTCCCAACAGGGTTTTAATC
>Ga0351868_1200_pt1 | contig 20295 bp, 15 predicted proteins | sample TotcelHFGM3001M9_FD_206778 | JGI IMG/M metagenome (GOLD analysis project Ga0351868, IMG submission 206778) | Enriched cells from coal bed in the Powder River Basin, Montana, United States - Total cells FGM rep2 HSBNCT.FGM.300.1.M9 ... | reverse complement strand
CCAGGATCTTGCGGATGCCCTGGACCAGGATCTGAATCACCGCGTTCTTCCGGGCCATGATCCGGTCCAGGTTGGGTTTAAACCCGCCCTCCAGGTCAATTCCTAATTCCCTGGCCCGGTGAAACTGCTCAAGGGCCTCGGCGGTGGTCCTCAGGGTCTTGGTGGGGATGCAGCCCCAGTTCAGGCAGGTCCCGCCTACTTCCTCCTGTTCAAAAAGGAAGACCTCCGCTCCCAACTGGGCGGCCCGGATGGCGGCGATATAACCCCCCGGACCGGCGCCGATAATGCCGATGCGGATGCTCATCTTTCAAATTTATTTGGCGGAAAGCTGTGCGAGGTAGACGGCTTCCTCCATCAGGCCGTCGATTTCAGAGGGGTCTTTCAGACTGACCCGGGTGATCCATCCCCGTTCATAGGGAGAATCATTGATCAGGGTGGGCTCTTCTTCCAGGGCCTGGTTGGATTCCAGCACCTCGCCGCTCACCGGGGCCATCAGGTCGGAGGTCACCTTGCTCGATTCCAGGGCGCCCAGCGGTTCTCCGGCAATAACCTCGGTCCCGGCCTCGGGCAGCTCCACGTAAATAATCTTGCCCATTTGTTCCTGGGCGTATTGGGAGATGCCGATGATGCCGATTCCGTCCTCCAGACGAATCCAGGCATGGTCCTGATGAAATTTTACATTGGTCATGGGATGCCTTTTCCTTTTTTCCGATGAATGATCACCAGCGGAGTCTAATGGTATTCTCCCGGGCGGATGGCCTGTTCAGGCCATCAGATCAAACGCCACGGCCCTGGCCCAGCGTTCCCTTTTCAAGGCCGCTGTTTCTTCCGCCGTGGCCACCCCAAAATCCAGACACTGGGTCAGGCATTTGGTCACGCAGGCCGGCTTCAATCCGGCATCCACCCGATCCCGGCAGTAATCGCATTTGGCGGCCTTGCCGGTTTCGGGGTTCCACTGCGGGGTGCCCCAGGGGCAGGCGATGATACAGCTCTTGCAGCCAACACAAAGAGAAGGCTCCACAAAGACAATGCCGTCCTTTTCCCTCTTCTGCATGGCCCCGGTAGGGCAGGCCGCCACGCACCAGGGTTTCTCACAGTGGAAACAGGGCATAAAGACCAGACCTAATTTGGGAACCCCTCCGACCAACTTGGGTCCGACTGAGAGGATCTGACAAAACCGCGGTCCGACCGGAAGCCCATTTTTGGTTTTACAGTGGACTTCGCAGGAATAACAGTTGATACAATTTTTTCCATCATGGGACAAGTAGTAGATACTCATACCGGATTCTCCTGTCCTTTCCATTTGGCCCATTTTTACCATAGCCTTCAACCCATCGTCCATCAAATTATTCCTCGAGGACTTTCTTTTCCACTTTAACCTTGACAGTTTTTAGACCGGCAATTTAGAATTATCGCGAAAATAATGGGTTGTCCGTTTTGGGAAACCCTTAATCCAAAGGAGCCGAAGATGGAGACAGCCAAGGCCCCCAACGTCAACGGGGTGAATGAACCGGGTCGAAGAACGGTATATAGTATGTGCGGCATGTGCGCGGTGCGTTGTCCGATCCAGGTCGAGGTGGAGAATGGTCGGGTCGTCTGGCTGCAGGGCAATCCCCACGATAAAGGAATGGGGACCAGTCTGTGCGCGAAAGGATCCGCCGGTCTAGCCCTGGAGTACGATGATGAGCGACCCCAGGGCCCGCTGATTCGAAGCGGCCCCCGCGGCAGCGGCCAGTGGCGAAAGGTCGATTGGGGTGAAGCCTTGGACTATGTGGCGGCGAAGCTACAGGAAGTCATCGCCCAGTATGGCGGCCGTGGTGTGGTCCTTTCGGATCGGGGAGGGGCCTTCAACGATCTGACCAAGAGTTTCTTGAAGGCGATCGGATCCCCCAATTATTTCGATCACGACTGCACCTGCGGAAGAAACGCCCATCATGCCGCCCGGAGTGTTTTTGGGCTCGGCCGGACCGGGCTGACCTACGATATCAAGAACACCAAACATATCGTCCTGTTCGGACGCAATCTTCTGGAGTCCTTGCAGGTGAAGGAGGCCAAGGAGTTCATGGAGGCCCTGAATCGGGGGGCCAAGTGCACCTATATCGATATCCGGGCGACGGTAACGGCCGGCAAGGCCACCCGTTTCTGGCAGATCAGGCCCAACACCGAGTATGCCTTGAATCTGGCTTTTATTCAGCAGATTCTGGAAGAGAGCCTGTATGACGCCGATTTTGTTTCCCGCTGGGCCGTCGGCTTGGAATCGTTGCGCCAGGGGGTGCAGGGGAAAACACCGGAATGGGCGGAGACCCAGACCGGTGTTCCGGCCCAGGAGATCAGGGCTTTTGTCCGGGAAATCGCCGCGGACGCCCCGCAGGTAATCTTTCATCCCGGCTGGATGACGGCCCGTCACGGGCAATCTTTTTACACCAGCCGTTCCAGCTATATCCTGAATGTTCTTTTGGGGGCCATGGAAACCCCCGGAGGGCTGATCATTTCCAAGGAGGCCAAAGATGCCGGGCGAAAGGGGCTGAAAAAACTGGTTGATCTCAGTCCCAAGGTGGAAGAAAAACGGGTGGACGGGGCCGGCTGGAAATACAGGCACTTTGATCCCGGGTCCGGTCTCTTACATCAGCTCTTTCCAGCCCTGGAAACCGGCGACCCTTATCCGGTAGGGGCCTATATTGCCTATCGCCACGATCCGCTCTCTGCGCTTCCTGATCCGGAAGCCCAGATACGAGCGTTCGAAAAGTTGAAACTGCTGGTGTCCATTGATGTCAATTACAGTGAAACCGGTTGGCTGGCCGATGTGATCCTGCCCGAGGCCACCTATCTCGAGCGGGCCAATATCCTGGCCGGCAAGAGCGGCCCCAAACCGGGGATTTCCATGCGGGACCAGGCCGTGGCACCCCGATTGGACGCCCGTCCGGCCTGGTGGATCTTTAAGGAACTGGCCCGCCGTCTGGGCGCCGGCGACTATTTCGACTTTGAGACTATTGAGGATATCTGGCGCTATCAGTTGGAAGATACCGGGATCACCATCGAACAGCTCCGGGAAAAGGGGATGGCATCGTTGGCCGATCAGCCCATTCTCTGGGACCGTGGGGAGGGGTTGCAGTTCAAGACCCCCTCCGGAAAAATTGAATTGGAGTCCTCGGTACTGAAGGAGTGCGGTTTTCCCAATCTGGCCGAGTTTCAGCCCCCGCCGGAACTTAAGCCGGGCCAGTTCCGATTGATTTTCGGTCGCCCGGCCATGCATAACCATGCCCACACCATGAATAACCCGGTGCTTCATGAGATCATGCCGGAGAATACCCTCTGGATTCATCCCCAGGCGGCCCAGTCACTGGGAATACAAGAGGGGGAAAAAGTCGAAGTGGCCAAGGAAGGCTACCGGGTTTCGGGCCGGGCCTCGATCACTCCCTTTATTCATCCGGAGGCCGTGTTCATGTACCACGGTTTCGGACGGACCGTCCCCCTCCAGACCCGGGCGTATAAGCGGGGCATGGCCGATCAGCGGCTGCAGAAAGGATTTCTCTCCCGCTATGATCCGGTCGGCGGTGGAAATACCTTAACGGAGTGTGTGGTGGAGGTTTCCAAAGCCGCCGGGTGACCGGGCTTGCGCCGAAGGGCGCCAGTGGCCTAAAGAAACGCTCATGGGGGTGACCCCGATCATCCTGAAAGGGGGAGGCAGAAACCTCCCCTGTCCATTTCAGCCCTCCCAATGCTTACCGAAAAGGGACCGAAAAACACTATGGAAGCAATCGATCGGATTTTAGAAGGGTTCCCGGAAATCAGGGGCAACCTGATTTCCATCCTTCATGCCGTGCAGGCACTGGAAAATTATCTGCCCGAAGGGTCGCTTCGGTACCTTTCGAAAAAAACCGGCGTACCCCTGACGCAGCTTTACGCCATAGCCACTTTTTATCATTTCTTCAGCCTTGTTCCCAAAGGCCGTCATCAGATCTTGGTCTGTCTCGGGACCGCCTGCCATGTGAAGGGCTCCACGCGTCTGCTCGGAGAAGTCAAAAAGCGGTTAGGGGTGGAGGAAGGGGAAACAACCGGAAACAGGCGCTACACCCTCAACACCGTGCGCTGTGTCGGAGCCTGCAGTTTCGCTCCGGTTTTGCTGGTGGATAAAGACACGCATGGGAACGTGGTCTCCAGACAGGTAGTCGATATTCTGAACAAGTATGAATAGGAACACCCCGTGAAACAAAAAGGAAAAAGCGCAGGAGCCACTTCCAAAAAGAAAGCGCCCCGGTCCGGGGTTGCCCCAAAGCCATCTTCTCCCAAAAAAGGGAAAGGCAAACCACCGGGTCCGGTGACCATCAAAGTCTGCCTGGGGCTGGGCGGGATTTCCGCCGGCGGACAAGAAGTGTTCCAGGCCTTCGCTGAACAGTTCAGTCAGAAGGGATTGACCGGCGAGGTCGGCCGGAGGTGCCAAAGTCAAAAAGTGGGTTGCATGGGGTTCTGCGCCAAAGATGTTTTGGTGGACGTTATGATCAAGGGCCAAAAAACCACTTACCAGTTTGTAAAACCGGATATGGTTGAAAGAATTGTGAACGAGCATATCCTCGGGGGATCTCCGGTGGTGGAATGGCTGGCCGGTCCCGAATACGAGCAGTTCCATCAGAAACAGGAAAAGATCGTTTTGAATCACTGCGGCCAGATCGACCCGGAAGATATCGAGGCCTATTTGACCGTGGGCGGATATAAAGGTGCGGAAAAGGCGCTGGGTTCCATGACCCCGGAGAGGATCATCCAGGAGATCAAGTCCGCCGGATTGCGGGGCAGGGGGGGGGGCGGGTTTCCCTACCGGCATTAAGTGGGAACTCTGCCGGAAGTCCCCGGGTGAACAGAAATACATTATCTGCAATGCCGACGAAGGGGACCCGGGCGCGTTCATGGACCGGGCGGTGATCGAAGGGGACCCCCACGCCGTCATCGAAGGGATGATCATCGGTGCCTATGCCCTGGGGGCTTCCGAGGGAATCGTTTATATCCGGGCTGAGTATCCCCTGGCCATTGAGCGGCTGAGGCTGGCCCTGGATCAGGCCCGGGAACGTGGCTTTCTTGGAAAAGGGCTGTTCGGAACCGCTTTCGATTTTGAAATCAAAGTGAAATTGGGGGCCGGGGCTTTTGTTTGCGGGGAGGAAACCGCACTGATCGCCTCCCTGGAGGACCAGATCGGGGAACCCCGACCCCGCCCGCCTTTCCCGGCGCAAAGTGGTTTGTGGGGCAAGCCGACCAACATCAATAACGTCGAAACCTGGGCTACGGTTCCTAAGATTATTCAACGGGGGGCCCCCTGGTTTTCGGCCATCGGCACCGAAAAATCAAAGGGCACCAAAATATTTTCCCTGGTGGGGAAAATCAGGAATACCGGCCTGGTGGAAGTGCCTTTGGGCATTCCGCTCCGGGAAATCATCTACGGCATCGGCGGCGGGATCCAGCAGGACAAGCGGTTCAAGGCCGTTCAAACCGGCGGACCGTCCGGCGGCTGCATCCCTTGGGAGCATATTGATGTGCCGGTGGATTATGAGAACCTGACGGCCCTGGGGTCCATTGTCGGATCGGGGGGGATGGTGGTGCTCGACGAAGACAACTGCATGGTCGATGTGGCCAAATTCTTCGTCTCCTTTTGCATGGATGAATCCTGCGGAAAGTGCAGTCCCTGCCGGGAGGGTACCCGGGAACTGGTTCGCTTGCTGGATGATATCACCCAGGGGAAGGGAACGCCGACCCACCTGGCGGAACTGGAAGAGCTCTGCCTGGTCATTCGGGAATCGGCTCTTTGCGGGTTGGGCAAGACAGCCCCCAACCCGGTGCTTTCGACTTTAAAATATTTCCGGGAAGAATACGAAGCCCATATTCACGATAAAGTCTGTCCGGCCCGGGTCTGCAAGGCCCTGATCACCTATGCGATCGACAGGGAAAAATGCACCGGCTGTATGGCCTGTGCCCGCAACTGCCCGCAGGCGTGTATTGCCGGAGAAAAGAAGAAACCCCATGTCATCGATGCGTCCCTTTGCATCCGCTGCGGGGTCTGTATGGAATCCTGTAAGTTCGGTGCCGTAAAGGTTTTTTAGGAAAGGAGGCCCGAGCAATGATATCCTTTAAAATGAATGAACAGGAAGTCGAGGCCCAGGAAGGCTGGACCGTTCTGGAGACGGCCAAACGATACGGCATCCCTATTCCCACCCTTTGCTATCACGAAGCCTTAGCCCCCCATGGCGCCTGCCGGCTCTGCATCGTAGAGGCCGAAGGGCCGGGCCTTCGCCGGCAGGTTATTTCCTCTTGCACGCTCCAGGTTTCCGAAGGGCTTTTGGTGGAAACCCATTCCCCCCTGGTGGAAAAGTGCCGGCGGGTGATCTTTGAACTTCTGCTGGGAAGGTCCCCGGAGGCCCGACCGTTAATCGAAATGGCGGAAAAATACGGGGTGACCTCCAGCCGGTTCAAAACCGAGCTCAGCGAAAACTGCGTCCGCTGCGGTCTCTGCATTAGGGTCTGCCGGGAACAGATCGGGGCGGCCGCCCTGTGTTTTGCCGGCCGCGGGCAGAAGAAACGGGTAACCGCCGAGTTCGGTCAACTCTCCGAAACCTGTATCGGCTGCGGCACCTGCACCAACCTTTGTCCTACCGAAGCCATCCGGCTGGAAGACCTGGGCGATTCACGGCGGATATTCCTCAAGGAAAACACGATCAGCCGGCTGCCTTTGGTCCCTTGCCGGCGGTGTGGGGTCCCTTTCCAGACCGCCAAATTTATAGATTATGTCCGGACCAAAGCCGATATTGAAGGGGCGACCGAAATTCCCCGGGATCTCTGTCCGGCTTGTGCCCGAAGGGTCTTTGTCGAGGCCGTCATCCCAGAGTATTTGGTCTGAACGATAACCGGAGGAAAGACTCGAATGGCCCCACGTCTCAATCCCAATCGAATGCACATCGGCATCATCGGCGGCGGACGCCGCTGCCTGGCCACTATGGAGTTGCTGGCTTCCGATTCGCTGAAGCGTTTCCATAGTGAAATTGTGGGGGTGGCCGATCGGAACCCGAAGGCCGTTGGTTTTGTGGAGGCCCGCCGCCGCGGGATTTTTACCACCCCCGACTACCGGGACCTTTTTGCCCTGGAGGAGCTGGATCTGGTGGTAGAATTAACCGGCGATCCCCTGGTCTTTCGAGAGGTGGCCCGGCATAAGCCGGATACGGTGGGATTGATGGATTACACCGCCTCTCTGATCTTCCACGATATCCTTTCCTTTGCCCAGGAGCTGGATAAAAAGGAGGATGAGATCAGTTTGATTAAATCGCTGGCCCAGGCCTTGACCACCAGCACCAGCCATGGGGTCATGGTGCTGGATACGGAGTATCGCATTCAGAAAATCAATGAACGGGCCTGCGACCAGGCCGGGGTGACAGCGGACCAGGCCAAAGGGCGGTTCTGTTTTCAAATCACCCACCAGGCCCTGACCCCCTGTAACAGCCCGGATACCCCCTGTCCCCTGGTTGAAACCCTGCATACCAAGAAACCCTCCCATGCCATTCATGAACTCAGCGATGCGGCAGGCGGATCCCATTATTGTGATTTCTACACCTACCCCTTGGTTAACCGGAAAGGGGAAGTAGTCCAGGTGGTCGAAATCTTCAGGGATATCACCCGGGAACTTGCCGGACCACTGGAAACGCGCACCCAGGCAATTAAAAACGATCTGGCCCGGCTGGTTCAGGAAGACAAACTCATCGCCTTGGGAAGACTGGTGGCCTCGGTGGCCCACGAGATCAATAATCCCATCGCCAGCATCCTTAACTTTTCCAAGCTGATACTGAAAACCCTCCGGGAGCACGCGCCCACCGAACAGGAACTCATGGATTTTCAGAAGTGGCTCGATCTGACGGTCCAGGAAGCCCGGCGCTGTGCCCGGATCGTCAGTAATCTCCTGTCCTTTTCCCGACAGCAGACCCTGGAACCCAAACGGCTGGACCTGCGTGATCTCCTGGAACAGGTGATTCAATTGACCGCCCACCGTCTGGAACTATCCAACATCCGACTGGACGCTGCGGGGATGAGGGCCAGGCCTCTGGAAGTCTGGGGGGATCACGCCCGGATCCAGCAGTGTTTCCTCAACCTGATCTTCAATGCCCTGGAGGCCATGCCCCAGGGAGGCGCCCTGATCATCCGCGGAAACCAGGATCCGGATAAAAACGAGGTCTGGGTGGAGGTGGCCGATACCGGGGAAGGGATCCTGCCGGAACATCGTCCCCATATTTTTGAGCCTTTTTTCACCACCAAAAAGGCCGCCCACGGGGTAGGGCTGGGGCTTTCCATGGTTTACGGGATCATCACCGAACACCACGGACGGATCCAAGTGGAGAGCCAGCCAGATCAGGGGACGACTTTCCGGATAACCCTTCCCGGGGCTTCCCCCCAAGAAAAGAAATCCTAGGAGGCCGTACCATGAATAGGGAAATTCGTATAATGGTGGTGGATGATGAAGCGGCCATGCGGGAATCCCTGGCCGGCTGGTTGATTAAAGAGGGCTACCGGACCAGCACAGCCGGCAGCGGCCCCGAAGCCTTGTCACTTCAGAAGGACTGCCCCAGCAATCTATGGCTGGTGGATATCAAAATGCCGGGGATGGATGGGTTGGAACTGCTCCGGCAGGTAAAAATAGACTGGCCCCAGGTGTTGGTCATTATGATCACCGCCTACGGATCCATCGAAAGCGCCGTAGAGGCCATGAAACAGGGGGCCAGCGACTATTTGCTGAAACCGTTCGATCCCGAGCACATGCTGTTGATTGTCGAAAAATTGCTGAAGCAACAGGCCCTGCTGGAAGAAAATCTCCTCCTCAAAGAGCGGCTGGCCGAACGGGAGGGAAGCCTCGTTGAGAATCTGGTCAGCAGTTCCCCGGTCATGCAACCGATTTTCAAACTCATCGAGGACGTGGCCCCCACGGATACGCCGGTGCTGATCACCGGAGAGACCGGGACCGGCAAGGAACTGGTGGCCCGGGCCATCCATGCCCGCAGCCCCAGGGCCTTTGGCCCCTTTGTCACCATCAACTGCGGCGCCATAACTGAAAGCCTGCTGGAGAGTGAACTATTCGGCCACGAGCGGGGGGCGTTTACCGGCGCGGTTAAGGCCCGGCGCGGACGGCTGGAGATGGCCGGGGGCGGGACCCTTTTCCTGGATGAGGTAGGCGAGATTCCCTTAAAGATGCAAATAGATTTGTTGCGGGTATTAGAAGAGCGGACTTTTCAGCGGGTTGGGGGAAGCCTTTCCTTAACCAGCGACTTCCGCTTGATCTGCGCCACCCACCAGGATCTCCCCAAACTCATTGCCGCCGGTCGGTTTCGTCCTGATTTCTATTATCGGATCAACGTGATCGCCATTTCCATCCCCGCGCTACGGGATCGCCCGGAGGATATTCAGGCCCTGGCCGAACATTTCCTGGTCCGTTATTCCCGGGAAATGAACAAGCCTGTCAAGAGCTTCACACCGGAGACCCTGCGTCTGCTTTCCGCCTATTCTTGGCCGGGAAATGTGAGGGAGTTGAAAAACGTGGTGGAGCGGGCGGTGGTGATCTGCCGGTCCACCGTCCTTGGCGTCCCGGAACTGGTCTTTCTGCAACCGGGCAAGGAAGAGGAGCCCCGGGGCCTGACGCTGCAGGAGGTCGAACTCGATTATCTCCGGCGGACCATCGCCGCCTCGGACGGGAATATCAGTCTGGCGGCTAAAACGCTGGCTATCGACCGCAGCACGCTGATTCGAAAGATTAAACGATACGGTTTGAACAAGCCTTCCGCCTCGGCCTGATCCCATCCTTTCTCATCCCGGTGCCGATGGATCCCGCCTCTCTGAGCCCTACCGACCGCGCCTTTGATGTGGAAGTCATCCCTTTGGGTCGGGCCGATGAAGTGGCCGGGGCCATCCTGTCAGCCAACCTTCAGGAATTTCTCGGCCTCCCGGCCGTGGTGGCCCCTCCCTGGCCTGTCCCGGACTATGCCCATCTACCGGCCCGCAATCAATACGACGCCGGCTTGATCCTCCAACATTTTTTCAAGGACCTCCCCCCGGATGGCCTCCGCCTGGGCCTGACGGCCCTGGACCTGACCCTGCCCATTCTGACTTACGTCTTCGGCGAGGCCCTGGTCGGCGGCCGGGTGGCGGTCGTCTCCATTTTCAGGTTAGGCCGGGAACCGGGCCATCCCCGCAAGGACCTGGGGCTGCTTTATGAACGGCTGGTAAAAGTCGGCCTCCACGAAACGGCGCATGCCCTCGGTGTTCCCCATTGCCGACAGCCCGGTTGCCTGATGCGGTTTTCCTACGGACTGGAACATCTGGATGCCCTGGAGCCGCAATTCTGTTCCTGCTGCCGCCAGGCCCTGGCCGAATTTCTAAAATAGCAAAAAACATTCGGCCCAAACCGAGAATCAGGTGAGCAGGAATTCGTGAACCAGCCGGTCCCATCCCAGCTTCGGGACTTTCCCGACAATGTCCTCCACGACCCGGCCGCCGGTGGCGGCTAACCGCAGCTCGCCGGTGTCCTGGATCATTTTATTCAGTCGCGCCGCTTCATCCTCGGCCCAGTACTCCACTTCTTCTCCGTACAGCAGATTCCGCAGGTTGGGCTGGAGGCGGGTGGGTTTAACCAGCATGAGCCATCCCTCTCCGTAGGGGGAGCTGCCGGCTGCCGCCGCCTTTGTCTTTATTTTGGGATTTACTGAGACCACAATCCCATCCACGGGGCTCAGGACCTTGGCCTTATTCTGATCCCGGGACAAACCACAACCCGGATCTCCCTGACGGACGTTCCCGCCGAGTTCCGGCAGCTCAAAGCGATCCAGGGGGCCCAATAAACGATGGGCAAAATCATCCATTCCAACCCGCAGCCAGCCGCCGTATTCCACCCGGGTCCAGGTGTGTCCCCGATGAAAATAATAGTTCTCCGGGAGGGCGAACCCGGCTACGATATGGGATTGGGGCTCATGGACCTCGGCGGCCAGGTGGGTATCTTCCATCATCTGATCATATTCGCAACTGGCGCAGTTGAAAGCCCGGACACAGTACTTTTCGGACACCTGTCCGGAAAGCATGTAGCGGCACTTTCGTTCTTCAAAGGGCACATAAAGGTACCGTTTTTTGTCCAGCCACCGTCCGCTGTTTAATCCCTGGGCCTCGGCCAGTTCTCTCTGGACCTTGTTGTCAAAAGTGCAGGTGGTGCAATCAAAGGCGTTGTGACAGATCCGGGCCTCGGCTACCCCGGCTTTTGACCAGACACACAAATTGGACGTCAGGTCAAAAACCCTCAGGGGGGATTTTTTTGTTTTTTCCTGATTTTTCATGGGTGACACCTCCTTAATAAGAAGTCTTTTCCTTCTTAATAAAGCATTTTCCGGGCCAGCTTTTAAAAAATCAGAAAATAAAATATAACCAATTGATTTAATTTGATATTATTTTATGACTGCCGATCCAAAAAGTGGAAAAAGGTCATAGACGAGAGGGAGAGAAGGCAAGATACCCTAAGAGGGAAAACACCATTCTAAATAATTTAATTAATTTAAATAGTTATATTAATTGTGGCAGATAACATCAGTCTGTAGCAATTTACTTGTTTGATAGAGAATAACCACATCTGTTGCAAAATACCCTATAAATATTCCTTTGAAGGAAAGGAGGGCCACCGGTTTTTCCGATGCCCCCCCTCTCTGGAGATTTGATGTCAGACGATATATTGAGCGATACCCTCTTTGTGCACCCGTCTGATTGCACCTTCTTTGACCATCTCCTGCAGACCCTCCATGACATCCTCTTTGTCGGCCTTCAGGCTTTGGCTGAGCTCTTTCAGGTCAAAAAAGCGCTTATCCGAGTTGAGCAGATTGGCGATTCGGGCCTTCATCCATTCTTCCTTCAGGATCCCCAGGAGGTCCTCGTCAAAGGCCCGGGCATTACGCTGGTTGCCCGGATAGACCTCTTCCCAGGGGCGGCGCAAGGTGGCTCCCAGGACCCAGCGGACCCGGGAATTATTTACCGTGGCATAAAGACCCCCCAGCTTTTCCTGTACTTCCGGGGACCGTTCGATAGGGCCCAGTTCGTTGATCAATTTAGTGAAGCTCTCGGCCAGGACGACGTACTGCTCCGGCTGATTGAGGTCCAAGTGGCCGAGGGCGATGCGCCGGCGGTCCAGCCCGCAGAGCTCCAACAGCTTCTTCATCAAATTGACCCGACTCCAGGCATGGTCCAGTCCGTAGCAATGGTGACACTCGTCCGGTCGGCAGCCGATGAGAATCAGGCCATTGGTCCCCTCCAGAAAGGCCCGGGCCATGACCGAAGGATCTAGTTGGCCGAGACAGCCCACCCGTAACAGGTAGAGGCGGGGATCGCAGGTCAGCCCCTTGAGGCCGGCGTGATCCGCGGCGGCCAGACCCCCCCAGGCGCAGCCGTAGGCCATGACCTCTCCCTCGGCTAAGCTGTTGGCCAGTGCGGTCGCCTGCGCTTCCCGTTGCAGAGTGGTATTATTCTGCAGGATCAGGGCATGGTTGGGGCAGGAAGCGGCGCAGGTCCCTCCCCCGGTACAAACCATAGGATCCACATGGCGGGGAATCCCTCCCCCCAGTCCTTCAACCGGCTCGATTCCCCCGCAATGGCAGATTTCCTTGCACAGACCGCAGCCGGTACAGAGGGCCTGTTCCACCACAGGGACCAGCCGGGGGGCGAAGAGGGTGCCCTCCTTGGCCCTTTTCGCCAGCTCGGCGGCCTTAACCGCGGCCTGTCGGCCATGCCTCAAGGCCTCATGGAGGTCGCAGGGGTGCTGGGCGCTGCCGGCCAGAAACAGTACATCCCGGCCCGCCTGTTCCGGGCGGACCTTCTCCCATTTCGTTGCCAGGAACTTGCCTTCCTCACTTTCCAGGCCCAGGATTCGGGCAATCCGGGTGGATTCGACGCCCACCGAGCGCCGGGGGGAAAGGATCAACTTGTCCCAGGGAATCTCGTATTCCACGTGATCCCGGGGATCGCAATAGGTGACATATCCGGCTTGAACCGTAGGGCGCAGGGCCCCGTCGTAAGGGATCCACTTGATCTTATGTTTTCGGCCAAATTGACGTTCTTCGGTGGAAAGGGGGATATCCATTTGGTTGTTGTACATAAAGGTAATGTCCACATCCTTCCGGTTTTCCACCATGTAGCGGGCAATGGACCAGGCGCAGCGGGAAGAAAGATAAGCATACTGGGGCGTTTGGGCTTCATAATCGTTGATCCAGAAGACGATCTTCCCGCCGGGGACTCCGTGGGTCCAGATCAATTCTTCGGTTTCGGTCTGGCAGATCACCGTCTTGCCATCGTGGCCGAAGTTGGAGCCCTGGTTCAGCATCTGTCCATCCAGGCAGGCGATGATCGCCCCCACCTCATGGACCTTGGGTGGTCCGTCCTCCAGGGTGGAAAAAGTAACCGAGTAGTGCCCGGTCCTTCCCCGGACACTCTGGAGCTCTCCCACTGTGATCTTCCTCACCAGGGGGCTTTCATCGACCTCTTTCATGATTTTTCGGAGGCGGTCGTAGTAATGGCGTTCCCCGGGATAGCGCTCATGGAGCATGCGGATCTCGTCTTCGTATTCTTCGGTCAGGACCGCCAGAAGACAGTCGATATTTTTTCGGAGGAGTTCCTGGGCCGCCGAATAGGTGGCGATCCCTCCCCCCAGCAGCATCACCGGGCCGACGAATTCCACCTTTTCGGAAACGGTCGGCTCCAGGGCGGCCAAGCCGGCTACCGAGGCCTGGATCAATTTGGCCCCTTTGGCCGCCATCTCCTCGGGCTGGAGCTTATGCACGGCGGAGACATGGTCTCTCAGGTTGACCATATCAATTTGCCCTTCCAGGATCCCGAGGTCCGCCAATTCAGTATGAAATTTTTTTAGAAGAATGCGGGCCTCGCACCCGGCAATGACCAGGCGATTAAGGCCCTTTTCCTGGACCAGGGATCGGATCCGGTTGATCCCCGGAGCGGTGCAGGACAGGGGCAGGATCTCAACTTGTTCGACTAAGGAGTTTTTCGTCAATTCCTCTTTCAGTCGGGGCAGATCAACCCAAGGATCGATCCGTCCGTCGCACTGGCAGAGAAAGATCCCGATATTTTTATTATTTTCCATGCTTCAGACCTCCTTTGGCCGGATGGGAATGGTCGGCATTGGCCTGACCCAGTGTGCGTATGCTGTCCAGGCGGGTTCGCATGGCCCCGGTGGGACAGACGCTGACACAGGAGCCGCAGGCCACGCAAGCTTCAGACAGTTTTCCGTAGGGCGCCCCGATCTTCTTATGGACCCCCCGGCCCATGGTGGTGATGGCCGAAACCCCGACCACCTCCCGGCAGACTCGGGTGCACAAACCGCAGACCATGCACTGCTCTTCCGGGTTCTTGATGGTAAACCGGGTAGTGAGGACGCCATATTCGGCGGCCAATTCCTGCAGTTCCTTGCTGGCCGGGCACTCGGCCAGCAGCATCTCCAGGATCCAGCGGCGGACATTAAGGACCCGGTCACTGTCGGTCAAGACCGTTAACCCGGATTGCACCGGATACATGCAGGAAATAACGATCTTGGACCAGTCGCCTTCTCGAACTTCCACGACACACATGCGGCAGGCCCCGCTGGGGGCGACGGACTCGTGGTAGCAGAGGGTGGGGATATGGATGCCGTATTGTTTGGCCGTCTCCAGAATGGTCCAACCTTCCTGGGCCTCCACTTCCAGTTCATTTATTTTCAAGGGTATCATCGATCGGGCCTCCTTCACTAAAATACTTTAAGGGCATCGAATCTACAGGATTCCGGACGCCTCAATCGCCTAAATCGCACCGCAGGCACCGTTTGGCTTCATTGCGGCAGTCTTCCGCCGACAAGCCCAATTCCACCAGCCGGAAATTTTGGATCCGCTGGGGCACTTCTTCTTCCGGCATTTTCGGCCGGACCAGACTTTGGCCCTCTTCCTCACTCCCCATCAGCGGATCGATCCGCCGTCTGGGCGTAGGTATTTTCACTTGGTCTTCATAGGGTTCGCCCTGCAGATAACGATGGATGGATCGCGCCGCCCGTTTGCCGGCGGCAACAGCTTCCACCACGGTCGCCGGGCCGGTCACGTTGTCCCCCCCGGCAAAGACGCCGGGAAGGTTGGTGGACAAATGGATGGGATGCACCTCCACCAAACCCCGGGTTGAAAATTGCAGGGTCTTCCCCTCCAGGCTTAACGGCAGGGGTTCAGGGGCCTGCCCGATGGCCTTGATCAGTCCGTCCAGGGGCAGGATCGTTTCGGAACCCGGCCTCGGTACCGGACGCCTTCTCCCCGAAGCGTCCGGTTCACCCAGTTCCATGGTCAGACAGATTACCCCGGTAACGCCCTGATCATCGCCCAATATTTCCACCGGCTGGGTAAGGTAGCGGATGTCGACCCCCTCTTCCCGGGCCTGGGCGATTTCTTCGGGGTAGGCCGGCATCTCCGCTTCGGTGCGGCGGTACAGCACTGTGACCCGGCTTCCCAGGCGCAAGGCGGTGCGGGCAGCATCCATGGCCACGTTTCCGCCGCCGACCACGGCCACGTTCCGGCCCGGATGCACCTTTTCGCCCAGGGCGACCTGCCTCAGGAATTCCACCCCGGAAAATACCCCGGGTCGTTCCTCGCCGCTGATCCCTAAACGGACTTCCTGATGGGCGCCGGCGGCCAGCAGGAAGGCCTGATACCCCTCCGCTTTCAAGGCATCCAGGTTTAGCCCGTTCCCGACAGCCGTCCGGGTCTTGAACTGTACCCCCAGTCGGCCGATCGCCTGGATATCAAAATCCAGCACCTCCTGGGGCAGTCGGTAATCGGGAATGCCCACGCGAAGCATGCCGCCCAACACCGGCAGGGCTTCAAAGACGGTTACCGGATAGCCTTCCCGGGCCAGGTAATAAGCAGCCGACAGGCCGGCCGGCCCGGAGCCGATAATGGCGACCTTCTGGGGGCGGGAAATGTTCGCCTGAGGCCCGCCTTCCCCCTGCTCCCGGACAAAATCGGAAACAAATCGTTTTAACGACTTGATGGAAATGGGCTGGTCCCCTTCCCCCCGGCGGCACTGGATTTCACAGGGGGCCGGGCAGACATACCCGCAGACGGACGGCAGCGGGTTGTCCTCCCGGATCAGATCCAGGGCCTCCGCGTAGCGCCCTTCTCCGATCAGGGCCACGTAGCTGGGCACGTCGATCCCCGCCGGGCAGGCGAACTGGCAGGGGGCGGGAGAAAGCCGTTTGCAGACTCCGGCCGGACAGCGCTTTTCCAAAATATGGGCTAAGTATTCGTCCCGGAAATACCGGACGGTGGTCAAGACCGGATTGGGAGCGCTTCCCCCCAAGGCGCAGAGGGAGCCGTCCTTGATGGCCTGGGCCAGGCTGTTCAAATCCTCCAGGTCCTGTTCCGTGCCCTGGCCCCGGCTAAAGGCATCGAGCATCTCCCGCATCCGGGTCAGGCCCAGCCGGCAGGGCATGCATTTCCCGCAGGATTCCTCTTCCAGAAACCGGAGAAAATACCGGGCGATATCCACCACGCAATCCCGGTGGTCCATGACAATCATCCCCCCGGAGCCCATCATGGACCCCACCTTGGTCAGGGAATCATAGTCGACCGCCACGTCTTTCAGGGAATAAGGGATACACCCTCCGGAAGGTCCGCCGGTTTGTACTGCCTTGAAGGGCATCCCGCCGGGCACCCCGCCGCCGATATCTTCGATGATTTTCCAGAGAGGAATGCCCATGGGGACTTCCACCAGGCCGATGTTATTGACCTTGCCCACCAGCGAAAAAACCTTGGTCCCCGTGCTGTGAGGTACCCCGATAGCGGCATACCAGTCAGCCCCCTTTTCGATAATCAAAGGGACGTTGGCCCAGGTCTCCACATTATTTAGAACCGTTGGTTTCCCCCAGAGGCCCTCTTCCACCGATCGAACATATTTGGGTCGAGGTTCCCCGGCCTTGCCCTCCAGGGAGGCAAAAAGGGCCGTGGATTCCCCGCAGACAAAGGCCCCGGCCCCGCGATTGATCTGGATATCAAAGGAAAAATCGGTTCCCAGAATATTCTCTCCCAGGAGCCCCAGGGAACGGGCCTGATCCATGGCGATGGTCAGGTGTTTGATGGCAACAGGGTATTCGGCCCGGACATAGATGTATCCCTGGCGGCACCCCAGGGCAAAGGCCCCGATAATCATCCCCTCCAGGACCGCATGGGGATCGCCTTCCATAATCGTTCGGTCCATGAAGGCCCCGGGGTCGCCTTCATCTCCATTGCAGACCACGTAAACCGGCCCGCCCCGCTTTTTAAAGGCCGTCATAGCGCTCCGCCATTTTCGGCCGGTGGGGAAGCCTGCCCCGCCGCGCCCTCGCAGCCCGGACTGTTCCACTGACTTGATCACTTCATCGGGGGTCATGATCTTCAGGGCCTTGGCCAGGGCCTGATACCCCCCACGGGCAATGGTGTCCCTAATATCTATGGGATCCACCTTGCCGATGTTTCTAAGAACAATCCGCTCCTGGTTCTTATAAAAAGGGATTTCGGTTTCCAGGGATATATGTTCCTCGGTTTGAGATTGTTGGTAAAGCAGGCGCCTCACCGGTTTTCCTTCAATCAGGGAAGTCTGAACGATCTCTTCGGCGTCATTCGCCGCCACCCGTTGATAAAACAGCCCGGCCGGTCGAACAATAACCAGCGGCCCCCGGGAACAGAAGCCATGGCACCCGGTGGTTTTAATTCCGGGCATCACTTTGGCCTTGATCTTATGATCGGCGATGGCCTCTCGCAAAGCCTCAGAAACCTTGGGACTGCCGTTGGCCAGACAGCCGGTACCGTGGCACACAATAACCAAAGGCCGATCGGGATCCTGTTCGGCCAAAATCTCCTCTTGATAGACCTTCAATTCCCCAGGGGATCGAATGACCCGTTGATCTATTTTTTCTGCAGCACTTGCCCGCACCATAGTTTTTTTCTCCTTGAGCTTTATTCGGTCGAAAGCTCGTCAATATTTTTCAAAAGCTTACGGGTAGTTACGTTGGGGAAGTATTCCTCGTCAACCACCGCTACCGGTGCCAAGGCGCAAGCCCCTAAACAGTTGACCGTCTCCAGAGTAAACTTCAAGTCCTTGGTGGTTTGCCCGGCCTTAATACCCAATCTGCGTTCCGCCTGTTCCACGATCCTCGGTCCGCCCTTAAGATGGCAGGCGGTCCCCAGGCAAACCCGGATTCCATGCTCTCCCTTCGGTTCCAGACTGAAGGACTGGTAGAAGGTAGCTACGGCATAGGCCTGGGTCAGCGGCACCCCGACATGGTCGCAAACCAGGTTCATGGCCTCGGGAGAGATGTAATTGTAAGCACTCTGGATATCCTGAAGTAAAAAAATAAGATATTCCGGCCGGCCGGGATACCGCTCTAAGATATCATCTATTACTGTGATTTGATCTTGACTCACCCTATACCTCCTGGCATTTGGTTTATTTCAAACAAGTTTCTCGATTTCAGATAAAGCAATAGCCGTGCCTAGAAATATAACCAATTTAATTAATTATAAAAAATTAGATTTTCGATGTTTCTGGATAGGGAAAAATACAATAATGTTTCAATTTAAGAAATATACCATTGGAGCGATAATAAATCTATTAATTAATTCAAATCGTTATCAATAATTAAATGATCGGAACAAAATGAAACACATGAAACAGACTGAAACAATTCAATTGATATCCAACATTTTCATTTTTCTCCAGAGAGAAGTCCGGCTTATTCCCAGGATGGTGGCTGCTTCCAGACGCCGCCCTCCAGCCCGCTCCAGGGCCTCGTGGAGGAGATTTCTTTCCAGTTCTTTGGCTTTTCGGGGGGACCCGGCCAGACCAATCTCCGGGAGACGTTCACGCATCAATTCGTCCAAGGCCGGAAGATTGCTGGGGAAAATGACTGGTCCTTTGACAAAGATAAAAGCATATTCCAACATCCGCTCCAGTTCGCGCACATTCCCCGGCCAGGAATAGTTTATAAATTGACGCATCACTTTGGGATCCAGACCGCGCACGGCCTTCTTATGTTTTTTGTTGAGGCGGGACAGGAAATGTTCCACCAGCAAGGGAATATCTTCCGGCCTTTCACGCAACGGCGGCAGAGTGATGGGGACCGTGCGCAGGCGGTAGAAGAGGTCCTCCCGGAAACTTCCGTCCCCCAAGGCCTTGACCAGATCGCGGTTGGTGGCGCTGATAATCCGGGCCTGCATGGGGATCAGCCGGGTACCGCCCACCCGTTCGAAAACCCGCTGCTCCAGCACCCGAAGGAGCTTGACCTGCAGTTCGGGTTTTAATTCGCCGATCTCATCCAAAAACAGGGTGCCGCTGCGGGCCAATTCAAAACGACCCACCTTGGATCGAATGGCGCCGGTGAAAGCAGCTTTCTCGTGTCCGAAGAGTTCGGATTCCAGCAGCGACTCCGCCAGGGCCGAACAATTCACGGCCACGAACGGTCCTTCCTGAAAAGGGGAGTGATGGTGTATAGCCCGGGCCACCAGTTCCTTGCCGGTGCCGCTTTCTCCCTGGATTAAGACATTGGCATCACTGGCCGCCACATCCGGCAGGATCCGGAAAAACCGTTGCATGGACTGGCTGCGGCCGATAATGGCGGAACAGGGATATTGCGCGGGGGATAAATCCTGGGGTTCTTCCAGATGGGTAATCAGACGAAAGGTCTCCACCGCCCCGATGACCCCTCCGCTTCTATCCCGGACCACGTTGGTATTGACCAGAACCGGAAGCTTGGCGCCGCTCTTATCCAACATGCGCACATCCTGGTCAAAGATAGTGATCCCATTTTCCAGGCTCGTCCGTAAAGGGCAGGCTTCCTTGCAGACGTCCGAGCGAAAAATGTCCCAGCAATACCGCCCCAGAACTTCATTCCGCCTATAGCCGGTGATTTTTTCAGCGGTCTGGTTAAAAGAGGTGATCCGCCAGCGGGTATTGATGGTAAAAATTCCTTCGGCCAAATGCTCCAGGAGGCTTTCAGCACTCAAGAGGGGCATTCGAGGCAGGGAGGCCAGGGGATCCAGGCGATTTTGAAAGGTCAAGGGCGAGTAGTCGGCATCCAGAATGCTCAGAATGACACCGATCACCTGGTGATTGATCCCGATCAGGGGATCGACGGAATAATAGCAGTCAAAGGCCGTCCCCTGGGCATCCAAAGCCCGGGCTTCCAATCGATGGGCACCTTCTCCTTTCCCCAAGGCCTGATCGATCGCCGCCGACAATTTGGCCAGGTAG
>Ga0351868_1180_pt1 | contig 21846 bp, 23 predicted proteins | sample TotcelHFGM3001M9_FD_206778 | JGI IMG/M metagenome (GOLD analysis project Ga0351868, IMG submission 206778) | Enriched cells from coal bed in the Powder River Basin, Montana, United States - Total cells FGM rep2 HSBNCT.FGM.300.1.M9 ... | reverse complement strand
GGGCCGAATAGGAGCGCCCCGGCCACGGGCTTGGTGGCCAGGGAGGCCGCCACGGCCGCGCCGAACCAATCCTCGCATAAATAACCCGCCTCAACCAGGCGTCGTGTCATATCGTGCATGATACTCTCCAGATCATTCAATCCCCGCTGTCCCTAGCCCAAGCCTGGGCCGCTGATTGACGACAGTATTATTATATGGCCTGCAACTCCGGTCCACAAGCCGACGCCCACCCGACCATGGGTAAACAAGGGTGCGCTTTCCCGATTTGGTCATGCTTCACTGGATGTTTGCTTTAGGAATGAGCCTGTGAGGCAGGAACTGAAAATCAGGCCGGATGGAAACGTGACTACCAGAAATAACTCAAAACCTGGTAGTTTATCCAGATGATCCCGGCCACCAGGGCCAGAATCCCCAAACCCGCCAGGAATTTCAACATTCCCCCCCAGACTGGGTTTGGTTGTTTGTTCATGTTATCGGACAAAGTCTTCTCCTTGAATCAAAACCTGCTTCAACATATCCAAAACCGGCCCCCGGCGTCAACTCTTTACCCGGCTTGGGGGGTAATCATACTATGGCCAATTACAAACCCATGACAGTATGGCTCATTGCCAAAGTTAACTGAGGGGTTGCCCCGAGCTGAGAATAGCCATGGCAGTGAGTCTCGAAATTTGTTATGTTGCCACAATTTTGGAGCGAGGCCATTGCAAAAGGTCAAATATGGCCCGAGATCGCGGAAAGCGCGGAATCGCAACCAAAGGAATACTCTTATGTATTTCGAGGATTGCGAGCAACCCTGATTTTGCTGTTGGGTTCGTGGCGAGGTGTCAAAATGCTTAGCGAAACACGAAGTTGGACCGATTTTTGACCGCAGGCGTATCTCCTGATACATCGAGGTCAAAAATCGGGAAACGAGTGTTGCAGCAAGCAGTTTGGCACCGCAGTAGAAGACAACAGCAAAACCAGGGTTAGAACTTGACAAAGATATCGGGCCATTGAGGGCCTTTTGCGGGGGCCTCGAATGACGATCCCCAGAGGATGACATGTCTTTTTTTGCCTTGATTGGCATTGCCGTGGCTCTGGCCATGGATGCCTTTGCCGTGGCCCTGGCCACCGGGGTCAGCCTGCCCAGGGTGACCGGCCGCCACACCTTCCGCTTGGCCTGGCACTTCGGTTTGTTTCAGGCCATGATGCCGGTCCTGGGTTGGCTGGGGGGCCTGACCGTGCAGTCCTACATTGAAAACTATGACCATTGGCTGGCTTTTGTGCTCTTGGGTTTTGTGGGCGGCCGTATGATCGTCGAATCCCTGGGCCACCATCGGCAGGACGAAAAATCCACCGATCCCACCCGGGGCCTGACCCTGGTCATCCTGTCCGTGGCCACTAGCATCGATGCCCTGGCCGTGGGCCTGAGCCTGGCCATGCTCAAAATCACCATCTGGTTTCCGGCCGTGGTCATCGGACTGGTGGCCGCCGGCTTTACCGCCACGGGGCTCCATCTGGGACGGACCCTGGGACGGACTTCCCGCCTGGGAGCCTATGCCGAATTCGTGGGAGGCCTGGTGCTCCTGGGCATCGGCCTCAACATCCTCCGGGAACACGGCGCCCTGGATTGGCTGTTATAAGGGAGGCCCGCCAGGAAAAACCCCGGCCTGATTTCCGTTAACCATACAAAATCCCGGCCAAAACCCTCGCAACTCAAGCCAGCCAGACCGCCTCCAGAAAAGTGCCCGAATAATCCGCCACCACCCTGGGCCGGTTGTTTTCCAGGTCCCAGGACACGAAGCAGGTCATCATTTCCCGAAGCCCGCTGGATGCCACCCCCAATTTGTCCCCGGCCGACTCCAGGGCTGACCGCACTGTGGAAGTCACCAGGCGGTCGGTCTTGGTGCCGTCATTCATGGCTTTGAGAGCCGGAGCGGTTTGAAGCTGTTCCACGGCTTCCTCCCAGTGAATACCCGGCACCTTGCGCCGCAGCACATAGGCATTGCCGCGATTGCGTATGGCCAACAACGGAGGGTTGGTCAGCAATTTCGAGTTATAGGCCCGAGCCCCCTTGGCCTCCGCCGCCAGCCGGTTCAATAGCTCCTGCTTTTTCTCGATCTCCGGAATCATCCTGGCCTGAATGCGTTCGAAAATATACGGCTGGTCGTCTATGGTTATCTCCTTGAGACGGGTGGGATCGAATCCCAGATCCAAAAGATCCCCAATGGTCAGGGTGTCTTCCGGAGTCTTGTTTTGCTCGGCCAGCCAGGCCATCAGTCTGGGACGACGGTAATTGGGCAGGGCCTCGATTACCCGGGCCGGCTCTTCCATCAATTCCCGAGGCAATCTGGCCGCCAGACCGTTGTCCACACAGACCAGGCTGGGTTGATTGACCAGCTCCCTGGGAGCATAGGACTGCACAGCCTGCGCCGCCACGGCCGGATTCAGCATGATCTGCTCCAGGGACTCGCCGCCGGTGTAACCCAAAAGTTCCCCAATGCGGCGATGAAAAGCGATCAGCTTGGTCACGTACCTGGTGAACATGAAACGCATCAACGGCGTGGAACGCCCAGCCTGGAGGTCGGCCTCGAAGTAAACCAGCAAGGCCGAGTGCAGATCCTTGAACTCGGCAATGGTCTGCCGGACCATCTCCTCGTTATCCCTCATTTCAATGGTCGGACGCTTGCGCTGCAAATGGTGAATCAGTCGCAGCAGGGGCTCCTTGAGTTCGCGCTTGCTCAGGCGAGATGGCAGATACACCATGTAATTCTCATGGGACTCGAGCCCGATGATCCGATTGATCGGTTGCCAGCCATGTTTGAGATAGATGTCGTAGGTCGGATCATCCTCGGGAATGATGTTGTCCAAAAGGCCTACCGCCGATTTTTCCGTCAGAAAATCGGAAAAGTGGCTGATGATGCGATTTCCCAATCATTGCCGGCGAAAAGGAGCCATCACTTCCACGTAAACCAGGTAGTAGCAGGGCATGGGCTTGTTAAGGTACAGCATGTTGAGACGCCCCAAAGTCTGGCCCGTCCCGGCGCTGATTTCCAAAACCCGGAATATCTTGTGGCCCCCTTCCGGCTTCAGGCGGTCGATCTTGCTGCCCTGGGCGGTCTTGTCCACCAAATCCCACAGATCGTTGAACAGGTCCGCCATTAAAGGCGATTCCGGAGATCCCAGCCGCATGCCTTCGTCAATGAGGCTGATCAGCCCCAATCGTTCCTGCAGGTTCAACCTCTTTTTTTCCATCATCACCGGTGCACTTTCCGTCATGGCCACTCCTCGCACCTCGCTAAATAAAAGAAAAGGCGGAGTGTGCGCTCCGCCTTGTTTCCGATATGGTTTGCCGCCTCGCGCACTAGGGCATACCAATCCCTCCGCTAAAATAAAAATAATAGCCCCGGCGCAAAACGTATGTCAGACTGATTTTACTCATAGAGAAATTAGACTTCATGGCCGAGCGCTTGTCAATACTTATTTTAAGGGTTTCCGAAAACGACTTGAATCCCACCGGCCGAAGTTATATATTATGAGCAACAGGGCTTTTGCGCCCTGAGCCCCATCATTTCCAGGGAGGCCAGGCCATGTGCGAGTGCTGCGGCAAACCGTCCAATATTATTACCATCCAGAGCTTCGGCCCGGGTGGCGCAGGTGAAAAAACAACCTTGGAGCACCATACCCATCAGGGCCACAGCCGCCCCCATGATCACACTCATGAGCATGCCCACCAGCACCAGGGGCACACCCATTCCCACGACCATCCCCATTCCCACGATGACGGGCAGGAACACGACCATCATCACGACTAACCGCCCTTGACTAAAAGTCATCTCAAACCGACGAGATGGCCGGTCGCCGCCATGTGGCCAAACCGGCTCTAGGCCCGAATCAGGTTGCGGCCGCCTCTCTTGGCCCGATACAGGACCTGGTAGGCCCTCTGCAACAGGCTGTTCGGGGTATCATTCCCAACCATGACCGCCAGGCCGATTCGGACCGTGACCCCGGCCGGACCTGGGGCCTGTTGCTGGACTGTTGATAGACTTTTTTTCATCATGCGCAATGTGGCCGCCGGGCTATGGAATCGGTGGCCGCTTTGATCCCGAATTCCCCAAAATGCTTTTGAATGAAAAAGGTATGGCCTAGGCCTCGTAATCATCGATTGTTTTAATAACCGTGCGGTTTCGTCCTTGTCGCTTGGCTTCATACAAAGCGGCGTCAGCCACATGAAAAAGGGCCCCTGGTGATAACTGGGCTGGTAACGGCGGATTGAATTGCGCCACGCCCAGGCTGATCGTCACGTGAGGGGCCACATCCGAGCACTCGTGAGATATACCGCGCTGGGCCACAGCCGTCCTGATCCTTTCCGCGATATGGAAAGCCCCTTCAGTGGGCGTATCCGGCAAAATCACAACAAATTCCTCGCCGCCATATCGTGCGACGAAATCCCCCGGCCGTAAGGCCATTTCATGGATGATCTGCGCTACAGTGTGCAAACAAGTGTCTCCCCCCCCATGCCCATAATGGTCATTGTATTTTTTGAAATAATCGATATCGCACAAAATCAGCGACAGGGGCGTGTGGTTCCGAAGCATCTTTTTCCATTCGATATCGATATAGGCATCGTACGCACGCCGGTTGGCGATGCCGGTCAAGGCATCCATGGTCGAGAGCTGATAAAGCTTCTCATTGGCTTTTCTCAACTTTTCCTCGGTTGCGACGATTATTTCATACCTACGGGCGTTTTCGATGGGCAGTTCACAAATACCGGCAATGCTGAGAGCCAAGTTCAAATATTGCTCAAGATACTCGGGGAAAGCAACATCCTCTATTGAAATCAATGCCTTGGTTTCGCTACTCTGAACTATGGACATGACAAATCCCGCGCTCGATTGTCTATAACCACTGTCATCATGAAAATCATTCAGCCGGTTCTTGATGGTTTCTCTTTCCGAATCATCAACCAATATGTCCGGCCTGACCCAGAGCTGATCCGGCTTGCCATCTTGTATCCTCAGATAGCAAAGCCTTTTGGGCGCGAAAAGAAATCTATAGACATCAAGCATTGCTTCGACGGCTTCCGATTCGTTCACAATTCGGGCCAGGCTGGACAAAAGATCAATAGCCATGGCATACTGCGCCGATTGCCGTTGAATATGTTGGATTTCTGCGGCAGCCTTCCTCTGTTTAATCTCCATTTGGCGCTTCAGATACGTCCTAGCCAGAAGCAAACAGAGCGTGGATAATCCTGTGTAAATGATCTCAAGAGGTCTGTTCACATACGAGGCAAAGGTTTGTAAATTCGAGTAACTGTCTTCATCAACGCCGGTATCGAACAGAACAATGCCGGTTGTCGTTTCGGAAAACATTTCCCTGGCTGTTTCCTGGTTCAGCCCCAACCGTTCCATCTGATTGGGCCATTCAGTCAACCACCCTGGCGTCGTCAGATAGGCACCCTTTTCCAAACAACGATTGATCAAGACAGGATCGGCTACTAGATGAAAGCACTGCTCCAGCTTATGGATATGGAGGTCACGTCGGTTGGGAATCAAATTAGCCAGACTGTTCAGGCAGCATCCGCCGAAAATTTCGACATGTTCGACACCGCCACTAGAGGCCGTGAGCACGGATAGCTCTTCCCAGGAAAGCGGTGGTCGACCGCAACGACAAGGAAAGGCTATGATAACAGCATCATCCAGTTTTTCTGCCGCCAGGGCCTGTTGTGCCTCCCGTAAATAATGCTCACAAACAGCAAAGGCGATTCTAACGGCCATATATTTTTGTCTCATCAATAGGATATGAACCCCAACGGCGGACAGTCTCGCCAATCGCCAGAAGTGTCTCATCTGAAACTTGCCACGGAATCTCACCATGGTTGTCTGACAATATGAATCCTCCGCCCGGTCCCGCCTGAGCAATAGCCTCCCGCACTTTATTTTCCGTCTCCTCAGCCCTCCAGCGCCGCATTTCAATACCGTTTAAATTGCCCAGCACACTTATTTTTCCACGGCAGGCGGACTTGATTTCGGAGAGATTCTCCAGGCAGCTCACACCGACCATTGCAGTACCGGTTTCGATCACATCTCCGACAATCTGAAACGTCCGCCCGGAGGCCATGTGTGTGGCTGTGGGACCTTTAATCCGGCTGATCGTCCTTTTGGCTATTAAAAACCCCGTTTGCAAATATTGGGCTCTGGTAATTATGGTTGGTGAAGATACGGGATCGAAATAACAGATCGCCGTTGCACCTGCTTCCAACTGGGCATTGGCCCAGTCTACGCAGAAATCCTCATTTATCTGCATGAGCTGCGCAAATAGTTCCGGTCTTTCCATCATTAAATCCAAATATGGGCCAAAACCCATCTGCATCACCGGAACCGAGAAGGGAGAAATGGCCACGCCAATAATTGGGCAATCATCTCCAACGCGCGCCTTCATAAGTTTTATGGCGTCCAGAACCTTCTGCAGGCATGGGGTTTTTCTTATATCCGGAGCCTTGAGTGCTGTTATCATCTCGGCATTTCGAATAAAAGGTCGGTCGGTATTGGGTGGGCCGTCATCTACATAGATCACCTCACCCCCCCCAGGCTTCGATTTCGACAGGTGCGTAGAATAACCCGTATAGACAATCATGGCCGTATTTGGCCCGTAGGCGGAATTGCCCCTCGGCGACATGTTCGGCCTTGGAAAAGTAATCACGGATGGATAGCCCCAGCTCCTTGGCGCCATGCATGGTGAGCAGCAGAAATAAGGGGACTCTGTCCGGCTCCTGGTGGCCCAGCGTGGTGAGAACGCGTTGCCTGGAGGTCATGGTTTCCTTTTTCATGATAGACTCCCCATCAGCACCTGAATGATCTCGGTCACATCCGAGGCTGAAGCACCCATTGCATCAGCGTGGACATCCCGCCACAACTGAGTATCAAAAATAAAGGGAGCGCCACCGACAACTATTTTCACGTCCAGTAACTCTGCTTTGAGTTTGGCCGCGACTTCCCGGATGCGCAGAGCGGAGTGCAGCATGAGTGTGGAAATTAGAAGCACACGTATCTGATCGCTCTTCACCTTGCTGACGACTTCATCGACCGTGACACGTCCGTAATCCTTGATTTCAAACCCACCGGCGCGTAACACGGAATAGACAATCCGTTTACCGAGCAAATGATAATCTTCGAGAACGGCAATCGCCATGGGAGGCTGGTCTTTGCGTTGTGGATCGCCCGGTGGCAGAAGTCGGTCCACGAGTTCCTCACAAATGCGGCCGCTCATGTATACCTGGGACAGGGAGGTGTCTCCTCGCTCCCAACGCTCGCCAATGCTTCTGAGCGCCGCCACAATAACCCCATCGACAAGCTCCATTGCCGTCAACCGTCCTGCCGATTCGGTCACAAGCCTTCTCACCGCCAATCGATCAAGAGACAAAAGGGCTTTTTCAAACCGCTCGGAAATATCTGACATAGGTAACCCTCCGTGATCAATGTGCCGAAACCTTGGTTGTCAGCGCCGTTTGGAATAACCAGTTATGCCCCGTAAAAACCCCAATGGCCCTAAACGGACAGGCCTTTTGGAAAGGCATTAACATATTTCCCTGTAATATCTGTCGACTAAAAATAGCGTTACCATTCCAAATCCTCCCAATCCAATACAATTCAGCTAATTTGGGCCATGGCTGAACGCGGCCATGCAGTAGTGACCGAACGCAAAGGTCCAGGCAATGTGCACCACCTGCACCGAATTCTGGTCGAATAGGGGGATGCGGCCTTGACGAGCCGGCTGATGAACCAGTCTATTTAATAGCTGCCCCCTTTTTTAAAGTATAACTCTCTGGAATAGGTCGAACAAGTGTAAGCAAATATTACGTAGTGTCTGTACTCAAATGAGGTTTTTTCCAAGATCGAGGAAGGCGAAAAAACCGCAAGCATATGACTGATATTCTGCGGCGTATTTTTCGACCCTGGTTTTGCGGTCGGGTTCGTAGCGAGGCGCCGTAATGCTTAAATGAAACTATCTTTGGATGAAACTATCTTTGGACATCCATTTATTGGAATTTATTGGAATGACCAACCTACCAGCTCAGGCCCTGCTTTTGATCTCAATGCGAATGTTGGGTGTCTCTGGGTGTCCGTCTGAAATTTATACACCGGTCCAACCTTGGCGGGAACCTATCGGGGCAGAGCAATCCGTTGGCCAGGAAACTGTTTTTGATAAGTAAGTTGGAAAACTACTGGGGTTTCAGTGGCAGCAGGGTCCGCCGGAACCGTACTCCCGTTCATTGCTACGGACCAGACGATCCAGAAACCTTTCCACGAAATTCCGCGGTTTGAGATATTTGGCCGGGTTGCGCATGAACAGCGCCTGGCAGGCCAGGGAACAAAAAAAATAGGCCTGTCCCTTATAGTGCATCGAGGCCTTGGTCTGGTCGGGGTCCAGCTTCATCCGGCAGACCGGATCGATGACCGACTTTATGTTGCTGGCACTGATTTCCATGAAAGACCTCAGGTGAGGAGGTGGGCCGGGCGGTATCCGCCCGGCCCGGGGGGGCTTGGGGTGTGGAGGAGGTTAACGCCAGCAGTTGCCGGGTCCATTGCCCCGGCCGTAGCCGGGACCGAACCCTGGACGCAGGTCCGGATTGTTTTTTCTGAACTCCAGCTCAGCCGCCAGTCGTTTTTCAGCGAGATCGTTCTGTAACTTGTTTATTTCGGCCTGCAAAGCCTTGGCTTTGCCTTCATCCACTTGGGCAGCAGCCCACAAAGCCCGCATTTCCAGGTTTTTCTGATATAAATCAGCCAGTAATTGCGCATTGTCCTGCCGGAATTTGTCATCGGCGCCGCCCTGGCCAAAACCTTGTCCGTACCCGCCGCAACCGCGGCCGTAACCGGGGCCATAGGCATAGGCGCTGGCGCCCACAATCAGCAAACCCACAATTAGTAGTAAAGCCAAAACCGTTTTTTTAGTCATCGAGTCATTCCTCCTAAGCAGTCTCAATCTCAAACACTTGCCCCCTGTATGAGCAAGGGGCATGCCAGATACCGGCACGATTTTGAATTGTTATATATTAGACTGATTTAATTGATAATATTTATCACCAAGTCCACAAGGCGCCCTTGAACCGCCCCAGGTCATACTTTCAGGACTGGATGATAAATTTACACCTGGAGAGTAAATCGCCAAAAAATTAGACAACCGAGGGCCGGCCGCCAACCAGACACGCCAGGGATTGGACGCCTGGATAACCGAATTCGTCTAGTCAGCCCCTTGGAACCGTCACACCCCGGTCTCCAAGTCAGGGTCAGGCGGGAATATATCCGGTTCTTCCGAAACGGCCTCCGGCGGAGATATCAGGAAACGCCGGTAGTAGGCCAGCAGCAAAGCGCTGATGGGCAGAGCGATCAGCAGGCCCAACATCCCCAGCAATTTGCCCCAAATTGACAGCGACAGCATAATCATGGCCGGACTCAACCCCGTGGCCTCCCCCATCAACCTGGGCACCACCAGACCGTCCTGAATGGCCTGCACCACTACAAACACCAAGGCCGTCAGGCCCAGTATGGTCCAGATGCCCATTCCTGTTTCCAAGGCATGGATCATAGCCAGGGCCAAAGCCGGAGGCACCGCTATTAGTTGCAGGTACGGCACCATGTTCAATAGCCCCACGAACAACCCCAACAGGATGCCCAAGGGCAGCCCGATTATGGCAAAACCGATCGCGGTCAGCAAACCCGTTATGCCGGCCACCACCGCCTGAGCTCGGAAATATCGGTTCATGCCCTGATCGAAATCCTTGACAAAACCCACCACCAGGTCCCGATGAGTCGGCGGAATCAAGTTCTGCCAATTTTCCTTGATCTTACGGTAGTCCAATAGCAGAAAGACCAGATACAGACCGATCACGGACAGTCCCACCAGCCCCATCAGCACGGTGGTGGTCCCGGATATTAAACCCCAGACCCCGGGCAGCACCTTACGCAACACGGATTCAGCCAGCGTTCCGAAACGGTCGGTCTTGAAAAACTGCTGCACATCGTCCCGGCCGATATATTCCTTGACCGTTAGCCAGATATCCGGAGGCAGTATGCTGGCCGCCCGCTTGGCCAGTTCCGAATTGTTGACCAGATCGGACAGCACCTTACCCATCTGGCCTATTTCACTCACGATCATCGGGATCACCAGCAGCAGCACCAAGGCCAGCGCGCAAACCACCAAAAACAGGCTCAGGAATACCGCCGCCGTGTGGTTGGGCACCTTCCTCTGGACCCGTAGCACCAGCGGGTTGACCAGGTAGGCCATAAGCAGGGCCACGGCAAAGGGGATGAGCACGTCGCTTAGATATCCCAACAGCCAGACCAGCCCCCACAAAAGTCCGGCCGTCAGGGACAGACGGATGACGCGGTCAAAGGTATAGGGTCTCTTGTCCTGCAGCATGATTATCCCCTCGCTCGGATCCATGGTGTTACTGGAAAACCGGCCCATAATCGGCCGGAGCTGTTTGTTGTTGGGAATATACCAGAGGTCGAACCGTCAACGCAAATGGGCCGCCCATTTGACCAGGCGGCCCAGCCGTAAAACATTTCCAAGGATCGGTGCCCGCTATTATCGCCTCATCTGCCGGAAATGTTGAAAGTGCCGGTGGCCAGCTTTTCACCGCCGTACCATATTTCCACCGCATAATCCCCGCCGGGCCAGCCTTTGTTGGGTCGCTTCATCTTGCTGACCCCTTGCCCGCCCTTGCTGACCGGGATGCCGACCTTATCCTCCTTTAAAATCTCTTTGGTCTTGAGGTGAATCCATTTGACCAGAAAGGGCTCGCGGGTCACCGGGCCACTGTATTCAAAAACCGTAAACAGTTCCGGGTTACCCTGCACAAACCGGCGTTGATCAGCCGCCAGTTTGTACTTGCCGCTCAAACGGCTGCCGGTCCGGACCTTGTTCACCGTCACCTTCGGCCCATCCGCGGCGGCCTGGTCGGCCGCGTCCGCAACCGCCGCCTGGTCCACGACAAAGGTGCCGGTAATGGCGTCGGACTCCGCCCCCCGAGCCGCCAGGTCGGTCACCGGAATAATGGACCAGACAATATAAGCGTTGCTGTTATAAATGGCAAAAAAAGCCCCAACCCCATAGTCGGTCCCGTTGACATTCCAAGTGTAGGCCCCGGCCTGGCCCGGTATTCCGTTCAAAGAGTAATCTTCCAGCTTGGCCCTGGCGGACCTTTGCAACAGGTTGGTCTCAAAGGCGGATATGACCGCCTCCAGTCCGACCGCCGAATCCACCGCAAAGGCTCTGACCCGAACGGCAATCTTCTGGTCGGAACTGATAAAAGCGTAAACCTGGTCCGGCCCATCCAGATAGGTGCTGGCCACCCAGTTGTCGGGCACGTCTATTTTAAACCTGTATTTACTGTCGGAAAATGTTTTGGACAGTGCCGGTCCACAAAAAAGCATCGCCTGGAGCAGCAGCACCAACAGACAGAAAATCAACGCCTTCTTCATTCGCCTCACCTTTCCGTCTCCACCAAGCTAAGCGCCGGATTGTTTATTGGCGTCTGTCCACAAATGAGGATTTTTTTCCAAGCTCGAGGAGGACGATAAAAATAACCACAGGCATATTACATATATTCCGAGGATTATTTTTTGAGCCCGACAACGAGATTGGGAAAAAAGACCATTTATGGACAGTCACTCATCAGGCCGAGTGCTCCACCACCGTAGTCCGGTCGTAACCATCATCCGGGCATACCTCACCGGCCCGCCAAACCCCCTGGTCCCAATTCGGACAAGAACCCCGCTCAACCATCGCCCTGACCAGTCCGACCATGGCCGACCCGGCTCGACCACAATGGCATATTTTAGCATAACGCCTGGCAATGCAGGGGAAAATGCATCGGGCTTAATACATGGTTTGCCCCATGACCGTGGTCTGCTCCAGGGCGGCCTGGCCGGACAGAATGGAGTTGAGAAGATTTTCGGCCTCCACAAAGTCGGGATCCAGTTCAATGGCCTTTCGCAGCACTTCGCAGGCCGCTGCCGTATCACGCAGCCCGAGGTAGGAGCGGGCCATGTTATACAGAATGCGCTCGTCCTGGGGGTTGACTTTGACGGCCCGCTGGTAAATCTTGATGGAATCCTCGTACCGCTTCTGGCGACGATAGACAATGCCCAGTGAATTGAAAACATTGGGCGTGTCCGGATTGATTTCCAGGATCTTCAAAAAGGTCTCCTCGGCCTTTTCATCCTTGTTTTTTTCCAGATAGATTTCCGCGGCCTTTTGCAGGCACTCCCTGGACTCGGACATGGCCCCCAGTTTTTCATACACCTCGCCCATCATTTTGTACGCATCGGCAAAACTATTGTCCACCAAGGTCGCCTTGCGGAAAGCCATCACCGCTTCCTCGAAACGGCCCTGGGCGGTCCGAATGTATCCCAAATTGTAGTAGACCTCGGCATTTTCATAGACCTGGAGCACACGCTCGAACTGGTGCAGGGCCTGGTCGTATTCGCCTTGTTTCATCAAAGCCTGGCCTGCGGACATCAACTGCTTGGCGTCGGTTTTCTGAGCCGCCGCCTCCACCCGCATGGCCCCCTCCACTTTACGGAAAAAGGTTTCCCGGGTGAAAGGCCGGACCAGTACTTCAGTAACTCCCTCACGACCAGCCTGGAGCACCTGCTGCTTGCTTAGGCTGTCGGCTACAATTACAAAGGGGATGCCGAAATGACGACTGTCGGCGCGAACCAGCTTCAGCAAATCCAAACCGCTCATGCCTTCCTTGAGCTGCCAGGAGCTGAGGATCAGTGCGATGGTCTTTTCATAAACCCAGGCCCAGGCTTCCTGTCCGGTATCGGTCTGGAGAATCTCCTCCTGCCCCATATCGCGCAGAAAAGCCAATTGAATCCTGCTCTGGGTGGGATCACCATTGGCCAGAAGAGTTGCTTCCAAATTTTACATGCCCCCTAAAACGCTTTTATTTTCAGGCTACGGGAAATACCCCCCCGTAACCGCCCCACTTGCCCGGCAATCTATTGGTCGGCCCCCGATTGTAAGATGTGATTGATGTCATTGATCTGGCCCTCCGCCTTCACAAAGGCCTGCTTAATGATCTCAGGGGAAAGCCCCAAAGCGTCCCAGGCCTGGTCGTTGATGGCGGGAACCAGTTCCAGGCTCTGGTAGCCGATGCCGTAGGCTACCGCCATGACATCCGCCAGATGCACCACCGCAGCATCCAATATCTCTCGGGCCTTTTCCGGATGGTGGTGGAAACGGACCATGCTTATCAAACTCTCCGGCATCTTCCATTCCTGCAGGAGCCGCCCTCCCACCGCCCCATGATCGTATCCGAAAACCTCTTTTTCGGCCTCATGCATATCCCTGGGACCGGACTGGGCCAGAACCATGGCCCGGCAGGAAGCCAGGGGAGCTTTCTGATACAATACCAACCTGCCGATATCATGCAACAGGCCGGCCACAAAAAATCGCTCCACCGCCCGAATGCCCTTCCGGCCGGCCAGTATCCTGGCAAATACCCCGCAGGTTATGGAATGCCGCCAAAAAGACTGCATATCGACCAGTTGCGGTGGAATATTCTTGAAATGATTGACAACGGAAATGCCCAGAGCCAATGACGACAACTCATTGGTGCCCACCAGGGCAATGGCCCTGGGTATATTGTCCACCTTCGAAGCCAATCCGTAATAGGCGCTGTTTACCAGCCTGAGCAGGCGAGCCGCCAAACTTGTATCCGTGCTCACCACCTCCGCCAAATCGGTGGCCGAACTTTGGGGATTCTCCAAGACTTGTGTAATGCGGTAAAAAATGTCGGGAAAGGACAGAAGCTGCACCTCTTCGGCCAACAGCTTGCTCAACGCCGGAACCCCGTTTTCCTCCTTCGCCGATTCAGCCAGGGGCGCTATTTCCTCCGGAACAAACGGCGTGAGATAATGCATGACTTGGCCTATAGCCAGTTCCCGAGCCGTCTTGCGGATGGTTACGCGGCAGAGTTCCCGAGCCGGCGGGTACTGGGCATTGTTCAGGACAAAAAAAGGAATGACCTGTTTCCTGGCCCTTTGGATGATTCGAGTATCAATCCTCCCGTTATCGTTATCCTTGATTCCGTTGTTCTTTTCCGCAGACACCTACCACCCGCTCCCCGTCACAGGTTGTTAATGGAATCCATTTTCCCGTCGGCGGCTACCTTCCTTCTGAAATTACCGCGCTGGGCCGGCATTTCCAGAAAATCCTCTTCGTCATCAACGGCCAGTATGTCGATGGGCAACATGGCCACGCTTCCCCTCAGGTTGTCGCGGAACCGACATCTCCGGCAGGCAGGACCGGCCGGCGAGGTATGGTCACACGAAAGGTGGAGCCTTTACCAAGTCGACTATGCACTTCAATGCAACCCCCAAGTTTTTCAACAATGCCGCGGGACACGGACAGGCCCAGCCCGGTACCCTGGCCCGGGGCTTTGGTGCTGAAGAACGGCTCGAAGATGCGCTCCATATTTTCCTTGGGAATTCCAGGCCCGTTATCTTCCACGATGACGACCGCCTGTTCGTGGTCGCCGCCGACCCAGATTTCAACCTTGCCCCCGGATTCCACCGCCTGCAAGCCATTGGTGACCAGGTTGATCAGCACCTGCCTGATCTGATATGGGTCGCTCCAAATCCTGGTCAGGTCGGTATCCGTGGACAGCCCCACCTGGGCATCGGCGCTGGAAGCGGTTTTCCTGGTCAGTTCCACTACCTCGGCAGCAACCTCGGCCAGATCGAATTCCTCCACCATGGACTCGCTTTGCCGGGCAAAAGTAAGCAACTGGTGGGTGATGCGTTTGGCGCGCTCCACACTGCTTTCTATCTTGCCCACTGCCAGATTGATGCGATCCAACAATTCAGGCGTCAGACCGACCTCCTTGGCCATGCGGCTTTTCAACCACCCCGCAGACTCGGAAATAATAGCCAACGGATTATTGATTTCATGGGCCACTCCGGCGGCCAAAGTTCCCAATGAAGCCAACCTCTCCGCGGAACTCATGCGCGATTCCATGGCCACCCTGAATTCCGCCTCCCTGCTCTGTTCGTCCTCACGCCTGATTTTGTCAAAGGCATGCTTTATTTTACCGGCCAGGTGTTCCAGTTCCACCGGTTTACTCAGGTAATCGAAGGCCCCGGCCTTCATCCCAATCACCCCATCCGCGGCGCTGGCCTGCCCGGTCAACAGAATCACCTCGGTTTTCGGATACTCCTCCTTGATCCTGGGCAACGTCTCCAAACCGCCCATGACCGGCATTTTGACGTCCATGACCACTACATCCACCGGCTCATTCTGGAGGTGACGCAAAGCCTCCAGGCCATCGGCCGCCTCCCTCACCAGAAAACCCCGGCGGATCAATCGCCTGGAAATAGGGCTCCTGAAATCGGCCTCATCGTCCACCAACAGGACTCTGACCTGGCAATCGCTTTCCACCATAAACCTATTCTCCAAAGTCCGGACTGCGGCCGGATGCTGCTTCCGCCTTTAATCCCGGTCGCTGTCGAGGTCTTCCACCGCGACACCGAATATGCGGGCCAGTCCAAAACCTCCGGCTCGCCGCAGGGCCAACCGATACCTTTGCCAAACACAATGTTTACTTAAATGAGACGCCGCACCGTGAACCCAAATCCAAAATACGGGTCTGGTTGAACCGTCTCAGGCCTGGTTCGGAACCCCATGGGCCTCCTTGATCTTGTTCACCAAGTCGCCCAAATCGCAGGGCTTGGTCAGATAGTCAAAAGCCCCGGCGCATAGCCCTTCCCTGGCGGCCTCCTCCGATCCGTGACCGGTCAGAATTATCACTGCCAAAGACGAGTCCATCCGCTTCAGTATCTTCAAAACCTCGAGGCCGTCCATTTCATCCATCTTCAAATCGACCACCGCCACGTCAAATACATTTTTCCGGGCGGCTTGTACGGCCGACCGGCCGTTGTCGCAAGCCACCACGTCCATCCCGCGGTGGGATAGCCTCTTCTTCAACACCTCCAGATACCCGACTTCGTCGTCGACCAGTAAAAGCCTGATGTTCCGGCCGTCGGTCATGCCGCCTTTAGTCCCCGCGACGATTGACGATGGCCCAGGCCCGGGCCTCCTGAATTCTAGCCTCGTGGGCCGCCTTCTTGGCTGCCGCGTCATTGACCTTGGCGGTCAGTAATTCCATTTCCGCCGGCTTGGTCAGAAAATCATAAGCCCCGCGTTTCATGCCGTCAATGGCCGCCTCTATGGTGCCGTGGCCGGTCAGCATAATCACTTCCACCAATGGAAATTTGGCCTTGATGTGCGCCAGGGCTTCCTGACCGTCCATACCCGGCATTTTAACATCCAAAATGACCACCTCGACCCTGGCGCCATCTTCCTTGCCAAGCTTGTCCAAGGCATCCGGCCCGCTGAAGGCCGTCAAAACAGTGAATCCTCTTTTGGCCAGCCTCTTGGTCATGGCCTCCACAAAAGGCACTTCATCGTCCACAAGCATGATTGTCGGTCCGGTCATAGCTACTCCTCCAAATGTTTCATACCGCCGAACAAGACTCATCGGTCGGGCTTTTTTCTATGGGCAGGCGCACGGTAAAAACCGTGCCTACTCCGATTTTACTGTCCACACTGATCTCGCCCCCAAGTTTGTTGACGATCCCATAGCAGATCGATAACCCCAAACCAGTGCCCTGACCCACCGGTTTGGTAGTGAAAAACGGATCGAAAATCTTGGTCAGAATGGCTTCGGGTATGCCCTGCCCCGTATCGGCCACCTCTACCACTACTGCGTCACCGTCCTGCCTGGTGGTCAAGGTCACCGTGCCGCCCCCGGCATCGATGGCATCCACGGCATTGTTGACCAGGTTGAGCAAAACCTGCTGCATCTCTGAAGGAGAGGCGGCGATGGGTGGCAATCCCGGGGTCAGGTTGGATTCTATCTTCACGCTGGCATAGCGGCTCTTCTGCTTGAGCAGCCCCACCACGTCCTCCATCAGGCCGTTGATACCCACCGAGGTGATACGGGGGTCCGTCTTGCGGGCGAAAAACAACAGCTTGTGGGTGATTTCCTTGCACCTGGCCCCCTGAGTCCTGATCTGGGCCAGGGAACGCTTGAATTCCCCCAGAGTCTCCGCTGAACTCGGATCTTCATCGGCCAGCAGATCCTCTATCCACCCCGCCTCCTCCACCATAATGGCCACCGGATTGTTTATTTCATGGGCAATGCCCGCCGCCAGTTCTCCAATGGAAGCCAGACGGCCGGTCTCAATGACCTTCTCGTTCATGGCCTGCTTCTCCTCGTCCACCTGGGCAATGCGCTGGATCAGACGCCTGGTCAGAAGCACTGCCACCACTACCACAATCCCGGCCGAAATAAAGATCACCACCAGGGCCAAATACTGGGCCATATGCAGATCGAAGAAAGCATCGTCCTTCTCCTGCTGGCAGCACAACACCCATTGCCCGCCTTTGAGGGGCGCCATGGCCACGATGGCCTCGTGTCCGGCGGCATCGATTGTTTCACTGATGCTGATCCGGCTGCGGGTGTTTTGCCCGGACAGGAAAGTCACGTAAGGCTCCTGGTGAAGCATGACCTCATAGCGAGGCTTGGTCTGCAGTTTTCCTTCAATGTTCAGGATAAAGGCAAACCCGGTCTTGCCTATCACCAGATTCTCCACCAGGGAATTAAAAGCCTCGAAATCGATCGTCGCCCGCAGAATCCATTGACGGCCTTCCCAGGACTGCCGGGTGGCAATAATAAAGTGAGGTGAGCCGCGCAGGCCGGTAAAAACATTGCTGATCACATACTCGCTCCTGGCCGCCTCCTTGAACCAAGCCGCTTCCGCATAGTTGGCCAGCATCAGGTTGTAAGGCCCGGCGTAAGCCACCTGGATGCCGTCCGAACTGACCAGACCCAAATCCACGTAAACCCCGCCGTACTCCTCCCGCAGCAGACTGAGCTTCCGGCTCAAAGCGCCGCCCTCGTCACCGATGACAAAACCCATGTCCGTGGTGACCACCGTGGAAAAATCCAGGGACCGGGCCAGAACACGGATGTCACCCAAACGATCAGTCAGGAAACTGTCTATATTTTGACTGTGTTTCTCCGCCAGTTCCCCTAAATGAGCCAACACCTTCTTCTGGTACGCGGTGCTGAACCGCTCCAATATGATGCCGCTGGTCAGGAGCAGGGGAACCAAAGCCACACCCATCACGATCAGGATGATATTGCGACCCAGGGCATGGTAATACTTGGAGTCTCTCGGTTTAGTTTTGGTCATGCTCCATCGTCCCCAACGCCACGAACAGCTTTCGAATTGAAAAACCTGTCAACACCTTCTGGTGTGATGCAACCCGCCACCCATTTACGCACTTGGCCTGAATCCCCAAACTGAAACGTTTCCATCTTAGCAGATGACAAGGAAAAAAAGAATGGTCCCGCCAAATTTAAAGATTTTTTTCACAATCAAATCCGCATATTTATTTTATCCAAATAGCAATATTCCCGGCCTGAAGCTGCCGTGAATGCCCGGGCCCGTTTATTGATCACCACGCCCGTGGTCACCGGCCCGATCTCCATCCTTGGAATCAGTCGGCCTGCAGGGTTCTGAAGGGCGAACGCTTGCGGGAATACGTGGGCGCGGCCGATGAGTCGGCACCCAGCAGTTTGACCAGTTGCTCCATGTTTTCACGACGGCCCACGGCTATCAGGGTGTCCCCCACCTTGAACCTGGCCTGGGCGGACGGGTTGAATATCATGTCTCCGTCCTGGGGCTTTATGGCTATGATGATCAGGTCGAGATCCCGCCGGATATTCGACTCCAGCAGGGTGACATCCTTGAGTTTGGATTCGGGCGTGACCAGGATTTCTTCCATGGACAGATTCATGCCTGCCCCGTGCACCGTGGACTCCAGGAAGTCGGCCACGGCCGGTCTGAGCAGGGCTTGAGCCATCTTGCGGGCGCCGATCAGATAGGGTGAAATAACCCGGTCCGCCCCGGCGTCGGTAAGTTTTTTAATGGACCGCTCCTGGCTGGCCCGGGATAGAATGAACAGGTCCGGATTAAGGGACCGGGCCGTCAGAACTATGTACAAGTTGTCGGCATCCGAACTGACCGCGGAAATCAAACCGGCCGCTCTCTGGATACCGGCGTAAACCAGGTTGTCCTCGTCCGAAGCGTCCCCGCGAATGTAAACACGGCCGTCCTTCTCCAACTGGTCCAGAACCTCGACGCTGTTTTCCACCACCAACAACGGCAGCTTCTTGGCGGAGATTTCCCGGGCGATCATCTGCCCAATGCGTCCGTACCCACATAGAATGTAGTGATTCTTTATTTTTTTTATCTGAGATTCCAACATTCTCCTCCCTAACACCCTCTGCAGGCTCCCTTCCACCATGGCCCGGGTGAATTGACCGATCAGGTAAGCCATGTTGCCCACGCCAAAAACGATAATGAATATGGTAAAAACACGCCCGGCCGGACCCAGGGGCTTGATTTCGCCGTACCCGATGGTGGCCACGGTGATAATGGTCATGTAAAGGGATTCCAGCAGGGACCAACCCTCCAGCAAACTGTACCCCGCCGTCCCCACCAGGATTATGGCCAGTCCCAGTATTGCGGAAAAGATGAAGTTCCTGCTCTGACTCGGCATGTCGGATCACCCTTGGCCCAGCCTCACGGCCGGATTCGGCGGAAGTCTCCTTAAACCGGATGCACATGTACAATTTACCTGCAAACGGGCGTCCGCAGTAACGGCTGATAGTAAGCTGTGACAGTATATCCTGGCAAGAGTTTTATACCGGCCGGTGTAATCGTTCAGTCGGCAGGGGGAAGATAGGTCCAAGCCTGACCACAAGTCACCACAAAAAAGGAATTTGACCCAACAACGGGCACGGCGTCAACATGCAACCACAGTCATCTCGGCATTTTCAAGGATTACACTTCGAGCCTGATTTTTGTCCGCCTCCAGCGGAAAGAGAATGGGCCGAATAACTATTTAGTGTCTATCCACAAATGAGGATTTTTTTTCCAAGATCAAGGAGGGCGATAAAAATAACCACAGGCATATTCCCTATATTCCGAGGATTATTTTTTGAGCCCGACAACGAGATTGGGAAAAAAGACCATTTGTGGACAGACACTATTTAGTGTCTATCCACAAATGAGGATTTTTTTCCAAGATCAAGGAGGGCGATAAAAATAACCACAGGCATATTCCCTATATTCCGAGGATTATTTTTTGAGCCCGACAACGAAATTGGGAAAAAAGACCATTTGTGGACAGACACTATTTGAGATGGCTGGTAATGGATTTGGTTCATAGGACGGCTCGACCCCCGAGTCCAACCATGGTCTATCAAAGGCCCGTCAATCCAAGAGCAACTGTTCCTGGGGCAGCAGGTCCACCAGCTTCTGCAGTTGACCGGTGGTAAAACCGATCCTCTTCAACCTCTGTCCGGTTTTGCTGGTATCCATGTGCTCCAATTCCAGGCCGACTCGAAACCGGGACATAAGTAAATCAGCCCAGTATACCAGGTGAGTCAACTCCTGGTGCTCGCCGGCCTCCTCCGGGAAATGGTGATGGGTAATGGCGGTCACCAGGCTCGCCGGCAGCTCCCAGGCCCGAGCCAAACGCCCACCCAACTCGGCATGATTGATGCCGAATTTGGCCTTTTCGGCCTGAAGCAGGCTTTCTCCCTCCAATTGCGTCCGCCTATAAAAGAATTGTGGGGCTTGAGCCAGATACTGATCCAAGCCGACTTTGCCGACATCATGCAAAAGACCGGCCGTATAAGCCAGATCCTCCCGTACCAATCCGGTAACCCGGGCCAGCTCACCGGCGGCCTGAGCCGTCCCCACGGAGTGTCGATACAGGCCTCCCTTGCACATCGAATAACCACGGCTGTTCTGAGGGAAAAACCTTTCCACCGCCGCTGAAACCGCCAGTTGGAGCAGATTCCGTTCCCCTAGGACCGCCAAAGCCCGGTCGATCGAATCCACCGGATCGAACCCACGAAAAAAAGACGAGTTGGCCATGTTCAGAACCTTGGCGCTAAGCGTCTGGTCCTGCCTGATCACCCTGGCCACTTCCTCATAGTTGTATTCTGAATCATTGAGCATCCGAATGACTCTCAAGGCCAGTTGCGGAATGGGCTGCAATTCCTGTCTGGCCAAGCTGTCTTCCTGCCAAGTGCTGACCGCTGCGGTTTCGGCCTCGCCCAGCACATCCGTCAGGGGCACTATCTCGGTCTTCCAATTGGTCAGGTCCAGGCTCAGCCGGCAGGTGAAAAAACCACCGGTTTCGGACTGGGCCACCGGAATGCCATGGGCCTTCAATATGGTTTCCACCTTCTCCGTATTGCGCCCGCCTATATCCAGATTCAGGTCCAGGGAGGACAGCCGGCCAACCAGGGCCCCGCCGGCCACGCAGGCTTGCAGCCTCTTGTGGACAGCCCCGGCCCGGCAAAGCTCGCTTATGAAAAGCGGCAGCCCGGTGCTGGCGTACCGGGCCGGGTATAACTCTTCGTTCAGCGCGCTGGATTCCGGCAGCAGTAGGTGGATAAGCCCCCCCACCTGGGCTTGAGGATCACAAAGAGTGACCCCCACGCACGTCCCCAAAAAAGCTTCCAGGATCAGATTGGCTCTCCCGGATATACGAAAACTGCCGGTAGGTATGGACTCCCTTGGCGGATGAAACTGCATGTTTTACTCAGTCTTCCTTGTTCTAAAAACCATGTCCAGGACAATATCCAAAACCAGCCCGACCCGATTCGGCATTTCTCGCCGGCCCCACGGTTGGGCTGAGAAACCGGAGGCCCTGACTTGCCCGAGCTTTTACAGACCGTTGAGTCAGATAGTACCCGTTATGTCGAAATCC
>Ga0351868_1117_pt4 | contig 23362 bp, 14 predicted proteins | sample TotcelHFGM3001M9_FD_206778 | JGI IMG/M metagenome (GOLD analysis project Ga0351868, IMG submission 206778) | Enriched cells from coal bed in the Powder River Basin, Montana, United States - Total cells FGM rep2 HSBNCT.FGM.300.1.M9 ... | reverse complement strand
GGTGCAGGTCGGGGATCCTTTTCGCGAGAAGCTGCTGCTGGAGGCGTGCCTGGAACTATTGGCCAGCGGCTGCGTGGCGGGCATTCAGGATATGGGTGCCGCGGGCCTGACTTGTTCGACTTGCGAGACGGCGAGCCGCGGCGGCACGGGGGTGGAGATTGATGTGGATCTTGTGCCGAAACGCGAGACCGGGATGACGCCGTATGAGATTCTGCTCTCCGAGTCGCAGGAGCGCATGCTGGTCATCGTCAAGAAGGGGCAGGAGCAGGCGGTGAAGGATATTTTTGAGAAGTGGGATCTCCCTTATGCGCTGGTTGGCGAGGTGAAGGACGATGGCATGATGCGGGTGAAGGAGGGGGGGCGCACGGTGGTCGAGATTCCCGCGAGACAGCTTGCGGATGAGGCGCCGCTGTATGCGCGGGAGGCGGTGGAAAAGCCTGCGGTTCCCATGGATTTTACGGAGATATTGCAGAAGCTGGAGGGGGTATTCGTGGTGCCCTCCTTATGGCAACTGCTTTCCCATCCGAGTATTGCCAGCAAGCAATGGGTCTGGCGGCAGTATGACCACATGGTGCGCCTTGGCGCGACGGTGCTGCCGGGTTCGGACGCGGCGGTTTTCATCGTTCGGGAAGCCGATAAAATTCTGGCTGCGACTACGGATTGCAACGCGTTGTATTGTCGGCAAAATCCTCGCGAGGGTGCCCGGATTGCTGTTGCCGAAGCCGCACGCAACCTGGCTTGTTCCGGCGCGACGCCACTGGCGGTGACGGATAATCTTAATTTTGGCAATCCGCACAAGCCCGAGAATTTCTGGCAATTGCGTGAAGCTGTGGAAGGTCTTGCGGAGGGGTGCCGCGCCTTTGGCACGCCGGTTACGGGTGGGAATGTGAGCCTTTACAATGAAAGTCCCGCGGGATCGATCGACCCCACGCCGACGGTCGGCATGGTGGGTGTGATTGCCGATGCCCGGCATATTACGACGCAGGCGTTCAAGGATGCGGGAGATGGGATCCTGCTGCTGGGCGGACTTGTCGAGGAGACGCCTTTGCACGGGATGGGGGCCAGCCATTTCCTGAAAGTTCTCCACGGGTGCAAAGCGGGAGTTCCTCCGTTGATGGATTTCGAAAAGGAAATTGCCATCCACGACGCGTTGCGTTCGCTCATTCGGATGGGTTTTGTAAAAAGCGCTCACGATTGCTCGGAAGGCGGGCTGGCGGTGGCCCTGGCCGAATGCTGCATGAGCGGCGACAGGCCGTTGGGGGCCAATGTTGCTCTGCCGGATATGGGGCTTGCGCCGGCGGTGGTCTTGTTCAACGAGACTCAGGGCCGTGTGGTGGTGTCGGTTAAAAAGGCGAACCTTGCCGCCGTGCTTGCATTGCTCAAGTGGCGCGGGATTTCGGCAATGCGCCTGGGTGAGACCACGGCGGCGGCGGATCTTCATATTGCGGTTGGAGCACGGAGCTTTTCATGGCCGGTGGCCGGGCTTCGTGCGGCATGGGCCGAGCGGATTGGCGGGCTTATGGCCGACCATTGACCGGGCGCGCATGCCGGGGATGGTGCGGCGTGGCCGTGGGAGATGGGAGCAAAGGAGGTTGACGCTCCGGATTTCTCATGAGAGATCATACGCGGAATGATCGCCGGTATAGCACAGTGGTAGTGCAGCTGATTTGTAATCAGCAGGTCGTCGGTTCGAATCCGACTGCCGGCTTACCCTTGCTCAACGACTGACGCGGGGTGCCGGTGCGTTAAAATCGGCCAGCCAGTGCCGGGTGGTTTCAATGGTGGTCGATGTCAGGCCGTGGCCGGCGTTTTCGAAGCGGGGGGTTACGCTGGCGCTGGAGTCGCGGAGCAGGGTGATGAGTCTGCGGGCATTGTGCGCCGGGACGATCGGGTCGAGGTGTCCGGCTGAGACGAGCACCGGGGCGCCGGCAAGATCGGGCAGAGTTTCAGGGATGAGGGGCACCATGGGCCTGAGCAACGCCGCGCCTGGGAGTACGCCGGGGCAGAGCAGGAGCAGGCCGCCAGCGATATTTGCTCCGTTGGAGTAACCGATGGCAACCAGGCTGCCTGGGTCGAAGCTGTATTCCCGCGTGGCCTGGGTGATGAATTCTGCCAATTCGTGGGTGCGGCGGATGAGGTCTTCCTCGTCGAAGACTCCTTCCGCCAGCCGCTGGAAGAAACGGGGCATGCCGTGTTCCATTACTTTGCCGCGCGGGCTGAGTATGGCAGCCTCGGGGTCAAGCGATTGGGCCAGGGGCAGGAGGCTGGTTTCCGTGCCGCCGGTGCCGTGAAGCATGAGCAGTGTGCGTGCGGATTTACCGGGAACGAAGAGGTGCTGGAAGCCGAGCGTGTGTGAAGTTTTCACGTGGCTTTGCGGGGTGGAGATTGAAGGGCGGGCAGGATGGCTCCGATGCGAGCCCGGGAGGTTTCCAGCCATGTTGGCAGGCGGAGGTGATTTCCGAGTTCCTCCAAAGACTCGTCGGCGGTAAAGCCGGGGCCGTCGGTGGCTATTTCGAATAGGATGCCGCCTGCTTCGCGAAAATAAATGGACCGAAAGTAGGTGCGATCCATAACAGGGCTGACGGCAAATCTGAGCCGCACGAGCTGCTCGCGAATGGCGAGCTGGTGGTCTTCGTCGGGCACGCGGAAGGCGACATGGTGGACGATGCCCGCGCCGGAGCGTTCGGGTGCGATGCTGGATGCGGGTTCGACGAGATCGACGATGGCGCCGGGCGTGGTGCTTCCTGTGGCGGTGAAGCGGGTGCGGTTGCCGGATGCGCCGGTTTGGTGGTAGCCGAATGTTTCCGAAAGCAGGCGAGCCGTGGGTTCGATCGATTCGGGGAGCAGCGTGATGCCGTGGAATCCACGGATGGCGTGTTCGGTGGGCACGGGGCCGCCGGCCCATGCGTTTCCGGGGGTTGCGCCGGGTGAAGCCACGAGTTCGAAGAGCATCCCGTCCGGATCGGAGAATCGGAGCACGGTTTCTTCGAAGCGTTCAATGGGTGGCTCGATGTTGACATGATGTGTTTTCAGCCGTGCCGTCCAGTAGTCGAGCGAGGTTGAGGGAATAGCGAATGCGGGGGCCTCCGTTCCGCCCGATCCCCGGCTGCCGCGGCGCGCATGGGGCCAGGAGAAGAAGGTGAGAATGGTCCCTGGTGATCCCGCGGCGTCTCCAAAATAGAAGTGGTAGCTGCCGGGGTCGTCGAAATTGACGGTGCGCTTTACGAGGCGCAGCCCGAGGACTCCAGTGTGGAAGTCGAGGTTGCGCTGCGGATCGCTGGCGATGGCGGTGACATGGTGGAGGCCTGGGATGTGCATTTGCTTAAGGGCGAGGCCGGACGGCGCGGTTGGATTATTTTGTGCCGTGGAGTTTTTTTGTGATCTCGGCGACGTGACGGCCCTGGAAACGGGCTTGGGCGAGCTCGTTTTCACTGGGTTGCCGGGAGCCGTCCGCTCCGGCGATCGTACCGGCTCCGTAAGGCGACCCGCCGCGCACTTCGTCGATGACGGTGAGTTCCTTGCAGGAGTAAGGGAGGCCGACGACGACCATGCCGTGGTGGAGAAGTGTGGGAAGGAAGGTGAGGATGGTGGTTTCGTTGCCGCCGCCGGTGCCGGTCGAGGTAAATACGCTGCCGACTTTGCCGATGAGTGCGCCGCCCATCCACAGGCCGCCGGTTTGGTCGAGGAAATTGCGCATTTGCGCGGCCATGTTGCCGAATCGGGTGGGGGTGCCGAAGAGGATGGCGTCGTAGTCCGCCAATTCCTTGGGACTGGCAATGGGTGCGGGTTGATCGATTTTTGCGCCATGTTTGGCGGCGATGTCTTCGGGGATGAGGTCGGCGACGCGTTTCAGGGTGACTTCGGCGCCTTCAACGCTTTTCGCGCCTTCGGCAATGGCCTGGGCCATGGTTTCGATGTGTCCATACATGGAATAATAAACGACGAGGATTTTCATGGTGGGTGCTGTGGTTGGTTGTGGGATTGGGTTTCTTGGAAAGGATGTGGTGGGCTTCAATTTTCGGAAGGAAGGGCGTTGGCGAGGGAGGCGTCTGCGGACCATTTGCCTCCGCCGCGGAGGATGAGGGCGACGGCGATTCCCAGGGCGAGCAGATGGTATTCGAAACCTTCCCCGGGCTGCGAACCCGACCAGTTCATGAAGAAGCCGAACTGCGCATGGACCGTGACGATGGCGACCACCATGACGGAGGCGATGCCGAGTGCGGCGATGCGGGTGCCGAGCCCAAGGAGCAATGCGATGGCACCTGCGAATTCCGCGGCAATGGCGAGAAAGGCAGGAACGGCCGGGATATGCATGGTGCCGGTGAGGAAGTCCATCGTTCCGGTAAAGCCATGTCCGCCGAACCAGCCGAGCACTTTCTGGGCGCCGTGCGGGAAAAAAACTCCGCCCAGCACGAGGCGGAGCAGAAGCGTGGAGAGGGAGCGGTCGGTATTAAGAAGCAGATGCAGGAATTTCATGAGATGCGTGTGATTGGAATAAGGGGAAACGTATCGTGGGTTTCGGATTTCGGATAATGCTGGTTCGCGATTGCCGTATTGCGATTTTTGCATACCATGAGGGCATGATTGAGCGGCTCCGTGTCTTTCTGGTGGCATTGGAAGAAGGGAGTCTGAACCGTGCGGCGATCCGCCTGAGGATGTCCCAATCCGCCCTGACGCGGCAGATGCAGGCGTTGGAGGCCGAGGTGGGGGGATTATTGATGGAGCGGGGGGCATCCGGCATTCGTCCGACAGGAGCGGGGCATGCGCTGGCTGCGGCGATGATGCCGGTTATTGCAGACTACGACCGGGCGATGGCGGAGGCGCGCCGGCTGGCTCGAGGGCAGCGCGATCTCATTCGAGTGGGGTACCTGGGTTCGGCGTCGCAGACATTTCTGGATCCTGCGCTGGCCGCTTTGCGCCGGGAGCATACGGAAGTGAAGGTGAAGTTGCTGGATTTGTCGCCTGGTGAGCAAGTCGCTGCTTTGCGCAAGGGAGAAATTGATCTTGCGCTTGTCGGACAGGAGGGGGCTTCGGTTGCGAACGAATTTTATACACGCAAACTGGCTTCCATCCCTCTGATTGCGGTGTTGCCGGCCGGGCATCCGCTGGCCGGAAAGCAGAGTCTTCTGTTGGGGGATCTGAAGAATGAGCGGTTTGTTGCTTCGCCGGAGGAAGACCTGCCTGGCCGGGATCGCTGGATCACGCAATTATGCAAGAAGGCCGGATTTCGTCCGAGGTTTGATGGCGAGGCGGATTGCCTTTCGCAGATGTTTACTCTGGTGAGCAGCGAGGGTTTGGTGGCGGTGGTTCCCGGGTATCTCAAGACTTTTCGCACTGCGGGTGTGGCGATGATTGCGATCTCGGATGCGAGTGCGTTGTGGGATTTTCTTGTTGTCTGGCAGAGGGGAAAAATGCCGGGAGGGGTGCTCGCGCTTCTGGAGTTTTTGTCCACGGCCGCCCGCTCGGCCTGTGAGCGGGAAAAGCAGACTGGTGAGTAAAGCGCTGGTGATTGGGGTGCTTCCCGCCCGTCGGACATTTTTTTGACGGAGGGGGGACATCTTTCTGCAACTATTCCGCTCCTGAAGGGTTCCTTTCAAGCCACCTGCTTTTGTATTTTTGGTAAAATACTTTAAGTTTAATATCCGACACATAATAACCGTTTAGTCCAGTCACCTCCCATGAGCGCTATTTGTTTTCGGAAATCGCTTCCTTCGGTTCTTGTTGTCTCCCTTCTAGCCGCGCCTTTCGTTTTGCCCCCGAGGGGTGCCCGTGCGGATGTGTGCCTGCCTGCGATTCTCTCCGAGCATATGGTGTTGCAAAAAACCGCGAAGGTTCCGATCTGGGGCAAGGCGGACCCGGGTGAGAAAATTACTGTGACTCTCGATGGGCAGAGGGCCACGGCCACGGCGGGTGCCGGAGGCAGGTGGATGACGTCGCTGGATCTCGCGAAGTCGGGACCGGGGCCATTCGAGATGACGGTCGAGGGAAAGAACAGGCTCATGATCTCCGACGTGCTGGTCGGCGAGGTATGGGTGGCTGCCGGACAGTCGAACATGAAGTGGGCGCTCGGTACCCAGACGATTGGCGCCGAGAAGGAAATTGCCCAATCCGCGAATCCTCAGTTCCGCCAGTTTCGAGTCGCCAAAGTGGAGTCGGACACTCCCAAGGAAGAGGCTCTCGGCCAATGGGTGGTCGCGACGCCCCAAACGACACCGGAGTTTTCGGCGACGGCCTATTATTTTGCAAAGCGCCTTCTCGGCGAACTCAAAGTTCCCGTCGGCATTATAAACACGGCAGTCAGCGGCACTCCGGTGGAGGCCTGGCTGAGCATGCAGGCGGTGGACACGGTGCCTCATCTCAAGGAAGCTCGCGAACGTGCCGTGGCCGCGTTGAAGGCGTCGAAACCCGCAGTCGCGGCGGCGGCATCGAAGCCCAAGGCTCGACACGCCACCGAGCCGAGCTGCCTCTTCAATGGGCTCATCCACCCGATTCTGAACTACGGGATCGCCGGGATCATATGGTATCAGGGCGAGTCCAATGAGGATCGCGCCTGGCAATATCGCTTCGTGTTTCCTTTGTTGATCCAGGATTGGCGCAATCAGTGGAAGCAGCCGAATCGGCCCTTCTATTTTTGCCAGCTTGCCAACTTTAAGCAGAAGCAGAAACAGCCCTCCGAGAGTGCGTGGGCTGAGATTCGCGAGGGCCAGTCCATGGCTCTCAAGTTACCGAACACTGCGGAGGCTGTCCTTATCGATATTGGGGAGTCCAACGACATCCATCCGAAGAACAAACAGGAAACAGGCACGCGCCTGGCGAATGTCGTGCTGGCGAATCATTACGGGAAGGCGATCCCGTTCAGCGGGCCGGTTTATGAGTCGATGAAGGTGGAGGGCGACAAGATCCGGGTGGCGTTCACGCACACGGAGGGAGGCCTGGTCGCGAAGGCATTGCCTGCGACTTACATTGTGAAGACGACCGCTGGGCTCACGGCGCCATTGGTTAGGAATAGTCCAAAGAGCGAGCTGGAAGGTTTTGCGATCTGCGGAGCGGATCACAAGTGGGTGTGGGCGGACGCGAAGATCGACGGGACAGACGTGCTGGTGTGGTCGGATCAGGTGCCCGCGCCGGTCGCCGTGCGCTATGCCTGGGCGGACAACCCGACGTGTAATCTCACGAACGCCGCGGGGCTCCCTGCCACGCCATTCCGGACGGACGACCTGCCTGCCTTGACTCGTGATGTGCTCTATTGAGTCACCCTTCTACTCGATATGACATTTTCCAGAGTTTTCCCCTGCGTCGCCGGGGTCCTCGTTGGTGTGGCAATTACGTTCTCGGCTTGCGGGGCGGGGTTCTCCGAGGCCTTTCGGCATCCGCCGGATTCCACCAAGCCGGGAGTCTATTGGTACTGGCTCCGGGACAATATTTCGAAGGAAGGCATCACAAAGGACCTTGAGGCGATGAAGCGGGTGGGCATCGGCCGGGCTTACATCGGCAATGTCGACTCGACCCCGATCGGGCGAGGTAAGGTGAAGATGTTTACCGACGAATGGTGGGATCTGACCGCGCAAGCCATCCGGGAGGGCGGGCGGCTGGGTGTGGATATTGGTGTCTTCAATTGTCCTGGCTGGAGTCAATCCGGCGGACCGTGGGTGAAACCGGAGCAATCCATGCGTTACCTGAAGGCTTCCGAGACCGGGGTCAGCGGGCCGGGCAGGTTCGACGCAGTCCTGCCAGTTCCAGCCATGCCCTTCATGGACGTGGCGGTTCTCGCCGTTCCCGAGGCATCGCAGGATCCGGCGGTGGCGGTCCTCGCGAAAAGTCGCGTGACGACATCGCCCGCCGCGAATGGCGGGGCGGTGCTGGACGGCGACATGGAAACGGTCTGCCCGTTTCCCGAGGGCGCCGCGACAAAGTGTCCGTTTTTTGTGGAAATCCAGTCGTCGAAGGACGTGACTGTCCGCAGCGTGACGGTGGTTCCGGATCGGGTCCAGTTGAAGGTCGAATGCGAGCTGCAATACAAGGACAAGGCGGGGAAGTGGCGGTCGGTGAAAAAATTTACCATCGAGCGCATGGCCAAGGACAGCATCGGTCCGATGCTTTTCGGGCCGGTTGCGGAAGTCTTCCCCGCAGTGACGGCTCGCGAATTTCGATTGATCTTCACCCGGCTGGTGAAGGGAGGCAAAGCTGATGATCCGAAAGTTCCTGGCATCGCGGAAATCACGCTCTCGGAAACGCCGCGTCTGGAGCGCTATGTGGAAAAACAACTCGGCCAGATGTTCCCTTCCCCGCATGCGCAATGGGATGCCTACCTCTGGAAGCCGCAGGCTGGTTCGAAGGAGGAAGGCCTGCCCCCCCAGGTTTCGCAAATCCAAAACATCAGCACCTCCATGGATGCCACCGGCAGGCTCACATGGGAGATTCCGGCGGGAAACTGGACCCTCTTGAGAGTCGGCATGGTGCCAACGGGCGTGCAGAACAACTCCGCCCCGCAGGAAGGCAAGGGACTCGAGACGGATAAGATGAATGCCGCGCATGCGGCGGCGCATTTCGACGCCTATCTCGGAAAACTGGCGGCCCGGCTTTCTCCCGAAGAACGCAAAGCATGGAAGTACGTGATCGTGGACAGTTATGAAAAGGGCTCCCAGAACTGGACCGACCAGCTCGAGAAGGAATTTGCGGCCCGTTATCATTACGATCCGCTGCCGTGGCTGCCGGTTCTCAGCGGACGCGTGGTGGGCAGTCCGGATCAGTCCGACCGGTTCCTGTGGGATCTGCGCCGGCTTGTGGCGGACAAGGTTGCCACGGATTACGCCGGTACTTTGCATGAAGCCGCCAACGGCAGGGGTCTTAAATTGTGGATGGAAAATTACGGCCACTTCGGATTTCCCGGCGAAGATCTGCAATATGGCGGGCGGGCGGACGAGGTGGCGGGCGAATTCTGGGCCGCTGGCGGTCTGGGCAGCTTCGAGGTGCGCATGGCCAGCTCGGCGGCCCACATCTACGGCAAGCCCATCGTGGCTGCGGAGTCCTTCACTTACGGCGGCACGCCCTGGACGCAAAGTCCCTGGTCGCTCAAGACGCGCGGGGACTGGGCGATGGCGGAGGGTATCAACCACTTTATTCTCCATCTCTTTATCCACCAATCCAACGAACGAGCGCCGGGCATCAATGCGTGGTTTGGCACGGAGTTCAACCGGCACAATACCTGGTTTGACGACATGGATGGCTGGATCGCCAGTTTTCGCCGTGCGCAGGCCGTCCTGCAGCAGGGGCACTACGTCGCCGATCTCGCGTATTTTACGGGAGAAGACGCCCCGAAGGAAATGGGTGTCTGTGATCCGGAACTTCCACCGGGCTGCGACTTCGACTTTATGAATGGCGAAGTGATCCTGCGGGATCTGCAGGTCCGCGATGGATGCTTCGTTCTGCCCGATGGCATGAGCTATCGCCTGCTGGTTCTGCCGCCGCTCGATACGATGCGGCCGGAGTTATTAAAAAGAATCGGCGATCTCGTGCGTGCGGGCGGTGCGGTGCTGGGCGATCCGCCATCGCGCTCCCCGAGTCTTGAGAATTACCCTGCGTGCGATGACGAGGTCCGCAATCTGGCCGGGGAGATATGGAGCGGCATCGACGGGAAAAAAGTCACCTCCGGAAGCTGCGGGAAAGGCCATGTCTTTCGAGGCGTCGACGCAGCCACCGCCCTCAAGGCACTCGATGTGCCGCCGGACATCGAGGGGATCGGGAAAAGGACGGGATTGGGAGAGCCGGGCATGACGTGGATTCACCGCCACGCGGATGAAGCGGACGCGTATTTTCTGTCCAATCAGGATGAGGAAAAAAAATCCCTGTCGTTGTCCTTTCGCAGCCACGCGGGAGCGCCGGAATTGTGGGATCCCGTGACCGGAGAGATGCGCCGGCTGCCGCAGTTTACGCAGGAAGACGAGCGCGTCCGGGTGCCGCTGGAGTTCGAGCCCCGCCAGTCCTATCTCATTGTTTTCCGAAAAGGCGGCGACTTGCCGGCTTCCAGTGTCAACTTTCCTGAGTTTACCCCCGTGCGGACCCTTGGTCCCTCGTGGGAGGTGACTTTCGATCCCCAATGGGGTGGTCCGGGCGCTGTGCAGTTTGACAAACTAACCGACTGGATAAGGAACGCGGACGACCGGATCCGATACTATAGCGGAACCGCGATCTACCGCACGGCCTTCGATTTCGACCAGCCGCCCGGCGGCCGTTACGTTCTTAATCTCGGAGGCTACAACTGCATCGCACGGGCGAAATTGAACGGGCGGGACCTCGGTGCCGTGTGGGTGCTCCCCGGGCGCATCGAGATCACCCAAGCGCTCAGGTCCGGAAGCAACGAGCTGGAAATCTCCGTGACCAATACCTGGAACAACCGCCTTCTCGGCGACAGCAAACTGCCCGCCGCACAACGAATCACCTGGACCTCCGTGGATCCGGGCATCAAACCCAGCACCCAACTCCAGCCATCCGGCCTGCTCGGGCCGGTGACCATCGAACAACGCCAGCCATGAAAACACCCCTTCACGTTCTCCTCACTGTTTCCCTCGGCCTGTTTGGCTGGCAAGCCCGTGCCGCCGAGAGCCAGCCCATCAAGCCCAACATCATCTTCCTCCTTGCCGACGACATGGGTTACATGGATGTCGGAGCCTACAATCCGAAGACCTTCTACGAGACGCCAAACATCGATGCGCTTGCTGAGAAAAGCATGCGCTTTACCGATGGTTATGCCGCCTGCTCCGTTTGCTCGCCCACGCGGTCCAGCATCATGACCGGCAAATACCCGCCGCGCACCGGCGTGACCGACCATACCGGAGGGAAGCGCGCCGGGAAGCTCCTGCCCGCGCCCCATGCCGTGAACCTGGCTCTGGAGGAATGCACGATCGCGGAAGCCTTGCGCGACGCGGGTTACGCCACCTTTTTTGCCGGCAAATGGCATCTTGGAACCGGAAAGTTCGGCCCGAATGCCCAGGGCTTCGCCCCCGATTTGATCACGCTAAAAGGCGGTTATTTCCCATCGGATGGCAAGGAGGCGGATTCAAAGACAGATCCCAAGAGCACCGACCTCATCGCTGACGAGGCCGTGGAGTTTATCGCCGCGCACAAGGACAAGCCCTTTTTCGCCTATCTCCCATTCAACGCCGTTCACGTTCCCATCGGAGCCCGTCCCGATCTCGTGGAAAAATACCGGAAAAAACAAGCCTCCGCCCCGCCGGACGCATGGGGCACCGAAGGAGCAAACAAGGTGCGCCTCGTCCAGAATAACGCGGTTTATGCCGCCATGATCGAGCAGATGGACTCCGCCATCGGGCGCGTGCTAGCCGCAGTTCAGGACAATGGCCTTGCCGATCACACGGTGATCATCTTCATGTCCGATAATGGAGGGCTTTCCACGGCCGAGGGGCACTCCACGTCCAACCTCCCCTTGCGTGGCGGCAAAGGCTGGCCTTACGAAGGCGGCGTGCGTGAGCCGTTCATTATCGATGTTCCCGGCATGACGAAGCCCGGCAGCACCTGCGATGTGCCGGTTACCAGCACGGACTTCTACCCCACCATCCTCCAACTCGCGGGTCTGCCGTTGAATCCCATGCAGCATTGCGACGGAACGAGCCTGCTACCGCTGCTTGAAGGGCAATCCCTGGATCGCGGTCCGCTCTACTGGCACTACCCGCACTACAGCAACCAGGGCGGAGCCCCCGCAGGCTCCATCCGCGACGGCGATTGGAAACTGATCGAATGGTACGAGGACGGGAGGCTGGAACTCTTCAACCTTCGCGACGACATCGGCGAGAAAAACAACCTCGCTGCCGCGAATCCCGAAAAAACGAAGGAGTTGCACGAAAAACTCATCGCCTGGCGCAAGGACGTCCATGCCGTCATGCCCAAGCCCAACCCTGACTACGATCCCGCAAACCCCATAACCAAGGTCAAAAACCAACCGCCCGGAGAGTAAGCAGCCAGCCAGATATGAAAAAACTCCCCCGTCCCCGCCCCACGCAACGAAGCCTTGCCTGTCTCTTGATGCTGGGGGCGTTTGCCTGTGGACTTTCCGCCGCCGAAAACCCCGCGCACCCCAATGTTCTCTTTGTCATCGCGGACGACATGGATCTCCGTGGCGCCTTCGGCGCGCAGGCACACACGCCGAATCTCGACCGCCTGCGCAAGGAAAGCGTGGATTTTTCGAACGCGCATTGTGCCGTCCCGCTATGTGGTCCCTCGCGGGCCTGCATGCTCACCGGGCTGAATGCCAGCACGACCGGATGGTATGGCTGGGGGCAGAACCCGAGCGCCATGAAGGGATGGAAGGATTGGAGCGAGCGCCCGGTGATCAAGGACTGCACCGTCCTGCCGCAGCATTTTGCGAAAAACGGCTACGACGTCTTTGGCACCGGCAAAATCGGCCACGGCCGGGATAAGGACGACTGGATGTTCACCAACACCGACGGCAAAACGAACTGGGGCTTCAAGCCGGTGAGCCAGGGGCCGTGGCCTTCCGACGGGATCGACCCGGCCATGCTCAAGCGCACCGGGAAGAAATGGCTGCATTCCGCAAAAGTGCCGGAATACATGCCCGAGCCGATGCAGGAGGTGAATCGGTGGTTTGCTCCACTTTCTCATGTGCCGGATATTCCGCCCGATCCAAAAACCGGAGCCACCGGCTACAAAGGCTGGACCGATTGGGGGGAACCTTTTCGCTACGTTAGCGAGGACGACCGTGACCTGATGACCGACGAAAAATCCGCCCGCTACGCTGTGGACGTGATTCGGGAAAAACACGAACGCCCGTTTATGATGATGGTGGGTTTCTGCAAACCCCACGAGCCGCTCGTCGCGCCGCAGAAATACTTCGATCTATTCAAAGACGTAAAGATCGACCTGCCGCCCTACCGCGCCGACGATCTTGAGGATTGTGCAAGGCCGCTTCGCACGGGCGCGCAAGGCATGAGGGTTTTTAAGGCGGTTCAGTCCTGCGGCGAAGATTTCTGGAAGGAATACATCCGTGCCTATCTCGCCTGCACCGCCTTTATGGATGCCCAGCTCGGCCAGGTGCTCGATGCGCTGGCGGCCAGTCCGTATGCGAATAATACGATCATCGTATTCATCGGCGACAACGGATACCACCTCGGCGAGAAGAGCACGATTGACAAAATGACGCTCTGGAACGAATCCACCCGCGTTCCCCTGATGATCCATGTGCCGGAAATGAAGACCGGCGGGGAAACCTGCCCGCATCCGGTGAGCCTGATCGATTTGTATCCCACCCTCATCGACCTGTGTGGTCTGCCAAAAAATCCACACAGCAAAAGTGGCGTGTCTCTGGACGGATACAGCCTGCTGCCCTTTCTTGAGAATCCGGCCAGCGGGAAGTGGACGGGGCCGGACGAGGCGTTCACCGCATGGATGGGACGTCCGACCAAGGAACAACGTGCCGACTGCATGGTGCAAGGTGCCGCAAAAGATCAGCATTTCGCCGTTTGCTCAGACCGCTATCGCTACATCCTGGCCAACAATGGAGACGAGGAACTCTACGACCACCAAAGCGATCCCAACGAATGGACCAATCGCGCCGCCGATCCCGAACTTGCGCAGGTCAAGGCCGATTTGCGCGCCAAAATGGAGCGCCGCTTGAGTCATTCCCCCTGTCCTTGATCGGCCTGCCTGTGCGATGTCAGTGACTGTGCCATGAAAAATCTCCGAGCACGTCTACTGTTTTTTGCCATCCTCGCGGCCAGTGCCGGTTGCATTTTCGCGGCTCAGGTTTCGGAAGACCCCTTGGCGGCTGGGTTTGTTCACCCATCCGGCGCATCGCGTCCGTGGGTGCTTTATTATGTTGGCAACTCGAACGAGCCCACCGTTACCCGGGAGGGGCTGACGTGCGACCTGGAGGCAATGAAGGCCCAGGGACTGGGCGGAGTCGTTTTCTTCTACGGATGGATGTTTCGTGACTCCCAAGGAAAAAACTCCTGGCAGGACGAGCCTGCCTGGTGGGATACGATGCGCTTTGCGATCCAGGAGGCCCGGAGACTTGGACTGCAGGTGCTGCTCTTTAATTGTCCGATGTGGAACAGCGGGGGGCCGTGGGTCAAGCCGGAGGATGCGATGAAGGAGTTCTCGTGGTCGCGCATGGAGGTCGAAGGCTCCCGGCGGATTTCGGTGGCGTTGCCGCCTTTGCCACAGCGCGAAGGGTTCACCCGGGATGCGTTTGTGGTGGCTTATCCCACGCCGGGTTCAGGCCGGAGCTCGCGGATGCAGGCAGCCCGTCCGGATGTGGCGGCCAGCTCGCACGAGGCGGGGGAGCGACCGGAGGAATGGCGCCAGCCCGCCGACATGGTGGACGCGAACAACCCCCTGCGAGCGCTCTTCGACGGCAATTTCCTGACCAGTGTCACCCTCAAACCCGGTGGAGAACGCTTCATCGAATACCGGTTTTCGGAACCGTTCGCCTGCGACAGCATCTATCTACAGCTCGACCGCCAGCGGGGGGGCGGTGCAGGTCGAAGTGCAGGCCGAGAACGACGCGGGCAACATGGTGGTTTGCCATCAGTTCTCGATGGCAGCGCCGGGCGCGGGCGAAGGGAAGGCGCCGGTGGAACCCCGGAGGGAAGCGTTCGATCCCGTAAAGGCGAAGCGGCTCCGCATCGTCTTCAAACCCAAAAACTCCGTGCCCGTCCATGTTGCGGAAGCCGAGTTGCTCAACCGCGTGGAAACCGCCGCCTCGGAATCCTTCATTCCGTTTTTCCGGGCGCAATCCGCCACGCGTCCGCCGTTTTCGCCGGCGGCGTTTGACAAAAGCGCCCTTGCGCATCCGCCGCCGGGCTGGACGGTGCCCGGCGACAAGGTGATCGATCTCACCGCGAAGGTACGCGACGGGCGGCTCGACTGGGACGTGCCGACCGGGAAATGGACGATTCTGCGTTTCGGCTACACGCTGACGGGCATCCGGATCGTGCCGGAAATGTATGTGCCCCACATGGGCGAGGGATTCGAGGTGGACCGGTTCGACCGTCGGGCGCTCGAACGGCACTTTAACGCCCATATTGCGAAGTTCCTCGATGACCCGGCCTTGAAGGGCGCGATTTGCGGTTTCGAGGAGGATAGCTGGGAGGCGCACTGGCAGACCTGGTCGGAGGGATTCCCCGGGGAATTTCGCGCCCGGCGCGGCTACGGCCTCGCTCGCTGGCTGCCGGCGCTGACCGGCGAAGTCGTGGACGGTCCGGATGCCACGCGCCTTTTCCTGCACGACTTCCGGCGCACGATCAGCGACCTCATTGCGGACAACTTCTACGGTGCCTACCGCGAGCTGGCTCGCAGCCGAGGCGTCCAGTTCCACGCCGAGGCGGCCGGACCGCGCGTGGAGCAGTTTGCGCCGACCGACCCGCTGCGATTCAAGGGACGCACCGACGTGCCCATGGGCGAGTTTCATTCGTTCGTGACGGACAAAATCATCCAGCCCGACCTCAAGGAGGCCGCCTCCGCCGCCCATCTCTACGGTCAGAATATCGCGGCGGCCGAGGCGTTTACGGGGCTGGACGATTTCCGCAAGGATCCGTTCGCCATCAAGGCGCTGGGAGACCGTGCGTTTTGCCTGGGCATCAATCACTTTTATCTCCATGTCGATACCCACCAGCCTGACGACCGGACGCCGGGACCGATCATGTCCACGCTGTGGGGGATCGGGTTCAACCGCCACCAGACCTGGTGGCCGATGGCGCATGGGTTGTTCGATTATTTCGCGCGCTGCCAGTATCTGCTGCGGCAGGGGAATTTCGTGGGCGATCTCCTTTATTACTATGGCGAAAACACCCCGGCCTTTGCCTGGCCGGAGACGTTGCAGCCCCCGCCGCCGCACGGTTACGACTACGATTGGTGCAACGAGGAGCTGCTGCTGACGCGACTGGCGGTGAAGGATGGCCGCATCGTCGCGTCCAACGGAACCAGCTATCGTGCGCTCATCCTGCCGGACGAAGCCATCACGAGCCCGGAGGTGCGCCGCAAGCTGGACGAATTCGAACAGGCCGGTGCATGGATCCTTGGCCCTCATGCGGAGCAACCGCTCGCCGGCCTGCTTGCGGCCAGGAAGATCGCGCCGGATTTCACCTTTACCGGCGGCGGTTTGGACAAGGTGGATCTGCTTTTCATCCACCGCATCGCGGGCGACGCGGATATATATTTCCTCTCCAATCAAGGTGGTGGAACTGGAGAGGCGAATTGCAGTTTCCGCGTTGCCGGGAAACATCCGAAATTGTGGGATCCGGTCACTGGAACGATGCGCGCATTGCCGCAATTCCGTGCGGAGGAGGGGCGGACGATTGTGCCGCTGCGGTTCGCTCCGAAGCAGTCGTATTTTGTGGTTTTCCGGCCCGGTCCTGCAAGCGCGGTGACGGGCGTGGCGAAAATGCCGAATTTCCCTCCGCAAAAGACGATCCGGGATCTTCCGGGGCCTTGGGAAGTGTCGTTCGATCCCAAATGGGGAGGGCCGGAAAAGGTGGTCTTTGACACGCTCACCGACTGGACGCGGCGGCCCGAGTCCGGGATTTCCTTCTATTCGGGGATCGCCGTATACCGGAAAATCTTCGACTGGCCGGATGCAAAACACGATGCGGCAAGACTGTTCCTCGATCTTGGGAAAGTTCGGAGCGTTGCGGAAGTCCGCCTCAATGGACGCGACCTGGGCGTGGTCTGGTGTGCGCCGTGGCAGGTGGAGGTAACCGATGTGATCCAATCCGGTGCCAACCATCTGGAAATCCGAATCGCCAATACCTGGATCAATCGTCTCCTCGGCGACCAGGGGTTGCCGGAATCGGAACGCCTGACATGGACCAACGCCAGCGCGAAGTGCCTGGGAAACGGGAAGCCGGTGGTCTCCGGCCTTCTCGGTCCCGTGACCTTGCGGGCGGAAAACGGCACCTCTTCTGATCCCTGATTGGAACCAACCGCCAGGCCCCCAAACATCCTCCTCATCGTGGCCGACGACCTCGGCTTCTTCGAATCGGCTGCCACGGCGCGGGCATCCACACGCCGAACCTCGACGCCCTCGCGAAAGAACGGACTGCGTTTTATAAATCGATACGAACCGTCAGCGGCTGGCTGGCGAGGCTGGCGGGAACCGAGAATTCCACCACTTCTCCGGATTGTATTCCGGGAGCGGTGCCGGGCCCCATTAGCGGAAACACGCGACCTTCTGTCGGCTTTAGAATGGCCACGCCGATACCATCCGCGGTTTTGCCCGGCTGAACGGAGATTCCGTTCACGCGGAATTGCGAAGGCGTTTTCCCGGCGGGGAGATGCAGGCGCAGCGTCCAGTCACGCTGAAATTTCTCCGGCAGGAACTCGCCTTGCGCCGGATCGATCCGCAGGGTTGCTCCCGTTTCATCGGTGGTCATGGCTGCCCGAGTTCGGCTGAATTTGCCCTCCATATAGCCATTCGACAGACCGTCGTCTTCGTAAATCTCCCGGTTGGTTTTTCCGGCACCCGAAGGAACAAACGCTTCCACCGTGAGCTTGTCCCAGACCGGCGTGCCGGAAGCCATGCGTAATGGCGTTGTAAAAATCAGTCCGCCGTCGCGAATGTAAATCGGCATGTGCTCCAGGTCGGAGGTGACGGTGATGGTCTTCGGTCCCTCCATAACTTCGCCGGTCCAGGCATCCCGCCAGCGTCCGGGCGGAATCCACAAGGAGCGGGTCTGGTGCTTTGTATCGTCGACTTTCTTCGCCGGACCGAAAAGCAGGGTGCACTCTCCGCCCTTTTGGGCGCAAAATTCCACCTTGATGGGATAGGATTTCCCGGCCTCCAGCTTCACGCGGGCCGTCGTTACTTCCAGCCCGTGGCGCGTCTTGTTCATTGTGGTTTTTTGGATCAATGGGACGCCGTCAACCCACAGGGTCACGCGGTCCTTTGTGGGGATGCCGAATACGTATTCGGCGGTCTTTTCAATCGGTCCCAGAACGCCCGTCCAGAGCACGGAGACATTGTCTGGCGGCAATTGCTTCGGATGCACTCTCGAAAGGTAAAACAACTCCGGCTCCGTGTGCGCTATCTTGGGTTTTCCTTCCAGCTTCTCGTTGGCATAATACTCCGCATGGATGCCCGGCTTTCCGTCCGTCGTTTTTAACAAAGCCGTGGGAATGGGGTCCAAGCCGCTGAAACACTGCGGGACGATCAGCAGATCGTCTCCAAAGAGATATTGCAGTCCATCCGCCGCCTCAGGATATTGCGGCCACTCCAGGTCGCAGCGTCGCAACAACGGAGTCCCGTCGTCATAAGCGCGGCGCGCGGCCGTGTAGATGGTGGGCAGCAGCCGGTAGCGCAAATGGGCATACTGGCGGCAAATGGCTTCCACTTCCGGGCCGTGGACCCAGGGATAATGCACTGTTTTCGGGTAACTATGCATGCGGCACACCGGCGAAAAGACGCTGAACTCGAACCAGCGGGTATAAAGTTCAGGGGACTCCTGGAGTCTGTGTCCCCCTACGTCTTCATTGATGTAGGCCATCAGGGAGCGGATGCCGCCGCTGACGCCGTTTTCGATGCCCATGCGAAGATCATGCCAGATGGCCAGCGTATCGCCCGGAATCCAGACCGGATAGCGATGCGTCGCCGGATGATTCGGCAGCAACAGCCAGCCGTTCCACATCGCGTCCACGTTCGACATGATCAGCGGACGGCGCTCGGGACAGGCCTTGAGCGTGATGTCGTGAAAGATCACCATGCCCCAGAGATCGGGGGTCAACCCGTTCGGCGCATTGACCTTTTTGGGCCAGTTCTTGTCGTACCACCAGACGTCGGCCCCGATATCCAGAAGGCTGTCGAGCCCCTCTTCGCGATAGGCCAGTTCCTTCGGATCCAGCGGCCCTTCGGTCTGCGGCTCGGGATGGTCATTGAACATCGTCCGCGCATTTTTTTCATGGACCTTGGCAATATAGTCGGCCATGTCGGGAAAGAGCTTCTTGTTCACCGCGTAGCCGACCGACGCGCCCACGCGCCAATCCGTGTCGCTGACCATCAGGTCAAACGGAAATCCTCTCGCCCGGAATTCGTCGATCAAATCCAGCGACTCCTGCGCCGAGTAGGGATAATAACGGCTGAACCACAGGCCGAACGTGTAGAGTGGCACCAAGGGAATCGGGCCCGTCAATTTCAGAAACTCGCCGCGGAACGCCGCGTAATGATCTGGCTCCGGAAGGAAAATATACAAGTCCTGCGCCTGGTTCTTCACGTCCCAGCCTGACGTTTCCCGATTCTCCGTACAGGCAGCAGGCGGCGCTGTCGCGCCCCAAGGAGGCGGCACCAGTCGGGGAGTGTCTGGAAGAATCCATATCGGAGGCAGCGCGCTGGGTGCCGGCAGGGAAGCGATTTTTAAGTCGTCCGCCGAGATCGTGTGCAGCACTTTCCCCGAGGCGTCGCTCAGCGTGATGCCCATGAGATCCTCGGCATTCTTCGGTAATTCGATCTGATAGGCGGACGTGCTCAGCACCGTCTTGTCGTCCTTGGTTTCGGCCTTCAGTGGAAGGCCCGCCCAGTCGCGATCCACGACGGTGAGTGTTTTCCGGTCTTCGAAGCCTTGCGGCCCCTTTTGTTCGATGCGTACCAGCGTCGGCGACAGCGCCTGTACCCGGACATTGCCCACGATCGACTCCCCGGTTGCCGCCGCGGTGATGCCGGACGCGGAAAGGATGCTAATGAACGAGAGAAAGTAAACGATACAAGGGGGGCGTTTTGGTTTTGCCATGATTACAGCGCCAGAAACCTACGCTGATCATCCGTGAAGTCCATGCCCTCAGGTTGCCAATACATGCACAAAATTCTCCTACCAACAACGGCGCGGGATCATGTCCGCCGGAAGCAGGTTCTTTTTCGGAATGGGTTTCCCGCTGCGAATCCGTTCTCGATAGACGCTCGGCGGACACCCGTAAACCTTGGCGAACTGGCGCGAGAAATAGAGCGGGTTCTCGAATCCGCAACGGGCCGCGATTTCACTGATATTGAAGCTGGAGCGAACCAGCAGCGGACAGGCAATGTGCAGCCTCATTAGCAAATAAGTCTGCATGGGAGAGAACCCCACGCTGTCGGCGAAGAGCCGGCAGAGATGCTTTTCCGAAACATGGGCCCGCCCGGTTACCTCGGCCAGTGTGAGCGATTGCCGGGCATTCTCCTCGATCTGGTGGCGCATGCGCATCAGGGCGCGGCGCACCGGTTCGGGCCGGTCCCGCTCGAAGGAAATGGCCTCGACGCCATGATCCTCCATGAACGTGTCGATCAGCGCCTCCACCAGACGGCAGTGCCGGGGCTCCGGACGCACGGTGGGCCAGTCATTATGCTCATAAATATGCTGGAGGATATGCAGGAAAAGGCTGGCGCAGACGGGGCTCGATGCGGATCGCATGACCGGCCATTCGGCGGGAGACGGCCATTCGGCGGGATAAGTATCGATGCCAAAGTGAAAATACGCATGGCGGATCGAAACATCGGCTTCCCAGCAGTATCTTTCGTGAAATCCCGGCCTCCCCAGAATGATGCCGCCCGGCTGGACGTCGTAGAGGGTGCCATTCTGAATGTAATTCAGCCGGCCTTCGATCATGTAAAACAACTCAAAGTCCGCAAGCATCCGCGACTGAAGCGTCTCTCCCGGCTGATAAATGACTTCGCCGCCGTGCAAATAGGCCAGCGCGAGATGCGTCCCGCGTTTGGGTTGTGAAAAATCAGACATGCGTGTTCCCGTCGTTTGCTCCGAAAGCATAAACAAAATTCGCCAGGGTTCCAGCGTGGTGGGAGTTTGCTTATCAGCATCCGAACGACCATTCATGTTTACTGGACTGGCCGATTCCCCATGCGGTTGTCGCGGATTTTTCGTGCACCCTGAACGGATCAACGGTGTTTAGTATGCATACCCAAGGACCAAGCATGACGCTGGTCTTTTAAGCAAACGAAACCCCACTTCATGCACTTCACTTTTCCCCCTGTCAGCATTCTGTTTCTTTCCGACGGTGCGCTTTTTGCCGCTGAGCCGCTCCAGCCCAGCATCATGGGAAGGCATGAGCGTCGGGTGAAGGGTGTCCGGAGGTTTGATTATTTGCGACGGCTGAGGAAGGCGATGAGGTTGATGGCGTTTGCAGGGTTTCTGTCTCTGATTGCCCCGAGGAGTTTTGCCGAGGAATCCTCCGAACCGAAACCAACCGCCAAACCTCCGAACATCCTCCTCATCCTGGCTGACGACCTCGGCTTCTCCGATCTCGGCTGCTACGGCTCGGACATTCACACGCCGAATCTCGACGCCCTCGCAAAGAACGGGCTGCGATTCACCCAATTTTACAACACCGCCCGCTGCTGGCCCACGCGCGGCGCGCTGCTCACCGGCTACTACCCGCAGCAGATGCAGATGGACCCGCCGACGGGCCATGTCCCGTCGTGGACGCACCTCCTGCCGCAGTGGCTCACGCCGCTCGGCTATCGCAGCTATCACTCCGGCAAGTGGCACATCCAGGGCGTGGACAAGTCCGTGGCCGACGGGGGGTTTGACCATTCGTACCGCCTCGATGACCCCAACCACAATTTCAATCCCTCCCGGCTTCTGGAGGATGACAAACGCCTGCCGCCCGTGTCCAAGGACAGCGGCTACTACACCTCGACCGCAGATGCGGATGCCATGATCCGCTACCTGAAGGAACACGCCGAGAAATACCCGAACCAGCCGTTCTTTGCCTATCTGGCATTCACCGTGCCGCATTTTCCGCTACAGGCACCGGCGGAAGACATCGCCAAATACCGCGATCACTACATCAAGGGCTGGGATCAGGAGCGCGAGGAGCGCTGGAAAAGACTCACCGAGATGGGCATCATCAATTGCGCCCTATCCCCGCAGGAAACAGATATAACGGCTCCTGGAATTCAACCGCGTTTTCTCAAGGAACTCGGCCCGGGCGAGATCGATCATACGGTCCCTTGGGATCAATTGACGGATGAGCAGAAGCGGTTCCAGGCCGAAAAAATGGCCATCCACGCCGCGATGATCGACCGCATGGACCAGGAAATCGGGCGGGTGCTCGACCAGGTGCGTGCGATGGGCGGCTGGGACAATACGCTCATCCTTTTTCTTTCGGATAACGGCGCCAGCGCGGAAATGATCGTTCGCGGCGACGGCAATGATCCCACCGCCGCGCCCGGCTCCGCCGGATCGTTTCTCTGTCTCGGCCCGGGGTGGGCAAACGCGGCCAACACCCCGTTTCGCCGTTATAAGATCTGGACGCACGAGGGAGGCGTCTCCACGCCGCTGATCGTGCATTGGCCGGATGGCATCGCGGCGCAAGGTGAACTTCGGCACGACGTCGGCCATGTGGTCGACATTGTTCCCACGGTGCTCGACCTCGCGGGAGCCAAACCGGAGATGCCGCCGGACGAGCCGCCGTTCCCCGGAGTCAGTCTGGTGCCGGCCTTTGCGAAGGATGGGGCCGTGACCCGCGACTATGTTTTCTTCAACCACCAGGGCAACCGTGCGCTGCGCGTGGGCGATTACAAACTCATTGCCCCCAAGGAGGACGGAGGCAACTGGCACCTCTACAACCTGGCGAACGACCGCGGCGAGCAGCATGATCTTGCCGCCGAGCAGCCCGAGCGCGTGCAGGACATGACGGCCCGCTGGGAAAAGCTGGAGTCCAGCTTCGTTCGCGAAGCCGGCCCGGTGCCGCCGGACGCACGGAAAAAAAGCAAAAAAGACAAGGCGGCGGCAAAATCCGGCGGGGAGGACTGATTGGGCAGGGTTTGACGGCTCTTGGCCGCCCGCCGGTTCTCAATGGTGCATTTTTTGAACCGCCCGGGGGATCTGGGCGTCGGTCCAGATGCCCTTTTGCTCACAAGCGGCCAGCCATTCCTCGGGGGCGGGTTCCTTCGTCTGGCTGACCCAGATGCGTAACAGCATCGCCAGCATGTTCTCGCTTGTCTCCGGGGCCGGGGCATTGAGAGGCAACCATCCCGCCGCTTTGCCGGGATCCCTCTTGGCCCAGATGGACGAGGATCTGTCCGCGTCCTTTGATACTGAATTTTCTGGCGCAGGAGGTGCGCTTGCGTCCCGATTATCTCTGCCGGCTGTTCAGCAGGATGATCGGGGTTTCGCCAATGAATTATCTGATTCAGAGACGGTTGGAGATGGCTGCGGGCCTGTTGCGGCGAACCGCTCTGAGCGGTTGGGAATGTAGGGATGGCTGTGCGGATAAAATCCTTTTTTGCCGCATCGAAAACCGATTCGGAGTGTTTAATTCTTCTCATTGCAAGCGAGGGAGGGGCGCCGGGCCTTCCTGAACAATCGGATTTTTTATTTTATGACCCCCATTCGGTTTCTCTTATGTTTTT
>Ga0351868_1151_pt1 | contig 26423 bp, 19 predicted proteins | sample TotcelHFGM3001M9_FD_206778 | JGI IMG/M metagenome (GOLD analysis project Ga0351868, IMG submission 206778) | Enriched cells from coal bed in the Powder River Basin, Montana, United States - Total cells FGM rep2 HSBNCT.FGM.300.1.M9 ... | reverse complement strand
AAAATCACCCTCCCACGCTCCACCGCAAGCCAAGGCGCCTGTTACTGGTTGATCGGCGCCGCCAGGTCTGTTAGGAGCTGCAAAAACACTAACGCCGTTAAAAGGATTGAGCAACTGCTTCTCAGGGGGAATTAGGTCCACCACCTGTTCCTCGGGCGTGTTATTCGCGGTCACTTCCACGCGACCAAGAATTCGGTTACGCTCTCCATCGTTAGCCGCAGCCGCCCAGGACCGACGCCCGGTATTCTCCGCCACCCACTCCGCGCGAGTAGCAGGAGGGGCCGGATTCACATTGTCAGCCGAGCACAAAGCCGCCAGATAGTGAATGGCAGTGGCCGTAGACGTGTCAGGATTCTGACTCTGTATGCCTTTTTCCACCCACTGGGTGCCGTACGCGGCCAATTCCGTGCAATTCTGCCTGGCAACACCGTATTTCGTATCTATATTAGCTCGCCAAGCCCTGGGGACGATGACCGCCAGCATAATGCCGATAATCACCACCACCAACAGGATCTCGATCAGGGTAAAACCTTTGCGTTTCATGATAATGTTATCCTCCTTAAAACTGTATCGGCAGCCATTAATATCGCGATTAGCGAATGCGTGCCATGAAAACACCATTACGCAGCCCGGCCACGTCAGTGCTCATACCGGCATGAAATGAAGTGTTTTCATCAAGTCCAAATGTAGTACTGTCAGTGCCCTGGAATATCAAGGCCACGTAATAGTAACCGCTATCCGCGTCCTCGAGTGCCATGGCCGAAGCGATCGCCCCGGTTACAGGAGCACTGTTAGGGTAATTGCCGGTGGCAAATACATTTAATCCATTGAAAGGATTAACAATTATCTTCTCAGGCGGCACCAGATCTGACACCCAGGCTTCGGTAGCCAAACCAGGCGGTGTCGTATTGTTGGGCATGTACCGCCCAAAAACCGGCCGCCGGCCGCCGGAATTGTTCGACCACGAACTATCAGACGTGCCATCCACGGCGATCCAGTCCTGACTATCGCCTATCGTTGTCCAACCCATGTTCCCGCACAAAGCCCAGTAATAGTGCAGTGACCCGGCCTCTGAAAGTTCTGAGTCATGGCTCTGCAGACCATCTTCCACCCATTGGTGGGCGAAAGAAGAAAGTTCGGCGCCGTTCTGTCTCACCAACCCATATTTGGTGTCGATATTGGCCCGCCAAGCCCGGGGCACGATCACCGCCAGCATAATGCCGATGATGACCACCACCAATAGAATCTCTATTAGTGTGAAACCCTTCCTATGTATTTTCACGTCGTCCTCCTGTTCGGAATAAAATGAGGAACTGAGGTCTGCACTGCACCAACAGCTACTCTAGCCTGATTGTTAGTTGGTCGGCGGTAGCGGCGCATCCTGGCCAGGTGCCGGAGCCGTGGCCCCACCCATCAGATAGTCACGAGATGGCGGTTGGCCCATCAACAGCGTCGGGCCTGCACCACCGTATTCCAGGTCGTCGAACAACCTGGCGACAAAAATACCCCGCCGCAATTTATCGCCATCCTCGGGGTCCATTCCGGCGTGCCAATAATTTCCCGTGGCATCGGGATCATTTGAAGTATACACTAAAAAGAAATTCAAGAAATCGGTTTCCCGTGGGTCAGGGCGGGCGGCCAAATATAACAGGCCCGGTTTCTTGCTGGGTACGGCCGTGTCATCGTTTTCAGCCGCAAAGTAACTGGCCTCGTTGAAAGGATTCCTCGGCATCTGCCCACTGGGCACCACTGATTCCACCGGGTCATAATCCTTGTTCCCGATGTATTTGCCCACCAGTTTATTGCTGGTCAAACCGGCGCCGTCGTTCTCCACGATATCGTCGTTTAAAAAGTCCTTGACCGTAAAGCTGGTTTCGGGACGTTGGGCTCGAGTCTGGTCGGTGGCCCAGGTCATGATGTAACTGGCTATTTCCGAGCCGTATTGCCTGACTATGTTGAATTTACTGTCATTATTGGCCCTCATGGCCCGCGGAATTATGACCGCGGCCATCAGACCGACAATGGTCAGGACCAAGAGGAGTTCTATCAGCGTGAATCCGAATCGGCAAGTCCTTCTACTTCTCATCACGATACCTCTGCGCATGTTATTCGACCAGCCTGGCTATGAAAACACCGTTCTTCATCTCCTGCAAGCTAGGAGCCCCATTGCCCATTCCAGCATACCAAGCCGCGGCACTGGTAGCATCGCTTCCGGTGTACACAAAATAATAATTTTTATATGTCTCTGAACCCACGGTTTCATCGGCCACAGCCACATACAACAAACCGGCCCTGACCGATGCGCCGTCATTGTCCGAGTTCAAATAGGACAAGCCCGTAAATGGATTCTGCAACACCTGATTCTGAGGCATGATACCGGCCACCGTGGTGGAAGGCTCAGGGTCGCGACAGGCCATGGTAGGCAGGGTCGAGTTTGAGGGCCAATAGGTGGCATCATCCCCGGTATATCCCACCAACTCGGCCACATACGCGTTTAGATTGCATGTGTCCGCCACGTCCTGGGTCTTCAGATTCCTCTCCGCCCAGGTTATGCCCCATTTACCCAACTCTGACGCGGCTTGACGCACCATGCTATATTTGGCGTCGACATTGGCGCGAAAAGCTCTAGGTATGATCACGGCTAGAATAGCCGCTATGATGATCGCCACCAGCATGATTTCAATCAGCGTGAAACCTTGGGCTCTGGAGCGCCATCTATAACCGTTATTGCATTTCATATTGACCTCCACGTTCCAGTCGGCCGTCCCTTACAGGTTCGTCCCAGTGCCAACTCCCGTGGAAAGCTGGGATACCAAGTTATATAGCGGTAGCAGAACACCCATGACCAAGGCCAGGGCCAGTCCGGCCAGCAGGAACAACAGGATAGGCTCCAAAAGAGCCAGAGCCATGGCAATGCGCCGTTCCAACTCTTCATTGTAATAGTCGGCCACGTATTCCATCTGGTCAGGAAGATTACCGGCCTCCTCGCCGATGGAAATCATCCGGGTGACCATATTGGGGATGAACGGTAGTTGTCGTAAGGCCTTGGAGAGAAATTCACCGCCGATGACCTTCTCCCGGGCAGCTCTTAATCCTTCCTGGATAACCATGTTGTTGACCGATTCTATGGCCAGTTCCAACCCCCGCAAGATGTCCATGCCGGCTGTCAGGACCATGGACAGATAACGCATGAAAAAGGCCAACCTGAGTTGGATGAATACATTCCTGATTCCAGGAAAATTCAATTCAACCCAGTCGATATAATACTTGGTGGCTGGAAATTTTCTGGCCGTGAAAAAGCCGCCGACCAATACGACCAGACCTACTAAAAACAGCAGCCAATGGTCTCGCAAAGCGGAGGAAACCGCCATGACCACTCTGGTTACCATGGGTAGAGGCACTTTGAAGTCTTCCAGCAATTGAAACAGCGGTGGGAAGACCAAAGTTAAAAAGACAAAAGCCGCGACGATCAGGGCCAAAACCACAAAAGCCGGATAAGCCATGGCCTTACGTACGTTTTTAACCAAATCGTCGATACGCTTGTAATGACGGGCCAGATCGAAAAAGACCCTATCCAGGCCACCGGTATTCTCGCCGATCTGAACCACACTGACATAAAGCCTGGGAAAAACAGCGGGCCGCTTGCCCATGGCGTCGGCCAGAGAATCGCCGGCCTGAATATCGGCAATAATGCCGGCCAATACTTTTTGGAAAAACTTACTGTCCTGGTCCTGACGCAATTCATCCAGCGCGTTGATTAGCGGCACACCGGCCCGGAACATCACCCCCATGTTGTTGCTGAATTCCACCAAGGTTCTTCGGCTGATGCCACCAATGGAAAAGCCTTCCAACGACTTCAGGAATTGTTGAGTCTTGGTCTCGTTGGCTTCCAGAAGGTGTAACCCGGTGGCCTTGATACTGACCGCAAGTTCACGCTCATTGTTGGCGTACTTGATGCCCTTGACCACCGCCCCGTTGGCGTCCGCCGCCTTATATGCGTAATCAGGCATGGATGAAGTCCGGCTTCCTTTCCCTTATTTTATCCAACACACGCAACCAGTTCAATGTCTGCCCCGTGCCGACTCCGTTGGCCTAAGTGACCCTGGTAATTTCTTCCAGAGTGGTTACCCCGGACAATACCTTGGTTAATCCATCTTCACGCAGTGAACTCATACCCTGTTTCTGAGCCTCCACGAATAGCACGTCAGCCGAGGCCTTGTCGGTGATCAATTGACTGATCAACGGCGTAACTTCCAGTATCTCGAAGATGCCGGTACGTCCATGATAACCGGTATTGTCGCAAACTTTACACCCCTTGGGCCGTTTAATCGTCTGGCCGCGGCCGCCCCAATTCTCCAACCCCATCATTTCGAGTGTGTTGTCGTCCGGCACGTAATCCTCGGCACATTCCATGCAGACCTTGCGTATCAATCGCTGAGCGACCACCGCCCTGAGAGATGAAGGAATCAAATACGGCTCAACTCCCAAATCCAAAAGCCTGGCGATGGTGGAGGTGGCGTCATTGGTATGTATGGTGGACAAGACCAAGTGACCGGTCATGGCAGCCTGAAAAGCAATCCTGGCTGTTTCCAAGTCCCTGATTTCACCAACCAGGATGATATCGGGGTCCTGTCGCAAAAAATGGCGAATGGCCCGGGAAAAGGTAAGGCCGGCCTGTTCGTTGACCTGCGTCTGCTTGATCAAGGGTATGCGATATTCTATGGGATCTTCTATGGTCAGGACGTTCATTTCCAAGGCGTTGATTTCCCTGAGCATGGAATAAAGCGTGGTCGTCTTGCCGGATCCGGTCGGCCCGGCCGATAGCAGAATCCCGTGTGGCTTTCTGCTCAAGCGCCTGATGTGCATGGCCTGCTCGTTATTCAATCCCAGGTAATCCAAGCCCAAAACCACATTGGCCTTGTCCAGAATCCGCAAAACAATATTTTCTCCGGCATCCTTCGGTGAGGTCGAACAGCGTATGTCTATGTTCCGCCCGGAAAACTCAAAAGTAATCTGACCCTCCTGAGGCAACCTCTGTTCGGCGATATTCATGGAAGCCATGACTTTGACACGGGTCACCAGTGCACTGTGCAACTGCTTGGGCAAAATGGCGCCTCGGCGCAGAATGCCGTCGATGCGGTAGGAAACCCTGCTGATGGTTTCTTCCGGCGTGATATGAACGTCGGTAGCCCCATCCCGAATGGCTCTGATTATCAGCAATTCGATCAAACGTATGATCGGTGGAGCAATTTCTCCCTCGGCTATCCCACCGGTAAGAGCGGCATTGACGTTTTTGTCAATCTCGTTCTCAATGGAGGTTCCCACCTCGTAATAAAGCTGGATGAATTCAAGAACGGTTTCCAGATCGGCCGCCCAGACTTCAATGCGCTTTCCCGTCGTTCGGCGCAGGTTGTCTATGGCCACCACGTCCGTAGGATTGTCCATGGCCACCAGAATCGAGTTGTCCCGCAAGGCAAACGGGAGCAACTTGTACTTCTTGGCCAGAGCTATCGGCACCTGTTTTATGGCATCAGGATCGATATGGGTCTTCTTCAGATCCACAAACGGCAGCTCCGAAGTATAGGCCATGGCCTTCGACAGGTTCTTCCTGGTGATCATCCCGAGCCGCAGCAGGACATTACCGAGTAGTTCTCCGGTTCGCTTCTGTTCCTGGAGGCCCAGTTCCAACTGCTGAGGAACTAGAATACCCTCATCGATCAGGACTTCGCCTAATAATTTCATCAGGTCTCCTCGATCTACTGCGCGGAGTTGTTTACCGCCGACGGCCCGTCTTGCATGGGCTCCAATATAATGTTGATCCTCAACGGATTCCTTCCGGAACCCCGCATTACCTGACCCCTGATCAGGGAATTCAGTTGCAGGCGTTGAGGAGCAAAACCTTGATCCAGGGCATCAAAATAGAGCCAAACATCATAGGCGCCCCAGGGCTCGAACTGAAAAGAGAATTCTCCCAAACGATCGGTATTGGCCACCAAATGCTCGGCTACCACCGTCAAGTCACTGTCATAAGACGATGGTTTGGCAATTTCGTTGCCGTCCGATCCAAGCGGAGCCTGGCTCGGGAAACCCTTTTTATCGGATTTCTGTCTTTGCAAAACCACTTTGACGTTCGTAACCGGCAGGTTTTCAAAAGTCAGCACCCGACCCGTGACCGTGTAAATCTTGTCCGGCGGCCAGTAATCCCAGCCTGTCTGAGCGTAAGGGATTGGGGCACAGCCAAAAAGATAGCACCCGGCAAGGATGAACAGTATTCCCATCACCGTTCTTTTCCGCATTAACTCACCTCATTAAAACAGGTTATGTGGCAGTAAGGTTGACCCGCCGCCGGGCCACCGTGGGAAAACGTTCCCATTTACTACGTCTCCCAATCCAATCTCGTAGCCGGAGCCTGCCTCATTACCACCTACGGCCTAGAGGCGAGTTCCCAGCCCTTGTCCATATTTATCAATTCCGCTGTGGATCGCCCCGCCTGGTCAATATTGCGACAGGATCCTGATCCGCTTTCTGATTTCACCCTTCATACTCGGCGAATTCTTTATCCCCGGCATATCCATGGCCTTTTGATACACAACAATGGCTTCTTGAAACTTGTTGCTTCTTTCCAATAGTGAAGCATAGGTCAAAAGTACTTCCTGATTGTTTGGAGAAAGATTGACCATCCGCTGATAATAGGTTTCCATCCCCGCCAAGTCGTTTTCCTGTTGCGCTAAATAGGCCAGATTATTCAAAGCATCCAAATCATAGGGATTAATCCGGGCCGCCTCGGAAAACCAATGCTTGGCTTTTGCATTCTGGTTGCGACCCAGTTCCAACAAACCAAGATTCACCAGCAGCTTGGAATTCTGGGGGCTGATTTTCCGGGCTTTGGCTAAAACCGATTCCGCTTCCTGATACTTGTGTTGCTCCAGATAAACGGCCGAAAGGTTGGCCATCATCCCTACGTTGGAAGCATCGCGCTTCAACCCCTCAAGATAGTATCCCTCCGCTTCACTGAAATGGCCGCTCTTCTGAGCGGAAAGTCCCAACTGAAAAAACTGCTCACTCTTGAGATTCCTTGATGATTGATTAGGCTGACTCGAACTCTTCTGTTCGCCGGTGCCAACCTTTTTGGAGGTCACCACCACGGCTGAAGGTGCGTAGTCGCCTTCATACCCTCCCAAAAACGACTCACCTTCCGGGAAAGGAGGTACCGCATCGACTGCCTGGCTTTGAGGCACGACTTGTCCGGCTCGTTCCCCCACGGACTCACTGGTGACAATCTTTATCTTTTCTTCCTTAAGCGCTTGAGGAACCGCGGTCATCACGCTTTTATTATCAGTGAGTGTCGACACCGTTTGCAAATCCCGGGCAGTATCATCCTGTCCTGTTCCAGGCAAAGCGGTCTGAGGAACCGTTGCCGCCACAGTTTCGTCCTTGCTGGCCTCAGGCGGAACCGCGGAACCATCCTGGGTATCCTCCTTGACTACAGGTGCCGCAGCCTCGGTTTTGATAACGGATACCCCGGACCCAGCAGGGTGAGAAGCAGGCGTTTCGGTCTGCTTATCACGGCCCTCGCCGGTCCTGATCGCAGTCTCGGTTGACACAGACTTGCTGTCGGTCGTTAGGGCCGTGATGAAATATGGATAAAACTTTATTACCACCACCGCCGCTACCACCACCACTCCCAGGAGCATGGCAAACCGCAGCAAATTTACGTTGCTGCTTGGTTTGTTCCTGGTCAACACGGGGGGTACAACACCCCCCTCCAGCGTCAATGACGCCTCCCCCTGTGTTTTGCGTAAATATTCGTTTACAAGACTCATTGATAGACAATTGTTGGCGTCAGAGTAATGACCAATTCGGATTTGACCGTATCACGCACCTGGTTGCCGAAAGCAGCTCCCAACAACGGAATGTCCTTGAGAAAGGGAATACCCCTGACATCCTCCGTATGGGACTCCTGTATCAGCCCCCCGATCACAATGGTCGCTCCATCGGCCACCCTGATGATGCTGTCAGTCCCCCTGGTATCGATGATCGGTACACGGTAGGTAGGCCCACCCTGCAAGATGGTGGTTTCCCAGCCAACCAGGCCGTTAATGACCGGCACAATGTGTAAAGTGACCATGCCATCTTCACTGATCTGAGGAGTAACCCCCATACTAATACCGGCCTGCTCTTTTTCCACGCTGGGTACCCACATGCAATTGTTACCGTTATCGTCGCACTCCCTGTTCCAAACCAGATACGGCACTGTCTCTCCGACATTGATGACCGCAGCCTGGTTGTTCAGAACATGGATGCGCGGCGAGGACAACACGTTTACTTCGCCCTGGGTGGCCAACATGTTGACCATGACATCGGCGGTTATGCCCTGAGCCACCCAACCCAAGTTAATGGCGGAATTCGCAGTGGCCATCAGAGAGTTTACCGTAAAACCGTCGTAATCCAGATTCCAGTTGATGCCGAACTCGTGCCCGTCGTTCAATGTCACTTCCATGATCCTGGCTTCCAACACGACCTGCCGTTTGGCCGCCGTTTCCATGCGCCTTAGAAACTCTTCCACCAAATCCAGGTTCTCGCGGCGATCCTTGACTACGATCGTTCCGGTGAGGGCATCCACCCTGGCATTCCCGGCTTCCGACAGCAGTCCTCCCGCACCTCCACCCGTGGCGGCCGGTTTCAGTGCCTCTTCGATCTGTTTCCAGGCATCCATCTTGTCCTCATCCGTGGTGGTGGTCACTTCGTACCCGCCGGCTGTTCCGCCGACAGCGTTGCCGCCTCCGGATGATTGACCGGTGCTGTGGAATGGAGGTAGATCATACTTGAAAAACCTCGTTTCCGTAGCCTTGACCCATAATGTGTTGCCTTCGATGGTATAAAAATAATCATAGGCGGCGAATACCAGGTCAAGCGTTTTCCGGAGTGACAGGTTGTTCACTTCCACGGAAACCGGTTCCATTGGGTCGACACCCTTCTCCAGAACGAGATTCAACTCGGCCTCTTTGGCCAGTCCCATAACCACATCCTGTAAAGGCGCCCCCCGGGCCGACAAAGAGAATATCTTCCCGTCGTAAGGCATTTTCTCCTCAGTGGCCAGGCTCGGCTTCATCTTGGCCAAAGGCTCCAGCGCCACTGGCGGTAGTTTGGTGATGGACTTCTGCGGCCTGAGCGGTGTCTCCATCTTCTTTTGTATCTCCGGCTTGGGCGGCGGGCTGACCGTACACGCCAGGGTAAATATGAAGGGAATGACCGACAGCAGGAGGTATATTCCTTTCATTTTCTTGGATGGGTTACCTGTGAGCTTCAAACCTGGGCCTCCTTCTAGTTGGGGGTACCACTCAAATTTTTCTATAGCGGTGGCTTAACACTTCCGCTTGACCGCTGAAGGCAACCACCCCCCGTTATAACCAACTCTTCGGATTGGACCGTTAAGGGCTCCAAAAGCCGTAACCCAATCCCGATATCCTATGGTTGAGGCGTCCCTTCGAGAAGAGGCGCCAAACGTTCCATGAGCTTGTGGACCGCTTCCTGCTGGGCTTTACTCGAAGTCCCCATCAGCCCCGCCGGCGGCATACCCGTTACTTCATCAACCCCCTGCGGGCCAGTTGAACCTTCCCGTTCACCACCCGAGCGGTCCTTCATATAAGAGTAGCTCATCTCCTGCAGCGGCAGGCGTTGCTCTCCAGACATACCGGATAGCACTACAGACTTCTTTTCAATGGATGCCACTGTCCGCCCCAAAAAATCACCGCCTTCGAATACAATCTGATCGTTGATGACTGCCATTTTTTTATGCTGGCCGATCAGTATCATCCGAACGATTGCATCAATGGGAGCTTCGACGACCTTTTCGCCATTGCCGGCGCCAACCGTGTCTTGCGGTTTTATCTCCGCCGTCTCGCCAGGCCATAGAAAAGGGTTGCGATCTACTCGGCGTGGCTCGAACTCGCTGGGAGGCCCCTCCCCGGCAGCCGCCCTGATTTTATTCATGGTGGCAGCCACTATATTGGAGTCAACCGGCGGTTGTTCTCCGCCAGCCGGCGGTAAAGGCTGCACCACGGGCAAAACCGGTTTTAGCGCCGGCTCGAGCAGGTAGGTGTTACCTATCCAAAGGAGTCCCACAAGTGCGATCATCACCATGACAAAAATAAAGACCCTCTGGGTGGTCATTGGACCTCCGTTTTGGCTTGGGTTGCCGGCTGGTCCAGTTTCAAACGGGCCGGTATCATGAGATTGACCATGATACTGCCCTCAACCATACCATCCTGGCCACGCTTCACGCTCAACCCCTTGACCTGTAGCGGGAATTTCTCCTGAAATACCAGGAAATCAAGAAACATTTCCGCTTCGTAAGTCGTGGTGAATTTAAAAGTGAAGGTAAAATCGGTTTCATGCAAAGGAATAGGGTAGGTATTGAATTTTTGACTGCCTAGGGTCACCTTGCTGTGGACCAATTTGAAATCCGGAGCTTGGAGAAAATCCAAAAACTCCACGAAGCCGGTCTCAGGGTCTTCAAAACCGGTTAGAAGCCACGGAGGAATCTTTTCCACAATGACGCGTAATTGCAGCACTTTCTCGGCCAATGAAGCCTTTTCCGACTCCAACTGCCGATAACGGTTTTCCAGGCTGGCAACAATCTGATCAAGTTTGGCCACATTGTTTTTTTGATAATAGTCAAAAATCAAAAACTGGGCCAGCAGGACTAGGCACAAGCCAATTACAAAAGCTCTATGATTCATTGACCGACCCTCGGGGAAGGAGCTTGATGGTTATCCGAAAATCGAATACTTTTCTCGGTTCCTCCAGCGCCTGGGGTGAATACTGGACGCCCGCCACTTCAAAAAATGGCGAACCCTCCAGCTTTTCACCAAAACTTCTAAATATTCCAAGTGCCTCCTCCCAGTTTTCCGCCCTGATCTTCCCGGATAAATCCGCCAGACGCGGACCGGAGCGGGTCAATCCCTTGCGGTCCACTGAAGCCACTGAAAAATTCTCAATGATCACCTGTTCCGGAACCACCAATCCCAGTTCCGATAGGATCATGTTCCACGCGGGACGCTGGGTAAAAGTCTCCTCGTAAAAAGTTTTCCATCCCTCAAACGGTTTCAGTTTGTTGACCTCTTCTCGAACCGTCAAAATGTCGTTCTGGATGTTTTGGATATCGCCGGACAGTTTGTGTATGCTGGCTTCCCTGGCCTTTCCCGCTGTGTGCAGTTGAACACCCCAGAACCCCGCTCCCAAAATGAATACCACCAAGGCTGCCACGCTGACTTTATAAAGAACTTCAGTAATCGGTACAACCACCGCGGCCTCGGGCAGAAATACAAAGTCCGACGGTAGATAAAGATTACCGATCAGATGCAACTGCTGATTTATTTGACGCTCCTGAAGCCCGTTGACCGGCGCTTGGGAAAGAGAAAAATGCAGGTCCTCTGGCGCCCCGGCCAGCGGTGCATCAGCCAAGACTTCGCGCAGGTTGTTGTGGCCCAGGATGTATAACGTCGACGGGACGGCTTCCCGAAATTCCTGCTTGAAGAACGTGGAGGTCATGAACAATTCCTTGCCCAGCCCTTCTGAAAAGGCACTACGCTCCACGGAATCCAAGGAACCCAAATCCCGGGAAAGACCCACCGGTATGGTCCGAGCCATCTTGACCACACCCTCGGGAGAACTGATGGTCAAAACTGAAGAAGTTTCTCCAACCCAAACTATGATGAAATTGTTCTTAGGCCCATCCAGGCGTGAAACCATGGCAGCCAGGGCCACGGGAATGGGAGAAATGCTCTTAACTTTCTTGATATGCTTGCTGAAAGTATTCCAGATGGGCTCCAGGTCTTCGTGCTGTATCGCGATATACGCCACACGATTCTTCTTGGCTCCGCCCTCAACCAAGTCCCCCAGCACCTTCCATCTAACCTGTAGAGGTGCGCTGGTACCGGCCTTGTCCTTGGCGTCCTGGCTGATCAGATTGGCTTGGTACCGCTTGGCTACTCTCGGAAATATCTCCCATTCATAAAGAGCCGACGGCATTTCACCACTGATGTAAATCTCATCCGCCTTGCGGCACGCAACGTTCAACGCTTCCAGGGAAGTAGTAGGTGAAAACGGTTGCGGGAAAAAACCTCCCGACTGTTTGTCAACCTCTAAAAAATAGACAGAATCCTGGAAGTAAGTCACGCATAGGACCCTCTTGCCCAATTGAGCCTGCCTTTCTTGGTTAATAAACTATTGGAATCCAAAAATAACCGCAATCAACAGGAATTACTGCCTCAAGCAGCGCCCCTAACCGAATCGAATCAATGAAACCGTCAGTGCCCACTCAATTTTTTGGTATGGCGCTAACCCATAAACAAATCAATCAAATTTTAGTAGTTACAGCCGCGCTCCCTTATGCCCCTATTCAAACAAATTACGAGAAAAACGGCACAACAACAATACGGATAATGATAAGCCTGCACCAAGTCACCAAATTAACTTCAGCAACTACGGGAAAATACCTTTCTTTTTCACTTGGCAAAGTCAACTTCTGCTAACTTGCCAACCGGCCGTTCCCCTCCATGGGAAAGCCCCTGCTCGGCCACTCTGAAATACCATAGTCACTCGGGGCGACATCCCCAGCCAGAGCCTCACTTATGTATATTTTTACACTTGTTAAAAACAATGTCAAGAAATTTGTTTTAATTTAGCATAATTAGAGCTTAATAGCAGTCATATTGCGCCGGGCTTTCGAACAAACACCATATTTTGCGGCTTCCCCTGCAAAACATATACTTGTTTTCCCGTTCCATACTGGTCGCTGCCAACCTATTTTTGAGCCATAAGTCGCCGCAACTCCCCAATGTACTGGGTTACTTCACGCCGATCTTCCGTCTTAACTTCATAGTCAAGGTACCTGGTCCAGGTTTGAACTGCCTTGGCATTCTGTCCGATACGCTCGTAGATTATGGCCAGATTGTAATAAGCCTCTTTGAAGTAGGGATTTAGCTTTATCGTTTTTATATAAAAATTGATAGCTTGTGCCAGGCGTCCCTGCCGTTCGTAAGCCATCGCCAAGTTATAATTCGCTTCCGGTGAATTGGGGAAGGTCCGGACTACTCTGCTAAAATCACTAATGGCTTTTTGGGTTTTACCGCCCTGCAAGGCTTGATAACCGTTTTCGAATGTATCCGAAACACCGGGCAAATCCACCAAATTCCCCTTATCTTTATAGTATTGGTAATACCATTGAACCTTTTTAATATAGCGTTGGGTTTCGTCAAATGGAGGAATACCGTTATATTTTTCAACGTTTCCGGGCCCGGCGTTGTATGCGGCCAAAGCCAGATTGACGTTTTTAAAGCGAGCTAACATGTCCCTGAAATACGCCGACCCGGCCCGGACATTCTGCTCGGGGTCGAAAGGGTCGGTCACACCCAGATCCTTCCAGGTACCGGGCATTAATTGCATCAGGCCGGTGGCGCCCTTTGGAGATACTGCCTTAGGGTTGAAATTCGATTCGGTTTTAATAATGGCCAACAATAATGGACGTGGCAGGCCATAGGCCAAAGCCTGTCCGCCGACCATTTTCCCATACTTCTTTCCGGTCACCACCGGGTCCTTATAACCCTTGGGACGTTTCAGAGTAGTCAGCAGCAGTTTGCCGCCCTTCCGGGGAGGCTGGTCGGTTATGTGGACTGTGCCGTTTTCGTCCGTATAACTATACATACCGGCCCGACTGTCACCGGCGGGCCCCGACAACAATAGTGCAATCAGGGCGATGGTAACGATTCTAATGGACATCTCCACATGATACATGGTCTCCGGTTCACTCCTTGGACAGAACCGGCGATTCCAACGGTCAAGCCAAAAACATTGGCCCGTTCGAGGCATCGCTCTGGCCCGGATTGATCGATCATTCACCAATGTGTTTGCGATGCTTTGCATGCCCCCACAATCATCAAGGTCACTCGGAGTCAGTGGACTGGATGCATTGCCCGCTCAACCCAGTTTGCGGTGAAACGATGCTAAAATTCAATAAAAAACTGTCAAGCCCACGATCCGGCCGTTTCCCTCGACCAGCGGACCCCCCAGCTCTAACCAGTCCCAACGACTTGGTTCGGCCGGTTGTGGCCCAGCTCCCACCTGACAAAGTTGAACTGGTTTGGTTACTCCCCTAACCCTTAGCCTTTAAACCTCGGCCTAAACCAAGTCACCATCTTGGGAACAGTCGGTCCTTATCCTAGATTGGATTCGGCCGATGGTGATAGTTTCAAAGGGATATTGCCCCTTTACTCCCAAATTGAATAAGATTGGAGCCAAAGACAGGCAGGCATGGTCATTGACCGACCGTTCAAGAAATATAATCCCCATGAAGGCGACTAGGGGTTGGCCCAGGGGTTGGCCGGCCTACCAAGGTTATCCCGCCAGCCGAAAGAACCCAATACGAGCCATGATGCTTTGCTACGTGGTTCAAAATCTGTCAGCAGCAGCAGGCCTCCTTCCCCATATTAACCGACGTCCCCTTGGGCGGCTCAGGTGGGACGCTTTGATCGCATTCCAAGGGTATATATCAGGGAACTATATCATCGGCATCATCGGCCACACCGTTGGGTCCGGCCGAAAAAAACTTGTGGTAACGCTGATTGGAATCGTCATAGGTCGGGGGACTGCCCCAGATATAATCATGGCCCCAAGGGTCTGATTGATAGACCGTTCCCAGGGCATAGATTTCCCTGATAAAACCTAAAGGATCGGTGGCAGTGCACCCATAATGGGTAGTGTTGTCGACCGCGTCCAAAGTGGCCGCCCCGCAGTTGGGATCGGAATCTATCGTATCGCCCCAACTCGTGGGGGGGCAATTACCAACTGAACTGTCCACGGCCGCGCAACCGCTTTCATCAACGGTCCCGTCACTGTTGTTGTCGATCCCTGCGTAAATGGCATCGAACGCCGCAACCTTGCTCTGCAAGACCTTCAGATCGCCCAAGGCGATCTCCACGGCCTCTTGGGAAACGTCAATGGGAATCAACAGATCGTCCTCCGCCGTCACGGCATTCGAATCGGAGCCATAACCGCCGGCTGCGGCCAAGACTTGATCCGGTCCGGCGCTGACCAGATAGCCGGCGCAACTATTTCCGTCAGCGGTGGTGGTCCCGATAGTGCTATGTCGGTAGTAACTGAATGGAGTCCCCCAAGAGTCATAGCGGTACTTCTGCTCCATATTCAAAGCGTCCGCCGCTACAGGTATCTCTGTCCCGCCGGTGCCTCCGGGTGCAGGCAAGGACCGGGTATTGCGATAGTAGGATCTGCTTTTGACAGCAATTTCCTTCATTAAATTTTCCGTTTCACCTACTTTGGCCCCTTGGCGCACGGAACTGCCAAGGGAGATGGCAAAGACGGCAATAATGCCCATGATGCCCAGGGCCAATAGAATTTCCAAGAGGGTAAAACCCGACTTATGCGGTCTAGTAGACATGTCCATGGTAATGAAGGCTCTCCCTATCTTTTTGAATGTAAAAGTTGATAGGTGCAATTCTCAGTCTGCCAAGTATATCAGTGCCCCTGGCTCATAGCAAGAAAGTTGTCAAGTCACCATAAATAGTTATCTTGGTTGGTCTTCAATTGTCTCCTGTTGGTAACGTCGGCCGGCCGTGACGAGGCCGACTCCTTTTGGTCCCTGGTTCCCTCCAGGTTTGGGGGGTTTGGCCCGACTGATTCACCCTCGCGGGTTAACCAGTCCGTCCACTCTATTTCAGACGATAGTAGGTGGCGTCCCCACATTCCTCGACCGTGAAGGCTTGGCTGTGGGCCGAGACCGTTTCACCAGTCCCCAGGAACAACAATCCTCCCGGATGGAGGCGTTTGGCTACACGCTGAAAAATCTCCTTTTTCAAACCGTCGGAAAAATAGATGATCACATTTCGCAGAAAAACAATGTCAAATGTCCCCAGTCCTTTGAAATCGTTCTTTAGGTTGAACCTCTTGAACACGACCATCTGCCTGAGATCCTCTCTAATTCTCCATTTTGTGCCGTCCCGAAAAAAATAGCGGTCGATTCTTTTTTCATCGAGGCCTCTCTTCATGTCCGCTTCCTCATAAATTCCCGATATCGCCTTTTGTATCGAGGCTTCCGAGATGTCCGTAGCCAGAACTCTGACTTTGCTTCGACACTCCTTCTCCCTGACCACGGTTTCGCAGAAATCCGTGGCCACCATGGCAATGGTGTACGGCTCCTGGCCTGTGGAACAGGCTGCCGACCAAATCTCCAGGTTGTTACGACGGCCGTCTTTGCCCTTCTTCCACGTGTCAAGCAGGAGTTGCCCCAGAAGGGCCTCAAATTGGCGCGGGTCTCTAAACCAGGAAGTTTCATTGGTGGTGATGGCGTCGATGATTTGCCCACAGAGACGGCCACACTCCTTTTCTTTCAAAGCCAGATCAAAAAGATCGGCATAGCAACTGCATCCACAACCTTCCGCCAAACGCGCCAGCCTGTGCTGGACCAGGTAGGCCTTGTCCGGACCCAGGTGAATACCGCAGTGTTTCTCGATAAAATCCCTGAACAAAAGAAATTCCTGTTTTGTTATGTCAGGCATCATGATTTCGGCCATCCCGGATCCTTTTGACTAATGCCGACATCCTACCGGCCAACTGTCCCAGCCCCACCTGTTCGTCGGCCAATCCAGCCTCGTCCACGGCACGGGGCATGCCATAAACCACGCAGCTTTCCTCGGATTGCGACAGGCAATAACACCCTTTGATCTTCATTTCCCTCACACCTTGGGCTCCGTCATTGCCCATGCCGGTCATGATCACGGCCAAAGTGTGCCCGCCATAGACCTCAGCAATCGACCTGAACAAAACATCAGCGGCAGGACGGCAACTATTCACCGGCGGATCGAGGCTGAGGGCTATCCTGACCGCAAGCCCCTCATTGTCCGCCTCGGGGTCGGGCTCAACCACCATGTGCTTGCCCCCTGGAGCGATATAGACCCGGTTGGGTCGAACCCTTTCCCCAGCCTTGGCTTCGCTGACCTCCAACTGCGATTTTTTGTTGAGGCTTCCGGCCAAGGCTTCCGTAAACAGCGGGGGCATGTGTTGAACCAATAGCACCGGTACTCCGAGATCCCCAGGTAATTGAGGAATGACCTCTCCCAAGGCTTTTGGACCTCCGGTGGAAACGGCCACGGCGATAACGTCAATTCTCGCCGGCCGGTGCCATTCCACTAGAGCAGCCTGACCAGCCCCCTTTTTCCTTGAAACAGCCGGCCCGGCAGCCTGCTCCGCCCTAACCTTGGTCAACAATTCCTTGGCCGATTTCCCTTCAGTCAATCTCTTGGCCAATCGGGCATGCTTCTTGCCGCGATAGGCCCGCACCATTGATTCCAACCGTCCCCGAAACTCCGCAAGACTTTCGCCACTCCCCGAAGGATTTGGTTTGGCCAACAATTCAAGAGCCCCCATTTCCAAAGCCTGAATGGCCGTGCCGGCGCTGTTGGAATCCAAGCCGCTCAACAAAACCAAGCCTACCTCGGGATAGGTCGCCCTGATTTCCTTGAGCGCTCCAAGGGCATCTCCTGTTTTCATCTCAACATCGAATAAAAGCAAATCGACCGGGTTCTGGGCCAGCCTGGCCAAGGCGATTTTTCCCGTAGCCGCCACGGTCACCACTTCCATCCCGGCAACCGACGAAAGCGCTTCCGACAGAAATTGCCGATACACAACGCTTTCGTCGACAATCATTACTCTGATTTTTTCTGTCACCTTTGGAGACTCCCTGCCTGATTCGTACAGTCGTTCCTGTACTCTGCCTCGCGACTCAACGGCGTTAGGATGCCGGCCGATCGCCTTGAAGCTTCAGACGCCATTTTCCGCTGACCTTTCATTACCGAACCGTCGAACCGGTCTCTCACCGGACAGCGCCACCCTGGTGGTTCCTTCAATCTCCCCCAACCACAGCCATTGACTCCTGTGCGCGCCGAAATGGAATCGGTTTATAGACCTGCAACATCAGTGGAGCGAGAGGCACGATGGTTCAAAAGCTTGTCCGCCGATAAAATCACCAGCAGTTCCTTTTCCAATTTAACGACACCGTCGATAAACTCGCCCTCAATACCACCTACATTGGCCGGTGGCGTCTCGATATCCTCGAGGTCGGCCTGAATCACTTCTCCGATGGCATCCACCAGCAGACCGACCGCATCACTTTTCAGTATAACATTGTGAGTAGAACGCCCGATCCGCCTCGCCCCCAGCCCCAATCTGGTCCCAAGATCAAAAACAGTGAGAATCTGCCCTCTTAGGTTGACCAGGCCCCGGACATGATCGGGAGCCCTCGGCACTGGGGTCATGTCGACGACTCGGTTGATCTCCCGGACACCCAAGACATCAAGGCCCAGCAGGTGCCGGTCGATCCGAAACGTCACAAATTGTTTTGTGCTCATGTCCCTTCCAATTCCTCGGCAACTTTCAGTTGGACTGTGGCCTGCCGATTCCATACCGCCCCGGTGTTGGATGGTGTTCAAACCTCAGTCCCGTTACCGGCCCTACAGAGAATAATTACTCAGGCCGGGCATTCATAAGGCAGGTCTTTCACCATCGGTAACGCCAGTATGTTTCAAATGACCGTTAGCTGCCAATTTCAACAGTTCATCGGCATCAAGAAGCAGGGTCAGATTATCATTCACCACCGCGGAACCCACCACCGGCCCATCAACGTGGCCCGGACTCTTTTCGTTGAAACAGGTTTCAACCACATCCACAATGCCGGAGGCAAGTATGCCCACCGAGGGCCCGCCAGTCCTCGGAATAATCAGATAGGCGTGAAGTACTCCCGCGGGAAACTCGCCAATGTCCAGAAAATGCTCCAATCTCACCAAAGGAAGCCCCTGGCCTCGGTAGTTTACAAATTCTTGGTTGCCAATCCGCTTAATGGAATCCACACTGATTTTGTCCAAACGCGCCACGCTGGACAGGGGCAAAGCAAAATATTCAGCCTGGGCGTTGTTGAATATTACCACGGGATAGGTCGGTACGGTCTCCAGACTCCGCAGGCGTTCCTCCTCCTCACGGCGCCTTCGTTCCTCGGCGCCCACCTCGCCAAAACGCAATTGGGCTGTGGCGGCTATGCCGCCGGCACTCAATATCATGGCTACGCGGCCGTCACCCATGATCGTGGTTCCGCTGAAAGTACGGCATTCTTTGATGTGTCCGGACAAAGGCTTGACCACGATTTCCTCGGTGTTCAACAACTCGTCCACAATCAGGCCAAAGCGGTTCGGCCCGACCTTGAGCACCACGATGAACGTATCACCCGGTTTTCGATTACGACGTTCAATCTCACGACGTTCCTGGCCCAGGTCACCGGAGGCGCCCTCATTCTGGAGCATGGTGGAGATAATCCTCCGATCGGCCAACTCCTCTCTTCGTTCAACCAGCACCTCTTCAGTGTCCGGGTGAACAAAGTTCCTTTCCAATCCCAAATTGTCGGCCAGACGTACTAATGGTAAAAGACGCCCCCGCAAACGCAATACCGTAGCGTCTCCCACCTTCTCCAGGCGCCGGGCCACCTCATTTCCCTGGACGCAGACGAGTTCCTGGACATCCATTTGAGGGATGGCAAACGACTGGCCGCTGGCCTGAACTATCAGGGATGGGATGATGGCCAATGTCAATGGAAGACGTAAACGGACACTGGTTCCCTGGCCCAAGGCGCTTTCCAACTCCAGACGACCGCCGATGCCTTCAATATTAGTCCTGACCACATCCATACCGACGCCTCTTCCGGAGACGTCGGTTACGGTCTCGGCCGTGGAAATGCCCGGCAATAATATCAAAGACAACTTTTCCTGTTCGGTCATCTTTTCCGCTACCAAAGGTTCCACCAGACGACTATTGACCGCCCTCTTTAGGACTTTGTTCGCGTCTATACCCCGTCCGTCATCGGTTACGGTAAGATTGACCTGGCCCTCTTCGTGAAACGCCTTTAAACGAATGTGGCCGGTGCGAGGCTTGCCGGACTTGATCCGCTCCTCCGGGGGCTCCAAACCATGGTCGATGCTGTTGCGAATGAGATGGGTCAACGGATCCGACAGGGCTTCCAGAATGGATTTGTCCAATTCCACTTCTCCGCCCTCCCAAAGCAATTCAACTTCCTTGGCCAAAAGGTGGGACATATCCCTGACCACACGAGGAAACTTGTTGAAAATGTTGCCTACCGGCTGCATTCGCAGTTGCATTATCTGTTCCTGGATGTCCGTGGTCACCAGGTCGACGTTTTGCAATACAGTGGACAGGCCGGCTGTCTGCTCCACCCGGTCTTCCAACAGCCTCCGCAATTGGTTGCGGCTCAGCACCAATTCCCCGGCCAGGTTCATCATACGATCGATCAGCCGGACACTGACCCTGAGTGTTTCAGGAACCGCCCCTTTCCGGCCCGGGAGCGGTGGCGACGTCTCGGACGATTGCTCCCTCCCCACCGACCAAGAATTGGTCATTTTCGATGCGATGTCCGATGCCGGACGGATTACCCCAGCCCTGCCAATTTCTCCCCACAAAGCCGGACCTGCCTCCAACCCAGGGGCTGAATCCGATGCAGGTCGATCCGTTTCCGACAGCAGAAAAGCCTGCCGGTCAGGCTCTTTCCCTGCGGGATAACAGGCAACTTCGTCAGCCCCCAGGGTCTGAACCATGCCGGCCAACCGACCTCGCACCGTATCAGGCCCCACCGGACGCACCTGCTCCACTGGTACATCCAGGATGCCGCTCACCAGTTCAGGTTCCTCCACGATGGTGGCCACAAACAGATGCCTGAATCCCGGCTGAGATGTCTCCAGCACAGTCCCATCCCCCTCCAGACCGGCCAGGTCCGAAGCCATCACCCAACCCAGGGTGCCCGCCATGTCGACCAACTTCTCATGCCCCGCCTCGTCCGCTTGCTGCTCATCCTTGATCCAGATGGCGTGAAGATTCATTTCCTCACGTAGCGCTTCCTGCAAACGACTACGGTCCAAGGCAAAAACAACCCGCCCCAGGGCATGCGCTCCGGTGACAGCCAAGGAAATCAGATCGGGGATCGACGATGATCTGCTATCCTGACTCAGTCGGCTAAAGGACAGTGGACCAACCGGACCCCGCGCATCCGATCCATTGCCGCCTGCAGTACCTAAACGTCCAGGGGCCGCCTGTTCATCAACCACCTCACCGCCCAAACCAAGCCCGTTACGAAGGACCTCCTCCAAGCTCTCAATTACGTCTCGCACCGCAACCGATGCGCCGCTTTTAATGGACTCGGCCAAGAGGCGGAACAGGTCGGTGCCGGCCAGCAAGGCATCAACCGTCCGGTGGTCGGGCGCCAGGTTACCCTCACGAATGTTCATGAGGACGCTTTCCATAACATGGCAAAGATCCGTGACTTGTCCCAACCCCACAAAACCCGCCGCACCTTTGATGCTGTGTATGGCCCGGAACAAGCGGTTGACCACATCGGGTCCGACATGAGGACCACTTTTTTCCAAAACCAACAAATCAGGTTCAATTGCGGTCAAGTGCTCTTGAAATTCGGCCAGAAATTCCGCAGCCAGGGAATCGGAGCCTGGCACGACTCCGGCATCACTGTGGCCGATCATGGGCGCCGCGGCCAAGCGCGACACAATATCGCCGATTGATACGCTCTCAACGGATTGTATTTCGTCTATCATCAGGCGAAGTTTGTCTACCCCGGCCAGCAAGGCGTCAACAGTTTCCGTCTCGGGACTCAACTCACCGTCCCTGAACTTCATCAGAACGCTTTCTATGGCGTGTCCCAGTTCCATTATCGGCGTAATGCCCAAAAAACCAGCCGATCCCTTGACGCTGTGTATGGCGCGAAAAAGCCGGTTGATTACCTCCCCGGATACCGACTTGCCTCCCTTTTCCATAGCCAGCAAATCCGGTTCGATCAGGCTGAGATGATCGCGGCCCTCCGCAACAAATTCGGCAATAAGGCTTTCATCGGCCGATATTTCCATGGACCTCTCGCCCTTTCGTTGCCGTGGTGGCGCATATGCCAAACCGGCTACAATTCCTGATCGCGCTGCTTTGTTCCCAATCGGATTTATTCTAACAAAGTTTGCCCATATCTACCAATTAATATGGCAATCGCCGATCCACCGTCGAACGACTGCCTGCCAGTGGCCGCGGATTAGGCGCGGATAACCGCCACGGAGTCCCATAAAAACCGGGAAAAGAGACTGCCGCCCGCGGAATCCAGATTTCTCAAGGCCTCTGCAAAAGATCGAATATGGCCTGAAATAGCGGAAAGCGTATAATCGTAACCACAGGAATACTCTTCTGTATTTCAAAGAGGCCGGGCTGGAGAAGACCTTTGGCAGAGGCCTCTTATTGTTGAAAATGTTGCCAGTGCGGCAACTATACTGTTGACAAGACCTGTCCTAATTATATATTGAAGACTTGAGCCGGAGTGGTGAAATAGGTAGACGCAGTGGACTCAAAATCCACCGATCGCAAGGTCATGTCGGTTCGACTCCGACCTCCGGCACCAGGAAATATCAAGGGCCGTCCTGAAAAGGTCGGCCCTTTCTATTTGAAACCGTCTCGGGCCCTGATTCAAAGCCGTTGAGGCCGGCCAGAATCGCCTCGGCCGGTTCCCGTCCGACTATCCGCCCCTCGCCTCATGACGGCCACAACCAGACCCGACGATACTTGGGCTTGATGGCGTGCCGCACGTCGCTAGAATCTGCCGGTTTCTTTTCGGACATTCTCTTTCGGTCCATGGCGGCAGCAATGCCCGTGGCTAAAAGCCCCAGGCCGATACCCCCACCCACTATCACCAGACGCACCAATCTGCCCATGCTTGCCTCCTCTGTTGCAGGTAAATACACTGTACATGTTTATACCACAAAATCCAGGCCGATTAAACAGGTCATTGGGTGAGGTAATATCGCTTCACTAAACAGTGGCGCTCTGGCAATCAGCCGTACCGTCAAGGGTTTGGTTCGGTGGACGGCTCTGCTGCGGAGAACCTTTTTCGTGGTAGGAAAAACGCCTTTTCTGAATTGCTCCCAAACCCCGCGGCAAGCCGCGACGAATGCGCCGGCCCGCATGTTCAACCAGCCCTGATACGTGGTAACATTAAGCTCAGTCGATCCGTTATAACTATCGGCTTGTCCCGTTTACCACCAATGGGTTGTGGCCATTGAAACATTTGAGACAGAGATGCTTCTGGGGCAGACCCATGGCCTGAACAAAGGCGCTTAAATCGTTATAGCGAACGGAATCCGCTTGAATCCGGTCGGCCACCCACTTTTCCAGGCTCTGCAATTGTTCCCGAGTGTTTATGTCTCCGCGATACATATAGGCTCGCGCTAACAATTCGTCATAGGTTCTCGTGGATATGCCGAAGTCACAAGGATACATCAACGGAGGGCAGGCGATACGGACGTGAACCTCCCTGGCCCCGGCCTCCTTAAGCTCCCTGACCTTGTTTAATATCTGGGTTCCGCGGACTATGGAATCATCGCAAAGGATGATGCGTTGCCCCTTCACGGCATGCCGCAGTACGGAAAGCTTGCGCTTGGCCATTTTCTCTCTGGCCACTTGCGTGGATTGGGTGTAACTCCGGTCGGCGTAGCGGTTGTATAGAAACACCTCCTGGTAATTAATCTTGGACCTCATGTGGTAACCAATGGCGTGGCCAACCCCGGACATGGGTACCGGCGCCACCAGGTCCGCCTGAATTTCCCCTTCCTCCAAGTCGCGTTCGGCCAGTTTGGCCCCGATGTCGTTACGGGCTTTTTGGACCGACACCCCTTCCGCAAAAGAATCTATACTGCTGGTGTACGCCCATTCAAATGCGCAGTGAGCCCGGCCGGGAGAATCCAACTGCCTGACGGTGGTAAAGCCTTCCTTGTTGAGCAGAACTATCTCTCCGGGCTGGACATCCCTGATCACTTCCATGTCAAGATTGTGCAAAGCTCGGGACTCCGAACTGACCGCGTATCCCAACTCACCGACCCCCAGGACCAAAGGGCGAAATCCCCAGACATCCCTGGCGGCGAAAATGCCCTGCCCGGTCAGGACCAGGAGGGTATAGGCGCCTTTTATGGCTTTGGCCAAAGCCGCAATGCCGGCCACCGGGTCGCTTTCCTCCATGATAATCTTGGCAATCACCTCAATGTCGAATCGACCGGTAAAAGCCTTGCCGCGGCTTAACATCTCCTGGATAAGCTCATCGGCGTTTATTACGTTACCACTAAAGGCCACCGCGATTTCACCCATATTGGAATACCAGCGCACCGGTTGTCTTTCCTTGAGACTCACATGGCCAATACCAAAATGCCCCTCAAGGTAGGATAGTTCCGCATCGCTGAAGGTATTGAGAACCTTGCCGTGGTGCGTGATCAGTCGAATCCCCTCCAGCCAGGTGGCCATGCCGCAATATTCCTGACCGCGGTGCTGCAGGAAATCAATACCCTGGTAGATGTCCTGTGCGCAATCGGATTTGGAAAAAAGCCCGAACAACCCACAGTTTTCCTGTATTTTCATGGGCGCAATCCTCATTTCACTTGATATCCGCGTGATAGCTCTGCAGTGACCTTACCTGGTCCCGCCCCCTGGAAAACCTGGCTATTCCCCTGGCTGCGGCCAAGGCCCCGGCCAGTGTGGTGATATACGGAACTTTATACTTGATGGCCGTCTTGCGGATGTAAGAGTCATCGTGTTTACTCATTTTGCCGCTAGGAGTATTGATGATAAGCTGGATTTCATTGTTCTTGAGACTGTCGACAATATGCGGACGGCCCTCATGAACCTTGAGTATCGGACTCGCGGCAATTCCACAGTCAGTAAGAAACCTGTGGGTTCCGTCGGTGGCCACAATCCTGAAACCAAGGTTGGCAAATTGCCTGGCCACCTCGGTCACCGCCGGCCGATCAGCCTCGTTGACGGTAATGAGAACCGTGCCTGCGGCAGGCAGGGTCTGCTTGGCGGCATCCTGAGCCTTGTAGTAAGCCATGCCAAAGGACTCGGCCATACCCAGGACCTCCCCGGTGGACCTCATCTCCGGTCCCAACAAAGGATCGACTTCCGGGAACATATTGAAAGGAAACACCGCTTCCTTCACACCAAAATGATGGATGGGGCGGTTAACCAGATTCAGGTCGGCCAGTTTCTTGCCCAGCATCAATTGAGTGGCCAAGCGAGCCATGGGGATATTGCAGACCTTGGAAACCAGGGGAACTGTCCGAGAGGCTCTGGGATTGGCTTCCAGAATGTATACCGTATCCTGGGCAATGGCGTACTGAATATTCATCAGTCCCACCACTTTGAGCTCAATGGCAATACGCCTGGTGTATTCTCTGATGGTGTCAAGGTGTTTGGCCGGGATGCTGATGGGAGGAATGACACATGCGGAATCCCCGGAGTGAATACCCGCTAATTCAATGTGCTCCATCACCGCCGGAACAAATGCATCCTCGCCGTCGGCTATGGCGTCAGCCTCAACTTCTATGGCGTTTTCCAGGAATTTGTCCACCAGGATGGGTCGCTCGGGACTGACTTCCACAGCCGCTATTACGTATCTGCGCAACATGCCCTCGTCATGAATGACTTCCATGGCTCGACCGCCCAAGACATAGGAGGGTCGGACTATGAGCGGATATCCGATACGTTCGGCGGCGGCCAGCGCTTGTTCCAGATTGGCGGCCATGTCCGAATCAGGCTGAGGGATTCCCAAATCCCTTATCATTTTCCGAAAACGGTCCCGATCCTCGGCCAGGTCAATAGTGTCCGGTGATGTGCCGACAATTCTGACACCCTCCCGGGCCAATTCCGTAGCAATATTGAGGGGCGTCTGTCCGCCAAATTGCACAATGACGCCCTCGGGCTTCTCTTTTTCATAGATGCTCAATACGTCTTCCACAGTGAGAGGCTCAAAATAGAGCTTGTCCGATGTGTCATAATCGGTGGACACGGTTTCCGGGTTGCAGTTGACCATTATGGATTCAAAGCCTTCTTCCCTGAGAGCCAGGGCGGCGTGGACACAACAATAGTCGAACTCTATGCCCTGGCCGATACGGTTTGGCCCGCCGCCGAGGACCATGATTTTGCGGCGAGTGCTGGATTCCACTTGGTCGGGAGCATTATAGGTGGAAAAATAATAAGCGGCATTCGCCACACCGCTTACCGGTACGGCTTCCCAAGCCTCCGCCAGACCCAAACCAAGCCGGGCCCGGCGGATTTCACCCTCCGTTTTGTCCAGTATCTTGGCCAGGTAGCGGTCGGAAAAACCGTCCTTCTTGGCCTGCTTCAATAATTCCAACGGCAGGTCCCGACCGCGGAAGCTTATGATCTGCTCCTCCAACTCCACCAGTTGCTTCATCTGCTCTATAAACCACGGCTTGATGTAGGTTCTTTCATATAGCGACTCCACCGAGGCGCCCTTTCTG
>Ga0351868_1145_pt1 | contig 27022 bp, 23 predicted proteins | sample TotcelHFGM3001M9_FD_206778 | JGI IMG/M metagenome (GOLD analysis project Ga0351868, IMG submission 206778) | Enriched cells from coal bed in the Powder River Basin, Montana, United States - Total cells FGM rep2 HSBNCT.FGM.300.1.M9 ... | reverse complement strand
GCAATGGTATTTCCTTCAATTAACGGTGAAGACTCTTCAATGAACAATCCCCCGCCGAGAAATCCCGAATTGCCGATGATGGTATTGCCAACGATAGACGGTGAAGAGTCAAAAATAGCAATACCCGCCCCGAATTCAGCGGTATTATCTTCGATAATACATTTCTCGATCAGCGGTGTGCTTCCACCTGAAATTAAAATCCCACTTCCGCGGGTTACAGAGAAACCGCTGAGAACTGCTCCTTCGCCCTCTCCGCTTCTGAAAGAGACAACTGTTCCGCTGCCTCTGCCATCGATGATCGTTTCACTGACCACCGCAGGGTCATCGGGATCTGTGCTGCGCAGCACAATATTTTTACCCTTGAAATCAATATTCTCCCGGTAAACACCCATTCCAACAACGATTACATCGCCATCTGCGGCAGCATCAATCGCTTCCTGAATCGTGGCGTATTTATCAGGTACTGTTACGGACGAACCGCCAAGGGTGAGTGCAGCAGTCACAGCTGCGGCAATTATCGCCAGAACAACGAGGCCGATCAGTACATATTTAAACTTACCGCTTGCTGTTTTTTCTTTTGGCGGTTTTTTTGTTTCCACTCCCGTCGTTACCGTTTTTTCAGGCTCCTTTTCAGTAACAACATCCTCCGGGGCAGCGCCTCCAGAATCTGCCTTTCCTGCTGACGAAGCTTCTCCGCAGTAAGGGCAGATATCATATACATTTTCATCAAAGTTCATACCGCAACTCTTACAATCTATCATCCTGATACCCCTCTCAAAAGCAATAATCTCAGCCTTAAGCTATCGATTTATCTGTTAAGGCTTCCTGTCATAGCAGCCAATACCTGCTTTTTAACAAACTTAAACCAGCCGGCGTAAGGTTAAACACAAAATGCCACTCGTCTATATTAACACGTTCTGCGCCGGTAAAACAAGGGTTGATCAAATTACAGGCCATAATCATACAAAGGTCACCACTGCCTGAAAAACAGGATGATGGCCGAAACCCGCGCCAGCTAACAGAATAGCGTTCCGGGCTTTTACTTTGCCGTCAGCGAAGTCAAAACCGGCCGCTGTTGTTCTGCCCGGTATGTATAAAAAACTGCCGAACCATCATTAATGCCCTCCACACTTACGCCTTCACCAAGAGCAAAAGCTTGAAAATAAGTGATTTCAACTGACTGTCCGTCGATCTGACCGATGAAAGTGCCATGCGCAACATTTCCCTCAACCGGTTCATCAACCGCTTTGATCGAATCAAGCACCGCTCTTGCACCGCTTTCCACAAAGGTAAATGCTACCAGGGAGCCATCTTCTATGCCGTCTACGCTGACTTCACCACCGTAAACAAAAGCCCTGTTTATCTCAATCTCAACAGATTGGGCATCTATCTGTCCGACATAGATACCCTCACCGACTATTTCAGCTTCGCCACCGCCGACAGGCGCTTCAACAACCTCAATTGACAGCAGCAGAGGGCGATACTCTTCTTCACGATAGGTAAACGTTACCCGGGAACCACTATCAATGTTTTCAACCAAAACTCCCTCACCGATGGCAAAAGCTCTCGCCTGGCCATCAACTTCGATCTCCACCGAATGACTGTCAATCTGCCCGGTGTAGATACCTTCTCCATTAGTAACTGTGCCTGTTTCTTCCATCACTGCAGCAGTAAGCGACAATAATAACGGCCTTTCTTCCGTCTCGGTATAAGAAAATACAACCCGCGAACCATCACTGATCCCGGCTGCGCTTACACCTGTGCCTAACGAAAAAGCCTTTAACTGGCCATTGATTTCAATTTCCACCGATTGGCTGTCAATTTGGCCGACCAGAATCCCCTCACCTTCGATAACCGCCCCGGCTGTGCTGTCATTGCGATCCGGCTGACAGCCTGCTAAGGCCGCAGTAACCAACAGTAACAAGGCAAGCAGTAAAACCCCCATTGTTTTAGCCATTATCTTTACTCCCTTCAACTTCCCATTTGATCGCAAGCATTTGACAATTACTTAGACCATTATACTAAACAGATGGTTCCACCGGAATGAAACTAGCGGAAACTGCCGCCTCCTCCACCAAATCCACCGCCTCCGCCGCTGGAAAATCCACCGCCGCCACCAGAGCCCGACGAAAATCCACCGGAAGAGCTGTATGAAGAGCTTGACGATGCAGCAGTAATTGCCGCAGTTGAACTGCGGGTGGCAGTATTGATTGTTCTGTTAAGCGACCTGGTCAATGAGTTCACGCTTTGAATAGCAGCCAGCGACTGGGTGGCATTAAAATTTGACCAACTGGTCTGATTAAAGGTCGGTTCCTGTTGAAGGTTCGGAAAAACTATAGCCAGTTGATCAATAACCTGACGGGCTACCCCCAGGGCGACCGCGTAAACCAGGTAATGTTCCCAAATAACCAGTGACGGAACAGTCGAACGTTCCATTTCAGAAAAATGAAGCAGAAAACGCCTGAATGCTTTCCACTTGGAAAGCTGATCTGCGCCATAATCGCTGTAACCTATACAGGGTGAAGCAAAAAACATAACTATTGGGGCAACCAGTAAGACTGCAGCCAGAATATAGAGCTGCCACCAGAAAATGGCTATGAACCCTGTGATAAATATTAATAACTGCGGCAGGCAGCCCAGGCCCCAGGCCGGGTTGTTTTTAAAAAACTTTTGCCCCTCTCCGGCCAACTTCACAGCCTTGGTCCAGGCCTGGTGGAAACTGTGGAAATCTTTAGGTTTACTCTTGGCAAGTGACTTGATCTGCTCAAAAGTAACCGCTTTTTCAGTGCCGCTCTGTTCGTCTTTAGCGATTTCTTCATACACTGTAGCAAATAGAAAATCGAGGATCAGGCTGTCTAAAGAACTTAACGGGCCATCTCCTTTTATTTCAACCAGGCGATAATCTTTTTCATCTGTCTTACCGTCCTTGCCGCTTAGATTAATCTCATCAATGCGCAGGTGGCGGCGCCGGGCCAGGTCAAGGATGCCGGCGGACAAGTATTCATTCAGAATCTGCTTCTTATTCCAGAGGTAACCGGCTATCGCCGGCGGGTACTGGCCGGGCAGCTCCCGGTAATACTCTCCCTTGTAAGCATGGGTAAGATTTGCGGCGCGCCTTCTTTTTGTAACGATACTAAAGCCAACCGGCAGCAGCAGGAAAAGGGAAAAGGGAAGTTGATACTTTCTGGTCAACCGGCCAAGGTTAGCCTGCCTCGCCCACTGTTCTTCTTCCTTTAAGATCGTTGAAAGGGCATCTTTGCCGCTGAACCGGGTTGATTCGGGAACCAATTCTTTTGGAAACAGCACCCTTCCTTCGAGAAAAGTGTTAGCCGGCAGGGGAGCAACCCACCAGGTTACCTGCCGCGGCCCGTCAATTTTAACTTCTCCATGAACCGGGCCGTGTCCCCAGGCACGCAGTTCTGCTTCCGCTGTTCCTTCCGGTAAAGTTAATGTAACCCGTGCATTACTGGTTGGAAATGCCCACTCGTCGCCAATAAACTTATAGTAGAGCTCGGCTGTGTCATTGTGCACAACGATTGCATCCCTGATAATGTAATCAAAGGTAAATGTACGCCGCTCATCAATAGCGTTAAAGCTCCAGTCGATAACAAAGTAATCATCACCGTGAACCTGCAGGGCATAGGTGCCGGGCTCAGTGGTTGGAAACTCATCAACCAGGGTATAGTAAAAATCGCCTTCGCGGACGAAAATATCGCTGAACAGTTCTATCTCATTAAAATAGATCTTGTAATCGGCTCCCCTGAACTGCCCGTAAAAAGCGACTGTCCGGTTCTCGGTTACTTTAATATCACCATTAGCTAAAACTTCGGCTTTTATGTCAACCTCTGCAATTTCCAGGGAGCGTGCCTGGGCAGCAGAAACCTGGAAAGATAATAATGCCATTATCCCTGCAAGAATAAGCAACATCCTGCTGCCATATTTCCGAGACAGGTTTTTCACTCGACTATTCGCCCCCTGCTGAAAAATTGGTATATATAAATAAATATAGCGCAAAACTGATTATTTGGCTACCGACCAAAACCTGCCATCAAAAGACTTGCTGTTTTTATAATTTAATCATTTCTGGGGTATGAAACGAATTTATACGCCTGCTCTTAAATAAGAGGGTTTCTTCCTTTTATAAACGAACTTTAAACCAGGAGGGAGCGCCATGGTTAATAAAATTCGCGTTGGTGTCAGCTCATGCCTTTTGGGTAACCCTGTGCGCTACGATGGTGGCCACAAACACGACCGCTACATAACAGATATTCTTGGTAATTATTTTGATTTTATCCCCGTCTGCCCCGAAGTTGAATGCGGATTACCTGTGCCCCGTGAAACAATGCGCCTGGTTGGTGATCCGGAAAAGCCTTTTCTGCAAACGACCAGGAGCGGTATTGACCATACTGCCAGGATGCTCGCGTTTTGTGAAGAGAAAATTGAAAAACTGGCCACAGACGATCTCTGCGCTTTTATCTTTAAAAAAGATTCGCCCAGTTCCGGGCTGCACAAAGTTAAAGTATACGGCAATTCGGGTATGGCCCAGAAAGTCGGGCGTGGCCTGTTCGCCGCAGCAGTAGTAAACCGCTTTCCCCTGCTTCCTGTTGAAGAAGAAGGCCGACTGCACGATGCACCCTTACGTGAAAATTTTATCGAGAAAGTGTTTTGCTACCAGCGCTGGAAGGATTTTCTTGCTGCGGAACCAGATTACAAAAAGCTAATCGATTTTCACGCGCGCCACAAGCTGCAGCTTATGGCCCACAGCAGCAAACATCTCTCAAAAATGGGCAAACTGGTCGCTGCCGGTAAAGACACAGCACGCAACGAACTGCTGGAAAAATACCAGGCAGATCTGCTGGAAGCCCTGGCCCTTAAAGCCACCGTTAAAAAGAATGTCAATGTTCTGCAGCATATCATTGGCTATTTTAAGAAGCTGATAGACGGAAATGACAAAGTTGAGCTGTTAAAAGTGATTGACAGCTACGCGCAGGGTATTTCTCCCCTGGTGGTACCGCTGACCCTGATCAACCATTATGTTCGCAAATACCAGGTTGCTTACCTGCAGAATCAGACTTATCTAGAACCGCACCCGGCTGAACTGATGCTGCGCAACCATGTCTAAGCAGCCGCAAAGATAGTAAATCACTTTTAATTATGATATTATTCTGTTAGTGAGATCTAAATAACTCTTTGTAGGAGATCGGACATTGAAAACTGAAACCAAATCAGAGCATGGCCACTCCCTGCATGTAAGCGACTTCAAGAAAATGATTCTGGGCGCTAACTATTTCTTTGATCGGGAAAAAGAAGCAATCAATGCGCTAAATGTTTTTCCGGTACCTGATGGCGATACCGGAACCAATATGAGCATGACCCTGAAGGCTGCCGTTGAGGGTTCTCTTGCCTATGAAGGAAATTCTATTGGTGAGCTTTCAGAAATTGTCGCATCCCGTGCCCTGATGGGGGCAAGAGGTAACTCAGGTGTTATTCTCTCCCAGATACTGCGGGGACTTGCCAGGGGCTTGCGCAATAAAGATTTTATTTCGCCAGGCGAATTAAGCAAAGCTTTTCAGTATGGTGTTGTTTATGCATACAAGGCCGTATCTAAGCCGGTTGAAGGGACAATTCTTACGGTAGCCAGGGAAATGGCCCGCGGGATAAGGGCGGCTGTTCACAAGGGTGAAAATCTCTACGGCAGCATGGAAGCGGCGATTGACAGCGGCAGAGTAACTCTTGCCAAAACCACCGATATGCTGCCGGCACTTAAGGAGGCCGGGGTAGTCGACGCCGGCGGACTTGGTCTGCTCGTTTTTCTTGAAGGTTGTCTCTATGCAATGAAACGTTCACTCCACGAGATGCTTCCTCAAAATTGGGTCAGACATACTGAAGAACCGGCTGCTGCCGGAGCAGCCGGTTTTAGTGCAGCCGGCGAAGAATTTGATTTGGACTACCCCTATTGCACTGAAATGATCATTAAAGCAGAAAATGGAACTTTTGATGATCTCAGGTTACGTCTAGAAAATCATGGTGATTCGCTGGTGGTAGTAACCGACGGTAATATAGCGAAAATTCATATTCACACCGCATCGCCCGACTTAATTATGAAGACAGCCCTCACCTACGGCTCACTGCATGACATAAAGATTGACAACATGCTTGATCAGCACAGCGAAACCTTGGCAGTCACTGCCCCGGCAGACAAAAATATAATATATTCAAGGGTTAACCGTTCCGATACAGGCGAAAGTGGCCTCATCTCTGTCTCCTTCGGAGAAGGTTTTCGTGAAATATTTCTCAGTCTCGGTGCCGATGAAATAGTCTATGGCGGACAAACTATGAACCCCAATGTTGAAGTATTGCTTAACGCGGTGCAAAACCTGCCCCAGGAAACTGCAATAATCCTGCCGAATAATAAAAACATTATCATGGTTGCTGAGCAGGTCAAAGTTTTAAGTGAAAAAAATGTCGAAGTTTTGGAAACTAGATCGCTGCCCGAAGGCTTGTCTGCGCTGTTAGCCTACAACCCGAACCAACCGGTTACTGAAAACATAAAAGCAATGAACGAGGCCATTAAGCGGGTTCAAACCGGCATGGTTACCTATGCTACACGTGATACGGTAATCAAGGGAAACGATGTAAAACAGGGCCAATACCTGGCCCTTACCGGAGACGAAATCCTTGGCTCAGGGGAATCATTGCATCAAACGGCCCTTGACCTTGTTAAATCAATTACCGCCCCGCATAATGATCTGATTACCCTCTTTTACGGACAGGACGTGAAACGGGATCAGGCAGTGGCGCTGGTATCAGCTATCGAAGAGCTTTTCCCCGATCTGGAAATTGAACTTCATTACGGCGGTCAGCCAATCTACTACTATATTTTATCGGTTGAATAAGCCATCTTACCCCGTAAGTGCATCGCAGCGTGGGCAAAGGCCGTAAGCTTCCAGGTTGTGCCCGCGAATTTTGAAGCAAGTTTTTTTCTCGATCGCGGCGGCAATCATCTGGAAACTGCAGTCACCAAATTCACAGACCTGCCCGCAGCCGGTACATATCAGGTGATGGTGGTGGTCACCGGGCCGGACTATCTCATAACGCAGATGACCGCTTTCCAGTTTTAGAACCCTGAGCAGCCCGATACGCTCAAGCAAATCCACTGTGCGATAAATTGTGGCTATCCCAATACCCGGGTGTTCTGTCCGCATACCGTTATAAATTTGCTGAACATCGGGATGATCGCTTACGCTGACCAGGTATTCAATAATCGCCAGGCGCGGTGTTGTAAGTTTGAACCCTTCACCACGCAGTTTTCTTTTCACGAACTCAAGAATAGCCTGATTCATCGCTTTTCCCCCCAGCCATTATAACTCTGACAACTGAATCAAAAAGTTCTGCGGTATTTTTCCACCAGCGGCTTGTAAATAAGGGCCAGGGCAAAAAACAAGGCCAGAATAAGTACAATGGCTGCACCGGGCGGCACCGGGTAGTAGTAAGATACGATCAAACCCCCAAAACATCCTGACAGCCCTGTCAGCAAAGCCAGACCAAGCATAATTCTATAATTACTGCTGAGACGGTACGCTGTTGCCCCCGGAATAACAATCAACGCCGCTACCAATACTACCCCGACCAGTTGAATCGAAACCATCACAGTCAGGCCAATCGCCGCCAGCAGTCCCATGTAAAGCGGCACAACCGGCAGGCCGGCAGCTTCAGCCATCTCTTCATCAAAACAGATTGCCAGCAGTTCTTTAAAAAATAGACCAACAAAAAAAATCACCAGGGATAGCACTACACCCATCAACCAGAGATCACGGGAAGAAACTGCAAGTATGTTACCAAACAGCAACGCAAAAAGCTCCGGGTAATAACCTTTAAACCCGCTGATTAAAGCAATACCCAGAGCCATGCCCGCAGCATAAAATATGCCGATCACCGTATCTTCGCTAATTTTGCCGATGCGGCTTATGTAGCCGGTGCTCATGGCAGTTCCAACCGCAAAAACAGAGCCGGTCAGAACGGGATCTATACCGGTAACCAGGCCAAGGGCAATTCCCCCCAGGGCAGTGTGCGATATTCCTGCCCCTAAAAAAGATAAACGCTTTAAAACGACAAAAAATGAGACTATCGAGCAGAGTGTTCCAACCAGCAGCGCAGCAAGCAGGGCTTTTTGCATAAATCCATAAGTCAGCATAGTGCTCAATGCCAGCACCCCACTTTATCGCCTGTGCTGCTTAAAAAATCAAACTGGCAGCGATAGGCATCGTCAAGGTGAGGGCTGTGCAAAACCTCGGCAGGGTTCCCATGAATATGCATGGTCCGGTTAATACAAACCAGTTGATCTGCCGCCGCAGCTACAGATACCAGGTCATGAGAAACAAGCACGATGGTCAGACTACTGCTCTCCCTGAGCCTCCGTAAAAGTGCAATAAATCCCTGTTGTGCCGGGAAATCCAGTCCCGAGTTCGGCTCATCAAGCAGCAATAATTCAGGCTCTCTCACCAGTGAACGGGCCAGCAAAATTCGCTGCTGTTCACCTCCTGACAAATCCTGAAAAGACCTGCTGCTGAAAGCTTCCATGCCGACGGATTGCAGGGCTTTATCAACCTTAACCATTTTGTCAGTTACCCGTCGCAGCAGGGTCTGCTGAGAGAGCAGCCCTGTCGCTACAACATCGGCTGCCGAAAGAGGAAACCGGCGTTCAAAAGACTGCCGTTGAGGCATATAGCCGATTTGTGGGCGAGCTTCATTTAACCTGGGGTGGCTGATGCCGAGAACCGTCAGGTTTCCAGCCCGGATTGGCACTAAACCAAGAATAGCCCGCAGCAGGGTGGTTTTACCAGCCCCATTCGGTCCGATTATTCCGGTCAGTTCGCCACGGCGGGCAGAAAAAGTTATATTCTCGAGAACCGGCCGCTGGCCCAGGGTTACACTTAGATTATCCGCTCTGATCAAGTCTGCCAATTATTCCAGCCTCCATGCTTTTATTCCATTACCGAACGAAACAGCTTCAGGTTAAAACGCATCATCTTCAAATATGATTCCCGACCCGGCAGATCATCTCCTCCCAGGGGATCGGCAATAAGAACAGGAACGCCGCTATCTTTGGCGATACTCTCAGCCAGGGCAGCTGAAAACTGGGGCTCGGCGAAAATCGCTGCCACATCTTCACTGTGAATTAATTGAACCAGATCAACAAGCCAGCCAGCCGAAGGTTCCTGGCCCGGGAAATCGGCAATCACCGCCACTTCCCGTAAGTTGTAACGCCGGGCAAAATACTGCCACGCCGAGTGAAAAGCAACAAAATTACTGCGCTTGAAGGTGAGGGTGGCAGAAGCAATTTCTTCATGCAGCAGGGTCAATTCATTACGATACTTTTCAAAGTTGTCTTTAAAATATTCTTCATCGGCGGGGTTAACCCGCAATAACTCTTCATGAATAGCCGGAAAGATACTATCCCGGACAATCAGCGGATCAAGCCAGTAATGAGGATCAGCCGGTCCATGATCATGTTCATGGTCGTCAGCATCTTCATGCTGCTCATCTTCTTCATGGTCTTCGCCCTCTTCATGATCTTCACTTTCACCCGGCCGGCTGTATGAAGCTGAATCAAGCAGCGGCACTTTTGTTGAAAGATCGAGCAAGATTAAATCAGGCCCGGCCGCTTCAGCCAGCCCGACTGCCCAGTCATCAAGACCGGCGCCGCAATAGATGAAGAGATGCGCTTCATTGACCAGCCTGGCCTGTTCTACAGTTGGTTCGTAAGTATGGGGGCTTGCGCCACCGGCCAACAGGTAGATAACTTTTACCTTTTCTCCGCCAACCTGCCTGACAAAATCTGCGAAAGGATAAATTGTCGTTACAACATTGATAGTCTGATCATCATTATGCACCTGGTTATCTTCAGCGACGCAGCCGAAGATCAGGCCGGCAGAAAATAGGAAAAGCGCAATAGTTGTAAGCTTTCGCAAAGACAGACCCCCCAAGCGTTTTGTAAAATTTAAGTTGAACGCAAACATTTCAACCGGTAATTAACGCTACAGCAAAAGATCAAAATGAAAGCGGCATCGTGGAAACGGTTCGAGCAATCTGGAGCGCAGCAACCTCCGCAGGGAAAGCTATGTAACTGTCCCCGTGACTTCTACTTGATATTTGTTATCATTTAATGATTCTGATTATACCACATTTTTCAGCCTTACTTTACTTTTATTACCTGCTCATATAATATTAATTTGTAATGATCAACGAACGGAGGCAATTATCAATGCACCCAAAACCTGCTATCAAACCGGCAAGGGCTCATTTTTCTTCCGGCCCCTGCGCTAAACCTCCCGGCTACAATCTTAACGAGCTGCAGAGCGCAACGCTTGGGCGCTCGCATCGCAGCGCCATTGGAAAAACCAGGTTACAACTGTCAATTACGAAGACAAAGGAAATTCTCGGCCTTCCTGACGACTATCTGCTGGGTATTGTTCCGGCTTCTGACACGGGAGCTTTCGAAATGGCCATGTGGAATTTGCTTGGTGAACGGGCTGTTGATGTGGTCTACTTTGAATCTTTCGGCAAAACCTGGGCCGATGACATCCGCAAACAGCTAAAAATTGACAACCTGACCGAGCACACGGCCGATTACGGGTTTTTGCCGGATTTAAGCAAGATCAACTTCAATCATGATGTTGTCTTTACCTGGAATGGAACAACCAGCGGGGTCAAGGTGCCTGGTGGCGATTTCATACCGGCCGACCGCGATGGCTTAACCATTTGTGATGCCACCTCGGCTGTATTTGCCATGGATATCCCCTGGGACAAGGTTGATGTTGCCACATTCTCATGGCAGAAGGTACTTGGTGGTGAAGCGGCTCACGGGATGCTGATTCTGGCGCCGCGTGCCGTGGCACGAATCGAAAGTTACAATCCGCCATGGCCCCTGCCAAAAATATTCCGCCTCAAAAAGAGCGGAAAACTGGATACAGATATTTTTGCAGGCTCAACGATCAATACCCCATCGATGCTCTGCAACGAGGACTACATTGATGCCCTGAACTGGGCTGAAGCAATCGGCGGTTTACCGGCGCTAATCGAACGCAGCGAAAACAACCTGCGGGTAATTGAAGATTTTGTTGCCCGGCATGACTGGGTTCACTTTCTTGCTGCCGACCCGGCCATTCGCTCTAATACCAGTGTCTGCCTGACCATGGATCTCGCACCGGACCAGCTGAAAAAACTTGTTAAGCTGCTTGAAAGCGAAGAAGCTGCCTTCGATATTGCTTCATACCGTGATGCACCGGGCGGTCTGCGTTTCTGGTGTGGCGCCACGGTAGAGCAAAGTGATCTTGAAATAGCCATGCAGTGGCTTGAGTGGGTCTATCACACGGTAAAAGAAGGTTAAGCACCGGCTAAGCGACTACAACCCTGTTTCGCCCGGCTTCTTTCGCAGCATAGAGAGCTTTGTCGGCCATGGCCAGCAGCGTTTCAACGGATGATTCGAACGATGGAACTATGCTGGCCACCCCGATACTGATGGTGACATGATCATCTGTCAGCGAATCTTCATGCTTGATGGCCAACTGCTGAACCGAGAGCCTGATCTCCTCCGCCAGTTTTTGTGCCCCGCCAATTGCGGTGTCGGGAAAGACCATCGTAAATTCTTCGCCTCCGTAACGCGCCGCGAGATCACCAGCCCGCCTGCAGCGTTTCGCCAGCTCCCCGGCAACGGCTTTCAGGCAATCGTCACCGGCCTGGTGCCCGTAATAATCATTGTATTTTTTAAAGTGATCGATGTCACACATCAGCAGGGCCAGCGGCTTTTTCTCACGCTGCAGACGCCTCCACTCATGCTCGAGGTGCTCTGTAAGTTTACGGCGGTTGGCGAGAGCGGTAAGCCCGTCAGTATCCGACAGGTCTTTAATCTTCTGGTAGTGCCTGGCATTTTCAATAGCCAGCCCGCAGATACTAACGATTCTTGTCGCCAGTTTTTTATACTGCTCAAGGTGTTGAGGCTGGTTTAGCCCTTTCACTTCTATTTCCCCCAGTAAGCCACCACTGCCGGAAACGGGGATAATAAAACCATCATCGCTTTTTAATTCACTTTTTTCACCCATGATCACTTGCGCGTCAGGCGCATGCGGCCTAAAAATAAACTCGCGAGGGGCAAAGAGCATCTGAAACATATCTTTTATTCTATCCAGCACAGCGTCTTCCTGGCGCACCTGGGCTAAAGAGCTCAGCAGGTCAAGAGCCATGACAAAGTCAGCTAATTCCTTACGACTGTCTTTAACCGCTTCCTTTTCAAAACTGCAGCTGCCCTCCACGCTGCTTTTCAAAATTTTGTTGCTGAGAAGCAGCTCAAGGTAATCCAGCCCAACGGTTAATGTCTCAAAAGGCCTTTTTACATAGGTTGCAAATTCAGCAAGATTTGCCTCTGCCTTCGGATCCACCCCTGTATCCAGCAGCAGTATCGCTTTTGCCGATTCTTCGAAAAAACTTATGGCTGTATCCTGATCAAAGCCCCACTGGGCAAGAATTTCCCGCCAGTGCGTCAGCCAGCCCGGCACAACAAGGTAATAACCTTTTTGGATGTAATAATCGGCCAGGTCCGGGCTGGTGATTAGGTGATAACATTGTTTAAATTTATGGTTGTAGTGCCTGTCGGCTATTTGCTGCTTATGCGGAAGCCCTTCGATACCGCCGCAGCTCACAACATGCAGTTCTGTTTCACTGTTATCGAATTTCAGGCTCTTTTCAAGCTCTGACCACGCTATGGGAGGCATGCCGCAGCGGCTGGGGAAATAAGCCACCTGAAGGCCGCTGTACTTAGCTGAAAGGTTCAGGCGTTCCAATTCCTGCCTGTAGTTGCTGCAGAATACAATTAACTGCTTATTCATCGGATTCAGCCTGCCCTTTAAGCGGGTATTGGCCACAGCTTTGAACCGCTTCACTAACAGCCAGTAAAACTTCATCCTGCACCTGCCATGGAATTTCACCATGATTATCAGAAAGGATGAAGCCCCCGCCCTTCGCGGCTCCGGCTAGCGCTGCTTTAACCTGCGCTCTGGCTTCATCGCGGTTCCAGTGAACCATTTCCAGACCGTTTAAATTGCCCAGGATAGTTAACTTTCCCTGGCAGGTTTGCTTAAGTTCCGCCAGATCGTCGAGCGTTCCTGCGCCAAGTACTGCTGTTCCTGTTTCGGCCAGATCGGCAGCAATGGGCAGTGCCCGCCCCGAAGCCATATGGGTTGCTGTCGGTCCCTTAATCTGCTTAATAGTCCTTTTCGCTACCTGGTATCCGGTTTTCAGGTAAAGCTCACGGGGAATGATCGTTGGCGAAGAAACCGGATCAAAGTAACAGATCGCTGTCGCTCCCGCCTCCAGTTGGGCATTAGACCACTCGACACAAAAGGCTTCATTAATCTCCATTAAGCGGGCAAAAAGCAGTGGTTCCCTGTAAATCAATTCAAGGTAAGCTGCAAAACCCATCTGCATTACCGGCAGAGAAAAAGGAGACATCACCACACCGACGATCGGAACATCATCGCCTGCCGCCTTTTTTAACAGCTTTGTTGCCTCTAAAACCTTGGCCAGGCAGGAAGTCCCCTTCACGTCGGGAACCTTCAGTTTAGCAATACCGGTTTGGTCAGTAATAAAAGGAGTCCCCGAATTGGCCGGCCCATCGTCCTGATAAATAACTTCTCCACCCCATGCTTCAACTTCTACCGGTGCGTAAAAAAAGCTGTAAAGACAATCATGGCCGTATTTCTCACGCAGGCGCAGCTGCCCTTCAGCAACGTAATCTGCCCTGGAAAAGTAATCTTTAATTGACAGGCCAAGTTCTTTGGCTCCATGCATGGTCAAAAGCAGAAAGAGAGGGACGCGATCGGGTTCATTGTGCCCGAGAGTGGTGAGTACCCGCTGCATCGAGGTTGTTTTAGCTTCACTCATCCGCTTTACCCTCCTTCAATGATTTCACAATGTGCAATGCATCTGAAGCCGCATAGCCAACTGCGTCGGCGCCTACTTCCCGCCACAGTTGGCGATCAAGACGAAATGGCGCACCACCGACCACTACTTTCAAATCCCCGCTGGCGTGGCTCAAACTCCTGACAATTTGCTTGACCTGCAGGGCAGATGAGAGCATTAATACTGATATCAAAATTATTTCAAGACGATCTTCCCGGATTCTGTCAATCAACTCTTCCGCCTCTAGTCTTCCATAATCTAAGAGTTGGTAGCCCCCTGCACGCAAAACTGAGTAGACGATCTTCTTGCCAAGTGAGTGATAGTCATGCAGCAGGGCAATGGCCATTTTTGGCTTTTCCCTGCGCTCCCCACTCTCGTCGGGCAGCATTTTATCGAGCAGGTCTTCACATATACGCCCGCTCATGTAAACCTGCGAAAGGGCATAATCACCGCTTTCCCAGCCAGAGCCAATATGATCGAGCGCTTTAACAACTACCTCTTCAATAAACAGCAGGGGGGAACTGTATTGCATAGCGTACTTTTCAACAATACTTGCTGCACCATCTGTATCACTGGAGAGCAAAGCATTCTGGAAGTCTCTGACCAAACCTGTCACATTCATAAACCATCTCTCCCTTGCTGACCGAAATACTATTTATGCTAATACTATTGAGATTATAGCATTAATGTTAAGAACCACAAATAAAATGCGCGGCCTAGAGTTATATTCTGCTAAACCCTTTAATTATCGATCGCTTTTACCAGCAGTTCGTTTACCAGCTGGGGATTGGCTTTGCCTTTGGTCTCTTTCATAACCTGTCCGACCAGGAAGCCGATTGCTTTCGATTTCCCCCCGCGGTAGTTCTCCACACTGTCCGGGTTTTCACTGATCACCCGGGCAATGACCGCCTGCAGTTCAGACTGATCCGAGATCTGCACTAAACCTTCTTTTTCAACTACAAGGCGCGGTGACTGCCCGCTTTCAAAAGCTTTCACTAAAACATCCTTTGCTATCTTACCGCTGATCAGGTTTTCATCGATCATTTTCAGCAATTCTGCCAGGAATTCAGGTTTAAAAGAACACTGATCGGCTTCGAGCCCGGCAAGATTTAGCTGCGCTGCAAACTCACCCATCACCCAGTTGCCGACCAGTTTGGGGTTGTTGTAGTCCAGCAGGCAGGCCTCAAAAAAATCAGCCAAGCCCCGCGAAGCGGTCAGCACTGCGGCATCGTATTCGGGCAGGCCGAAATCGCTGATATAGCGTGAAATCCTGACCGCTGCCATTTCTGGCAGCGCTGCGCGAGCTTTTTCTACGTCTTCCCTGGTCAATTCAATCGGGGCCAGCTCGGGGTCGGTAAAACAGCGATAATCGTGCGCCTGCAGTTTGCCGCGCATGGCAATAGTTTCACCGCTGCTTTCATCCCAGCGCATAGTCTGGGTAACTACTTTTTCTCCACGGTTTAGAATGTCGCGCTGCCTTCTGATTTCACGTTCCAGCGATTTTTCCACCGCTTTAAAGGAGTTCATGTTTTTCAGTTCAGTCTTACTGCCCAGTGCTTCACTGCCCACGGGCCGCAAAGAAATGTTGGCATCGCAGCGCAGGCTTCCCTCTTCCATTTTACAGTCAGAGACCCGGGCATACTGCAAAATACTTTTTAGCTGTTCAAGATAGCGGCGTGCTTCGCCCGGCGAGCGCAGGTCTGGTTCGGTTACAATTTCTACCAGGGGCACCCCGGCGCGATTATAGTCTACCAGCGAGGTGTCACCACTGATCGAGTGCACCAACTTACCGGCATCCTCTTCCATGTGCACGCGCCCGATTCGGACTCTCTTCGGGCTGCCGGCATCATCTTCGATCTGCAAAAACCCCTTGCTGCCGATGGGCACAAAAAATTGCGAGATTTGATAACCCTTTGGAATATCAGGGTAGAAATAGTTTTTGCGATCAAAATAGCTGACGAGAGCAATATCACAGTTCAAGGCCAGCGAAGCGGTCAACGCCTGCTGAACCGCTGCTTCGTTTAACTGGGGCAGGGTTCCCGGAAAACCGAGACAACCCGGGCAGGTGTTTACGTTTGGCTCGGCATCAAAGCAGTTCGGGCAGGAACAAAACAGTTTGCTTGCCGTCAGGAGTTCCAGGTGTACTTCAAGGCCGATTACAACTTCGAATTCCATCAAGATTTTCCTCCTTCTAGCAAGCCCGCTCTGGGGATATCTTTACCTGCGGGTTAATGTGTGCGGCAGCGGCAATCAAAAACTTTTCCCGGAAAGCAGGGCCGATTAACTGTATGCCAACCGGCTGCTGTTCAAGTTCACCTGCCGGCATGATTAGTGACGGAAGCCCGGCCATGCTGAGCGGCGCGCAGAAGAGATCTTCATCAAAACGGGTCGTAAGATCTTTTTCTGCCGCCGGCTTTAAACCAGGCAGGGTTCTCACTGCGGGCAGTATTAAAAGATCACACTGGCCGAGGGCAGTTTCAAACTCGTTACGCACCATGTTCCAAACCTTCAGGGCCTGCCGGTAGTAGCGATCGTAGCTGCCCTGGCTTAACAGCACTGTGCCAAAAATACTGGCCCGGCGTGCTTCCCGGCCAAAAGTCAGCCCACGCGATTGATCGTAAAGGTCGTCGAGATTGTCAACAGCGGCAGCCTTGCCGAAACGAATACCATCGTAACGCGAAAGGTTTGATGATATTTCGCTCAAAGCAATCACGTAGTAAGCACGCAGCGCTTCTACAAGCAGATCTAGTTTAATATCAATAAGCTGAAAACCTTTGTCTTGAAATCTTTCACGGGATTGGTCAAATAGGGCGCGGTGGTCAGCATCAAGCAGATTAACCTTGATGGACGGGCAGCCAATTTTTAGCGAGGCAGGCTCAGCATCTGCAGCACCATCAGCGTCAGGCAGCCCTTTACTGGCTGCCGTCGCGGCATCGCGGGGGTCAAACCCGGATAGTGCCCGCAGCGCTGCTAAAATATCTTCTGCTGCAGGGGCTACTATACCGGCCTGGCCGAATGAACTGCTGGTAAGAGCCAGCCCGTAGCGCGAGATTAGGCCGGTCGTTGGCCGCAGGCCGAACACCCCGCAGTGCGAGGAACCCTGCCGCAGGGCACCGCTGTAATCGCTATCCAGCGCCAGCAAACATTGCCCGGCCGCTACTGCTGCCGCTCCGGCGCTGCCGGCCGGACGGTTGTCAAACCAGGGGTTCAGGGCAGGCCCGGCAGGTGAAGAAAGTGTAGTTGAGCCGATACCCATGTCATCGAGGTTGGTTTTACCAATCACCACTGCACCGGCTTCAATTAATTTCTCTACTGCTGCCGCGCTGTAAGGGGAAAATGACTGCGCAAAAGCAGGGGACCCAAAGCTGGTTGGAAGGGGACTGTAACAAAAATCATCTTTCACTGCCAGCGGCACCCCGGCCAGGGGCAGTTTCTGTCCGATCTTAACTTTCCGATCAACTTCGTCTGCCGCTTCCAGCGCTTCGGCGCCGGCAATGTAGAGGAAAGTGTTTAACTTTTTGTTCAGATCAGCGCAGCGTTTAAGCGCATCTTCAGTCAGGCGGCGGGCGCTGATCTCGCCCCGGTTTACTGCATCTGCCGCCTGGCAGGCCGTCATCGGTCTTGGTTCCACATAAATCCTCCTAGCTCTATCTGCATGTTTTTATTCAATAATCGGCGGCACCTGGTAAAAACCTTCATCGAAGTCAGGAGCAGCCTTCTGCAATTCAGCCTTGTCAACCAGCCGGGCATGATCACTGCGCATCACATTAACAGCCCCGTGGCTGGTTAAAACCTGTTCAAAGCCGCTGCTGTCAACTGCCAGTAGCGGTTCAAGCCAATTTATAAAGCAGCTTAATTCCTCCGCCAACTGTTCGCTTTCTTCAGCCGATACGGCAATTTTAATAACCCGTGCGGCCCTATCGAGCTTTTCCCTGATTTCTTCCATGTCGATCACCTGCTTCTGCAGCTGAACGCTGCACTGAAATTTTGACAATGCCCATTAATTCGAGAAAAGAGGGCAGAAACCTGCCCTCGGAACAAATAAGATCACTTATAATTACCAATGCTAACAATCAACATTAAATCCCAGTTTCAGCAAACACCTGCTTCAGCACCTTCTCGTGAACAGATAGCGCCTCGCTGCCGTGAAGAACGAAACGGATCAGCTTAACCGCTTTCAGGGCAGGTAAAATCTCCCTGACAGTCCTGAAGGCGATTGATGCTGCCTCTTCCTGCGGATACCCAAATACCCCGGTAGAGATTGACGGAAAAGCAAGGGATGTAATTCCATGTTCTTCGGCCAAAAGCAGGGCATTACGGTAGCACGATGCCAGCAGTTGATCTTCGGGCTGATCCACCCCGTATACGGGGCCGAGGCAGTGAATAACATAGCTGTTCGGCAGGTTGTGCCCGCCGGTAATTACGGCCTGGCCCGGTTTTATCGGGGCCAGGGGCCGGCACTCTTCCTCAAGACCCGGACCGGCTGCCCTGTGCAAAGCGCCGGCTACGCCGCCGCCGCTGCGCAGCTGGGCATTGGCAGCATTAACCACGGCATCAATACCGGTTTGCCCGGCAATATCCCCTGAAACACATTCAATAACCAAGCCGGAAACTTTTATCTGCATCTCTTTTCATCCCTTTTAATCCCATTATTGCAAAAAGACCCGGGGGAATCAAACGCCCGGGTCCGTAACACAAGTCTGAGAAAACTACTTAAGCAGGGCTGCAAACTGATCCGGATCGAAGCCAACGGCTAACTTTTCCCCGTTGCTAAGAAGCGGGCGCCGCATTATTTTGGGGTATTCGTAAATTAACCGCGCAGCTTCCACATCATCAATCTGATCAAGCACTAGTTTCAGTTCCTTAAAGCCTGTGCTTTTAGGGTTCAGAAGCTCTTTAACCGTAATGCCACCCCTTGCGGCAAGTTCAGCAAGCTCAGCGCCCGCCAGAGGTTCCTTAAGAATGTCACGGTATTCATAGTCAGCCTGCTGCTCCGAAAGCCACGCTTTCGCTTTGCGGCAGGTAGTTCAGGTCGGGAAACAGTAAAATTTCAACATTACGCGCTTCCTCCTCCTGCTTATTCGCCCACTTTCCAGACTTCCCAAACCCTGCCAACCAGATCGGGACCGGGCTTAAGGGTTTTCTTACCCGGCTGCCATCCTGCCGGGGTCGGTTCGCCAGTCTTACGCACATGCTGGAAGGCCTGGACCTGGCGGACCAGCTCAGCGAAATTGCGGCCAACGGGTGGAGTAAGCACTTCCATGGCCACAATCGATCCATCGGGATCGATCAGAAAACGTCCCCTCACATTCACTCCGCCCTCTTCATCATACACGCCATAGAGGGTGCCGATCTTACCACCGGTGTCGGCTAACATGGGGAAAGGAACCCCGCCTTCAACCATCTTGGAAAGCTCTACTTCCTGCCAAATCTTGTGGGTAAACTGACTGTCTACACTGCATGAAAGCACTGCTACACCGAGATCCTGCAGCTCTTTATACCTGGCGGCAACTGACGCCAATTCGGTCGGTCAGACAAAAGTGAAGTCACCAGGGTAGAAACAGATAACCACCCACTTGTCCTTGTAATCAGAAAGCTTGATCTTCTTAAAACCCCCATCAACAAATGCATTGGCCTCAAAATCGGGAGCCTTCTGGCCCACCCGTACACTCATAATGTTACCTCCTGTTAAAATAATGTTATCAGTCATATGAGCATATATTCTATAAACTAATAATGAATCCTGCTTCCATAAATATTTTTCATAACACACTAGGGACGGTTCTTTTGTGTCAAACGAAAAAGGCAAACCGCACAAAAGCGCCCCGGCGTTTTAGCCCGGAGCGCTCGCATGAAATTATAAACACACTAGGGACGGTTCTTTTGTGTTGTTAGATGGAAAATAGCGACAGTTCTTTATACTAACATATAAACTCTTCGTCTTTCATGCCCGAAGCGCTACATTGAAACTATTTCACTTGACAAGGTCTTTTAAATTTCTGCCTGCTTTAAAAGCCGGCACTTTAGAAGCGGCAATCTTAATTGTCTCACCTGTGCTGGGGTTGCGACCTTCGCGCGCTTTGCGCTCGCGCACTTCAAAGGTTCCAAAACCAACCAGCTGCACTTTATCTCCTTTGGCCAGGGTGCCGCTCATAACGTCTAAAATTATATTCACTGCCTTCTCACAATCTTTTCTCATCATTCCAGTTTTTTCAACTACACTATCTATCAGATCAGATTTGTTCATGTAAAGCATTTCTCCTTTCTAAATTGCACAGCAAACAATGCTTCTTGTTTAAAATGATCTGGTCGGAAACTCCTTTTCTTTGAAATCCCTCCCCTGCAAACAAATAACGCTGCCCAAAATTGGAAAAGGACAGCCACAGCGGCTGCCCTAACCTAGTTCGGATTGAACTACGAAAATAGTATCATCGGCAACCTGGCGATCCGTATAACGGACCCATGGCTTTGCGTCCCCACATTGCTGTAGGTTTGCCTTTTTCCTGTGTAAGATGATTATATTAGCAAAACAGCTATCCAGTCAATATAAACCGCACCACACACTATCACACTAGGGACGGTTCTTTTGTGTTGTTTTCATGTCATTTATTTGCTATAGTTGATAGGGGTGATCATATGCCAAGAAGTGCCAGACAAAAAAGCAGTTCAGGAATATATCACGTTGTACTAAGAGGCATTAACAAACAAACAATTTTTGAAGATGATGCTGACAGGCAATACTTTCTTGAGCGATTAATAACCTATAAAGAAACCAGCCGCTACGAGGTTTATGCTTATTGCCTAATGAGTAATCATATCCATTTACTGCTGAAAGAAGGTGATGAAGATTTAAACATCGTCTTTCGCAGGATTGGCGCGAGTTATGTCTACCGGTACAACAAGAAATACAATAGAGTATGTCACCTGTTTCAAGATCGCTATCGAAGCGAGCAGGTCGAAACGGATGAGTATTTATTAACTGCAATGAGGTATATTCATCAAAATCCGACAAAAGCCGGAATCATAAAAGAGATTCATGAATTTCCATGGAGCAGCTATAAAGAGTATACCAATGAACCAGTAATATGTGATACGGAATTTGTCTTCAGCCTCTTCTCCAAAGATGCAGGCGAAGCTTTGCACTTGTGGACGGCATTTAACCAGGCAACAAACTCAGATCGTTGTCTGGAGTATGACAGCGGAGAAAGAGTTAATGATCTGGAAGCAGAGCAGATAATTAAGGCCATTGCCAACGTAGAAATAATCGCTGACGTTAAGGCTTTAGAAAGGCATAAGAGAAGTGAAGTTATTAAACTGCTCAAAAAGAGGGGTTTGTCGATCAGGCAAATTGAAAGATTAACAGGGCTTAGCTTTGCTGTTATAAGAGGCGCCTGAATCTTTATAATGCTAGTGTTTTCACGAATGACACAAAAGAACCGTCCCTTGTGTGTTGTGTGTTAACTGACTGAGGGGGTTTGGACATGACTTATAATGTGGTGGTGATCGGAGCAGGGCCGGGTGGAGTCGTGCTGGCGTGCGAACTGGCAAAAAAAGGTATTAGTGTAGTTATCTACGAAAAAGGGCTATACGAAGACCTTGGGCATGATTGGTCTGATGCTATGGAACTGATTGCGTTCAGGGATGCCGGCTTTGAAATGCCAGTTCTTGATGGGCTTGAGTGGAAGGGAACGCTGGTCAAAGAACACCGGAATGCAACCGGGATTTTCGAAAAGCATGCCGTTCCCCGCCTGAAAATCTGTTCACCGGGGCTCACCAGCTTTAAGGAAGTTGACTTTTCGATGATCACCACCGACCGCCTGCGCCTGGGGCGCTTGCTGGTGGATCAGGCAGTTGCTGCCGGGGCCCAGATTTTCTATCGTCACCAGGGAATAAAGCTTACCTATAAAGCTAATGGCAGGAGAGGCCCGGATGGCGTCGAGGTAAACGGGGTTATTGTCCGCGATCTTGAGAGCGGTATTGATGCAACCGTTCAAGCTGACCTGATTGTTGAATCTTCCGGGTTCCAGTCTGTCTTGAGGAAAAGCCTGCCTGTGTTCACAGGCCTGGCTGACCCTTTCCAGGATAGCGACTTTGCCCTTGTTCACCGCGAGGTAAGGGGCTATAACCAGCATTCACAGGAACAGGGAACGGCAGATATACCTGATCACTACCGCTACGGTTTTCACACAGGCTACCAGTGGACGCATATCCACAACCGCGACAGCATTGATGTCGGAGCCGGGGTCAAAAATGATCCCGCCAATCCAGATCCCAAGGATTTGATTGAAGAGTTTATTTCCAGACATCCGGCCATCACTGATCAGCGCATCAGGGGCGGCAGAAGTCTTTGCATTGTTGGTAAACCACTGCTGAATTTTGTCTCGAATGGATTTATAGTTATCGGCGACGCCGCGTCTACATCAGTACCTACCACCGGTTGTGGCGCCGGTTCGGCAATGCTTATCGGCCTCTGGGCTGCTGATGTCGCAGCCGAGGCCGCCCGGGAGAACCGAAACGACATTGATAAACTCTGGGAAATCAATGCGAAGTTTTACTGTGACAGCGATAGAGGCAAATCCTTTGCCGCCCTGGCTGCGCTGCGGGTTATGCTGCAGCAGCTCAGCCACCACGAACTCGATTTTCTTTTCAGCAAAAATCTAATGGATGCTGCCACCCTGCAAAATGCCGTAAACGGTATTTTCAAGCCTCCAACCCTGAAGAAAATGCTGCAATCCTTTTGCGGAGGAATAGCCAACCCCACGATTCTCCTTAAACTGAACAAGGCAATCAGCGGAGCTGTCCGCATCTATAAACATTACCAGAAGTATCCGCGAACATGGGATGCTGACACCTTTGAAACCTGGGAGAAGAAGGCTAATAAGCTTATGGGCAACCTGTCTTCCCCCACGTAATATTGAGGCTTTTATATTGGTCGGGCTCATTGCCAACAAAGCAAAGTCACAGCTCAAATCACACAAAAGAACCGTCCCTAGTGTGCTAGTGTGCAGTGCTTTTTGTGTTCTTACTTAACTATCTTAATTTTGTAACCGCCATCGTCGGGCTCAATATCGAGCACTGACCATCCCTGTGAGTTTGTCGCCCGGCTTATATTTTCCTTCGCCGTGTCTGTGTCAACCAAAACAGTTATTTCCCCCTGCCCCATTTTCTTGATTTCATTTACCGTCATGATTACCGGCTGAGGGCAAGAGAGCCCTCTTGCATCAACAACATTAGCAATAGTTAAAACGCCTCCTTGTAAAGCTTTATGCTGTGCTTTCTTTCATCGTAAAACCTATCGACAAGCAAGAGATCAAGCCAACGATTACTGCGACTACACCCCCGCTGGTAACTCCGGCCGGTGAGCTGGCTAAACCAAAGTTATGGGCAACAGCAGCACCGACAATCATCCCAATGACAAAAACCGAGGCATCGCCATCGCCTTCTCCGGAAAGGAAGAGCTGCCGCCCCGGACAACCACCGGCCAGGGCAAATGCAAGCCCGGCAAGGCCCATTCCGGCAAAATTCCAGAAATGCATATTATGAGCTACAGGCTGGCCGACAAATCCTAAGTTAAACTGACCCACGACCAGGTTGGTCAGAAATGCGGCAGCCGCAAGAGCAACTAACCCGCCGAAAAGGTGCTTCTGCTTGAACAATATAAGGTCTCTTATCGCCCCCATGGTGCAAAAACGGCTTTTTTGAGCGATAAACCCGATAAAAAGACCGGCAGCCAGTGAGATTAGTAGAGGCGCATGCATAGAGCCCGGCCCCTCAAGGCTGTAGAATAGAAGCTTGCCCTGGTTCTCTCCGCTGATCTGCGGGCTAAAGAGCATTATGACCAGGAACCCCAGCATCATCAGCGGCATGATCCATCCTGCCGCCGTGTGCGTTTTATTGGCACGTCCCAAATTGTAACCGTTTTTCAAGAACAAGGTGCCAATCCAAATACCCACGGATAAACCAAGCAAACCTAAAATTGCATTCAAGTCACCGCCGGCCAGGCGAAGCAAAGCCCGCCAGGGGCAACCGAGGAAAATAAGAGCGCCAACCATGGCAAATACACCGAGAATAAACCTGACAATTGGCGCAGAACCAAGTCTTGAACGAAACTCATTAAACAAATAGGCTGCAGCAAATGAACCTAAAACAAAACCAATAATTTCAGGACGCATATACTGAACAACCGCTGCCCGGTGCAGCCCTAAAGCACCGGCAATGTCACGTTCAAAACAAGCCACACAAATACCCATATTGGCCGGGTTACCCCAAAGCTGAAGCAGTGAAGCGAGAATACCGATTAAAATACCTGCAACAATAATTCCCCAACGAGTTGATAAAAAATGTTTCACAGACTTACCACCACCTAATTTATGATAAATAGCGACAACTGTTTACATTCTTTATGATTATTGGGGAAAGGTAAAATAGTTATATTTAATGCGGAGGTTGCTTTGTATAAGAGATCTTTATACAGGGGAATGATTGAGGATGCGGTTTAATGGGCAAAAGCTGCAGATACCGGGTTATACTGGCTATTCTATAGCAATAGCAACAAACAAAACAACGCAAAGCAACACAAAAGAACCGTCCCTAGTGTGCTGTTTTGTATTATTTGTGCTTTAGGAATTTGCCGTTTGTTTGGCCGGTGAGTTTGCCGGCTTTTACTGTTTCTATGCCTCCGACCAGCACTCTGTCAATGCCGATGGGCGCTTTTGCCGGTTCTGCGCTGGTTGCGCAATCAATTATTGTTTGAGGGTCGAATATAGTAATATCGGCTGCAAAGCCTTCTTTAATCTGCCCCCTGTCACCTAAACCCAGGCGTAGGGCAGGCATGGCGCTTATTTTATCAATTGCGGCGGGCCAGTCCATTAAAGCCAGATCTCGAACGTAGCGTCCTAAAAACCGGGGGAAGGCACCCGCCCCACGCGGGTGACCCTGTCCGTTAAAGAGCATGCCATCACTGGCAAGCATCGTCAGGGGGTGACAGATCGCCTCTTTTATCTCTGACTCGTTCATAACCTCAGCCATCACCATAACCGAAGGTTCCTGCTCCCTTATCTCGTTAAATATATCCCGGTTACAGCGGCTTCCTTTGTGGCTGCCGTCAACAACATAGAGATCGTAATAATCTACATTCCAGCGCTCCACACAGCCCGGCGCAAAAACAGGGCTGCCTACGGCAGTCATGAACGAATTGTAGGGATAGACATCTGCCATAATATCAACCCCGCCTAAACGAGCCGCTTCAAGCATCTGCAAAGCCTGGCGCATCTGACCGAAAGCAGCGCAACTTCCGATGTGAGATACCTGGTATTTGACCCCGGTTTCACGGGCTACCAGGATCATCTCGCCAACTGCTTCAAGAGCGCGATCGGCATCATAACGAAAGTGGGTGCTGACAATCCGGCCAGGGTAAGCGGCTAAAGCTTCGCAAAGGGCAAGCTGTTCCTTGAGCGATGTCCCGGGAACATACTCGAGACTGAACGAAAGCCCCGGTGCCCCCGCTTTCAGCGCTTCCTGAAGGATTGGAATCATGGCGGCGATATCATCATCTGCAGCCGGGCTGAATAGATCTGAACAGCCAGCCATCATTCGCAGGGAAAGATGCCCGACCAGGCAGCTGTAATTAACAGGTGACGGTTCTCTAAAAAACTCTGTTTCGCTTTTTTCAAAATCAGAACTGCCCAGGCCGCAGTGCCCGTCAAGAACCGTGGTAACACCCATCAGGGCCATTGCGTTAAGCGTCTCAATAAATCCGCTTTGATCGAAGGGATAAGTGTGCATGTGAATGTCAATAAATCCGGGGCTTACATATTTGCCTTCGGCATTAATCACTACTTCTCCGGTCAACAGTTCGGGGGCAACTTTTGTTATTTTCCCACCGTTGATCGCAATGTTAAGCTTTTGCAGACCCTGTATTGGATCAGGAACCAGGCCGTTTATAATCACAGTTTCATGCACAGTATATTGGTGCCCCCTCCGGAATAAAATCAGTTTCACATGATCGGGCTAAGCGGGCTGCGCTTTACCAACCCAGTTCAGAACTCAAGTGCCGACAGTCAGGGCTGCAAAATTGCCTGCTGCAGAGTTCAGGTTGGTATGGGCTGAGTATAATTGTCAACTTATAATTCAACTGCTATCAGTAAATACCTGCTTTACATGGTGGCCTGGATGCAGTAAATGTGAGCCGGTGGTTTTATAGGTAAGATCAGGGTTGGTTATTGTAACGGAAGTTTATGCCCTTGATTAAAGAATAACCCGGCTGCAATTATCTATTTGTGCAGCCGGGTTTATTGTTCAGCTTGACAAAACAACAATTTAAAATGACACAAAAGAACCGTCCCTAGTGTGTGGTTTTGTAGTCGGGTTCCAGGTTCACTTTTTTCAGGCGGAGGGAGTTTAGGACTACGTTGAGTGAACTTAAACCCATGGCTCCGGCGCCGATGATCGGGTGCAGCAGGCCGAGGAAAGCAATCGGAATGGCAATGCCGTTGTAGAACCAGGCCCAGAAGTAATTCTGGCGAATCTTTTGGAATGTTGCCCGCGACAGTTTAATAGCCGAGACCACTGATCCCAGATCGCCGCGCACCAGGGTGATGTCGGCCGCTTCAATAGCAATATCTGTTCCTGTGCCGATGGCAATACCTACGTTGGCCTGTTTCAGGGCGGGCGCATCGTTAATTCCGTCGCCGACCATGGCCACCAGGCCAAACTCTTCCTGCAGTCTCTTTACCTCGTTAACCTTGCCCTCGGGCAGCACACCGGCCACGACCTTGCTGATACCGATCTGCCTGGCAATTGCTGCCGCCGTTACTTCATTATCACCGGTAATCATCACCGTTTTGATGCCCATGTTTTCCAGCTCAGCCACGGCTTTAACCGCTTCATCTTTGATGGTGTCAGCCACGGCGACGATGCCGGCCAGTTGGCCTTCAATAGCGGTGAGCATTACTGTCTTTCCTTCGCTTTCGAGCTCTTCCATCGCTTTAAAAGCGCTTTCTGCCGCCACGCCGTGAGATTCCATCAGGCGCCTGCTGCCAACAACCACTTTTTTACCGGCAACTTC
>Ga0351868_1122_pt1 | contig 30736 bp, 29 predicted proteins | sample TotcelHFGM3001M9_FD_206778 | JGI IMG/M metagenome (GOLD analysis project Ga0351868, IMG submission 206778) | Enriched cells from coal bed in the Powder River Basin, Montana, United States - Total cells FGM rep2 HSBNCT.FGM.300.1.M9 ... | reverse complement strand
GTTCAAACAGGAGAAGATCAACATTCATTTCATCATCAACGATCCACCAGGGGAAATCTGGATCACGCCGGAAGCCGTCATCTGCGGCCCCGCCGGTTTAACCTCCCAGGTCGAAATGTCGCTGGCCGGCGATACCTGCCATCTCTTTTGGCAGAAGAAAATCAACCTGCCCATCGCCCTGGCCAAGGGCAAGATCAAGGCCAAGGGCTCCATGCCCAAGATCATGAAGCTCCTGCCCATGCTCAAACCCGCTTACGCCCTGTATCCGGATCTGGCCAAAAGCAAAGGGCTGCCCCTGGACTAGCCGAAAAGGAAAGGAGAAATCTATGGAACGAAGCCTTCAACAATATGAGGAGGAGCGTCGGGAAGGGGCTTTGAGCGCCGCCCGTCTCCTTCTGGCCTCGGCCGTCACCGCGCCGCGCCTGGGCGGAGTGGGGGAAGTGGTCATCAATCTGGTGGAAGACCCGGCCGACATCGAAGACCTGGCCTTGACCATGGAAGATCTGTCCCAAGAGAACCCGGCCTGGTCTTTTTTCACCCGCGACGCCGCCATGCTGCGCAACGCCGACGCCCTGATGATCATGAGTTCCATGCGCAGCCTTCACGACCCGGCCGACATCAACTGCGGGTACTGCGGGCTGATCACCTGCGAAAATTTCCGGGCTCAGGAAAAACTCCCCGCCGAACCCGGAGTGGGCTTCACCGGACCGCTCTGCAGTCTGCGCATCTGTAACATCGCCTACGCCCTGGGCGGAGCCGCTTCTTTGGCCGACCAGTTGGGCATCGACTACACCATGATGTTTTCGGCCGGCCTGGCCGCCCGCCGCCTGGGTTTGGCTCCCCGGCGTTCCGGTTTCAGCCTGGCCTTCGCCCTGTCGGTCTCCGAAAAAAGTCCCTTCCGGGATATGCCCAAGAAAGCCGGAGAGATCAACGAACGGACCATGCAGGACCGGATCATCAACCGCCTCTGGCCCCAATTTCGTTCCATCTACAGTTAAAGGAGGACGCGTTATGGCCGTCACATCGTATGAGGAAATTACCGCGCAGGTCCTGGACCGGGCTGTCGAACAAATGGCCGTGTCGGCCCGGACCTCCTTTCATTTCGGCCAGAACCTGACCCGGATCATCACGATCGGGGACGAGGAACTGAACGAGATGGGGGACTACTGCTGGTCCCTGGCCGACATGAGTCCCCTGGCAGCCCGCGACGGGCGCATGGTCCGGGAGATCATCAAGGAAGGCTGCCGGACCATGATCCTGGGGGAAAGCCGCAAATCGGTCCTGGGTTGGGATTGCGGGGCCTGCGGATTCCGGACCTGCAGGGAGTTGAACGCCGCCGAGACCCAGGAAACCCTGATCGGCCGGGGCCCCTGCTGCCATTTCAAACTCTTGAACATGAACCTGGCCTCCCACGCCGCCGCCGCCGCGGCCCACCGCTTGGGCCTGCACTGCCGGGTCTTCACCACGCTGGGCATGTCGGCCCTGAGCCTGGAGATTATCAAGGACGTGGACATCTCCGTGGCCGTGGTGATCTCCGCCGCCGGCGAGAACCCCTTTTTCGACCGCCACAAATACTGGACCGACGAGCACTGGGAGGAGACCTTTCAAAAGGAATTCCCCACCTACGTCCGCGGCTTCATCGGCGCCTTCGAATAAAATGCCCAGGGAGGAGACGACATGTCCAAAGCACATCTCGACCCGGTGATACCCGGGCATCTGCTGGAAATCAAGGCTGAAGACAACCCGGACAAGGAAATTTATATTTTTGAAAAAGGGGAGCAGGGGGAAGATATCCTGACCTATGCCGACCTCTACGAAAAATCCAACCGTTTTGCCGCCTATTTGAAGAGTCTGGGGTTGGGCCGGGGCGACACCTTCGGCCTGTTCATGCGCAACCATCCGGAGTTCGTCTACGCCCTGCTGGGCGGGACGTATATCGGGGCCATCGCCGTACCCATCGACCCCCGTTCCCGGGGTGACAAGCTGGCCCACTTCTTAAACGACAGCCGGGTCAAACTGGCCGTCACCACCGGCGACCTCCTGCCCCTGCTGGAGGAAATCAGGCCACAAGTGCCCGGGCTCAAGCAAACGGCCGTAGCCTGGCGGCCGGAAATCGGGGTCGCGCCTTTCGGATACTATCCGGCCTTGAACGAGATCCTGGCCCAGCCCGCCCCCTCGGTAGCCAACGAGATCTTCGACGTCAAACATCCGATGGAGATCATTTATACCAGCGGCACCAGCGGCACCCCCAAGGGAGTGGTAATCAAGATGAACCGGACCGGGGCCATCCTGATCATGACCCGGGTGGTCTGGAAATACAAGCCGAGCGAAGTCCTTTATTCCGGCCTTTCTCTGACCCACGGCAACGCCCAGGCCGTGACCCTATTTCCGGCCGTGGCCCTGGGCATCAAGGCCGTGATCAGTCCCCGCTTCACCAAGAGCCGGATTTGGGACATCTGCCGGAAATACGGCTGCACCACCTTCTCCCTTCTGGGCGGCATGATGTCCGGCATCTATAACGAACCGCAAAAAGAGAATGATGGGGATAACCCGGTCAAAATGGTCATCTCGGCCGGCACCCCGCGGGCCATCTGGGAGGATTTTGAAAATCGTTTTGAGGTCAAGATCCTGGAATGGTACGGGGCCGTGGAAGGCGGATTTGCCTACAAACCCATCGACCAGGGACCCATCGGGTCCTTCGGCAAGACCCTGCCGGGAGTCATGGAACTGAAGGTAGTCGATGAGACCGACCGGGAACTGGGTCCCCATCAGGTCGGCGAACTGCTGGTGCGGATGATCAAGGGCAAGACCGAAGTCAACTATCTGGGCCGTCCCGAGGAATCCGAAGCCAAGACCCGGGGCGGGTGGCTGCGCACCGGCGACATGGTGCACAAGGATGAAAAGGGCTGGTTCTTTTTTGATTACCGGATGGGTACAGCCCTGCGCCGGGCCGGCGACTTCATCCATCCCGATCTGGTGGAAAAAGTCATCGGGGAACACCCGGATGTTTCCGAGGTCTGCGTCTACGGTATCCCGGCGGCCTCCGGGGCCCCGGGGGAATCGGACCTGGTGGCAGCGGTCGCCTCCTTTGAAGGAAGAACTATCGACCCGGCTTCTGTCTTTGAAACCTGCTTCCAGGGCCTGGAGGCCAATGCGGTGCCTTCCTACCTGCAGGTGGTCGCGGATATCCCCAAGACCATCTCGGAAAAGGCCATGGACCGTCTGCTCCGGGAGGCCTTTGACCCGCAGGCGCCCAATGTGGTTCGGGTGGCAGACTACCGGAAATAGCTGGATCGGCGAAAGTCTGCGGCCAAGGCATCCGTTTCGATTCTTTTTATCCTGTCTCAGGATTTGTTTCTAACCGCTTAAGGAGAATAAAACATGAGCAGCTATTTGGATCTAAATTTGAATTTAACCGATGAACAGGTGGCCCTCAAGGAAGGGATCCACCGTTTCGCCAAAGAGGTCCTGCGCCCGGCCAGCATCGAACTGGATGCCTTGGCCTCGCCGGAAGAAGTGCTGGCTTCCCAGACCTTCAAGCGGGTTTTCAGCCAGGCCTATGAATTGGGCTACCACACCGTCCTGATCAGCGACGGCTACGGCGGCCTGGGTCTGGAGCCCCTGGAAGTTCACATTGCCCTGGAGGAGATGGGCTGGGGTTCGGCCGGTTGGGCGATCGGTATCGGGGTGGCCTGCTTCCCGGCCTTCATGGGAGGCGTGGTGCCGGAAGAAAAAATCATTGACGAGATCATTACCCCTTTTTGTGAAAACCGGGACGCCTCCATCATCGGCTGCTGGGCCATAACCGAACCGGACCATGGTTCGGATATGCTCATGGGCGGGACCTCCTATTTTGAGGACCCGGCTTGCGCCGGACGGGTCCGGGCCCGGAAAGACGGGGACGAATGGGTCATCAGCGGCCAGAAGGCCGCCTGGGTTTCCAACGGAACCATAGCCACCCAGGCCCTCTGTTACCTGAACATCGAGCCGGAAAAGGGACCGGCCGGGGGCGGTATCGCCGTCATACCGCTAAACCTGCCGGGAGTCAGCAAAGGAAAACCACTGAACAAGATGGGGCAGCGGGACCTGAACCAGGGGGAGATCTTCTTGGACGAAGTCCGCATCCCGGCCGAGTTCATGCTCTGCGATTCCGAAAGTTACCCGGCCATGCTCGACATTACCTTGGCCACAGCCAACGCCGCCATGGGCGCCATCTTCACCGGCGTGGCCCGTTCCGCCTACGAACTGGCCCTGGACTATGCCCGGGAACGGGTCCAGGGCGGTCGGCCGATTATTCAACACCAGGCGGTGCAGCAGAAACTGTTCCACATGTTCACCAAGGTCGAAACGGCCCGCCAACTCAGCCGGGCGGCCATGATCTACAATTACAATATGACCCCGCCGGCTACCCAGTATTCCATCGCCTCCAAAGTCTACTGCACCCAGGCGGCCTTTGAAGTGGCTTCGGAAGCCATCCAGATTTTCGGAGGCAACGGCTTAAGCAGGGAATACCCGGTGGAAAAGATTTTTCGCGACGCCCGGGCGGCCCTGATCGAAGACGGCTCGAACGACATCCTGGCCATCACCGCCGGGGCCATGCTTTAGATTCTTTTAAATCAGTCTTTGAGGGTTTGTCGCGTACGGTCGAATAAAAGCATCCTCAAATTCGAAATCCGAAGCACGAAATTCGAAACAAATTCAAATGACCAAAATCCAAAATTCCAAACATCCTGCCGAACAGGGAGGACAAGTTGTTTCGGTTATTTGAATTTTGAACATTGCTGTTTGTTTCGAATTTCGTGCTTCGGATTTCGAATTTCGGATTTAAGGGTTCAATAATAGGGGAATAAGTATGGATAACGTCTTCATCATCGGTGCGGGGATGATCCGGTTCGGAAAATTTCCCGAGGCGACGGTCCGCTCCATGGCCGAAAAAGCAATTCATCTGGCCTTGGAAGATGCCGGCTTAAGCCAAAAAGATCTCCAGGCCGCCTATTTTTCCAATACCTTCTGGGGCATGTTCGACAACCAGCACGCCATCCGCGGGCAGGTCGTCCTGCGGGGGATGGGGATCGACAAGATCCCCGTCATCAACGTGGAAAACGCCTGTGCCGGCGCCTCCACGGCCCTGCATCTGGCCTGGGCGGGCATTCGGGCCGGCCTCTATGACCTGGCCCTGGCCGTGGGCTCGGAAAAGATCACCAGTCCGGATAAGACCAAATCCTTGAGCGCTTATGCCTTCTGCATGGATGTGGAAAACCTGGCCCGGCACATCGGCATGATCCTGCAGGTGGGACAATCCTTCAAAATCGCCCTGCCCGCAGGGGAAGCCGCCCCGGGAGAAGGCAAGAGCATCTTTATGGATGCCTATGCCATGGGGGCTCGCTGGCATATGGACCGCTTCGGTTCCACCCAGCAACAGTTGGCGGTCATCTGTTCTAAAAATCATACCCATGGATCGCTCAATCCCCTGGCCCAGTATCAACAGCCTATGACGGTGGAGGAGGTGCTGGCCGACCGGTCCGTGGCCTACCCCTTGACCCGGGCCATGTGCGCCCCGGTGGGGGACGGGGCCGCGGCGGCCGTCGTCTGTTCCGAACGGTTTTTGAAGAAAATCGCCGGGGCCCGACCGGTCAAAATCCGGGCCTCGATCATCGGCCAGGGGTCGGACCGAGATCTGGACGGCGAAGATATCGGAGAACGGCTGTCGAAAGAAGCCTATGCCGCCGCGGGGGTCGGTCCCGAGGACATCGACCTGGCCGAACTGCATGATGCCACCTCCTACGGGGAACTGCACCAGACGGAAGTGATGGGCTTCTGCCCCATCGGTCAGGGAGGGCCCTGGGCCGAATCCGGGGCCTCCGCGCTGGGAGGCTTGAAGCCGATCAATACCAGCGGGGGCCTGGAATGCCGGGGGCACCCCATCGGAGCTTCGGGGCTGGCCCAGGTCTATGAACTGGTCCTGCAGCTCCGGGGCGAGGCCGGCCGGCGGCAAGTGGGAAAGGCGCGAATCGCCCTGGCGGAAAACGGCGGCGGCAACATCGGCGTAGAAGAAGCCGCCATGTGTATTCATATATTGGAAAAGGTGTAAGGCCCGATTCTAAGGAGTGACCGTCATGGACGACCGAAAATCCATCTTCATCACCGGGGCCGCCTCGGGCATCGGCCGGGAAACGGCCCTGTTATTCGCCCGGCAGGACTGGCGGGTGGGAATCTTCGATATCGATCCAGACGGCTTGAATTCGCTGCCATCCGCCATCGGCCCCGGCAAGGCCATCCTCCGGATCATGGACGTGACCGATCCTCAAAGTGTGCGGGGAGCGATGGAGACCTTCGCCGAAGCCACCGGCGGCCGGATGGACATCTTGTTTAACAATGCCGGCGCCCTCCGGATGGGCCCCCATGAAAACATCCCTTTGGAGCTGCAGCAAAATATGGTGGACGTCAATTTCAAAGGAGTGCTGAACTGCATCCATCTGGCCCTGCCCTTTTTGAAAAACACCCCCGGTTCCCGGATCATCAACATGTCATCGGCGTCGGCTTTTTACGGCATTCCGGAACTGGCCGTGTATTCGGCCACGAAACATGCCTTGAGCGCCCTGACGGAAGCCCTGGATCTGGAACTGGAACCTTATGGCCTGACGGTCTGCGACCTCCAGGCCCCCTACGTCCAAACCCCCATGATCCTGGCGGCTGAAAAGAAGGCCTTCAGCGTCGGCAAGATGGGCGTTAAATTGACCCCGGGCCAAATCGCCGCCGCCGTCTGGAAGGCGGCCCATCAAAGGAAGCTGCACTGGAAACTGGGCGGCCCGGCCATCCATTTTTTGCTTTTCCTGTTCTGGGCCTTTCCTTTTTCCAAGCGCCGGCTGGTCAAATCCCTGGCCCTGGCGCCTAAAGAAAAGCGGCCATGAGAGTCCTGATCACCGGCGCGGCGGGCTACATCGGCGGGAAATTCGCAGCCGCACTCCTGTCCAAAGATTGGACTGAGACCGTAGTCGGGACCGACCTGAATCCGAAACCGATCCCCCATCCTAAATAGGGAAACCGGCTATCCATTCCAATACGATACCCGCCGGGGCTTTCAGGACTTCGCCCGTTCCTCCCTGGTACGCTGCCCTTGACAAACATCCGATTATCCGGTTATCGTTTACTCTTAAGACCTTTTATACACCGGCATTTCTGATTTTGCGGACGATCCCACCCAGGATTGACAAAGGAGTATCTGAAAAATTTAACGGACCGGGACACGAGAGAGGAATACCCATGGCTGAATTTATCGATCTGCGAAGCGATACCGTCACCAAACCGACGCCCGCCATGCGCCGGGCCATGGCCGAGGCCGAGGTGGGCGACGACGTCTTTGGGGAAGATCCGACGGTCAACGCCCTCCAGGAAAAGGTGGCGGCGCTTTTGGGCAAAGAGAAGGCCCTCTTGGTCCCCTCCGGGACCATGGCCAACCAGTTGTCCATCAAAGCCCATACCCAGCCCGGCGACGAGGTCATCCTGGAAGCCTCGGCCCATCCCTACAACTTTGAAGGCGGGGCCGGGGCCGCCCTGTCCGGGATTCAATTTCTCTGCCTCCCGGGCCGACGCGGGATTTTAGAGGCTTCACAAGTCGAAGACGCCGTCAGACCCCTGGACCACCATTTCCCGGTTTCGCGGCTGGTCTGCCTGGAGCGGAATTCCCGGGGGTGTCCGTCAACCCGGATCAGGTCGAAACCAACATCGTCATCTTCGACGTCACCCCCAGCGGGATGACCGCTCCTCAGGCGGCCGGGTTCATGAAGGATAAGGGGGTTTTGATCCATGCCTTCGGAAAGAGCCAGATCCGTCTGGTAACGCACCTGGGGGTTTCGCCGGAAGATGTGGAAAAGGCCCTGGAAGCCTTCCGAAAGGTTTTTCGATAGCACGCTATTCTAAAATCTTGAACTTATAATAATAGCGAAATACCATCATAAAATATGCTTTTATCAATAGTTGAGAAAATTACAGGGGGGCGGGCAACCTCACATCACCGACATGATCTTGGTGAACCGTGTCAGGAGTAGGGGGTGGGTGAGCAGGCCCTGGATCTTGAGGTCGCCGCTCCATAGCTGCTTCAGCACATTCCTGCCCGCCTCGTCGAAATAGTAAGGAAGCCCGAACTTGATGTTGATGGCATTGAGCGAAATGATATTCTCCGAGCTGGAGTTAATGATCAGGTCGGGCTTGCCCAGGATACCCGGTTCAATCCGTACTCGTCCCCCGGCGAAGATGAGTGTTACGGCTGCCTCTATATCCGGCAGGTTCAGGGCCACCTCGCCGAACATGTTATTGAAGGTAGTCATCTTCCTGGGCTTCTGCTGGAGATTGCCCGTGAGGAGATCGGCGATTACATAGGAAAAGGGCACCTCTTCGGCGCGGTTATCAACGATATTTTCCGCCATGATAGATCCCTCCTGGGGAGGTAGCATCTGAAGGGAGGGAAGGCCACCTACCTCCCTTCTCTGAAATCCTAAAGTACTTTTTTATAGATCTCGAGCATCTCGGAGGCCTCGAGCACGAGTCGCGGGTTGTTGATAATGGCGCCGTCGCCTAAGCTGAGCTCCGCGGCCTTGACGATGTCATCCTCTTTCACCTTTAACTCTGAGAGCCTCTGGGGGTGCCCGATCTTCTTGGTGAACGCCCTCATGGCGGCAATGGCTGCCTTGGCGGCATCCAGGTCATCCATACCCTTTTCGCGGATGCCGAAGGACTCGGCCACCAGGGCATAGGCATCCGGGCAGCTCTCCAGGTTGAATTCCATGCAGTCTGCCAAAAGGATGCCATTGGCCAGGCCATGGGGTACATGAGCCACGGCGCCAATGGAGTGCGCCAGGGCATGCACGTTCCCCACACCGGCGAGACCAAAGGCCCATCCGGCCATAGTGGCTGCGATCTGCACCTGGCCTCGGGCCAGGAGGTCAGTGCCGTCCTCAACACAGACCGGCAGGTATTGGTAGAGCAACCGGAGAGCATGGATGCCCAGGGCGTCGGTTATAGGTTCATGCGGTAAGGCGTGGAGGGACTCCACGGCGTGCGTCATGGCATCCATGCCCGTGCCTACGGTCAGGAGCTGGGGCAGCTTGACCGTCATCTTAGGGTCAAGGATGGCCAGCCTGGGAACGTTGAAATTTTCAACCACCAAACGCTTCTGGCCCAGCTCTTTATCCATGATCACCGCGGCATTGGTTACTTCACTGCCGGTACCCGCTGTGGTAGGGATGACCAGATGCGCGGTTTGAGGCCGAGACAACAGTTGGACACCATTGAAGTCCCGCAGATTGCCGCCTTCGGTAAGCAGTATGCACATGCCCTTGGCGGTATCGATGACACTGCCGCCGCCTACGCTGACCACGATGTCCGCGCCGTTCTTTTTGGCAAAGGCGGCACCTTCATCCACTACTTCCACCCCGGTGTCCTGGGGGATATCGCTGAAGACGCCCACGCACTTGCTGCCGAGTATCTTCACGATGTGATCGATAAGACCAGCCTGGATGATGCCCTGATCCGTCACGACGACCGCTTTGGTGCCGCCCAGGGAACTCATCTCGATTTCTACGTCTTTCGATGAGTCAATACCGAAGACAATCTTCGTGGGTCCGAAATAATTGAAGGATAGATCTTGATCGTAAGCCATACCGCTCTCCTTATAAAATCAGGCCGGGTCATCAGGCCACTGGGTTTCGAACTTCCCCAGGATATCGACGACCTTGTTGACTACCTTGATGTTTCTCACCACATAAGGCAGGTCACCCTTCAGCTTCAGCTTGCCCTGCAGGAGTCCCTTGGTGGCATCAAGCTCCTTTTGGGCCACCTGCTTCCAACGGGCATAGTCGCCGGTCATGACGAACTTGGCACTCTCGGCCTTGGCCTTGTCGCAGACCACGAACTCGCCCACCTCGCCGTGCCAGTAGTCCTGGAAGAGATAAACCGGTTCGGGGATTCCCTTGGAAGGGTCCGCGTTCACGATCAGTGAAACGCTCCCTTCCCAGTCTTTGGCGATCTGCTTGTAATCAGGGTCCGCTACGATCGCTGCCTTGTAGGCATCCATCCATTCCTGCGTCAATGCCTTTACTTTTGCCATAAACAATACCTCCTCTTCAATAATTTTTGGCTAGGTATAGAGTCTGTTCTTGAGTTCATCCAAGCCAAGTTCGGTAAGCATCGCTTTCTTTGGATAGCCCCTTTCGTCGAGGCCACGGAGCGCGTAATACTCTTTCAGAAGAAGCTGCACGTCGGGCACGGAACCGGCACCCCCGCCATCTTCGAGGGCGGTCAGGAGCTTCTTGGGGAGCTTGTCGTCTTTAACGGTGATGCCCAGCAGGTTATTGAATCCGCGTTTCAATGTCCAATCCCTCATGCCGGCCCTGAGAAGGTCCTGGAAACTCAGGTTCCAGCCGGTGATGGCATTGAAGGCGCCCAGGATGGTCTCGGGTTTTAATATGTCAATGAGATAGTGGCAGATGGCCAGCGAGTTTCCCAGGATGCCGTAGTTTTCGGAATGGTAGACCAGCGCTGCTTTGCCGACACTGGTGGTGCCCTGGTAATCGTCTTTCATGTCGAAGAGTTGCGGCCAGGAGGCCATGCCCTGCTCTGTGGCCAGTACCGCATGCTGGAGGTGGCAGGCTCCCCTATTGGACATCATGTAGGCCAGTCCCATACCGTGGAATCCCCTGGGGTCGTGCATGGGGGCCTCAAGGCCCTTGACCGAGACCACTAAATCAACGGCGCCTTGGCCTATCTTAAGGGCGGCCTTCACGCTCCCTTCGGCCAGGATATCACCGAAACCCTCCCGGTAGGCGATCTTCTTGATTAAGGCCATCACGGCCTCCATGTTACCCCAGGTGAGATCGAGCCCACCCAGGTCGTCTTTGGTAATGATGCCCTTTTCATAGAGCTCCATGGACAGGGCAATGGCTGAACCGCAGCTGATAGTGTCCAGGCCGTACTTGTTGCAGAGCTCATTGGCCTTGATCACGGCAGCCAGGTCAGGGTTCATCATCATGGTGCCGAAGGTACCGCAGGTCTCGTATTCGGGGCCGGGACCTTCCTCCGTCTGGAAGGGGCCATCGTCCACCTTGACCACCCTTTTGCAGGCCACCGGACAGTTCGTGCAGGCGTGTGCCTTGGTCAGGTAGCTCTCCTTCATGGTCGGTCCGCTTAAGCTGGAGGAAAGATCAAAGGCCTCCCCCACGGTCCAGTTCTTGATGGGGACATCGCCTGAGATCATTCCCAGGTCCATATTGGCGTCAGACCCCATCTGGTGGAGCCCGTCCGCCAGGGCGGAGTCTTTCACCTCGAGCAGGGCTTCCTTCAAGTGCTGTTTATACTGCTCTTCATCGGCCTTGGTCAGCTTTTTGGAGCCCTTCACCACAATGGCCTTCAGGTTCTTGGAGCCCATGACGGCACCGAGGCCTGTCCTTCCGCTGAAATGGCCCTTGTCATTTCCAATAGCGGCCATCTTTACCAGGTTCTCTCCGGCAGGCCCGATAGTAAGGACTTTAAGCGATTGGTCCTGTGCCTTGAGCAGGTCGGTGGCTTCATAGATGTCCTTGCCCCACAAAGGCGATGCCTCCCTGATCTGCGCGCCACCATCCATTATGGATAGATACACGGGGGTATTCGCCTTTCCGTCTACTAAAATACCATCGTATCCGGCGTGTTTCAGCTCCGGGCTGAAGGTGCCCCCGCAGGCGGATTCACCCCATATCCCTGTCTGGGGAGATTTGGCACAGATGCTGAACCTGGATGTGCCGGGGAATCCGCTGCCGACCATAGGGCCGGTCATGATCATGAAAGGGCTTCCCGGGGCCAGGGGATCGAGATCCAGAGGGTACCTGTCGAGAAAGAGCTTGGCGGCGAGACAACTCCCGCCGATGCATTTTTTCAATGTGGCGTCATCAATGGTGAAATCGGAACAGGTCGCATCGCTTAAATGAACATGTAGAAATTTCCCTGCGTATCCACCGCCCATGTGCCCACCTCCGGTTTTTAATTTTGGGAATAAAATAATTAGACGCTTCGCCCTTTTGGGTGGGTACCCCCCAGATCTAGTATGGCCTCCGGGTCTCGGCGAAAGGGTTTTCCAAAGGTACTCCGGACTTCGATCCCGGGCCTAAGTGATCAATTTTATTTAAAGCAGGCCCAAACTCAGAGACTTTTGATGTCTCCCAGGCCGGCCCTGCCTCCGGGAAGATTTGAAAACACGGGGGCCGGGTTAGAACCGAAAAAGCAATGTGGAAAACCCTTTCGCCGAGACCTGGAGGCCACGGAGGCCCGATCTCAGTCTAAGCTACCACCTATTGTGGCCACCCACTTAAAAGGGCGAACAACCAATAATTATTCCAAAGGTTGCCGGTTTGAGTCCTTAATCCCCGGTCCGATCAGGGCCACTGGCAGATCGGCGTCACCCGTCGTCGCCAATCACGGTAATGTGCTCGACATGCACCATGGTAATCGTCGTTCCGCCTGCTCCGGCCTGGCAGATTACTGAGCCGCTGTCGTCAACGAGGGTGAAGTTCTGTCCTTTCTTGTTGATCGTCAGGGTATCATCACCCGGGCCGGCGTTGATGGAGATAGGTGAGATTGTCCAATCGGACACTGGTTAAACCGTAAAGGTCGTTACCGGATTTTCCTAAAAGTCATTTTTTTATTACCGGGAAGGATAAGGTGGATGGTATCCTTTTCAAGGTCGCCGACGATGACTCCACCCCCCTTGGTGTTGATCCTCAGCTCACCGCCCTTGATGTGCCAGGAGAAAGGGATCTCTTCACCGCCTGATTTCCAGGCGCCGTCACCATTGGCCTTGAGCTCTATAACGGTCGCGGCTTGACTGGGCACATCTTTTCCCTCTTCCTGGTAGTTGCCGGCGACTTTGTCTTTTGATCCGCAAGCGGCTAAGAGGATCAAGAGCAGAAAGAGAGGCAGCCGCCGGTAATGAAAATTGGAATGGGGTTTTATTATCATGGGAGACACCTATCGTAAAGCGCCTTGAGAAGGGACAACGATTTTTGCCGGATCGGTCCGGCCTCCCCGGCGAAACAGGAAGAGTCGGTCAAAATAGTAGACGTGGATGGTAAAGATCAGCAAAACGATGTTTTCAAAGATTTTCTTCCAACCGATGGGCTCACCCACCGTATCATAACACCCGCAACTGATGGGGGCCCCCCAGTACATGTTGATCAAGACCATGATATTAAACATGACCAGCAATAGACCGATAAGGACCGCGGAAGCCCTCGAGGTGAATCCGATGACCAGAAACAGCCCGCAGATAAACTCGACCCACGGCAAAAACACCGCAACCGGATTGAGCAGCCAGTAGGGTACGAGCCGGTAGTCGGCCGTTGCTTCCGCAAACTGCGCCGGATAGGGGATCTTGCTCATGCTGGCGTAGAGAAAAAATCCTCCCACGCACAGCCGGAGCGCGAGAGCCAAATACCCGCTCGTCAGGACTCTTCTGAGGTTGGGCCCAATCATTCCTTCACCTTTTCCGCCACCGGGTAACCCTTTCCCTCCCAGGCCGCCAGTCCCCCTTCCAGGATTCTGACTTGCTCGTAACCGCGAAGGAGCAGCTTGCCGGCCAGCTCCAAATCATACAGTTTGCTGACCGTTCCCCCATAAACAACGATTTTCTTTTCCTTGTTTTCTTTAGCCAAGGTCATCAGGTAAACGATATCGAAGAGTGCCAGGGGGATATTGACCCCCCCTTTAATGTGGCGCTGCTGATAAAAATTGGCGGGTCTGGCATCCAAAAAGAGGGTTTCACCGCGCTGGAACTCATCATAGGCCGCCGCCGGACCGATCGCCGGGACAGAGTTTCTTTTGGGAAATTCCGGGAAAAGGGGGATCCCATTGGGATTTCCGGTGTAATTGAAAATCGTTGCCAGGATAACGCTGACCGCAATAACCAGAAAAAAATCAAACCAAGTCATCCGCGAGGATTGCTGTACTTCCCGGGCGTGTATTTCGAGACGCTTTTCATCGGTAAAAAGCCAGCGTCGCATTTCCCGGGCGAAAACTTTGGAGACATCGGGAAAGTCTCTCAGAATTCCGTCCAGTTGCTCTTTGGAGAGGACCATCAGGTGGGTCTCTTCCAGCGTCTCGGCGTCGGCCGATCTGGGCTCTCCGGTAAGGAGCGCCATTTCCCCAAAAGTCTCGCCCGGTCCCTTAATGGAGATGTCTAATCGCATGCCCTCTTCGTTTTTCCTGAAAATCCTCACGGATCCTGAACGGATGATGTAGAGGCAGTCACCGGCATCGCCTTCTCTAAGGATGATCGCGTTGCCGGCTACCACCAGAGAATGGACCGCCCCGGCGATGGCGTCCAGCGCATCCTTAGGCAGTTCTTTAAAAACCGGACTTCCGGCCAGGAAGTCCGCCCTGTCTTCGTGTAGAGTCATCATCCTCTCGTTACCAACCGCAGGAGATTAAACACCTTATTAAATCCTGGAGGCCCGGTTATCGGCCCTGATGCTTCTTTCTGATCTCGCTTACAAAAGCGTCAAAGTTCCCTATTGCGCCGGTGTGGCTCATGAGGACTTTGCCATTCTTGTCCAACAAAACGGTTAGCGGAACGGCCTGCACATTCAGCTTTTTTTGGATCTCTTTCTTGGGGTCGGTAAACAATGGAAACTCCACGTTAAAGGCCTTTTTATATCCCGGCATGTCTTCCGGCTGCGTTCCAAGACCTATACCCATCATTTTAATATCCGTGCCCAGTTTTTTGTCTTCCTTGAGTAAATTGTAGACCCTGTTGACCACAGGAGCGTTTTTTTGGCAAACGGGTCAGAAAACGTCAAAGAATTCCACTAACACCAGTTTTGCCTTGACTTGCGATAAAGAGAATAGCTTTTCATCTTGAATCCCTAAATACGCTTTTGTTTGGGGCGAAGCAGGTCCCGTTAATTTAAACTCCGGCAGTATGCTGCCCAGAGGCATGTTCTCCGCCGAGTAGATCAATGAACAGTGCAGGCTGATCATGACGAAGAAAACCAGGCCCAACCCGTTAATGCCGACCCTCTTTAGTTGCATTCCAGTGCCTCCTAACCATTTTTGAGTATTAAATACAACAGCATATCTAGGAAAATTGTCAATAGAAAAATGAGGCCAATCTTAGGCTGTGATCCGACCCCAAATCACACCTTCGCCAAAGATCTCCCGCCTCTTCCCCGGCCGATAATCCCTCCTCATCTTCTCGAACAGGGCCTCGGCCTTTTTCAGGAGTTCCAGTGCCTCATCAGGCCGGCCTGACCCTGGCCTTTTCCGCGAGGCCCAGGACCTGGCCTTCGCCCGACTCCACCTCGGCGAAGGCTCTCCTGGAGCATCTCGATCTCGCGCCGGTGGCCATAAACCGGGTCAGGCGGGCCTCTGGGCCCGAACGCCCCGATCCGCGTGTCGATTTCCGTCGGCCGGAGGAGCCGCGCGCTGTGAAAGTATCCATCCGAGGAATCAGTCCTTCTTCGTCTGTAACCGTATTCCTGCCACTGATCATGTTGAGATCCTTAGAGAAACGGCCTGCATTGTCTAGAATAAAGGTTTGACCCCGAATCCCAATCCGTTGCGGAATCACTCAGGGCCCGAAGACGATTGGGGATGGCGTTGCAAGTACCGGGAAAGCAAATCACGCATCATAGCTGTGGAATCATATTCGGGAGCAAAAACCTCCCGGGCGGCAACCAAAGGATTCAAGCTGCCGCTATACATCGCCCGGGCCAAACGAGTGCACTTGGATATATGCCGCCCCACTTGATGGGACTGTATCTTTTGGGTGTAATCGAGAAAAGAAAAATCATCGGTTTGAAATGCACTGATAATCGCTTGCGCGGCAACCTCACCGTAAGAAAGCGAGAGATGGATTCCTCCTCCAAAAGCCGGCTCAATTCCTGCGGCGTCTCCCACCAGGATCCCATTGGGCTTTGACAGGATGCCATCTTCCGAATACCAGGGAATGGGATGGGTGGACCAGATCTTAGGGCCCTGATGAATATTCCGGCTTTCCAATTCTTGGCCGAATATCTTCTTCATGTCTGTCTTTGGTCTATCGGGGCATACCCGGAAATCAACTATACCATGGGCGATGGAAGGAGTTTTATCCTTCAGGCAAGGTACGTGCCATACGTAGCCCTGCAAGCCCTTTTTTATGGGCGTGAGATCAACGACCGTCTTCCTTTCGGTGAATTCGAGATTATATTTCGAGTCAGCCGGAGCGATCATCTGAAAGGTTGGCGCAAGATGCCGTTTTTGGAATGGGATCATCTTCTTGCGGACTGTGCTGAAGGCTCCGTCTGCACCAACGAGGACTTGTACGGCATACTTCCCCTTATTGGTTGATATGATCAGCTTGTTCCGGGTCCGAAGAATATCGGTGAGCATTTCGTCTTCATGCAGCTTTAGACCTCGATTCGCCGCTGCTTTTGCCAGGGCATGATCAAAATCCAGACGCTTCACAAATCGGAAATAATTGGGCTGGTGGAGGCGATCGATCTCTTTACCATATCTGAACTCGAGATCAGAAACATACAAGAATGGAACATCGAGGTCCACCCCCAGGCTGGCCAACACATCTGAAGCCCAAATGCACACCCCACCTCCACACAACTTGTCTCGAGGGAAAACAGCTTTTTCGATGACAAGGGAATGGCGGGCCAATTGCGGGGCCTCCTTTTGAAGATGCAGCCAGGTGGAAATCCCGGCGGGCCCCGCCCCAACAATCATGATCGAGCAATTTATTAAACCGGCTGTCGTTTTTAACCCTCGCGAAGGCATCCCCAATCCTTATGGTTAAGTATATCTCCTCTGGCCAACACCGTGTTGGGTGGTTAATGACCTTGCCTGGCCAAGACCTTTTCCGCAACAAGCTGCCACGCCCCGACCCCCCTTTTTGCCGGCCGCTTCGATGGGCTCCCGGTGTACTCTCTCAGCGACAGGTCATTAGGTGATGCCTACGTTATAACCTGCTTCAAATACTTAAGAAGGTTCTTGCCATGGGGGACTCCCCAGCCTGTCATGAGATCGAATCCAGGGGTAGGTATGTGCAGTTTGTTATTAACTACTATGCTATCGGGGAACGATTTAATATCACGAAACGAGGCCTTGCCTCCAGTCTTGCGTTTTGACATTATATTGTAAAGCAGGGGAGTCAGAAATCGCTGCCGTTGGTTGTGGGGCAGCTTGGCATTGATCCGGGCAATGAGCGCGGCCCAGACGGCTACCGAGGCGCTTGTTTTGCCGTCCGCCCATGGGAAATTCGCAAAAACCAAGTCATAATACGGCTCTCCTGCCAGAGCTGACACATCAGGCACCAAACGACCCCTTTTGATTACCCTTTTGCCTTTGGCGACCTGAACGTTCTGCCAAACCGGGCGTTTTTGGAATTTTCTGCTTATGCCGTGCCCGGTCGCACACCCCCATGGTCCCGGATCTTCCCACCAAACGACCTCTTTGACGGTGGAGCCGGACTTTTCGAGCATGGTCCCGCCAACGCCCAGAACGTATGGACTAGAGGCTGGAAAGTCGACGTGGGGTAAACCGTCATAGACCTCATCCCTCGCACCGTCATCCCCCGATGCGGCGCAGACGGTGATGTCCTTCTTGCTGAACTGGTACAATAGATCGTTGATGGCGTCGACCGCACCATCCGACCACTGGATGCTATCTTCGGCACGTCCCCAACTGATCGAAAGGGCGACCGGAACCGGGTTTGCGTAGTATATCTCGTTGAGGAGATTGATCCATCCATCCTGATCGAATGTGGAAAAGTATACGGTGATGTCCGCCTTGGGACATAAGCCTCCAATGATCTCCACGTCCATCATCACCTCGAAACTTTCATCTAAAATACGGTGGCGCAATTCTGGATCCGAAATGTCAAGTAGCTGCTTGAACGTGTAAGCCCGACCACGGCCGACTTCGATTCTCTTAACCTTGGGCATCGGCCGCCGGAATTTTTTGCAGTACTTCTTCATGTCTGCGGCGAAATAGCCACCACCGAATTCGGCGACCGCTATGCTCTGGCCCTCTCCTTTTCCGACCGGGAATTTGTAATGCTCCTCGATTTTTTTCGGCGACAACGGCTTAAGGGCGGTCCCAGGGCCGACAGAGACCGCAGCACCTGACCTGCGATGTGCCATTCTTCGTTCATCGAGCCCGAAGACTCCTGTCACAATTCCCTCTAATTCCTTAGGGATCTGGATTTTCCCCTTCCGACCGCGATAAAGGCCATAGGTAGGTGAACGCATCATCTCCCATTGAGGTTTGAAAGCGGCTTCCATGGCTTTTGCAGTTCCGCTGACGTGCATGATGCGCGTTTCAAGAAAGGTTTTTTCCACATTGAGGCCAAACTTATTGAGGCATTTCTCTACCTTGTCGGTGTCGTCCTCCCTGGCGCTAAATTTCTCCTTTAATTCCTTGGGGGACATCCTTTGGCCAATTAATTCGTACGTTCCAGGGAAATCCGGGCCTCTCAGCCCAATGGTGACTTTGACTGGATTCTTGGGATTGACCTTACCGACGGGTAAAGCGTTGGGGTTCTTTTCTCGAGAACTACCAGACAGTGGTACATGCGTTTTGCCTACCATAATAGACCTCCTATTTTGACAGATGAGGGTTACTGCGTTCATCTAATCCGTATCGAAACCTATACGTGACCGATTAACATTCTCAACAAATTTTTTCCATTTCTCTTCATCAGTCATAAATTCTGCCACCTTAAGCAAGGTCACTTTCGCGACAGCACGAATTATGGTGCATATGCTTTCGCGTGGTGCACTTAAGGTTCCGCATACAGCAAAAGTATCACCATAGCATGGGGAGCACAGTTTCTTAGCCCAGCATTTGACACACTTGGGAAAGCTATCCTTTGAACTTTGACGCATGTGGACCGTCACCCTTCTAAAGCCCTCGCCTGGAAAATCTCTGTCATAGACGCTTCCCATATATAGACTATCGCTCATTAGCAAGTAACAGGGAAATACCTTCCCGGTGCAATCAACTGTAATCCCATCATAACCTGCGCCGCAGAAACGACTTTTTCCTTTTCGAGTCAGTAGCACCTCCAGGATATCGAACCAGTAGGGCATCCTTATGGGAGAATCGGTCAGCCAACTGTCCATTATTCTCTCGGTCGAAGTAGTATAACCTTGTTCCAAATCGGTGGAGAAATGCCCATTAAAAAATTCATCCGGGGGTCCACCTATAGCAGGAGTTAAGCAAATATTCCGAGCACCGCACTCACGCAGAAATTGGTATGTCGATTCAATGGTCTCTTTACAGATCCTGTGGTTTTCCGTGAATACGGCTTCTATCCCGATCTCTATGCCCGCCTTTCGAAGCAGATCTATTTTTTTTTTGACTATATTATAAGTACCTTTCCCTGATGGCAACTTGCGTTGTTTATCATTAATGTGCCGAGGGCCATCTAAACTAATAGTCACCGAGAAATTATATTTTTTAAAAAATTCAACCATTTCTCTGTCGATCAATGTTCCATTAGTGGTAATCGCGAAAGCCGGTATCCCCACTTTATTGGCCGTACAATATTCTTGACTGGCTTGCACAGCTTCTTTGATAGTAGCAAAACCGATCAGCGGCTCTCCTCCAAAGAATAGGATCTCCGGCAAGTGGTGTATACTTTTGAATATCCTGTCAATTGCAGCGCGCGCAGCACCTGGGCTCATGACCCCTTCATGGGAACATGAGCCCATGTAAGCCTCCGCAAAACAATAGGAGCATTTGAGATTGCACGTCTGGGTAATCAACAAAACCAGCCGAGAAATTCCCAGTCGTTCGTCATTACTACTATCATGCCCTAGCATCTCTTGTGAATCTCTTGAAGTGGATATTTCATCACTCGAAAAAGAATCGGTGACCCCAGATGGCAACGGATAAAGATTTAGCGACTCCGTGCTAAATAAGACGGAATTGAGTCCAGACCGGAAAACTTTAATCACAAAAATACTCCTCTTTCCGGGCGTAACGATCTGTAGCCGGAATCATCGGGGTTGGAGGAAACCCGCCAACGGACCACATTGTGGCAAGACCCACAAAGAGCGCAGGCACACGACCCGGGGTCTCCGTCAAGCGTTCGCTTTATCGCACTCCTCTAAATTCAAGTTCTTAGTGAAAATTTGTGCAACCAGGCACAAAATCAAGGCGGGGAGCGTAACCTAACAGATCGCCTTGGTCCAGAATTATTGTTGCCTTTCATTTTACATCAATTCAGTAATGTGCATTAGGGGGGCAGGGGGAATATTCGCCTTCCCTCCTCTGTGCAGGAGAAAGCTCTTTTGAAGCCTTCTTGGTCTTTGACTTCATTATATACTTGCATTCGTCCCCATCTATTTTCGTGAACCCTTGGTCTTCAAAAAATGTTTGAAGTTTTTGGGCACTCTTTTTTATGGCAAAAAATTGTTTGGCCAGCTCCTTATCTTTCTCCACTTCCACAATAAAACCGACTAAATCCTTCCTTTCTCTCAGTGGAGCCATGTTTTCCCTCCTTTTCTTATTGTTGAGAGTTCTGATTCATGAGGTTGTTTACTTCCTAAGAGCCCTTGAGCGCCTTTCTTAGACCACGACGTTTCGGATCCGAAAAGTGCTCTTTGTCTTTGCCAAGGCCATCCATAGCTTTGTCCATTTCTCCTAACGCAATATATTCCTCCTTTCTTTTTTTGCAGCTTTTGTCAGTGGCTGCTTCTGGACCTCTTTAGTTTAGGCCTTGTCAGCAAACGCAAGTCTCCCGTCTGTCCGGCTTAATTTTCAAAACAACTTGACCCGATGCAATCCTATCCAGTACTTGCCTGCAATAGGGTATATTAACGTAACGGTCTCCGAACCCTTGCGGAGGACGAATCATTCCGTTTTCCTTACATAGTTGGGCATACCTGCATGACGGACACGTCGTTTGATCCGGAGTTACCGTTCTTCGATATTCATCGGAAGCCAGCACTGTTCGAATCATACCGGGCCTATATCTGCCGAAGCTATTCCTGCTGGAGTGCACCACACCAATATGCCTGTTTGCCATGACGATCATGCATCCCTCGCGGTAAAGGGGAGGGACCTGCGGAATCCACGCCATCTCCAGCATTTTAGAAACGACGTTGGCCAGAGGGTTCTTCTTCACAATAGCTCGAAAACCGCCGACGTAAAGAAGCGCAACCATTCGCACCAGCCGAATGAAGTCTTCCGGTTCAAGAAGCTCTTCCGATAGAGCATAACGTCCATTCGTGATCCTGATAAGCTGGATGAGAATTAGATAGTCAATACCTGGAAATCTCTTGAACAGATCATCGACGAAAAGCGGCAGCTCCGTCACCAGCCTTCTTGTAACCGTTGTGAAGATGGTAAGATCAATTCCCCTATTGAGAGCCTTCTCAATGCCCGCAATCGTCCTTCTATAGGATCCCTTTCCCCGTAGGCGGTCATGCAGGGCTTCGGGCCCATCCAGGCTGATCGACATCGAAAAAAAGCTGCCGTAGTCGGCAAGCCTCTTGCTGACCTCCTCCGTAAAGAGTGTTCCATTGGTATTCATGAAGATTGTTTCGAAGCCGACGCTAAAGCCAAAGTCCAGGGTCTTGAACAAGCCTTCCCATACCAGAGGCTCACCCCCCGTAATATGCAGGTGACGGTATCCGGTAACGTATCCCTCGGTTATGATCTCCTTAACGAGATTGACGGGGAGGCTGGAGTTTCTGGAGATACCGGAGCGGGCAAAACAATGCAAGCAGGAGCCGTTGCATCGGGTTGTCACCTCAATGGAAAGTCTCTCTTGTCCCACTTCCGAGGGGTGGATATCTTCTGCAGTGTTTCCCTTCATGAACGGCATTCCCCATTCCTGAGTGGTTTCGAAAGACAACGAAGCTCATCAGCGAAGCCTGCCAGGTCGCAAGTATCGGCCCTGCATGCGGCTGATTCCAGCTCGCTGCATATTCTCTGTCTTATCTGATCGATTACCCCGTTTATCAGGATGTAATTCAGAACCTTTCCGGCAGGGCCTCCATTTTGGTTCACTTTTTCGTCCTTGACTCGGTCCCATTTTTTCCTGATGTCGTTGGGAAGGCATGTGTATAGGGAAGAATGGGTCCCTTTTATCAAATCCTTCTCGAGGTCTTGTAGATCATCGAGCAGCCTCCAGGCAATGCCGAAGGAGGAATAGACCATCTGAGCGGAACGAACAAATTCTTCATTCACGTCGATTCTTTTGGCCATCAGGACAGGGACGATCAACCAGGTCGCCATCTGCTTTCGGAAGAAATCACAATAGCTGTCCAGAGACTCCGTCTCGTCAGATGTGCCAATGCTGGAATAATAATCGTCGATAAAATCAGCAACAATTGCTGTCCCCTCCTCCACTCCTCTGGCCAGTCTCTCGAGAGCCTGGCTCATAATCATCCAGGATTGGCTTCTCATAAGCAAGGCCAGGTGAGAAACAGGCAATTGCTCATCTGTAAGGTGGTCATCGAAAGCATGAAGGAACATGGCCATGGTATGGCCAGTCTTTGCATCTTTCAAATATTTTGGGCCCAGTTTCCTGTTATCTGGACAGGATCGATGGAGCCAAAAAAGGATCGACCAGGCGGGCGCGTAGAAGTAGTTGACAAAATTAAGGCCGTCACTAAAGGACACGTGAAAGTATTTCATCAAGAACAGGACTGCCTTGGTCCGCATGGATTGAGGCAGATATTCACAAAATGACAGGATTTCCCGGTTCAGCTCCCCACGGAATATTTCTTCTTCGCGGGAGAGATCCACAGCGCCAAAATCAAGCAGAGAGCAGGATGACAACATATCAGCGATCCTGCCTCTCATCACAACCCCTTCATCTCGACAACTCGATCTATTTCTTCCAGATATGTGTTCATTTTCATTTCTTCATACAAGACCCGTGCCTTTCTTAGATACGCCTCTCCCTTGAGATTATCGAGCTTCTTATGCTGGGCCTTTTCTTCGAGCAGGCATCTGCCAACCTCGAAGTATAGCCTGGCCAGTTGAGGACGCGCCCCCAGGCGCTCCCCTTCCTGAACCGCTCTATGCCACCATGTGAGAGCTTTTTTGTGCTCACTGATCGTCCAATAATAGGCCCCAGTAAGTCTATAAGAATCGGTTCGATGATAGGCGACTTTCCGCTCAATCCTTCCCAACGATCTGATAGACTCGATGGTTTTCATCTTGAGCTTTTCCCTTTCCGTTTGATTTCCGCTTTCTTTCGATTCCTTAAAAATATAAAGGGCGAGTTCTGATTGGGTTTTGAAAAGATTTGACATTTGAAAAGGAGCTGTCTCGCTTTGAAGCCTGATTCTGTCGGCCCGTTCGAGACATTCTTGCGCCTTTTGGATTGCGCCCATCATCAGGTGTATCCAGGCTTGGTATGAATACAACTGCCAAAGACCTGACCGTGCTTTTTCCTCAAATGCAATCCCCTTTTCGTTCTCAATCATTGCATCTTCAAGCTTACCGGACTCTATTAGCAGATAGGTGTTCACTTCATACTTAAACATTTCCGAAAGATCATTCCCATAAACCTCGAAGAGGCCATCTAATCGGTCTACGATCGCCCTGGCTTTGTCGAAGGAACCCTGGCAGATAGCGCCAAGGCCATGCCAGAACAGATATTGTGAGGCATTATAGATTTCTCCAATCCTGCAGTTCTTATTTACGAGTTCATCGTCATAATTCTTTAATGCTTTCCAATTCCCTCCCAGGAAATGATGTACTGTTTCACATATCTCATACATGGTGTAATTGATGACATCGCTATGGTTAGCGGTGTTTCTCACAGCATCCAATGCCTTCTTGCTCAATTCAAATGAAATTCCCGAGTAGGCAAACAAAGCGCTGGACATCAAGAAAATTCCATAACCATCTCTGAATTTTCGAAGGTCGAAGGAACTGATGAACCTGAACAGATAGAAATACTCAACGAAAAATCTCTTGGCGTTGGTTAGGGATACAGAATTGATCTTTTTGAAGAATAGATCTACGATTTCGACATCTCTCTCCGTCGGTGTCTTCTTGAATTTTAGGAATGGAAGATACAGGGCAACCAGGAAGTGCACCAAGGCTGACAAAAGTTTAATTGCCACGAAAACCGAGCTTTTCGGCAATTTCTGCCAGTAATGATCCAGGGCCTTATCAAAATGTTTGATGGCCTCCTGATGCTGCCCCCGGTTATACAAGGCCAGCGCAATATTCTTCTCCAGCATGGCTACCTTCTCGGGATGGGCCTCCTTGCCGGACTTTTTCATGTAAACCTCGAGAGCTTCCTCATAGTAATGCAGGGCCTCATCCGAGGCGGCTGAGCGCAGAGCCTCCTCCCCGGCCTTGATCAGGCACTCCTCGGCCTCCTCCAGACTCTCGGCCTGGCAGTAATGATAGGCGAGCATCCCATAGAATTCGTGGAGCTTTTCCTCGAAGACCTTCTCGATGGCTTGGGCTACCGCCAGGTGAAGCTCCTTTCTTTTCAAAGGCAGAATGGATTCGTAAGCCACCTCCTGGGCCAGGGCGTGTTTGAAAAGATACTCCAACTCGCCCATTCTCAATCGTTCCAGGAGGAGCTGAATCTCCTGCAGATAGGCGAGCCGGGCCTCGATATTTTCAATTTTGGAGGCCACTCTTGCCAGGATGCGATAGAAGAAGGACCTTCCGATGACCGAGGCCTCCTTGACCAGGTCGCGGGTTTGTTCTTCCAGTCGGTCGATCCTGGCCATCAGCAAGGCCTCGATGGTGTTTGGAATGGAGATGGTTGCCGCCTTATCGGTCAAGTGAAATGTGCCCCCCTTCGGCAAAAGCGTTTGTTCGTCAATCAGGGAGCGAACGACCTCCTCAATAAAGAAGGGATTGCCTCCAGTTCTTTCTACGATCCTGGTGACGAAGGTGTGTTGAAGCACTCTGAGGTTCAACATGTTGCCGATGAGGGCTTCACTCATTTTTTCCGGTAAGGGCTCCAGCTCCATTTCGAAATAGTAATTCACTTGGCGGTCTTTGAGGGATTCAACTAAAAAGTCTCCGGTTTCCTGGTAACCGGGCCGAAATAGATTGATGAAAACAATTCCATGGGTCTCAGCCAGGCGAAAAAGGGGTCCCAGGAGCTCAACGGAACTGGTGTCAGCCCAATGCAAGTCATCGATCACTATCACCAGAGGGCTCAGTTCCGTCGCCTTTACCAACAGATCCCTTACACTCTTCAGAATCAGACTTTTCAGGGCCTCGCCTTCTATCCCCTTCGTCCTCCGAGCATGGATTCCGGACAGCTTCATCCCCATCAGGATGGCCACAAAAGGAAGAACCTCATTATACTCTTCGTGAAACAACCTTTTTATGGCAACCTGGAGTTTGTCAAAGGCCTTTGTCTCTCCATCGTCATTCCTGATGTCGGTCCACTGCTTAAAGAGATCAATAATCGGGTGAAAACTCAGATTTTTTCCTATGGAAACCGCTCTTCCTTCCAAAAGAGTTACCTTTTTCATCACCTCCCGGTTTTTCAACTCGGCCAGGAGCCGTGATTTTCCAATACCGGCCTCGCCGATAATATTAACGACCGATCCTTGCCCGTTGATCGCTTTCATCACCTGAAGCTCAAGCTTATTCAACTCGATGTCCCTTCCAACCATCCTGGAGTAAATCTGCCGCTCAGAACCCAAACGAGGGCGGTACACGTCTTCTTTGACTGATAGAACCTGGTAGACGGAAATCGGTTCTTCCTTACCTTTAATTGCTTTTTTCCCCACGGGCTGGAAATGAAACAGGCCCTTGGCCAATTGATAGGTCTCTTCCGTCACATAAGTAGTCCCCGGTTCTGCTATCGCCTCCATCCGAGAGGCCATATTGATCGTTTCTCCAACCAACGTAAACTGGACTCTAAGATCAACTTCGACCGTCCCAATGACCACTGTTCCCGTGTTTATTCCAATGCGCAGCCGGATCGGTGGAATTCGATGGTCATCCTTCATCTTCTTACTGAACTCGTTGATCTCTTTGTGGATGTCAATAGACGCCCGGATTGCCCGTTGGGGGGCATCTTCCAAGGCATCCAGGGCACCGAAAAGGGCGATAATCCCGTCCCCCCTGATATCGTTTACCATACCCTCATACTGGTGAACCTTACGGATCATAATCTCCAGGACCTTTTCCATAAGCCTGAAAGTCTCCTCCGGGCCTAGCTTATGGGTCAGCGGGGTGAAGCCCTTCATGTCACAGAACATGATGGTCACCTGCCTGCGCTCACCTTCAATTCTATCCTTTTGAGCCAGGATTCTCTTGGTCAGGCCCTCTGGGAGGTAATGTTGGATTCTGGCTAATTTTTCTTCAAGGGATTGGGTTTTCTTTGAAAGGTGAGAGGAGGCTGTTAACTCGGTCCCGCATTTACCGCAGAAATGCATTTCCGCAGGGCTATCCAACCCACAATTCGGGCAAATCCTCTTCAACCCGGCACCACACTTCCCACAAACATCTATTCCTTCAGGGCTATCAAATTGACAATTTGGGCATCTCATTTTTGGGCTCCCGTCCGCAAGAGACCCCTTATCGTTGGTGGAATTACAAAAGCTTGGGGTTGAAACAAAAAAGCCTCCACGAGGGCTTTGCCCGCGTGGAGGCTTGGTATCGAAAGGATTTGAGACTCCGACTTCATAGCCCAATCCATAAGTTTTTAGGGACCGGTTAGGAAGTAGACAATCAGATTTTCTTGTAAGTTTTAATCTATTTCATTTTTCAGAAGGAATGTCAATAGTTTTATTCTTCCATACTCCTGCCTCCTCAACGGTATGTTGGCGAAACTGGAAGACGGTTTAGAAATTTCCCGTCCTCAAGCAAGGCTCCGGAAGTCATCTCCAGGTGATCTTCGGTGCTTTACGCTCGGGCAGGCGGAAATATTTTGGTTTCGGATACCCCAGCATCATCGGATAATGATGAGGATGGTTCTCGGGGATTCCCATTTCCTTTTTGAGCTGCGGAGAGGATAGCAGCGCTCCCTGAACCAATCCCGCCCAGCAGGTCCCGAGGCCCATACTGGTGGCCCCCAACTCCAGGTAGGACAGGGCCAGGGTTGCATCCACCAGCCCATTGGGATCGGATTTGGGGGCGGAGGCCACGATCAGGGCCGGGGCCTTGCGCAGCACCACATCGTGGCCGGCATCCCAGAGGGCAACAATCATGGGCAGATAAGGGGCAAAGGCCGGCTGGGGGTCCTTTTCCAACACGGAACGCATCCAGTCCACCGTCAGTCCGGCCAATTCTTTGATCTTATCTTTGTCCGTAAAAACCTGCCACTCCACCAGTTGGGCGTTATTGGCGGTGGGGGCATAGCGGGCGATCTCGATTAATTTCTGGATGGTCTCCTTTTCCACCGGCCGGTCTTTGAAAAAGCGGATGGAGCGGCGGGAGCGAAGGAATTGGACCGCCTGTTCCTCATTGATAACCAGGTCTTTCTGGAGCGGGGGGCAATCGGCCAAAGGAACCTGGGTGTGGCTGAGGGCCCCGTGGGGGCAGACGGCCAGACAATGACCGCAAAGGTTACAGAATAGTTCCCCGCCCGGGACCAATTCCGGGTAGCTCTCCTTATCCTGGAGAAGGATGATGGCCATCGGGCATTCTTTGGCGCACAATCCGTCCTTGTGGCATTTGTCTTCGTCAACAATAAGCAGTCCCATCTTTATCTTCCTTTCAACTTAGAGAGTAATTATCCGCCTATGACCGGCAGGAACCTAAAGCGGCGTTTTGGTCATGAAATCTTGAACCACCCGGGCAAAGGCTTCGCCCCGGTCTTCCTGGAGGAAGTGACCACCGCCTTGAACAACCGTATGCGGCTGACCCTGGGCGCCGGGTATCCTCTTCCGAAAGATCTTCTCGCCTCCTCGGGTGATGGGGTCTCCGTCGCTGAAAGCGGTCAGAAACGGCTTTTCGAACCTGGACAGGACCTCCCAGGCCTGGCGGTTGGCCGGGGCCGCCGGATCGTCCGGAGCAATGGGCACCAGGGTGCGGTAGAGGAATGACCAGGACGGCTCTCCATGCATCATCAGGACCGGTTCGGCGCCTTTTGGTCCCTCATCCACATAGTGAATCCGCAGGCGGCCGCCTTCGCCGTCCGCAACCATAAGGTAGTCGGGTTCATAAGGGAAATCCGGTAATCCGTTAAAACGTTCATCGGGAGTGCGAAGCACTTTCATCTGGAAATCCTTGCCCTCATATTTCTCAAAGCAGTCCCCTGGTTTGCAGCAGGCGCCTCATCTGCTCGGCAGTGGAAGCCGGCGGTACGCGCAGTTGGTTCTCCGCCTTCGGGCTCAGTTTCATGGCCCCGGAAGGGCAGGTGGTCACGCAAAGCCCGCAGCCGATGCACCGGTCCGGGTTCACCCGGGCCGGTCCTTCGTCGTCCAGGCTCACGGCCTTCATCTGACAACGATCCAGGCAGGTGGAGCACCCCAGGCACTCCTGGCCGTCCACCTGCGCCTGGTAGTTGGAAAAGGCAATTTCGGCCGGCTTGGGATGCTTGTTGAGCGCCCGAAGCACCCCGCAGCAATCCCCGCAGCAGTTGCACAGGCCGGACGGATTTTGGGAGGTGGCCGGTTGCGTGACCAGTCCGGCCTCCTGGCATTTCGATAAAATCGCGATGGCTTCCTCCAGGTCAATCTTCCGGCCCATTTCCCGGTCGAGGTAATACTGTCCCATGGAGCCAAACATGAAACAGGCCTCCAGCGGTTTTCCGCAGGACTTGTCCACGGTTTCGGTCCTCTTACGGCAGATGCAGTCGGTGACCACGATGAGGTCTTTTTGCTTGAGCATGGCTACCGCGTCTTCAAAGGCGGCGATATGCTGGGTGGCATCCACGGACCGCTGGATCGGGATGGTGCGGAGGAAGTAGCCGCCGCTGCCCAGCATGGCCTTCTCAAACCCTTCGTTTTCGTATTGCTCCACCATGAGGGCCAGATCCTTGGAAAGGGTTTTGACCTGGAATTCAAACAGCCCGTGGACAAAGGGGATGGCGCCGTATTTGACCGTACCCTTTTTTTCCAGGCGGAACAACAGGCCGCGGAACGCCATATCCTCCAGGTGTGGGGCAACTTTGTCAACCGGCAACTCCAGCCGGGCGGCCACCGCTTCCGGGGATTCCAGCATGGGGGTTAAGGACAAAAACAAGGCCGCATCCGCTTCGGAAAACAAACGCTTCAGGATCTTGATCTCAATACCGGAATCGGTGGACGGAAAACCCATGGAGTATTGATCCAGCCGCTGCTGCAAAATACGAAAAATATCTTCGGACATAAGAAGTTTCTCCTTTTGACATGAAAAATTGTGGGTTGGGCGACCTAATTCGTCCCTGCCCGTTCATAATTCAAAATTTGTCACTACATATTCGCTTTTTTCTTTTCGTATCAAACTTTCATGCCCGGGGCGGGCACCCGCGAGGCAGGAAAATATTTCTTCAGCCGACTTTATACGGTCGTCATTCCGGCGAAAGCCGGAATCCAGGATTGTTCGAGCTTCCTGGATCCCGTGTCGAGCCCGGGATGACTACGAAAAACAAATACCCGAAAGCGATATCCGATTCAATTTTCGCAACGATCACGCGGCCGCACTCGCCTTGATCGCCGCCCCCAGGGCCTTTCCATTTTTCGGGGTTTCGGGGAAGCCCGCCCTGCTAACCATGGAGATCACCTCCGACGGGCATCCGGTCGCGCAGACGGCGCAACCGAAACAGCGGTCAAGATCCACTCGGGGAGGCCCCTCCTCCCCAACCCGGGAGAGGGCACCAGCCGGGCACCGTTCCAGGCAGGTCCCGCAGGCCAGGCAGTGTTCCGCATCGAAGCACGGTTCGAAGCCGGAGTAAAAATACAGGGCGGGTTTGGGTTTGGCCAGGGCCTGTTTGACCGACACGCAGTGCCAGCGGTCGCAATTGCAGATGAAACCCACGTCTTCCGTCGTGTTCATGCTCATGTGGATCAGACCGGCTTCCTCCGACCGGTTCAAGACTTCCCGGGCCTCCTCCCTGGTCACCTTGCGCCCGCCCAGCCTTTCAATGGCGAACTGGGCACCCAGGCCGAACTGCATGCAGACCTCCAGGGGCATCCCGTGAATGTCTTCGTCGCGTAAGGCGGCGGCATGACGGCAGTAGCAGGTGGTGACCGCAATGGGCTCGTACTGATCGATATACGTCTGCACCTGGTCGTAGGTATGGACCTGATTCCCGGCCGCCACGGCCCGGTCCACGGTAATAACCCGCATGGGGGAAAAAGTGACTGCCGCCCTGTCGGTTTTCTGGTCACAGGCCTGCTTATAGGCCTGGATGAGCCAGGCGAGTTTTTTGTGCCGTTCGGTCGTTTTTCCCGGCATGAATTGGAATTCCAGTATGCCGGGCATGAACCGGGCGCTCTGGTAATATTGGACCTCGCCCATCTTAACGGCCACACAGAGTCCCTTGTCGGCCATGGACTCCAGGACCCTTCCCAATTCCGCCTCCTCCCGGCCCATTTCCCGGGCCAGGTCCTTGGCCGTGAAAGGCCCCCTGGGCATGGCATTGTTGACTTCCGCCTCCTCGGGCGTGAAGAGTTCTTCCGCCATGGCGTAGAATTCCGGAATATCCATTCCCGAATAGCCGCCCCCGCGTTTTTTCATCACCGCCAGTAACTGCCGGTACACTTCTTGGTGGGTCATAGCGATCTCCTTTTCGGATCCCTCCGACGCTTCGAAATTCGGGGTTCGATATTCAATATTCGTTTCTATTTCT
>Ga0351868_1120_pt1 | contig 30833 bp, 25 predicted proteins | sample TotcelHFGM3001M9_FD_206778 | JGI IMG/M metagenome (GOLD analysis project Ga0351868, IMG submission 206778) | Enriched cells from coal bed in the Powder River Basin, Montana, United States - Total cells FGM rep2 HSBNCT.FGM.300.1.M9 ... | reverse complement strand
CTTTTCAAATGATATAATTCACCCCGCAATGCAAGCAGCGCCTCGGAACGCGCACGCAACGGAACCGGCGAGTAGAGAATGAGCTTCCATTCCTTGGTACGCCACATCACGGCAGGCGCCCGCTCAATTCCCTCACACCCTGCACCATGGTATTCGGCGTAAGAGCCGAGGTTGCCCACCTTCTTGTCATCCAGCAAATTAATTCCAGGATACATCATTGGCTCCTTCACTCCCGCATTGCTCAGCAATGTCGGAATCATATCCACCAGGGAAGCAGGGGAATCCAACACTTCCCCCCGCCGTGATTCGGGAATAACGCTTCCAGAAAAAATAAGGGGCACCCGCACCGCGGCATCATAGAGGTTGTACTTGCTGGTCCGAAAAAGCCGCTCTCCCAGCGTGTCACCGTGATCGGAACAGAAAACAATCAAGGAATTATCCAATATCCCCTTCCCCTCCAACGACTGCAACACCTGCCCAAACAGATCATCCACGAACGAGCAATAAGCCCAGTATTGCAGCGTCACTTTCCTGCGTTCCTCATGAGTCAGATTTTTCCAGACAGGATAAGTCGCATTATAAATATCTTTCCGACAACTTACTTCCGCATCGGGCCCGACATGTCCGTCCGGTTCCTGCTCCTTGATTTTCCATGGTGGTTCCGGCATCTCCGGAATGTCCTCCAATTTATAGTACGCGAGATATTTTTCAGGAGGTCGAATCGGCGCATGCGGCTCATCCAACGAAAGATATAGAAAAAGAGGACGGGACGAATCGCGTTTGTGCTCGATAAAATCAAGACACTGCGCCGTCAGCCACGCACCGGAATGGTGTTCCGCCGGAACATGACTCGGCCATCCTAAAAAAGACCAGGGACCATCGACTCCGCCGAACTGGACGTTTGAGGGATACTTATTTTTGTTGGCACTTAATTCCTCATACATCGCCAGTGCACCATTCGGATCGCTCTCGGAATAGGAGAGGGAACCCGGCTCCCGGTGAACGCCATCATGCTCGCAGGCTCGGACTTCGAAACCACGCAATGTTGGCCTAAAATCGACCGCTTGCATTCGCTCTTTTCCCAGAGCCTCATACCAATGTGTTTTCCCAAATCCTGCGGTCTGATACCCCGCCTGTCTGAAAATTTCCGGCAAAGGCAGTGCTGGCAACGATTCGTCATTGGGGATCATCTGTGCATTGCACCGCACCCCTGTCTGCGATGGGTACAGGCCCAGCATCATACTGTACCTGCTGGGCATGCACATCGGCACGTTGCAGACAGCCTGCCGAAAATTAACCCCACGCTTTGCCAGACGGTCAAGATTTGGCGTGTGAACCAATGGGTTATTACACCCCAGGGCATCCCAGCGCTGCTGATCCGTCATCAAAAAAATAACATTCGTCGAACGTCCCTCCTCCTTCCCGGACGTGGGGGAAGCCCCCGCTGTTTTTAATACAACCGATCCTGCCGCAGCAGTCCCCAGCAAAGAGCAAAAATTACGCCGACTTATTTTCATATTTTCATTCAATGGAACAACACACCGGATGCTTTCGCAAAATCACCCCTCGCTCATCTTCAAACACACGATGAACACCATAATTCATTCGCGCAAAAAAACCATCCAATGTCCGCAACCGGACGGAAGAGAAGCATCCTTGGAAGTCAACCATTCTAAAACACTTTCTCATGCATCCTTTACAACCATCATTGTTTTTCATTGGCCTCCAACTTTCCGTGGGAGGAGGCCTCGAAGTAGCGTTGGAACTTGGCGCGGAAGCGCTCCGGGAGGAGGATGGAGGAGACGGCATCCGGAGCCTTGAAGGTGAAGGTTGCGGTGAGATCGCGATCTTTATAAGCCAGCGGCCGTCCATCCATGCCGAACCATGCCTGTCGTCCGCATGCGGGGTCTGACGGGGGATTAAGCAAAGGCGTCGCGGAAATCTCCGGGAGTGGAGAGGCTTCCTCGGCGAAGAAATGGCAGGGAATGTCATGGAAGGAGACGGTGCCTTTGTAGAGTTCTGGACGGACCCATTCGAGGCCGGGGTAGTGTTTAAGAAATTCCTCCGCATCCATCAAAGGAAAGGAAAAATTATCGAGGATCAGATCCGTGGGATCCTGCGGATTCTCCTCCACGCCAATGCGGCCCACGATGTACATCGCAACGGTTTTCCCGTCGCTGTAATGGGTGATGCACCTTCCCAGCTCCCCATTGACCGTGTAGTCGCGTTTCTCGATCCGGCCAGTGACTTGAGAAGGATCGAGCAACCCATCCTCGCTTTTTGGATCGGGGTTGCGTGCCGTCTCGCGTTTGTAATTAATCACCCACTCGCCGTGCGAGGGAGGAGGCGGCAGTTGGGGCGCGGGCGCTGTCTGTGCGTTGGCGGAGGGACTCGTGGCCAGCATCCCGGCGGCAAGCGTGAGGCAATAAGCGAAGGAGAAGGACTGATTCATTGGGGGAAAATTTCGGAGGATTCGGAGAGGATTTTTTCGGAGGGGCGGTCGATGGCGAGCTGGGTCCAGACGCGCTGTTCGCCCGTAACGACAAAGTCGCTGGCCGAGGTCGAGCCGGAGGGGAAGGAGCCTGCCTGAGCCACCACATCGAGCAGGAGATTCCAGGTGCGGGTATTGCTGACATCGGCGAGCGCACGCACGAGGACTTCCCGCTGTCGCTTATGGGTGAGCGACGGGATGAGGAACTGGTCGCGATGGGTTCCGGTGAGGGCAAGGTCTTCGGTCATGCGCGCAAGATCGGCGCGATTTGCGAGAGGATTTGTATGCGCATAGGTTGGGATTTTGTCCGCAAGGTCGTTTATGTCGGAAGCGGACAATGTGTCGGAGGAGATCACCGGGTCGGTGACCGTATCCGCAAGCAAAGCCTTCAGGATCTCTGGGGAAGCGCTGTTGGGGTTGAGCGCGCCCGCCTGGAACGCCGGCATCGCCGTCACGCAAAAGAGGTCGAGCAGAGCGGCATCCGCCGAGCTGGATGTCGCGAAATCGAGCGATTTCCAGGGATCGCCGCGCATGGCATAAGCCATCTCGCCGACGCTGCCCAAAGGCCGGTTGAGAACCACGGGACGCGCCTGGCTGCCGGCGGCCAGGATATTGGTCGCACGGGTTCCATCCGCTGGACGCACGACGCCGTCCGGATCGGCAATATATGTCGGGCTGTCGGTGCGGTTGTCCGCCAAGTCGCCGGGCGTGTAGCCCAGATTGGAGAACCCCAGCGCCGCTGGAAGCGGATAACTGACTTTCCACTCTGGTGCCGAACTCCAGTGTCCCCAGGCATTGTAATAATTAGTGGTATTGGGGCGCATGGTCGTGTTGTTCAAATAATTATTCACTGCTGCCCCTGCATTCCCGAATCGCAGGCTCCTCGGGTCGGATTGAGCCCATACTACAAACATATCCCGCCTGCCGGAATAGATGGCGTCTGTATTGATTTGCAAATTCCCCCTCATGCCCACACCCAAGGTCCAACTCAGAGGATAAGTTCGCTGGATGGGCTTCCAGTCGTCTCCGTCGGAATACTCGAGCAGGTAAACAAGAGGCAGGTCAAAGGACACCTGCGCACCGGCAGCAGGATTGTAGTCATTCTTTGGATTATTATCGCCGTCCACATTATTATCGGCGCGCACATCGCCGAAATGAAACCCGGCCAACGATGCGCCTTCGGTTGTGAGAGTATTCTCCGGACTGGCCTCGGAAATATTATCCGGCGTCAATAGAACGGGTTCCTCAAAGGCGGTGCTTCCTTCAAAGCTAATATAACGGCCCGTTTGGTCGGTCATGAGGGATGTAAGAGTCGTGTTTGGCAATGGATTGATGCGAAACTCCTTCACCCGTGTTTCTCCCTCAAGCGCACGGATGCGGTAGGTGCGTTCCGGATGGGCGGCGGCATTGCGATTGGGATTCCAAACTTGAATTTGTTGATAAGCGGTCACCCAGGGGGCGGGATTGGAGGTATTGGCGGGCTGGTAGTCTTTATCGTGCCTCCGGAACATGGTTTGGGAGGTCATATAAATATAAGGATGATTTTCGATGCCGAAGACCGTCTCTTCGGCGGCTGCTCGCAAAATGGACGTGGGTTCGTCGTCGAGATCGACCTGGTCGATGAGATTGGCGCCGATTTGCAGGATTTGCAGGTCGGTATTAGTATCAATGGCGTGATTGGCCACGCCGGTATCGCCGCCGGTGGACTTGCCGAGGGAGCCATCGAGGATGGCGGCCTTGAGGAGTTCAAAGAAATCGGGTTCTCGTCCGGCGTTGGCGACCTGGTCGAGCGTGGCGATGGTATTGGCGCGATAGTTCCACCCATTGCCGCCCCAGGTGAGTCCGAAGTAACCCAGGAGGTCTGGATCCGAAGCCTGATTCTTGACAAGGGCGAGCTTGTCGAGCGGGAAACGCTCCTTGATTAAAGGCTCCCCAATCTGAGCGGTCGTCCCGTCGCGGCGCGTGAAGGATTGGGTGACACGCACATTAGGGAGGTTCCGGTTGACGCTGGCGGGGTTCTCCGCATCGTTCTTGTAGTTGCGCGTGATCGAGCGCAGGGAGGCATCATAATCCTTCAGGTCGGCGGCGTTCTGCGTGGGCGTCCAGGAGGGAGCGTTGAGCGTGCGGGAAAAATGAGTGAGATAAGGCAGGGCAGCCGGGGTGATGCCAAAGTCTCCATCCCGGGCGAGATTGATCAAATCCTGCCGGCTGGTGAGGCGGTGGTCACCGTCGGCGGCCACCATAAACCCGCTGGCGGCAGCCGTGCTGGCCGCCGCGGCATAGCCGGAGGCGGTGGAGCCCGCATTGCGCCACCCGACGAAGGCATCGGGATCGGTGATGCCGGGAACGAAGGAAAGGTCGGCTCCCGCCAGCGACCCCTTGAGGCCGGCCAGATCGGTGGCCGAAAGTCCGGAGGGGTGTCCGGCGGCATTGGCGTCGAGGAGCCCTCCGGTATCGTAGACCGTGTAAGCAAAGCGTCCGATGACATGGGTGTCCGGCGTGCCGGTGACGCCGCCATCCGCATTGACATAGATCCAATGCGGCAGATCGGCATCGACGGTGAATCCCCCGCCGGAGAGCAGCATGGGAGCATTCCATCGATCCAGTCCCACGCTCCGGCCATTGCGCGAAGCCGTGGCCGTGCCGTGGGCGGATGCATGGGTTTCCCCAACGCCGTTGACGCTTTCATTAACGCTGCGACGCAGGAGATTGGCAAAGCCGGCATTCGCCGCCAGGGCATCCGCCAACGGACGCTGCGGAACGGCGAAGGTATTGGCCGTGGGCTGGCAAATGAGCACGTCATACAGCGTGTCCACGCTCGAGTTGGCCACGATTTCCTGGAGGAACTGCGCGGCGACGTAGTCCCGGGCCGTGCGCGCCAGTTGCTGCGCTTCGATGCGATGGGTCCGGGAGGCTTCCACCGTGCGATTGGCCGTGGCACGGGCAAAGAATGCCAGAACGGCCGCCGTCAGCAGCACGATCAGCGCCAGCGTGACAACCAGCGCCATTCCGCTCCTGCGGCCATGCGGTTTGATGCCCGGGGGGGGCGAAATTTTTTTCATGGAAGGGGAAGGGTCTTGCTATGGAAACGAATGGCGGAGCGCGCGGAGACGGGCAGCGTGGAGTTTCTCAGGATGCCCTCCCAGTAGGCCACCGGGTCCTGGACGGCATCCGCATTCGCCGGTTGCGGAAAGAGCCTGCGCTGGGCCTCGTTAAGTAATGCGAAATTCTGCACATCCACGGCGGCAATGGCGACCCGCAGCGCACGCACGCGCGGCGTGGCCGCATCCACGGGCGCAACGGAGGGCACGAGGGCCGACCAGTCCGAGGGAAGAGCTTTCCCCGCATAGTTGCTTCCAGTGCCCGCATGCGCGGACGCGGGCAGATTTGCCAGGGTGGACACACTCCCGTCATCGAGAACCGCCTGAATGCTCCATTGCAAAATGCCCTCGGCCAGCAATGCCTCCGTGCCTCCGCTGGCTGCCGCCGCGGCGCCCGGCAAATCCGCATTCGTCCATGGTACGGCGGCGTAACTGCGCAATAGATGCCCCGCCTCATTTCCGGAAACGCCCAGCTGGTAGTCCACCGCCAGAAATCGCGATGGCGTGCCTCCGGGCCCCCGTCCCCGCGTCAGGAATGCCAGTCGGAGCGGCGTGGCTTGGTAAAGAATCGCCGCCCCTTCCGTTAGCACCCCATGGGCAAGATCGCTCGTGAGCACATCCAGCGCCTCGCGGGCCGATTGCGTGGCGTCGAGCTGCTGCGTGGTCACCCGGGAGGCCTGGAGCGTGTGCCCGGCCACTTGCAAAAGCAGAACCATCAGGAGCGCCAGCACCGCCATGGCCACCAACAGCTCGACGAGGCTGAAGCCGCGCCGTCCGCTTTTCCTTCTCCTTTTCATTGCGGAAGAAACTGGATCCCCGCGGATACCATCCCTTCGGAGTGGCTCCATGCATTGCTGCTCTCGATCCACTCCGCCCCAACCGGCCAGGAAATGCTTATCCTCGCCCGCCCGGGCGTCGTCCGATCCGCCGAGGGCGGGCTCAGCTCCACCCGATAGGCCAGCCGCGCATCCGCACTGCTTCCCGAAGTCTCATGACCGCTTAAGGAAAGCGTCCCAGAAAAGGTTCCCGCCTCTCCTCCGGACACCCAGGTGATATTCGGAAAATCCTCTCCTGCCGCATAGACCCCCGACGGATTCGTCGCATCCCGGATCGCTTCGGCAAGACTGTTGAGCGCATTGGCCGCCGCAGAGGCTTCCCGTGCGTTCTTTACCGACTTCAACCCAATGGGAAGCAGCCCCAAAATCGCCAGCAAACAAAAACCCGCCAGCCCGATGGCCAGCGTCACCTCAACCAGACTGAAGGCTGTTACGGGGGATTTCATTATTAGTTCACTCTTAGCTGCCGGGAGATGCCCGTGCTTCCATCCACCACAATGCCCGCATCGTCCCGGCCACTGGGATCCTTTTGGCTCCCCCGCGCAGGCACCATCCCAAGCCCTATCCACGGATCAAACCCGCTCGCGCTCCCTGGACTCCCTTCAAGCATTGCTTCGCCTCGCGGCGTAAAGGTGATCGTTGTCCCTGTAAATTCCGCGTGCCCGGCTCCGCTGTAATGAATCCCTTCCTTGTTATCCAGCAGCTCCGCCGGAACAACCCCTCCTCCCAGCAGCGCCTGTGTCTTTGCATTCAATGATGAAAACTTCACCAGCCCCACATTCCTCACTCGCTTCACAGGACTTAGCGCCTTCACATTCCCTCCCTCCGCATCCGCGCTCCCATCCGCCGATCCACCCACCGCCATCTGGACTTCCAATACCCCTCCATTGGTCGCTTCTCGAAATGCCGCCCACACATACGTCTGCCGCGTCACCGCTTCGCTCCGCGCAAACTCCAACAAACCCCTCGCCTCCGATGCCCCCTGCCCAACCCCGTGCGAAATCGCTATATTCTTGAATCCCGTTACCGAATACGTCCCTAAAATCCCCACCACCGCCACCACCACCAATAACTCTATCAGGCTAAAGGCTTTTTTGCGCGATGTTAAAAAACAGATCACATTGTCTCCCCCTTCTGGACCAAGGAAACAGGTGTTTTCCATTTATATGAGGGCATTGCCAATTATTCATACGGTCAACGACCCAGCCATTGAATGGCTGGCCGCCGCAAGTTTATCAAACTAAGAAGGATTCGAAGAATAAACTGCGTTTTCATGTGTTGCTCTCCGCTTGGAGAGAACCAGCGCAAAAAGGAATCCAACCACACATAACCCATATGTGGCAGGCTCAGGAACGGCGGTTACAGCAACCGTAAAATTGTCCACATACCCGGGCGTAGCGCTACTCCCGGCATTTTGTCCAAAAAATTGAATCTCCGCAAATTGGAGGGCCGACAGCGGCGCCGCAGCCCCAGCCACTCCATTATAGCTTAGCGATCCATTATAGACCGTAATTCCACCGAGTGAGACGTCGATAATTCCGGTGCCAGTGTTATAGGAAAGAGTAAATGTGGATGGACTTGCGCCATTGTATCCGCTCTCCGCTGAGGAAGACAGATAGACTCTTGATCCGCTTGTCGTTCCCGGTCCTGACCACACCGCCACTTTACCCGCATTGGCACTACCCTCTCCATTCAGCAATGCCCAGGCACTTCCAGCGCCTGACAAGCTGCTCGATGAATTCTGAGTAAACCCCAACGCAATCCAACCCGTCCCCGCCGGCCTGATGGACGCGGTTAATGTGATGACGTCTCCGAGGGAAATAGCTGGCAATGCAAGATTCACCTGACCCGCCGCAGCCGGCGTAGCCACCATTAAACCAGACCCATTCACCTGATAGCTTGAGCTGGAGGAAGTATATGTATCTCCCGTTGTATTCACCACATCAGGCGATCGTCCCTGCATCAAAGAACCTGCCGTACCGGAGAAATCGTCCTGATAGATGATTGTCGCCCGCACGATACTCGGGGCAAACAATGCCACCGCAGCACAAACCGACAATGAAAATGTGTGGCTGAGATTTTTCATAACGGAGTTCAATAAAGCACTCCCGTTTTTTCCCAGCCATAACCATCCCGACAAAAGGCAGCACAAAATGGACGAACTTCGCTCGCTTCATGCATTTCATAGCGGATGCAAGCTGACTTAATAGCATCAAGACTTCCTCTCTTAGAGACTGTCCAAAAATTAACGAGCGAGACGTTTGAGCATGAGTCTGGAGGAGGCGATGAAGATGAAAGCGGCGCTGTGGTCCGTTCTGAGTTCATAGTCTTTGGCAAGGCGGCGTGAGAACGAGAGCCATGCGAAGGTGCGTTCGACAACCCATCGACGAGGCAGGACTTTGAAGGAGTGTCGATGGAGTTCGTTGCGTTTAACGACTTGGATCCGAAAGCCGCGAGCGGGCAAGAGCTGGTGGATGGAATCGAGAAGTTTCTGACCGAGGTAACCGGCGTCGGCCCAGACATGACGCAACCAGCCGAAGCGCAGGGCCACTTTTTTGAGGAGGATTCGAGCGCCGGCCTGATCAGAAAGGTTGGCAGCCGTAATCAGCACTCCGAGCACGAGTCCCGAGGTATCCACGACCACATGCCTCTTGCGTCCCATAACTTTCTTTCCAGCATCAAAGCCACGGATTCCGGGGTGATTAGCCGTTTTAACACTCTGCGCGTCGATAATCGCAGCGGTAGGAGCTTTTTTTTTCCGCCTTTTTGACGCAGCAAATCTCGCAGCGCATCGTGAATGCTCTCCCAAACGCCCTCCTTCTGCCAACGCGCAAAGTAGTAGTAGCAGATGCGCCAAGGTGGCAGGTCTTTGGGCATCATCCGCCAACCGCAACCACTGCGCGTGATGTAAAAAATGCCATCCATGACCGCTCTCTTGGGATACTTTGGCGGTCGGCCCAACCTTGCCGCTCCCGGGATCAATTTCTCAAGATACGACCATTCAGATTCGGTGAGTGTGCTCGGGTAGATTTCCTCTTCCATCCCAATCTTTCCACACTACATCTTGTGGAAGTACAAGCCTCAAAGTGACTTTTTGGACAGTCTCTTACTATTCTTGCTTCCGGGGAAACATGTGAAATCCACATTGTATTTCCTTCCGGTATTCCAAAGGAGTAATTCCCATGTGCTGCTTGAACTGCCGGGTAAAGTAACTACTGTCGTTAAACCCTGCTTCAAAAGCGATTTCCGTAATCTGCCTGTCTGCTTTATGCAGTTCCGCTGCCGCCCGATTAATCCTAACCTTTAACAGGTAACTGTGCGGAGAACTTCCCGTGGCACGATGAAACGTCCGCAAAAAAGTCCGCTCGGTCATGCCAACCATGCTCGCCAGTAGAGCCAGATTCATTGGTTCACTGAAGTTCTCTTCGATATGGTTGACTGCCCTTGCAATACTCAGGACAGCCAAGGAATCAAAATTCCTTTGCTGGGAGTAGAGACGGGAAAGCGATCCCACAATGAGCATGAAATAAGCATGCGCAAAGTAAGCCTTTGCGGCATTATCCGACGCAAGTTCCTGCTCCAGCACGTCAATATATGCCTGCATGACTGTTAAGTCTTTTGCTTGCAGACGGAAGCGGCTGTGGAAGTCAGGACGGGCGCGCATTTCGCTCATGCCAAACAGAGCATGAAATCCCGATAACGTTCCAATATCATGAATATTCAAACTAAGACTGTCCCTCTGGAACAGCACATTCACAAGGTCAAGCTCATGTACGTCATCGTAATAGTGTGCCTGCCTTCCTCCGATGACAAACACATCACCTGCCTGCACCGGCCAGCTCTCATGGTGGGAGACATGGATTCCGACACCCCGGGTCACAACAACAATTTCACTGAAATCATGCCGGTGAACTTCCCGCGGCCTCTGCGGGAGACTCCTTACCACGGAAAAAGGCAATCCACTGGAAAATTCCTTGTATTTGAATTTCTCAATTTTGCCGCTCCATGCGTATTTATTATCCTCTCCTCCCACCTTGCACCTGCCATCGCGCAAGCCTGCCTGACGGGAGCGACATGAAGAGGCGAAGGAAGAAGGCATAATAGAGGGAATATTTGCTCAATCGATTGTGCCACGTCTTGAAAGTTCTGCAAATGAAAAGTCCGTCGCTTTGCAACTCCCGCACCCATCACCAAACGAAAAGGAAAAACCATCCCTGGCAGTATCCAAAAAATCCAAACCCAAAATTGGAAATTTCGATGTTTAGGAATATTTCGCCAGCGAAACAGCAAGCGATCCAAGCGCGTTTTTAAATCACCTGAAGACAAGGCGATCATGAGCGCATCTACATGGAAGCGAACTTTGCGAAAACGCCAGCACAACCGCCACAGGTCGCCTTGGGCCCGTCAGGCCAAGATTGAAAAATGGCGCATGCTAGGACGAACCTCTTACAACCAATCGCGTTTGCAGCGTTATTTTTTTTGCCCGACTGGACTTCCTAGCAGCGAGAATAACGAACAATTCCCGGGCAGCCCTCTGTCCAAGCTCCTCCACCGGTTGAACCACCACGCTTAACGCAGGGGAAAGCAGAGAAGCCCACGGAGCATCATCAAAAGTGACCACAGCCAGATCGTCCGGAATAAGCAGTTTTCTGCTCCGGACCGTGTTTAATGCACCGAGAGCCAGCAAATTCCCCATTGCCAGAATAGCCGTGGGACGCGAAGAAAGCGCCAGCAGCCGGGCCGTTCCGCTCCGTCCACTGTCGGCGGAGTAGTCCCCCCCCGCCAGCCACTCCTTGCGGAATTTGATGCCTGCATCCAAAAGTGCGGCCTTGTAGCCAAGCACTCGCTCGGCATTCGCCGAATTCGATGGCGTGCCCTGGAGGCAGGCAATGGTCCGGTGGCCGCGCTTTACAAGATGCCTCACCGCATCCTGCGCTCCCCTGAAATTGCTGGCGGCCACGGAAGTGACATCCAGTGACTCAATAACCCGGTCCACTTGCACCATCGGCATCTGCGCAATTTTCAACGCCTCAAGATGACTGGAATCACCGCCCACCGGCGCCACTATGAGGCCGTCGATGTGCCGGTTGGCAAGCAAACGGGCGCATTCCGCCTCCACCGACACCAACTCCCGGGCATCAGCAAGAAGCACCGCATATCCCGCCTTCCGGGCTTCCTGTTCCACGCTACGGGCCAGTGCGGCAAAAAAGGGATTGGAAATATCCGGTATCAGCAACCCGATCGCGTGGGTTTTTTTTATCCTCAGACCGCGAGCCAACTCATTGGGCTGCACACCCATTTCCGCCGCCGCCGAGAGAATTCGCTTCTGGGTTTCTTTTGCGATGCGAACCTCATCTCCACGTCCCGCCAACACACGCGACACCGTACTGACAGAGAGATTAAGGTGCGCGGCGAGGGATTTGAAGTTCATTCCAGACAGCGTTACCATTACCTGCAAATCATATCTTAAGACAATGTTCCGCTTCGAAGTGGTGCATTGCGGTTGGGAGATGAGCGGATTTTGTGCTACTGATTGTCGGTATCGTTATGGACAGGCGCAATGCTCCTGATCCATTTTTTCTTAATGAGAAGATTGTCAATTCCCCGAACTGCCCTGTCCGGTGCCGATACAATGGTATGACAGGCATTCGTTTGTGCATTTTCTGGCTACTGTGCGTCCTGCCAACGGTGGTGCTGGCAGACGCGGGAATTTCGAATTCGCGGTTGGAATTCGTCGCGAATCCGGCTGGAAATGTCCTGACCGTAAAAGACAAAAAAACTGGACGGAAATGGACCGCCAGTTTTGACCAATGCGCCGAAACCTTCGGGCAGGACGAGTGGCAGCACATTTGCAACCCACAGTATGTGAAGTTTGACCTTTGCAAGGCAGAGTCGACCAGTCCGTCCACGATGAAACTGACCGTTAAGGACGGGCAAAACGGGCGAACGTATTTTTTGGATGCGGAGCTGAAAGATAATGCGCTTGTGTTTGAGCTGTCTTCCAGCGATATGAATGCGCCGTTGACCGGCATTGGCCTGCCACCTGTGTTCACCACGGAATTGGCGGATGGGCATCTGGTTTTTTGCGATCGCTCCTGCGGAGTTTTAAAGAAGCAAACCGACTTCGACGGTTACACCGATACAGTTTTGGACACGTATGCCAATACCTCCTGCCTGGATATGCCGTGGGTCGGTGTCGTGGATATGAAGGCGGGCGATGGGGTAATGATTCTCTTTGAAACGCCACTTGATTCAGCCATGCATTTGCGAAAAACGCAGGGTGGAATCTGGCCTCAACCTTTGTGGAAAAGCCGGATGGGAGCATTAAAAACCCGCCGCCGGATTTCATACCATTTTTCGGACAGCGGAGGCTATGTGGCGCTGGCCGGAATGTACCGGAACCATCAGCAGGAACAGGATAAATTCAAAACACTGGCACAGAAAACAACTGAGCGTCCGAACGTCGAACGGCTGACTGGCTCGCCCCCCATCTGGGGAGACGGCGATGTATTTGCATTCCTCCATGAGGCCCGAAATCTCGGAGTCACCAAGGCGATTTTCGGCAATGCAGAGCGCGGGGATCGCGGAAGAACGGATATGGAGAAACTGAATCGCATGGGGTATCTAACCCTGCGTTACGACAGCTATTCCGATATTCTGGACGGCAAAACCTGGTTCCAGCACGACGACGTCAAGAAAACAGCCTATGTGCTTCAGCCGGGCGGAGAACCGCTAAAGGGCTGGCAGACGCTTGAGGGGCTGCAATACTATTCCCGATCTTCGGCTTATGCGTTGCAGGCGGCTCAAACCTACAGCAAACCGCTGATCGAGGATGCCGGTATGAATGCGGATTTTATTGATGTCATGGGCGCCATGGATCTGATGGAGGATTACCATCCCGAACACACTTTCGACCGCGAACAGGACAGGCAATTCAAACGATCGGTTTTTAAGTATTACACTGATAAGTCACTGGTTATCGGCACGGAACACGGAAATGATTGGGCGCTGGATTTGGTGGACTATACGGAAGGCTCTCTTAGCGGTTCGCTTTGGTGGATACCAGGGGAAAATACAACCGGGTGGAATCCGGGGCATTTGCAGCGCCCGGTATCAAGGGATGATTTCAGCCCACTATACCTCAAGTATGGAGTCAATCCGGCCAACCGCATTCCGCTATGGCAGCTTGTCTATCATGACTGTGCGATGTCCACTTGGTATTGGGGAGATTCCGCAGGCTGGTTTTATGAAGTTGCCCCGGAAATTTCCGAGCAAAAGGATCTGGAGACCATTCTCTACGGTGCGCTGCCACTTTTCTGGCGGGATGATTATCGGGGGTATAACTGGAGCAAACACAAAGACCGCTGGCTGGAGTCGTATTATCTAACCGTAAAATTCCACGCAGCGGTATTCGGCCAGCAAATGCTCTCCCATACGTTTATTACCGATGACCGTCTTGTGCAAAAAACCGAATTCAAAAACGGAGCCCTGGTTCTGGTGAATTTCCGGTCGGAAAACTATCGTACAGAATTGGACGGCCAGCCGATCACCCTGCCGCCGAACGGATTCTATGCCAAGGCACCGGGCATTGAGCAAGGGCGAATCCTACAGAACGGCGCAGTCTGGACCTTTGTTAAGGCAAAAGATTTTTTCTATTCCAAATCGAACGCAGCCAGTCAAACCGCCCCCCTTGCGGTCGCTGGAGAAGTGGTGCTGTTTCGTCTGGATGACAACCGATGGAATTTACTATTTCGCCCAGCATCTCGCCTGGATCAACTCGATGCCGCCGCATGTGAAAAATTTATCGGACGGGGTCATTTGAAAGTTTATCCCCTGAGCACAAATTGGGAAATAGGTGCCGAGATCAAATCGGACGGAACTGCTCCCTTGCGGCTGAACAGTGGAAATTATGCCATTATACTCGGAGCTTCCACGCCTCAGTAAGATTACTGAGCTAAAGAATAGGTTATATTGAAAAATCGAACACGGATCGGTTTATGGACTGCGGCAATGTCCCTGATCGTATTGGGAAGCGGGAATCATGTCTCTGCGGCAGAGTCAGCTATGAATCCTTTGCCAAATATTGTTTTCATTCTTGCGGATGATCTTGGATGGATGGATACCGCCGTTTACCAGCGACGTTATGAAAAGGAGGCCTACTATGAAACGCCGAACATCGACCGGCTGGCCGCGCAAGGCATGCTCTTTACGCAGGCGTATGTTTCACCCATGTGCAGTCCAACCCGCGCCATGCTATTAACCGGCATCAATAACGCGGAACTCGGCATCATCAAGGCGACAGTGGAATGCCCACACGACCAAAACTGCGACGAAATTGTAGCTCCCAGATATGAAGCTGCATTTGCAGTCCGTCCCGCATCGAACCGAATGTTTCTGGACGGGAAATACGAAACCTTTGCTGAAGCGCTCAGCACAAACGGCTACACCTGCGGCTTCCTTGGGAAATGGCATATCGGCTATCACAATACGATCGCTTCCGCCACTCCGATGGCCCAGGAATTCAATGTCATCGCCTATTATGATACCGGCGGCTCTCCGTATCGAGATTGGTATCCAAACTGGGAAAAATTCGGCAAACCGATGAACGAACCGAAAGATTGTTACCTGACGGTTGCGGAGAGCCATGCGGCCTGCCGTTTTATTGAGCAGAACAAAAAGAACCGTTTTTTACTCTATTATTGCACCGGCGCGGTTCACTCCCCATGGGAGGATGATCCCGCATCGGGATACAGGGAGCACTTCGAACGGAAGGGGCGGCAGGGATGGATGGATGACCGGGTGGAACCATATCCGGTTTATGCCGCAATGGTTAAAAGCCTGGACGATGCCGTCGGAGAAGTTTTGAGCAAATTGGATGCCACGAATGGACCGGACGGGCGGCCGCTTTCCGAAAATACGCTGGTTATTTTTCTTTCGGATAACGGAGGAATCAACCGTGAGCAGTTCGCGCCGGAGGGCAGTCCTCTGCATAACAAAGCGATCACTTCGAACTATCCACTGCGTGGCGCAAAGGGAAATGTTTATGATGGAGGAATACGCGTACCGTTTATCATCCGCTGGCCGGGACACGTGTCACCTCAATCCGTTTGCGATGTTCCAATAGATGCCGGACGGGACATTTATTCACTCCTATGCGAAGTCGGCGGAATAAAAAAGAAAGCCGATGCCGGTTCGATTTTAGCCTTATTGAAAAATCCGAAGGATGCCGCAGGATACGGTCGGGATACATTTTTTTATCACTTCCCGTTTTGGTGGCCGGCCGCAGAAGCAGGATCCTCCCTTCCCAAAGACCCGCCCGTGTCTGCCGTCCGAAAAGGACGCTACAAACTTATTTACTACTACACCGGCAAGATGGAGCTTTATGATATCGAAGCGGATTTAAAAGAACGAACCGACCTTTCGGAAAAGATGCCGGAAAAAACGGAAGAGTTACGGCAGCTATTGCAAACATGGTTGAAAACCAATATCGCTCCACAATACCTGCCAATGCAGAATCCAAATTTCGACCAGCGCACGACTCCCTACGGACAATTCCGCGATCCGATGGGACTCTGGCCCAACAATTAGCAGCAGAAAAAGCAGTATCCAGAAGCGCTGATGCACTTTTGATTCAGGCTCCTCGACGAAACGAGTGGGTAGCGGACTTGAAGGCAGGGGTTCGGGGGGAACAAGATGAGGGGATGGATGCGAACGTTCTATTTGGACAGGCGTTGAGGCTGAGGGAGGGATGGAAAGTGGTGGAAAGCACGATGGATGCTCCGGGTCGGGAGTTGAAGTTGAAGCTCGATTTTGAGGTAGGCAGCCGCTTTGGATGCCCGACTTGCGGGGAGTCCTGTCCGGTGCATGACACCGTAGAAAAGAAGTGGCGGCATCTGGATTTCTGGCAGCACCGCACCGAACTCAAGGCGCGGGTGCCGCGAGTGGCCTGCGACGAGCATGGGGTGCTCCAGGTCAGCGTGCCGTGGGCGCGGGGTGGCAGCGGGTTTACGTTGATGATGGAGGCCATGATCATGCTGCTGGCCCAGCAGATGAGTGTTTCGGCCGCTGCCCGGCATCTGGGGGAGACCGACAAGCGGCTCTGGCGAGTGATCGATTATTACGTAAGCGCGGCCCATGCCGCCCGGGATTGGAGCACGGTGCGCCGCATTCTCGTGGATGAAACGAGCGCACGTCGCGGGCATCGCTACGTCACTGTCGTGCTCGATGCCGACACCAGCGAGCTTCTGCTCATGATCGAAGGTCGTCACGCCGAGACGTTGGCGCAGTTCGCCGCGGTCATGCCCGCTCACGGAGCCAACCCCCGCCAAATCACCGAGGTCGTCATGGACATGAGCGCGGCCTACATCGCCGGAACCAAGGAGAATTTTTCCACCGCGCGCATCGTTTTCGATCACTTCCATCTCATGCAGTTGGCCGGCAAGGCATGTGACGAGGTGCGCAAGAACCTGGGGCGCGACGGAGCCGATCTCTGCGGCGCTCTCTGGAGCCTGCGCGGCAACGCCTGGACCCGATCCGAGGACCAACTCTCCCGTCGCCAGCAGCTCTGTCGGGACTATCCCAAAATCGGCCGTGCCATCGCTCTGCGCGAGGCCCTCCAAGATGTGCTCGCCGACTCCGACCTCGACTCCCTGCACTGGTGGTGCGGCTGGGCCGCCCGCTCCCGGCTCGAACCCTTCCGCAAGCTCGCTGCCACCATCAAAACCCACCTTCACGGAATCGTTGCCTTCATGCAAACCCGCCTGACCAACGCCGCCATTGAGGCCCTCAACGGCCTGCTCCAGATCTCCAAGCGTATCGCCCGTGGCTTCCGTGTTTTCCTCTACTTCCGACTCACCGCCTACCTCAAAGCCAGCCGCCTCAACCTCCACCTCCCGCACCCTCTACCCATTTGATTCGTCGAAGACCCTTGATTCAAGGGTACCACAACTTCCCCTGTCTTACATGCCCGGAACCATTACGGCGTCACAGCCGGATCAATCTCGACTTGCAGGCTATCAAGGCAACCTGGATCGGGCATATCCCGCGAATTTTGGTTGAACCACTGAATTGTGACATGTGACAGCGAAGAAAGAGGCGCAGGCGTCTCTGCAATATCATTGTAGCTAATGAGGCGTTCAAAGAGATTACTCCCTCCAAGTGAAACCTGGAGATTTCCCGTGCGGGTATTGTATACGATTATCAAAGTGGATGGAACACCGTCTACCCATGTCGGCTCGCAAGACAGCGACTTGTAGAGCATCCCGGATTCCCCCAATCCAGAACGAACCACTATCTTTCCCTTGTTTTTGGATCCATCACCATTGAGCAAAACCCAGGCAACACCACTTTGCACCAGATCCGCCTCACCATCCGTAAATCCCAATCCGATCCAGTTATCCGCAGTGGAAAACGGCCTTACCTGTGCCGTAAGCGTAATAACATCACCCTCCGAAATTTCCGGAAGGAGAATATGCATGATCCCCCCCCGTCCAATTGTCACCACGGAACCCGCACCGTTTAACTGCAGCTGATTCGGCGACCCGATTGTCGTGTATGTAGTGCCTGTCGCATCAACAGCATCCGGTGACCGCCCCTGAATCAACGAACCCGCATCGCCTTCGAAGTCGTCCTGATAAATAATTGAGGATTGCCCGATGCCGGCAGCAAACAATGTCATCGCCACGCAAAGGGACAGCACTCTTTGGTCTATCATTTTCATAATTCTGACTAATAAATCAAAAAATACAGAAGCAACCATAAGAAATCCGACAAAATACAGGATAAATCGGCAACATAATCACAGACAGAAGCCGCATCAATCCTCCACCTCCACCCGTGATTGCAGCCCCGCTTTCATTAGATTTTCCAAGTAAGCACGATCCACGGGATACTTGCGAAGAATCAGGTAAGAAATACAAACCAGCGCCGGACCGGAAAGAAACGTCATGATAGCGACATTAAATGCTGCCCTTGGAGTCTGGGCGGCAGCGCCGGATACAATTCCAGCAACCTCCACAATCCAACCCGTCATTAATAGTCCTACGGACATGCAAGCCTTTAGAATGAAAGTAAAGACCGCTCCGTAACTACCATCCTTGAGCACGCCCGTGCGAATGAAGTTGATCTCAGAAAGATCCGCTACCATTGACATTGCCAGCGGCGTAAGAATTCCACACCCCCCCCACCACAAAGCCTGGCCAATGGCGAACGTAATGATTCCAAGCGGAACGGCAAATCCAGCCCAATGCAGTGTGCTGTCGGGCTTCAAAAAACCTCCAATGAATATCACAAACAAAAAAACTCCACCACCGAAGGACGCCCACATTCCGACATACCCCGTGGTTTTTTTATCCACATGCCGCGTCAACCATGACTGGATCAATGCTCCAACAGCAAAAGCCACCATTCCTCCTCCATGTACGAGCGTCTTGGCATCTGCGGGTAACTTCATGAAAAAGACATACGTAAACATCTGAATCTGCGAAACGAGCAGCATGGCCAGCTGGGCAACAGCGAAAAACCCAAAAACATACCATGCCAGACGATCGCAAAGAATGCCGGCAAGATCCTTCCTAAACGCATGAAACGTATTGCCCTCCAGATGCATGCCCCGATTGTCTTTTGCAAAAAATCGAGTAGCGGCAACGCAAAGTAAAATGAGAACCAAAGTGGCGGCGGAGAGAACGATCCCCATGGTAAGATAGTTTTCCGACACCAGAGTACCGTCGACGCGACCGCCATCGGATGCAGTGCCATCGCGAAAAAACAACGACCACGCCAGTGCGCCAAAGAGGAGATTAACCACTTGATTGAATGCCATTCGGATGCCCTGCAAACGTGAACGATCCTCATAACTGGGACAGATTTCAAAACCCAAGGCATTGTAGGGAATGCCAAAAACCGTCATTGCAATCCGAACGGCAAGATTTGTCACCAACACGCATCCGAAAACCACCGTCGGTGAACCGATCCATCGTGGCAGCAACCAGACAAGAAGAAATGAGAGCGCTAAAAATATCCCCCCCCAGAAGATATAGGGCATGCGTCTGCCGTAGCGGGAACGGGTATTGTCCGTGACATGTCCCATAATTGGATCCGTTACCGCATCCACGATCAAACTGATGCTCAATGCTATCCCGGCAGCGATAGCTCCCAGACCAAGCACTTGAGTGTAGTAGAGCATCGCAAAATTTGAGATGCCATTTACGGTGATGGATGTCGCCCCCTCGCCGAGAGCATAACCGAAAATGCGTGACGTGGAGACACGTGGCCTGCTGTCCGAAAAATTCATATAAGAAAGCTGAAAAACGACGAGGAAGGAAACTGGTTATACGAACCTGATTGACGCAGAAGCGCCTTTATTTGTGCATCAAACGACTGCGTCCACTTGAAAATCCGGAGGCATTGGAGCGGATGTCGGGAGAAATACATGATTACTCCCTGAAGGGGACTGACTGGGAGCCGAATGTATCATTTCCGCATAGGGATACGACGGGATGGCCCCTCGTTTTTGAACTGAAAGAGCAGCAGCGTGGTTTGCAATCCGGATCGCATCCAAAAGGGGTTGTCCTGCTGCAAGCGAGGCAACAAACACGCCACAAAAACAATCACCCGCGCCAACAGTATCCACCGCAGTAACTTCGCGACCCGAAACAATCTCCGTGCATGAAGGGCAGATCACCTTTGCTCCGTCTCTGCCTAAAGTGATAATTAGCGAATCACCACCCATTTCGAAAAACTTGCGTGCAGCTTCTGCATGGACCTTTTCGGCATCTGCACCGGCAGCTATTACTCCCACCTCATGCTCATTGGGAACCAGAATATTGACATGGCGGAGGAGCTCATCCGGAAGGGTTGCCGCAGGAGCCGGATTTAAAACAACCACACAGCCCGCAGCCCGGGCCCTTCTGGCAACTTCCATCACCACATCCATCGGAATTTCCAGGGAAACAAGAACATGGCTGCATGTATGAAACGGAATGCCCCCCATATCGGACGGAGTGATGGCCGCATTTGCGCCCTGCGCGACGACAATGCTGTTATTGCCTTGCTTGTCGACCAGGATGACGGCTATGCCCGTAGGCTCTTGTTTGCCTGTTGCGATCCAGCGGGTTTCAATACCTTCCGCTGAAAAAAAAGCGCGGATCTGTTCACCTTGCGCGTCCTCCCCAATCGCACTGACAAAGAGTATATCCGCTCCGGCGCGACTAGCCGCCGTTGCCTGATTTGCTCCCTTCCCACCAATGGCAGACGCAAAATTTCCTCCCAAAAGAGTCTCTCCAGAGCCAGGCAAACGATCACAATAAATGCTTAAATCAAGATTTGAACTACCAACCACCAAGACACGTCTCTGTTTCATAACTGTAAAAATAAATCTTTGGAAACGATCTTCGGCTGCGCTGTTAAGTGGGATCCCATCGAACAAAGATCCAATATTTCCCGTCGGATTCGAGGAACATTCTCCTCATCCAGAATCAGATAGCGATGCAGACCATCGGGGTCGTTTATAAATCCACTCTGTCCCGATGAATCCACGGTCACACAGCCAGGGTCCGAAAGACGGAAGTACCCAGCATTGGGGCGAATGGCCTGTAATACCGCACTCTGATCCCAACACGGTCGATCATAGGGCATTGGAAGATAAGCCGCATAGGCTGCCGCGACCGGATTACCAGGGTTCTCTGCCAATGCTTTCTCGATAAACGCACCAGGGAAGACAATGGCAGCCCCAACCTCAAATCCACTAAACACCACCGGACGAGGACAGCGTCCGAAAAAGCTCCGCGCAGCAGGAATGTCTGTGCGGATATTGTATTCTGGATTTCCTGAATCGGGGCCAACAGCTTTCCCCGGGCGAAAACTGCCCGCCATCGAACACACACGATTGACTTTTCGAGAAAATAATTCCATCCCGTCCAGAGGAGAATCCGCATCCGGAAGCGAATTCAGCAGACGACTCATATTTGTAAGAAATCCAATAGTCAGGATGACCACGGATTGGTCCGGCTGTGAGGAGAGCATGCGGCGCAGAAGGGTCACTGCATCATCTGGTTTCCTTGAAAAACACTTTTCTCCGAAAAGTTCCGGTATGCGGCGAATGAAAGGCCCTTCGTCCGGAGTGGCGCCGCGCTGCACCGCTCCGATGGGAATTTGTGGGCGGCCATAGAAGCGATTGACTTGTTCCGTATAGATGGCTGCCCACGGATTATCTTTACTAAGAGTAATCCCCAGAATCTCGCATTCTCCCGAACTTTGCAGAGTGTGCAACATTACCAGAGCAAGGGCATCATCAATATCGTTGCCCATATCGGTATCCAAAATTACCGGAGTGGCATTGGAAGAGCCATGGGCTAAAGCGGGCAATTCAACCATAAACAACCTCAATACGAAGAGACGAATTCCGAGCATGCACGATCCTGTGGCATATCGGAATAACAAAGAGGCCTTTCCCCACCCTCATTAGGAACCGATCCCAAACCTCCATCGTCATCACACGGCAGTTGGGAGAAGGAGGCATCACTCCATCTTCTTTGTAAAAGAATGCCATGCTTCCCTGATGACAGCTCCATTTTCTCCTGTTGGTAATCGCAGGGCGGCAGCAGAGTCGCCCGAGCGCCTTCCGGCACGGTAAGAAGAAGGTGCAAGGCGTCATTATCCAGCTCCCACCGTATTGCCGCCTGACCGAATGCCGTCTCCAGAGTGGCCTCTGCCCATGTGATCGATCCCCCAGGACGTGGACGGAAAATAATATGCCGGTATCCGGGTTCCTCCGGATCGAGATTCAACCCCGCTACAGTCTGATACAACCATGCTCCCACAGCACCATAGGCATAGTGATTAAAAGAATTCATTGCTTTATCTTCGAAACCCTTCCCCGGAATCCATCCATTCCAGCGCTCCCATATTGTAGTCGCTCCATTTTTAACAGGAAACAGCCATGAGGGCGAGGTTTCCTGCTCAAGCAAGCGGTAGGCAATATCGGGATAGCCGTTGGTTTCAAGAACATCGAGAAGATAAGGCGTTCCGACAAATCCAGTGGCCAGATGGTAGTCATTGCGCTCCACCAACCGAACCAGTTCACGCGTACATGCAGCACGGGATTCTTCGGAAACAAGATCGAAATACAAAGTGAGCACATAAGCGGTCTGCGTGCGACTTGCGAGCAGACCTTCCGGAGACATAAATCTACGACGGAAAGCTTCGCCGATATTTTTGCGCAATTTTTCGTAAGCAGCAGCATCTTCCGACAATCCAAGGATCGAAGCCACCCGATTCATAATGCCGGCATTATAGGCATAAAACGCGGTACCGATGAGATCCTTCGGAGTATTGCCTTCCAGCCGCCCACTCCCGTCAAGAGCCAGCCAGTCGCCAAACCCTCCCCACTCATCCACATCGGGGTGGGAGCGCACAAATCCACAACAGCGATGCTGCGCAAGAAAATCCATGTAGGATTTCATTGCGTCATAATTATCGCGCAATATTTGCCCGTTCCCATAGCAAAGATAGAGCGTCCAAGGGCAGATGATAATCGCATCGGACCAGGCGGGACCTCCATCCTCATACGGGATATGCCGAAAATATCCCGGCATCGGGGCAACCACTGGCACTGCCCCATTAGGGTGTTGCACGTCTCTCACATCACGCATCCATTTCGTGAAAAAGCCCTCAATATTCATATTGAAGGCGGCCGTGCGAACAAAGACCTGCGCATCGCCCGTCCAGCCCAATCGTTCATCGCGTTGGGGGCAATCGGTTGGAACTTCAAGAAAATTGCCTCTCTGTCCCCATTGGATGTTTGATTGCAATTGATTCAATAACGGATTCGAACAACAAAAGGAACCGGTCACCGGAAGATCCGAGTGCAGGACAATACCCGTGACTTCGAAGCAGTCGGAATCAGCCAATCCAATGACCTCAAGGTAACGGAAACCGTGAAAAGTAAACCGCGGCTCCCAAGTTTCAAAATCACTGCCGCGGCAAGTGTAAAAATCCGTCGCACGCGCACCCCGCAAGTTTTCCGTATAGAGATTCCCGAACTCATCCAATATCTCGGCAAAGCGCAATTTCAAGTTGGCGCCCTTCGCCGATTTCACTCGGATTTTTGCCCGCCCCGAAAAATTCTGCCCAAAATCAAAGATCATCCCTTTGCTCCCCTCCCCATCACGAAACTCCCGTACTTCCACCGGATGCAGCTCTTTGATACGGCGCACGGGAGGGCCGGAGCGCGGCACCCATTCACAATTTCCTTGCGGATTGCCACACACCACAGATTGCCAAAAATGATCATCGTAGCCGGGTAGCGACCACCCGTCCAACTCCAGACGGGCATCATATATTTCTCCCATCACCAGATCGCTCTCCAGAATGGGACCTGGAGTTGTTTTCCATGCATCATCCGTGAAAACCTTCACTACGGAACCGTCCTGCAAAAACACGGTCAATTGCGCCAGAAGCCACGGTTTGTTCCCGTAAATTTGACGATCCTGCCAGGCCACATGCCCGCAATACCAGCCATCACCGAGCATGGCCCCCAGCACATTCTCTCCGATCTGCAATAATGCGCCCACTTCGTAAATTTGATACTGGACACGCTTGTTGTAATCCGTCCACCCAGGGGCAAAAATCTCATCCCCCACTGTGCATCCATTAAGCTCAGCCTCATACAGACCGAAGGCTGAGATCGTTAGTGAGGCTGAGACAGCCGGACCCGAAAGAGTAAATGCCTTGCGGAAGTACGGAACAGCCGTGGACGACCGCGCCCCTCCTGTCCAAGGGGCAGCAATCCACAATACACCAGTATCAAGCTGAACTGAATCCATTGCATGGATGCTAGTATCATTCGCCTCCATTAACCGTGATCATCCCGCCAAAAAGCAGCATGATCCAGACAGCCTTCCGCAGAAAATCCAGTCTTCCATGGTCCATCCTGTTTTCACGCTAATCCACTCGCCGCCGGGATCTTTCGCATAGCCCAAAGCCATCGGAAATGGAAACCTTATGGCCCGTGCGTTTGCCACTCGCCAATAGAATAACAACGCCTGAAAACCAATCAGCCCCCCTCACCACAGGATTCTCACTGGTAGCACAGCTTGCAAGCACGCTACATTGCGACGTTTTTTTCCAAGCTAAAAAATCAAAATGAGCCAACAACTCCGCCGCCAGCTCGGCCTCTTCCAACTGCTGTGCGTTTCAGTAAGTTCCATCATTGGCTCGGCATGGCTCTTTGCCGCAATGTTCGCCTCCCAACTGGCAGGCCCCGCCGCCATCATCAGCTGGCTGATCAGCGCAGGCGCCGCAATGTTGCTCGCTCTCGTCTACGCGGAGCTGGGAGCCGCATTTCCGGTTGCCGGAGGCCTGGCGCGATTCTCATATTTTTCCCATGGCAACCTTACAGGCTTTCTCGCTGGCATGGCTTGCTGGCTCGGGTATGTCGCCGTCGCCCCAATCGAAGTGCAAGCCATGGTGCGCTACCTCTCGGATTTTCTCCCATGGCTCCTCCAGGATGAGCATACACGCACCCTGTCCGCCTGCGGCACAGCGGTCTCAGCGGGCCTGCTGCTCCTCATGTCGATGATCAATCTGCTCGGAGTAAGCTGGCTTGGCGAATCCAACAAGTTACTAACCATCTGGAAACTCCTGATTCCCGTGCTGATCCCGATCACGCTGCTCACCGTTGCATTCCGGCCGGGTAACTTTACCGACTTCGGCGGTTTTCTCCCCGGAGGCTGGAATGGGGTTTTCGCCGCCGTATCCACCGGCGGCACGCTCTTCGCCATGCTGGGATTCCGCACTGCCATCGAAATGGCGGGGGAGGCAAAAAACCCTCAGCGGGACATTCCCCTGGCGCTGATCGGATCCGTGTTCATCACTTCCGCCGTCTACATCCTCATTCAGATCGCCTTTATCGGAGCGCTACCCGGAAGCAGCCTCGCTCACGGGTGGAGCAAACTCTCCAGCCACGTAGACACAGGCCCCTTTGTTGAGCTTGCCGCCGCGGCGGGGTTATTCTGGCTGGTCAAGCTCATCCTCGTGGACTCCGTAGTCTCGCCCGGTGGATGCGGCATGGTTTTCTGCGGCGCCTCCGCCCGCCTCTCCTTTGCAATGGCACGCAATGGGCAGCTTCCACAATGGTTTACCATCTTAAATCGCAACGGCGTCCCCTCCCGCGCCATCCTCGTCAATTTCCTCGTCGGACTCATCTTCTTTGCCCCCTCGCAAACATGGCAGTCCATTGTCAGTTTTATCAGCTCAATCCAGGTAATGTCTCTCGCCTTCGGCCCGCCGGCACTTATTGCCCTGCGTCGCACCGCTCCCCATGTAGCACGCCCATTTCGCCTACCCGCCTACCGGGCTCTGTGTTCGCTGGCCTTCATCGCTGCGAACATCATGATCTACTGGTGCGGCTGGCAAACAAACCGCGTCTGTTTTTTTATCCTCCTCGTAATGGGCCTGCTATTTGTCGTTCTTAAAAAAATTCGGACGCCACGCGAATCACTCGATCTCTCCGGCCTCTTGTGGCTGGCTCCCTACGGGCTTGGGATAGCAGTCATATCGCTGTTGGGACAATTTGGAGGTGGCTGGAAATGGGTTCCCTCGGGTTGGGATGCCGCCCTGCTGGCAGCGGGAAGCCTCTGCATTCTAAGGATTGCCGAGCACGCACCCACCGCACGGCTCCCGGAAGAAATTTCCCCGCAAACTTCCTGATCCAGTTAAATCGCTCACCCCAGACAACTTAATGCTCCGCATTTGATCGTTAAAGGGTGTAATGCACTTTGACGAAATAGGGTATTGAGCTTGAGGCAAGTGCAAGCGTGCCAGTAAATGCCGACTCGTGAAGAAGAGTGACGTTCGCCGTCACAGACCTGGTGGCGGAATCCAGCGGCGTCAAACCCTTCGCGACTGCACACTTTCAATCAACTGCCGGCACGCCGGCTCTGGAATAATCCACTCACTCGAACACTCTAATTCATCATGAATCCGACCCTATTCACCCGCCCGCCGCTGCCTCCGTTTACTCACGAATCCGCCACACAAAAGGTTCGACTGGCGGAAGATGCCTGGAATAGCAGGGATCCAGAACGTGTCTCCACCGCCTACACCACAGACAGCATCTGGCGCAACCGGGCAGAATTCCTGATTGGCCGCGAAGCCATCATCACTTTCCTCACACGAAAATGGAAACACGAGTTCGACTACCGCCTCGTCAAGGAGCTATGGGCATTCACCAGCCACCGAATAGCTGTCCGCTTCGCCTACGAGTGGCGCAATAACTCCAATCAATGGTTCCGTTCCTACGGCAACGAAAATTGGGAATTCGATGGCACCGGGCTCATGCGTCGCCGAATCGCCAGTATCAATGATCTTCCCATCACACCAAACGATCGTAAATTCCTCTGGCCCCAAGGACGCCGCCCCGACGAACACCCCAGCCTCTCCGATCTCGGACTGTGAGTCGTTTGGAATTCCACACTTGACTTAAGAACCGATCAGTTCATTATTTCCCCAATGAAATTGGGACGCCCACGCGAATTCGACCGGGAGGTGGCATTGGATGCTGCCATGCGGCTGTTTTGGCGAAAGGGTTTCGGGGACACGTCCCTGGAAGATTTGCTTGAAGTGATGAAAATCTCGAAGGGCAGCTTCTATGCAGCCTTCAAAAGCAAGGAAGGGATTTTTCACGAGGCATTGAAGCATTACTGCGACCTGATGGCGGCGGAGTTGGGAGGGAAGCTTCTTAAGGCGAAGTCCGGACTGGCTTTCATCAGGGAATTGCTATCTTTCCCTGTGCAGGAAGCGCGGGAGAAGCGCGCCAACGGATGCCTGCTCATGAACAGTATCACGGAGTTCGGCCAGCGGCATCCCGAGTTCTGCCAAGATCTCCAGGAGTCGATGGCGGTTTTTGAGCGCCTCTTCCAACAAGCTGTGTTGCGCGCACAAAGCGAAGGCGGCATCCGTTCCCAAACGGATGTCCCGTCTCTGGCAGCCTTCCTTTGCGTGAGTATGGGGGGATTGCGCACCCTAGCCAAGGCGGGAGCGCTACCGGAGAAAATCCAGGCTGTTATTCCCAATATTTTGAAAGCCTTGGAATAGACTCTCTTTTTTTGCCTTATTTTAGACTATACGGTCCACAAACAACAAGCCAATCACCCGCCGACATCTCACAAACCACACTCCAATAAAACGATTTGATTGGCTTCCTGGTTCATAGTGAGTGCCTCACATTAAGAAATGCATAATTCGATCCTTTCACCATTTTTGGACAATTGTCCGAAACAACGCATAAACGCGCTGAACACACAACAAACCAAAGAAATCTAAAATCGTGAACTCCACACTCCATACCAAGACCACAATCGTCGTAACCGCTGTTTTTAATCCCGAACAAATGCTGGAAGCGCAGCAATACATGCAGCGGGCGATACCCCTGCTGATCAATGGCGGGGGGGAAGTCATCTGCCGCGTCAAAGTGGACCGAGCGGTGATTGGTGACGCAAAATACAACGCCTGTCTGGTGATGGACTTTCCATCGGCAAGCGCTGTGGACGAGGTATTTAAAAGCGAGGCTTACGCCAAAATCATCCCTTTGCGCGAGGCGGGATTCAAGTCCATGGACATCGTTGTCGCCAGTTCCATGTAGCAGACAAGGGCTATCATTTGACTCTGGTCATCCAGACGCTGATATGAAATTGAAAAATAAAATCGCCGCCGTCACGGGCGGCAACAGCGGCATTGGATTTGCCGCGGCCAGGGAACTCAAGGACAACGGCGCGCGGGTCGTCATCATCGGACGCAACCCCGAGGCCGTCAGCAAGGCCGCCACGGAAATTGGCGGCGACACAATGGGCGTCACGGCGGATGTATCCCGCGTGGCCGACCTCAAGCGGGCATTTCAAACGATTCGCGAAAAGGCGGGCCGGGTGGACATCCTGTTCGTGAACGCCGGCATCGCTCAATTTGCGCCGATAGCCGATTCGAGCGAGGAATTATTCGACGCCATGACTGACACTAATTTCAAGGGCGCATACTTTACGATTCAAAACGCGCTGCCCTTGATGCCGGATGGCGCGGCCATCGTGATCACCTCGACGACGGCGGTTCATTTCGGCATGCCCGGCGCGAGTGTTTATGCGGCGGGCAAATCGGCGCTCAACAGCCTTGCCCGGACGCTGGCCATCGAACTCGCCGGGCGTCGCATCCGCGTCAATGTCATCAGCCCTGGGCCAATCGCCACGCCCATCTTTGGAAAAATGGGCATGCCGAAGGAGATGCTGGACCAGGTGGCGGGGGGCATGTTGCGGCAAGTGCCGCTCAATCGGTTCGGTGAGGCCGGTGAAATCGCCAAAGGGGTCCTGTTTCTGCTTTCTAACGACTCGAGTTTCATGACCGGACAGGAGTTGGTCGTGGACGGTGGACTCGCGCAACTTTGAATCCTAACAAGAAAACCCGGCGCTCTCAGCATTCAACGTTTCAAACCGTCATTCCGAATATTTTGAGAGCCTTGGAATAACTCCTCTCTTTTTTGTTCTTATATGGACTGATCGGTCCATTTATTGGCAAAATCAGCACACAACAAACAGAAAGCAAAAAACTATGCCACTCGTGCAAATCAAGGGAGTCAGCGATTATCTGACTCAAAACCAAAAAGAAGAACTCATTCGCAAAGTCACTGATGTCGTCGTGTCGGTGGAAGGCGAAGGCGTGCGCCCGGTCACCTGGGTGCTGGTCGAAGAAGTTCCTTCCGGTTCGTGGGGAGTCGGCGGAGAGCCCGTGACCACGGATGCCTTCCGCCAAATTGCGGCACAAACAACCTCGAAATAACCAAAACTCAACACCAACAGTAAAAACCAAAATCATGAAATTCACACTTCACAGCCAGACAACCGCACCCGAAGCTTCCAAGCCCATAATCGAACAGGTTGAAAAGACCTACGGCTTCTTTCCGAACCTCTACGCCGTTTTTGCGGAATCGCCAGTGGCGATCTCAACCTATCTGCACATCAGCGGACAGTTAAAAGCGCATGGCGCACTCACTCCGCAGGAGCAGCAGATCGCCATGCTCGCAGTCAGCGAGACTAATAACTGCGATTATTGCGTAGCGGCTCATAGCATGATGGCCTCCTTAAACCAGGTGCCCAAGGAAACCATCCAACAACTGCGCGAGGGAGGCAACCCCTCCGATCTCAAGCAGGCCGCGTTGGTACATTTCGCGCAAGTAGTAATGGAACACCGCGGGTGGGTCCCGGAGAACGAACAGGAAGCCTTTCTCGCCGCCGGATACACCACCCGGCATGCCCTGGATGTCCTTGCCATCCTCGCACTCAAAACTCTGAGCAACTACACCAACCACCTCGCGAAAACTCCGCTCGACAGCGCCTTTGAATCACATCGCTGGAGCAAACGCGAGCACGCAGGCACTGCCTGTGAGTGCGCCTCATAAATTCCCGCCCCCCCCCTTAACCGGGAACTATAAACTGCCGCCAGCACCGGAATCCACCGGCACGGCATGACAAATCAGACGGCAGGCTCAGCGATCCGTTCGCGAGCCTGCCGGATTGATTTTTTAACCCAGACTGGGAATGGGCCGCATGGGATCACTCTCCGCCCCGTAATCGACCTCATCAAAGCCAAAACCGAACAGCCGGTAAAACTCCCTCTGGTAACCTGCAAAATCCGAGACGGTATCGATCGTTTCCGTCGTCACCATGTCCCATATTTTGGTCACTTCGGCCTGCACCTCTTCGCGCATCTCCCAATCGTCGATGCGCACACGGCCCTTGTCGTCCAGTTGCGGCCCACTCGCCGCTCCATAGTGATCAGCAAAGAGGCGGTAAATCTGTTCGACACACCCCTCGTGAAGCCCCTTTGCTTTCATGATTTTATACAAAATCGAAATATAAAGCGGCACCACCGGAATCGCCGAACTGGCCTGCGTAACCAGCGCCTTGTTCACCGATACCACAGCCGTACCCGAGCCAAATCGCCCGTTCATTTCCTTGGCCGTCTGTTCCAGATGCATCTTGGCCCGGCCGATGGTTCCGTCCGTATAGATGGCCCATGTAAGTTCCGGTCCGATGTAGGAATACGCCACCGTCTTGAATTCATCCGCCAGCACGCCAGCTTCAGCCATCGCATCGATCCACAGCTTCCAGTCCTCGCCTCCCATCACCTTCACCGTGTGAACGACTTCCTCATCCGTCGCAGGATCGATCGTGACAGACTCGATCTCCTTCCGGTCGGTATTAAGATTCTTGTTGGTGTAAGTCTCTCCGGTCGGTTTCAGCACGGATTTGTAAGTTTCCCCGGTCGTGGGATCCGTGCGACGCGGGGAAGCAAGGCTGTAAATAACCATATCGATCTGCCCAAGATCGCTCCGAATGGCTGCGATCACCCGCTCCTTCATTT